>Ga0209033_1002423_pt1 | contig 10281 bp, 8 predicted proteins | sample LauGreFa1BDMLBDN_2_FD_188218 | JGI IMG/M metagenome (GOLD analysis project Ga0209033, IMG submission 188218) | Freshwater lake microbial communities from Lake Michigan, USA - Fa13.BD.MLB.DN (SPAdes) (version 2) | ecosystem: Environmental > Aquatic > Freshwater > Lake | place: Lake Michigan, USA...
CAAAACCGCCTGGGCAACAAGCCAAGGCATCCACCCCCAAGCCTGCGTCCCCCGGGGCCAAACCCACCACGAAGACCCCCTGGGACGACAGCACCCAAGCCTTGGCGCGAAACACCCTGCAAACGGGCAGCCAGCAACTGGGCGTGGCGTTGTCGGAGGCACAAACCGATGCCTTGATCGGCTACTTGGGTTTGCTGCACAAATGGTCCAAGGTCTACAACCTGACCGCCGTGCGCGACCCGCTGGAGATGGTGACGCTGCACCTGCTCGACAGCCTGGCCGTGGTGCCAACCCTGCTGCGGCACCTGGACACACCAGCGAACAGGCCCGCCCAACCCATGCGCCTGCTGGATGTGGGTTCGGGCGCAGGCCTGCCAGGGGTGGTGATCGCCATTGCCTGCCCGCACATCCAAGTGACCTGCCTCGACGCCGTGGCCAAGAAGGCCGCCTTTGTGCAACAGGTGGCGGCCAGCCTGGGCCTGACCAACCTGCGCGGCTTGCATCAACGCATTGAGCACATGGACACTGCCCACGCCGTGGTGTGCTCGCGCGCTTTTGCTTCATTGGCCGATTTTGTGCATGGCTCGGCCAAAGCGCTTGCCCCGGGTGGTGTTTGGCTGGCTCTCAAAGGCAAGGCGCCCACCGAAGAGCTGTCCGCCCTGGGGCCGGAAGTGGATGTGTTTCATGTGGAACAACTGCTCGTTCCCGGGTTGGACGCGCAGCGCTGCCTGGTCTGGATGCGCCCCGCCCTCACCCGCTGAGACCTTGCAGCCCGTTTGTTTCATGTGAAACACCGGACGAAACGCGCCACAGGCACAGCCCGACGCCCATGTGCGCGGACCCTTTGTGACGGCCACGCAGCAGCCTCAAGCCGGCCACCTTCACACGAAAGTGGACACGCGAACCACCCCAGGCTTTACACTCACAGCCCCAGCAACGAGAGGTGTGCATGTTTGGTGTGGCAGATTACGGCGCCTATGTGGTGGCCGTATTGGTTTTTTTGTTCATTCCGGGACCCGGAAACCTGGCCATTTTGAGCTGCACCGCCAAGGGTGGCGTGCGCGGCGGGCTGGCCTCCACCGCCGGCATCATTGTGGGCGACCAAGTGCTGATTTGGTTGGCCGTGGCCGGTGTCGCCACGGTCCTTTTGACCACGCCCACCTTGTTCACCGCCATCCAATGGATGGGCGCGGCTTACCTGGCCTGGTTAGGTGCCAAGATGTGTTTGGCCAAGGCCGGTCAAGCGCCGGTGGTCGACATCCCCATCGGGGCGTTCTTTCGACAGTCTTTTTTCATCACCTTGCTCAACCCCAAGGCGATTGTGTTTTACATGGCGTTTTTCCCGCTGTTCATCGACCCGGCCGTGGCGCCCAGCCTGGGCACCTTTGCCGCCATGGCATTGACCGCCGCTGCCCTGGCGGTGGTGTACGGCATCGGCCTGTCCTTGTTGGCGCACCGTTTGGCCGAGCGCGTCAAGGCGCGCCCCTGGCTGGCCCAGGCCCTGAACAAAACCGCAGGCGGCTTGCTGATTGCCTTTGGCCTGCGCCTGGCGCTGAGCAAATAAAACCCTTTACCCCAAGGCACCCACCCATGTCGCATATCTTCTGTGTTGCCAATCAAAAAGGTGGTGTGGGCAAAACCACCACCACCGTCAACCTGGCCGCCGGTTTGGCCGCCGTGGGCCAACGGGTGTTGATGGTCGATCTGGACCCCCAAGGCAACGCCACCATGAGCTCGGGGGTGGACAAGCGCAAGCTTTTGCTCAGCGTGTACGACGTGCTGCTCGAAACCGCCACCATCACCGAAGCCCGCGTGCCCAGCCGATGGGGCAGCGAGCCGTCGCAACAAAAAATGCCCACCTATGATGTGCTGGGCGCGAGCCGCGAACTCGCTGGCGCCGAAGTGGAGTTGGTGGGCTTGGAGCGGCGCGAAAACCGCCTCAAACAAGCCCTGGCCGCGGTGGGCGCTGAATACGATTTTGTGTTGATCGACTGCCCGCCGTCCTTGTCCATGCTCACCCTCAACGGCTTGTGCTGCGCCCATGGTGTCATCGTGCCCATGCAGTGCGAGTACTTTGCCCTGGAGGGCTTGACCGACTTGGTCAACACCATCAAACAAGTGCACGCCAACCTGAACCGCGACCTGAAAATCATTGGGCTTCTGCGCGTGATGTTTGACCCGCGCATCACCTTGCAACAACAGGTGAGCGAACAACTCAAGAACCACTTTGGCGACAAGGTGTTCAACACCCTGATCCCGCGCAATGTGCGCCTGGCCGAAGCGCCCAGCTACGGCATGCCCGGCGTGGTGTTTGACCCCGCCGCCAAAGGCAGCCAGGCCTTTGTGGAATTCGCCCGCGAGCTCGTTGAGCGCGCCCCCAAACTCTAAACCCCCCACCACCATGGCAACCAAAAAACCCAAAGGCCTGGGCCGCGGCCTCGAAGCCCTGCTTGGCCCCACCGTCAGCGAATCCCCCGCCCCTGCCGCCGATGGCTTGCCCCACGAACTGGCCCTGAGCGAGTTGGTCGCCGGCACATACCAACCGCGCACCCGCATGGACGAAGGCGCTTTGTATGAGCTGGCCGAGAGCATCAAAAGCCAAGGCATCATGCAGCCCATCTTGGTGCGCCAACTCAGCCCCGCTGACGCCGCCCTGCGCCGAGCCAGCGGTGCCAGCAGCCAAGACCCCCACCACCCGGGTCAAACCCAGGCGCTGTACGAAATCATTGCTGGTGAGCGACGCTTTCGGGCCGCGCAGATCGCAGGCCTCGAGCGCGTGCCGGTGCTGGTGCGCGATGTGCCCAACGAGTCGGCCGCGGTCATGGCCTTGATCGAAAACATCCAGCGCGAAGACCTCAACCCACTGGAAGAAGCCCATGCGCTGCAACGCCTGATCAAAGAGTTTGGGCTAACTCATGAGGCGGTGGCCCAGGCCGTGGGGCGTTCGCGCAGCGCGGCCAGCAACCTGTTGCGGCTGCTCAATTTGGCCGAGCCAGTGCAAAACATGCTGATGGCCGGCGACATCGATATGGGCCATGCCCGCGCTTTGCTGTCGCTGGACCGGGCCAGCCAAATCACCACCGCCAACCAAATCACGGCCAAAAAACTCTCGGTGCGCGAGGCCGAAAGCCTGGTCAAAAAGGTCGGGGCCGAGTTCAACCTGGTCACCCAAAAGCCCAAAAAAGAAAAGTCGCGCGACCTGCGCCGGGTCGAGGAGGAGCTGTCCGATTTGTTAATGGCCGAGGTTGAGGTGCGCATCAAAAAGCGCGTCAAGCGCAACGGCCGCATGGAGGACATGGGCGAGCTGGCCATTCAGTTTGGCTCGCTCGACGCGCTCAACGGCTTGATCGACAAACTGCGCAGCTAAACCGCGCTGCCCAGACGCCATGATCCGCTGGCCCACCTGGTTGTCTTGGCCCCAATGGGTGGGCGAGGAGCGGCGCGCGCAACAACGCCAGGTGATGGCGGTCGGCACGGTGCTGATCAGCATCAATGCCGTGGTGTTCAATTTGCTGCCCAACCCGGGCTACGACGCCCACCTGTTGTTTGTGGTGGCCGCACTTTTTGTGGTGGTACTGGGCCTGGCCAAATACGAGCGGCTGTACTACGCGGTGGTTAACTTTTGCTTGCTGCTGTTGTTGGCCATGCTGGGCCACTTTGCGCTGCAAACCGGCGGCATCCAATCGAGCAACATGGTGTGGTTTTGCATATTGAGCGTACCCGCCATGTTTTTTTTGGGGCCCCGCGGTGGCATCATTTATCTGCTGGTGATCTTGGCCCTCATTGCCAGCGTCTTTGGGCTCAGCCTGTTGCGCGCCCCCGCAACCACCGCCGTCAACCAAGCCACGGTGCTGTTCGCGGTGTTCAACCACATCATGGCCGCAGCATCCTTGATGCTCATGGTGCGCTTGTACGACCACCTCACCGAACAGCAAATCCAAGAGAGCGAAAAACGCAACCAAGCGTTGATCGTGGCGCACGAAGACATGCGCCTGACCAGCGCCCACAAAGACGAATTTGTCGCCGCCATGGGCCACGAGTTGCGCACCCCAATGAACGCCATCTTGGGGTTGAACGGTCTGCTGCAAGACGAGTTCGCCCAAGACCCGGCCGGACTGGAAACCGTAGGCCACATCCGCCGCTCCACCGAACATTTGCTGCAAGTGGTCAACGACATCTTGGACTACTCGCAATTGCAAAGTGGGCAAATGGTGTTTTTTCCCAGCGCTTGCGAGCTGCGCCCCATGGTCAGCGAGACGCTCGAGTTGTTGCAACAAAGGGCCCTTGAAAAGGGCCTGACCTTCAAACTCGACATTGCCAAAGATGTGCCCCAACAGGTGTGGGTGGATGGCCCGCGCTTGTGCCAAGTGCTGCGCCATTTGGTGGACAACGCGGTCAAGTTCACCCACCAAGGCGAAGTCTCGGTGGCCCTGGCACTGATCAACCACCACTTACAGATTCAGGTGAAAGACAGCGGTCGAGGCATCCCCTTGCAGCGCCAAGCCCACATCTTCAACCGCTTTGAATCAGCGGACCTGCAAACCACCAAAGACTTTGGCGGCACCGGCCTGGGCCTGAGCCTGTGTGAGCGCTTGGTGGTGTTGCAAGGGGGGCACATCGGCGTGCAAAGCCAACTCGGCAATGGTGCGCTGTTTTGGTTTGAATGGCCCCTGTCCACGCCCCAGACCATCGACGACTGGCCTGAATTGGCGCTGCCCAGCACCAGCGTTTTTGAAGTCTTGGTGGTCGACGACAACGCCATGAACCTGATGATCACCCAGGTGCAGCTGCACGCGGCATGGCCACAGGCCAAGGTCACCCAGGCCAGTTCCGGTGCACAGGCCTTGGCCTTAATACAAACGCAACACTTTGACCTCGCCTTGGTGGACATGGTGATGCCCGACATGGATGGCCTGGCCCTGACGCGTGCGCTGCGCCAATTGCCCGCGCCCGTTCACACCCTGCCTATAGTGGCCTTGACCGCCAACACCAACCCCTTGGACGAGCAGCATTGCCTGGAGGCCGGAATGGACATGGTGTTGCACAAGCCCATCAACCCCAAGGCCATGGCGCGCACCATCTCGCGCGCCATGGCCTTGTCCATGCACAGGGGCCGCACATGAAGCGACCGTGGCCCCAAGATTTGGCGGCGGCTTACATAGCCAGGTTGCCCGCGCGTTTTCAAGACGGCAAGCTGCCCTTTGTGTTTTTTTGCATGCTGTTGCTGGTGGTCGTGTCGTTGACGTTCTCGCTCTTTAACCCCTACCCCTATGGGTCGGCGTTTCAAGTGGTGTTTGCGATACTTATCTTGGGTCTGCTGTGGTTGCTCTACCGCGGCGTATCCCTGGAAACCGTTTTGCACGTGATGTGCTTTTTGAGCCTGATCTACCTGCTCAACGCAGCGCGCTTGTCGGGCGGAGTTTTCTCGTTGCGCTTGCTGTGGCTGATGGTCATTCCGGTGATGTCTTACTACGTGATGGGCCCACGCAGCGGCCTGATGTGGCTGATCGTGACGGGCCTGTCCACCGCGTTGATGGGGTTTTTGAACTTGATGGGGGTGGGGGTGGAAATGTCTGCGGCCGACCCCAAACAACACCTGTACGCCTTTGCCACAATCAGCGTCAACTGCTTGACCCTGCTGATGGTGCCCTATGTGTACGACCGCCAACACCGCATGAGCCTGGCCGAGAGCCAGCGACGCCAAAGCGAGCTGGAACAAACGCGCATCGAGTTGGAGCACACCAAAACCCTGCGCGAGCACTTCATCGCTGCGGTCAGCCATGAGCTGCGCACCCCCATGAACGCCATCTTGGGCTTCAACAGCTTGTTGCTGGCGCGCAGCGACGACAAACCCCGGGCGAAACAGCTGTTGGAGCACACCCGCCAATCGGCCGATCACTTGATGACGGTGATCAACGATGTGCTGGACTACTCGCAGTTCATCTCTGGCCGTTTGAGCACCCAACAAGAGGTTTACGGCTTGCACGAGACCATTGGACATGCGTTTGATTTATTCGCCCCCAAAATGCAAAGCATGTCCATCACCTATGCACTGGAGATGGCACCTGACGTGCCCGCCTGGGTTGCCGGGGACCGCCACCGCCTGATGCAGATCTTGGTCAACTTGCTGGGCAACGCCCTGAAGTTCACCACGCAAGGCCATGTGCGCTTGCGCGTGCACAACCACAGCGACGGCATCTTGTTTGAAGTGGAAGACAGCGGCATTGGCATTGCCCCCGAACACCAAGCGCAGCTGTTCAACCGCTTCAGCCAAGGGCGGCAAGACATCCAACGCCAATACGGGGGCCATGGGCTGGGCCTGGCCATCAGCCAAGGCCTGGTTCATTTGCTGGGTGGCCGCATGGGGTTTGACAGCGAATTGGGCCGAGGCTCTCGCTTTTGGTTCACCCTGCCACTGAGCGCCAGCCCCGAACCCCCAGCCACAGAGTCAAACACCGGCGTGTTGTCGCGCACCCAACAAGCTTGGCGGTTTTTGGTGGTGGACGACCACCGCCTAAACCGCCTGTTGGTGTCACAGGTGCTCAAAAGCGCCTGGCCGCGGTGCAGCGTGGTGGAGGCCCATGACGGGGTGCAAGCTTTGCAAGCCCTGCAATCTGAAAACTTTGACCTGGTGTTCATGGATTTGGTGATGCCTGCGCTCAACGGGGCCGACACCACCCAAGCCCTGCGCGCCATGCCCGCGCCCCGGGGCAACACCCCGGTGATGGGCCTGACCGCGGATGTCAGCCCGGTGGACTTGGCCAACTTTCGCGCCGCGGGCATCAACGCCTTGCTGCTCAAGCCCTTTGACCCGCAGCAACTGGTGCGCGAGTCGCAAGCCTTGTTGCTGGCCACCGCCCATGGCGGCACTTGATCACATCAAAAAGATCTTGCCCGGGTTCATGATGTTGTGCGGGTCCAGCGCGCGCTTGATGGTGCGCATCATTTCCACCGCCGGTGCGCCCGCCTCGGTCAGCAAAAAGTCCATCTTGTGCAGGCCAATGCCGTGCTCGCCGCTGCACGTGCCCTCCATGCTCAGGGCGCGCGCCACCAACTGCTGGTTGAGCGCCTCTGCCGTGGCCCGCTCTTGCGGGTCGTTGGGGTCGATCAAATAGCCAAAATGGAAATTGCCATCCCCCACATGGCCGACCAAGAAGTAGGGGATGCCTGAGGCATCGGCCTCGGCCACCGAGGTCAGCAAACAATCGGCCAAGCGGCTGATGGGCACACAGGTGTCGGTGCTGATGGCGCGACAACCAGGGCGGCTTTGTACCGCCGCAAAGTAAGCGTTGTGGCGCGCCGCCCACAAACGGGTGCGCTCTTCGGGCGTCATGGCCCACTCAAACGCCTGGCCACCAAACTCGTCGGCGATGGCTTGCACCGTCTCGGCCTGCTCTTTGACGCTGGCAGGGGTGCCGTGGAACTCCATCAGCAGCATCGGCTCTTCGCGCAAACCCAGCTTGGAGTGGGCATTGACCATGCGCACCGAGTTTTGATCGATCAACTCCACCCGCGCGATGGGCACGCCCATTTGGATCAGCTGGATGGTGGTGCGCACCGCCGCCTCAATGCTGGGGAAAGAACAGGTTGCCGCCGACACCGCCTCGGGCAAAGGGTAGAGCTTCAAGGTGACTTCGGTGATCACGCCCAGCGTGCCCTCGCTGCCCACCATCAAACGCGTCAGGTCGTAACCGGCGGAAGACTTTTTAGCCCGCGTTCCAGTGCGGACCACCTCGCCCGAAGCGGTCACCACCTCCAAGCCAAGCACGTTTTCGCGCATGGTGCCGTAGCGCACGGCATTGGTGCCGCTGGCGCGGGTGGCGGCCATGCCGCCCAAACTGGCATCGGCGCCCGGGTCGATGGGGAAAAACAAGCCCGTGCTTTTGATTTCTTCGTTGAGCTGCTTGCGCGTCACACCAGGCTGCACCGTGACCGTCAGGTCTTCGGCGTTGACCGACAAGACGCGGTTCATGCGGCCCACATCGATGCTGATGCCGCCTTGCACTGCCAATAAGTGGCCCTCGAGCGACGAGCCCACACCAAACGGAATCACTGGCACACGGTCGGCCTGGGCCCAGGCCACGACTTGGGCCACATCGGCGGTGGACTCGGCAAACACCACCACCGCCGGTGGGGGCACGGTGGTGAACGCCGACTCATCGCGCCCGTGTTGTTCGCGCACCGCCATGGCCGTGCTGCAACGCTCACCAAAGTGGGCTTTGAGCTGGGCCACCAAGGCGTCGGGCACCGGGCGCTGTTGAACATGGGGAATCAAATGCTGGGCAGTGGTGGGTGCGTTCATGGTGGGCGTCTCCTGTGGGTGCCATTCTAGGCAAGCCACCGTATCGGCGCTTCATGGACAATCGCCCCAGTTCGGGGCTCAAAGCCCCGGCCCGCATGGACTTGCTGGGCAGGCCGCATTCACCATCAGCCAGCGCAACGCGCTTGGGGCACACACAGGACACACCGCATGGGCAACCGACTCACACAAATCGCCACCCGCACTGGCGACGACGGCACCACCGGCTTGGGCGACAACCGTCGCGTGAGCAAAAACAGCTTGCGCGTGCACGCCATGGGCGAAGTCGACGAGCTCAACAGCCACATCGGCTTGCTGCTGTGCGAGACCGTGCCCGCCGCCGTTCGCGAACTGCTGGTGGAAGTTCAACACCAATTGTTCAACCTGGGCGGCGAGCTGAGCATCCCCGGCTTTGAGTTGCTCAAGGCCGAGGCCGTGCTGGCCTTGGACCATGCCTTGGACGACCACAACGCCGCCTTGCCCAAGCTGCAAGAATTCATCTTGCCCGCAGGCAACCGCGCCGCCTCACAGGCCCATGTGTGCCGCACCGTGGCGCGCCGCGCCGAACGCGCCGTGGTGGCATTGGGCGCGGAAGAAGCCTTGAACGACACGCCGCGCCAATACCTCAACCGCCTGAGCGACCTGATGTTTGTGTTGGCGCGGGTGCTCAACCGGATGGACGGCGGCGACGATGTCTACTGGAAAAGCGAGCGCCTGAAAAACGCCACTTGATCGCCAGCACATCACATGCGGATCGCTGCCGCGGCGCCCGCCCAGCGCGGCCAACGACCCCCCCGCACAACAAACCGACTCAGCGCGGCGCCAAGATGGCCATGGTGATGCGCGACACGCAGGTCAACTCACCGGCCTCGTTGTGCATGTCGATGTGCCACACCTGGGTGCTGCGCCCAATGTGCACCGCGCGGGTGATGCCACGCACCCAACCCGACTTCACGCCTTTGAGGTGATTGGCATTGATGTCCAAACCCACCGCGCGGTCCTCTGGCGGGCACGAGTAGTAGGCACCACACGAACCGAGGGTTTCGGCCAACACCACACTCACCCCGCCGTGCAACAAACCATAGGGTTGACGGGTGCGCTCGTCCACCGGGATGCGGGCAACGATGAAGTCGTCCCCCACCTCGACAAACTCCATGCCCAGCAACTCGGGCGCGGTGCGGTGGTGGGACTCGGTGAGGATGTCCACTGAAATCGGTTTTTTCCAAATGCGCATGCTGGCTTTCCCTGAAAAGTGTGGCCGGGTGCTCTGCCCCCAGGCCCATTGGCCAGCGATATTAGCCCCAAGGGAGCGGCACCCTGGTGTGGGTCCCTTGGGGGTCCCGTGTTGATCCCAATGGCCCAGGGGGCCAAGTGGCTGATAACCTTGGGGCCATGAACCCGACCACCCCACCCTACGTTCCGCAAATCCGGCTCTACCAAGACTGGTTGGCCCGCCACAAAGGGCTGCGCTTTGACAACTACGAAGCCCTGTGGCAATGGTCGGTCACCGAACTCGACGCCTTTTGGCAAAGCATGTGGGACTACCTCGGCCTGCAATCGCCCACCCCCCACAGCGCGGTGCTGGCGCGCAACACCATGCCGGGTGCGCAGTGGTTCCCCGGTGCCGAAGTGAACTACGCGCGCCAGGTTTTGCGCCATGTGGTACCCGCCCATGCCGCAGGCATGCCGGCCATCATTGGTGCCAATGAGCGCGGCCAGCGCCAAGAGCTGTCCTGGCCCGAGCTGCGCCGCCAAGCTGCCGCACTGGCCCTGCATTTGCAAGCGAAAGGCGTGGTGCCCGGCGACCGCGTGGCCGCGTATTTGCCCAACATCCCCCAAACCATGGTGGCGTTTTTGGCCGTGGTGTCGGTGGGCGGGGTGTGGAGCGTGTGCGCCCCCGACATGGGCACCAACGCCGTGCTCGATCGCTTTGCCCAAATCACCCCCACCGTGCTGATCGGTTGTGACGGCGTCACCTACGG
>Ga0209033_1002430_pt1 | contig 10250 bp, 30 predicted proteins | sample LauGreFa1BDMLBDN_2_FD_188218 | JGI IMG/M metagenome (GOLD analysis project Ga0209033, IMG submission 188218) | Freshwater lake microbial communities from Lake Michigan, USA - Fa13.BD.MLB.DN (SPAdes) (version 2) | ecosystem: Environmental > Aquatic > Freshwater > Lake | place: Lake Michigan, USA...
TGCAGTCAATGGGGCGCGATGTCTCTGCCTTTACCCGGCGATTGGAAGAACTGCGCCGCATGGAGGGCTTAGCCCAAAGAACACTCAAGGGTGGGGTAAATATCCCTCAGCAGGCCAACATAAACAACCTGCAGCGCCTTGGTATTGCCATGGGCGGTAGAGGCTTTCTGCCCTTTACTGGCAACGTACTTTCGGGCGCTGGTGCCTTTTATGACATCAGTGAGGCATTTGACCGTGCCAGTGGCAAAGATCCTCTAGGGGCGGCTGTACATGGCGTTTCTGCCGTACTAAACACTATGGCGATGGTTCCGCCTACCAACCCAACGGCTGCAAGCGTTAAAGGCTTGGGCATTTTGGGTTCTATCCCTATGTTGGGTGCAAAGGCTGCAATCGGGCCAGCGCCTAAGACTGACCCCAGACAAGTAACTCAACCGGGCGGATTGTTGCAGGTAGCCCCTCAAATGGCTTTGGATTATCTGTACGAAAAGATACCTGCATTGCGCCCCAAATAGTCTGTAGTGCCACCCGACTTGCAACGACGGGTGGTTTCATCCTTGGTGGATGCCCCCCGAGCTCCCCTTCCTCGGGGGTTTTTTTAACCCCTGCGTTCTCTGATGAGCTTGGCAACCTCTGGGTTGACGTTATCCAGAATCTTCAGAATCTCCTCACGTTCAGCTTTGGCAATGTCTTTGCCGACCACAAGGATGAGCTTCTCTGAGTATTCAATTAGCTCAATCTCATCAACGTACATCCCGTTTGGCATGGTGTTTCCACATTGGAAGAACACCTGCTTGATGATGTCTTCGTTGACAAACTTCTGTGCTTCTTCGCGCAGTTCTTTACTCACCTGTCCTTTTCCTTTCTTTTATCATTTCATTTGCGATTCTGTACGCCCGTTTGGCTCCATTTTCATCATCTAAAGCAGCATTTTTGCCATACAGCACCCCGGTGTGTGCCAACATCCCCTGCATTGCTTTAGCCGCAAAGTAATCGCGCAAGTCCATGCCCTGTTCATCCGGCTTTGATGAGTCGTGCCTACCATCTGCTCTTGGAAATGCTTTCATTTAAACCTCCAATCGCATAATTGAAAAGGTATTGTTCTTTTTGTCTTTTCTGCTTGTATGGCCGCCAGTGCCGAACACTTTGTGCGCATGAGAAGCTGATGTGGCAGCGATTGCATCAAGATCATATTCGCCCAAAGGTATCTGTATGATTTCACCAACCTCAAGGTTGTCTATGTAAGGCTTTACATAATTTAAGACAGCGTTTCTTCCATATTTGAAAGCAAAGGCTCTCTTGCCCACTGTTCTCTTCTTGCCAGCAACTTCTAATGTCCCGTACTTTTCCCCATCTGCCAAAATGGCGTATTCAACTTTAATGGAGTTGAGTAGCTTTATGGCTTTAGTCAAAACAGATTTTTGTATCTCTAACATGTCAGTACCCCTTTCATTCGTGTTGATTTTTAAGTTGCCAGTACGCCAGAAGGTGCGTAAACATCTCCCAGCCACGCTTCAGATCATCCTCTTCCCACTCTTTGATTACAGCCAATTCCGGATCATTGCGAGACACAAACACATTTGCGCACCGTGCTTCCGGCATCCCCAGCCCTACCCGGTAGGCAGCAAGCTGAAGCAGGTGCTCGTCGTACCATAGGGGCTTAGATGCGTCTGTGAACTCTTTGGTTTTGATGTCCACCACGATTCCGCCTGCGTCTGTGGTGTGCATGTCACACTTACCGCCAAACCCAAGCTCATGGCCGAAGGATCGTTCAGCAATCCAGTTCAGATCGCCGTAGTGGCTCTTAATCAGGTTGACGCAGGCTGAGACATGGAACGGGTATCTGGACTCCTTCTTGCCCTCGTAATAGCTCTGGATGGCCTCATGGATCTCTGTGCCCTTGTCTGCGGCATCTTTGCCCTGCTGTTTGGAGTCCTGTACCACCCGCTTTAGCCATACTGACTCTGGCTCATCCTCGTCCCGTGGGAGGGTTAGGGCTGCCAGAATGGCCTGTTCCTGCAGCCAAGCGGTTAGCCCCGGCTTTGCGGCCACGTTCAGGATGGTGGTGACGCTGGGGATCAGGTTGAGCTCTCTGGCGTCCCGCAGGGTGGTGTTCCGTGGTGAGCCATCTTTCTTTGATGGCACTGTGTACATTGGTTCCCCCTCTCGGGTGTACCAGTGTGTACTTTCAGAAGAGTGAACCTGTTTCGCTATGAGTGACATGTGGTGTCCTAAGTTTTATTGGATGGATGTTCTTGCCTGTGATTGAGCACTTACGGGATGGCAGTTCTTCTAGCATCCCAAGGGCTAGAAGCTCGTTGACCCGCCCGCAGATTGCAGACAGGTCAAACCCAGTCAGGCTTGCAAGCTCCCGCCTTGAGTAATCTTTGGCTGGGGACATTCGCTCAAGAACTGCTGACGCCTGTTTCCCCAGCTTCCCGGTATCTTTATGCTCGATGTAGGCTTCTATCGAAGTCGAAGCAACGGTCATTTCTCCCCCAAAAAGCTTTCAATGTCTTCAATCGACATCCCGGTTTTCTTGTGGATGATGATCTTCATCTCCGCGCTGACAACGTTTCTGTTGGCACGGATCTTACTGATGGTCGGAGGCTTGATACCTAGCGCCTTCGCCAAAGCTGCGTCATTCTTCAGCCCGTATTCCTTCTTCAAAAAATCCAGCAGCGGATGCGCTAGGTACATTTACTTCTCCTTAGAATGGTTCGTTGGGATCGTCGCCAAAGCCATCGTCATATGGGGCGTTCTTGTTTCTGGCTTGATACTCAGGGCTGTTTGCAATGGTCTTGCGTACACCCTCAGAAAGCTTGTTGAAGGTATCCTCGTCACTCTTCTCAATGCTGTAGAGCATGGTCTCGTTATGAGGATCAGGCAGGCCAGCCTTCTTGATCTGAGCAGGCACCGGATTGATAGTCTCAATGTTGGTGTATTCCTTGTTGTCGGCACCTACGCTCTTTGTGATGTTCAGCATTGCCCAGACGCCCAAAAGCTTCTCAAGGTTGAAGCCTTTGCGCTCGTCTGCAGTAAATGCCGATCCACGCCATGACTCAAGATCCTGAGACAGGGTAGCCTTCTCACCGAGGGACAGGGTGTAGCGTTTTGAGATGGACAGTGGCTCACCCTTGTCAGTTAAGAGAGGGTTGCCCTGCGCGTCTTCTGAGTGGATCTCAAACTGCACCAAGATCTTGCGCAGGAACTTATCCTTGCCCATGTAAGTGGACTTCTGCGTGCCAAGATCGACAATACGGAAGCAACGGGCAAGGTGCATCCCCGGAGGGACTGGTGTGAATGAAGAGTTATTGGACTCTGCTTTCGCTATTAAAGACATGATTTTCCTTTCGCTTCAGGGCGGGTAGACCACATTCAGATCGAAGAATCGCCCAGTCTTCTTCGGTGGCAAAACCTTTGTATGCGTTGTCAAACGCTTGTTCAAGTATGTGCTGGCGCTCAAGCATCATCTGTTGGTATTCGGCGTCAGTCATATGTTCTTCTCCTTCAGCTTGGCTTCTGTCCACGCAATGAGCAACTTCGGATCACACCACCCCTTGCGTTCTTCTTCCTCGTCTTCCATAATTTCAAGCTGTCTTATTTCCTCATCCGTAAGCCCCTGCCATTCGCGCTGTGGTGGGGCGTTGACGGTCAATATGCCATCCTGCTTTGCGCCGCACTTTGTGCATTCAACTTCCATTAGATACTTGTCAGCCACCGGCTTCGGTTCAGCCTGTGGTGGGGTGGTGTAGAGTGGCTTCGTGTACGTTTTCGTTTTGTATGCACTGAAATCTCGCGAAAAGTCGGTAATTAGACCGCCAACTGTCCACGCCACCGGCTCCGGTTCAGGCTGCGCTTCGTAGTTCGCCCTCACAAGCACTACGCTTGCGGCATGGTCGGGCAAAAATTCAATACGCCACAAATCGCCAGCAATGACCACATCCCGATAGTCCGGTTCAGCCCGTGAGATTCGTGCCCACTCCCGAACTGGCCCTTCTCTTGCAACTTCTGACCGCTCGATTCGGGCGCGGAGGGTTTCAATTAGCGATATGCACCTGTTGGCAACCCTAAAATCTTCAGTGCTGTCCCGATACTCATCCAACGCATCCAGCACCTGCTGCGCTTCCTCGCGGGTTAGTGTGATGGTCATTCTTGCCTCACAGATCAGGGTCAATCCAAAACCCACTGCCAAAAATCAGCGGGATGGGGTCATAGTCTTCGCCTTCGGCCTCTTGAATTTCTTTTTGCAAGTTGGTGCATTTCTCATGCAAATCCATCACTAAGGCGTAGACTTTTTGGCCTTCTTCTTGGTATTGGTTGTGCAATTTCTTTAACTCGTTAATTTCTTTTGGTGTCATTGTGGATTCTCCTCATCTCCAAAGTCCATATCAACAGGGTGCGGTACATCGTCATGCACGATCACGCCATCTTCTTCAGGCAGGAATTTGCCGCACACAACGCAGTAGCAGCCCTCCTCGCGGGTTAGTGTGATGGTCATGTTGGCTTTCTCCCTTCTTCATATTCTTCGCGCCTGTCCATACTGTTGTGTATATACACGTCATGCTCTTCGTCGTACTGCGGATTGCACCAACAGCCTCCACCCTCCGTATCGTGCTCACGCAAATCATTTATCGGGTACACATGACTACTCATTGTTGTTCTCCTTATTCACGTTCTCGTCCAGCCACGCCTGAACCTCGGTGCCGCTCCACATCTTGCGTAGCATCGTCGGAAACTGCACTCGTTCGCGTTGTGGTGGGGCGGGGTAGAGTGGTTGACCATTTAGAAGCAACGGCGCATCCATCAACATCACCGGCTCCGGTTTAGGCTGCGCGAGTCGGGCGCGGAGGGTTTCAACTAGCTGTTTGCCTTCGTCTGTCGTGATGTAATATTCATCCAACGCATCCAGCACCTGCTGCGCTTCCTCGCGTGTTAGTGTGATGGTCATTGTTGTTCTCCTGTAGCTTTGGCGATGGCGGCGCGGGCTGTATTAATGTAGAGCGGAACATACCTTGCTGGACTGTCTGCCTCCAGCGCGTCAAAAGCTTTAACGATGGTTTTGCAGGCGTACACCAACTCAGCATTCACATCATGCAAGCGACGTAGTTCGTTTAGCGCGTCTTGATGCAGTACATCCAAATGCACCGTCCGCACAATTTCTTTTTCAAGCGCATCAGCCAGCCGCAGGGCTTCGGGTTGTTTGTCAGTCATGGCATGAACTCCCATAGCTTTATAAATACGCCAATGTTTGCAAGAACAAAGCCAATCATCACCATAAGCAATCCAACCCAGTCGGCAAGATTGTATGTTTTGGTGCTTTCATAAGGTGAGCCATAGGTTCTGACCAATAGCCAACCAGTAATAAACATGGAAAATCCGATAGCAGTCATGGCGCATATCCTGTTAATTGCGGCGCATCAAATGCTTTGCCAAACGTAATCTCTGTGGCATCCAGCATCGTGTAAGAGCCAAGAATGTAATCCTCTGTCTTGCCGTGGCAGTGCGCCCGAAACAGCTTGCCGTCATAGTCTGGCAGGTACATGGAGTCCATCTTTTCCACCGGCTTGTTGCATACCGCACAGATGGGCAGCGCAAGCGTCAGGTTATACAAAGCAATCTCGTTCACATTGCCCCCTCAACATAGTTCCACTGCAAACCCATCATTGCACCCATCATCTCAAGGCGCGTGGTTTTCTTAGTAGACGCAGAGAAGCCGTGCAGTTCGTGATCGTCTGTAATGCCTACCGCTACAAACGCTTTGATACTGCCGTTGGCTATGGCTTCGCGCAGATCATCAACAACCTGCAACGCTTCTTCAGTGTCTACCTGTTTTGGAAATTCAACTATTTTCATAACTTATGCCCCCTTGCGCGGATAGCGTCAGCTAAATCAGGATCGCCAGTAGCATCGGCCATATCAGCGCATTCTTCGCGCTCTGCTGCTGCCCCAAGTTCTACAAGTCGATCACACAAAACGTAGAAACGAACAACATTAAAATCACTGTCGTTTCCTGATACCTTACAGACTTGTAGTATGGCTTCTTGGATTTCGTTTTCAGTCATGGCAACGCCTTCCAAATAATAAAGACCACCCAACCCACTGCGTTAATGCCGTAGAGACACGCCGCAAAAAGAAGCCACTTATCAGTCATAACTTATGCCCCCTCATCTGTCTGCACTGTGCCCTATCCGCTGCGCTAAAGTCCGGACTAATCTCTGCCACTCCACAAGGTAGCTTTGGCTCTTCCAACATGACCCTGCTCCCGTAGTACAGAGTGAACATGGCTATGGCTATGTAAAAGGCGACGGCTATGATTTCAGGCGGCTTCATTCCTCATCTCCCATCATCAGGTAGATACCCAGTGATATGGCAATCACCAGCAGGCAAAGGCCAGCACCTATCAGAAGGATGCCGAACGTCATCATCTTGTAAAGATGGCAAGAGACACAATAGCGACTACAACGCTTACAACGTAAGCCACATTCTTGAGCCAGAACTTGCGCAAAAAGTTTTGATCACTGATCAGGGCAACCTGTATCAACCCCATGTCACGCGTGTACTCCATGGGTTGGCGTCGCTCATAGAACTGCCCGATCATGATTCCTGTCGAAGTGCGGTATGGGGTGATTTTCTTTTCTTTGTCTTCCATTTGTGTAACCTCCAGTTAAGTATTCACACAATACAACATTTAATTGTGCATTACAAGTTCTTGCGCAATTTTTTTTATCGTGGTGTAATTGGGCATTCAACAAGGATTCACTATGACTCTACAAGAATACTTTTCTTCCCAGCCACGGGGATCTAAGGCCGCTATGGCTCGTGCCCTGAACATTAGCAAAACGTGGTTGTCGTTGATCGTCTCTGGCAAGGAGTTGCCAAGCCCAGCACTGGCTGTGGCGATTAGCGGTATGACAAAAGGCAAGGTCAGCAGAAAAGCCTTGCGTGCCGACATTTTCGGCTAGTATGATTATCGGGAACAGCTAGGGTAGCTCCTGAAAAGCCGATTCGTTACCGGCCTGCTGCGTCCCACCTATTTTGTAACGAGCCAATAACGTGAGGCTATGATGCATTATTACCAATTCAACATTGGCGACTACGCCAGCCATACCAGACATTTAAATTTGCTTGAGGATCTTGCATACCGCAGGCTTCTTGACGCGTACTATTTGCAAGAGCGCCCGTTGAACGCCGGTGTAACGTCCGTTGCTCGTCAGATCAACATGCGTGACCATGAAACTGAGGTAAAAGCGGTGCTTGAGGAGTTCTTCGAGCTCACAGATGATGGCTGGGTCAGCCGTCGGGCGGATCGGGAAATTGAGCATTTCCAAGCTAAAAAACAACAAGCATCAAGAGCCGGTAAGGCATCCGCTCAACGTAGGAGCAACGCCCGTTCAACGGACGTTCAACCAACCAATAACCAAGAACCAATAACCAATGTAGAGGCAAAACCAAAGCAGTCTCGTGGAACTCGACTGCCTGCTGACTGGGTTCCGGCGGAAGACCAAACAGCGTTCTGCAAAACGGAGCGACCTGACCTAAACCCGAAGGCTGTTGCTGACCGCTTCAGAGACTTCTGGATTGCGCAGCCCGGCACGAAGGGTGTAAAGCTTGACTGGGATGCAACGTGGCGGAACTGGGTGCGTAACGAAAAGGCTGGTGGCGGAACCAAAGCTGTTGCCAAACCAACAGCAGTACCCGACTGGGCTCCAAAACGGGCTACAAGCGCATGAGGGGTCATCAGGCACTCCTGACCCTCCGGCGCGAAAAAAAACGCCCACAGGGCGTCTGGATCAGCCACAGACGGTCTCCTGACTGCCTGACTTGGCATCTGGCGCTAGACACCCTGCCTTACCCGGAGATTGAGATCCTGCCGACTGAGAACCCGGAGGTACTGGATCTGCGGTTTGTGGTGGGTCTTACGGTGCATGTATCTGGGTGCAGTGATTACAAAGTTGCAAAGAAGCTGCACGATACTCTGAGGCGGGCGGCAGCAGGAAGGGTGATCACCGTTTGTGGTGATTTGATAATCGATAGCGAAAGCGGAGAATGGGATGGCTATGTACCTGAGTGATGACGATATTGACTTTGACGCCTATCTGGCGATGACAGACCATGAGGCCAAGGTCAAAGAAGCCCGTGTCTGGGTGGATGAGCTTGAAGAGGAACTGGTCAACCCTCCGGTGGACAGATCTGTTTTGTTGCCTTGGAGCACTACGATGGACAGCTTTGCCTTCCGACCCGGTGAGGTGACGGTGTGGGCTGGCAGCAATGGTTCGGGTAAGTCCCTGATGACCGGGCAGGTTGCCTTGGGTCTGATGAAGCAGGGTCAGCGGATCTGCATAGCCAGCTTTGAGATGAAGCCGAAGATCACCTTGAAGCGGATGATTAGGCAGTTTGCCGGGAAGTCTCTGGAGTCCAACAACTACGTCCAGACGCCTGATTCACAGAAGCGGGACGCCTATGGCCGGTTCAAGATCTTTGTAGACAAGAAGCTCTACCTGTACGACCAGCAGGGCACGGTCAATGCTCAGATGATCGAGGCGGTCTGTCACCACTGTGCGACCAAGTTGGGTGTGCAGCATGTGTTCGTTGACAGCCTGATGAAGTGCGTGCCGGGCGAAGACAGCTACAACGAGCAGAAGAACTTTGTGGACAAGCTGACAGCGATTGCTCGTGATCAGGACATTCACATTCATCTGGTGCATCACATCAGAAAGCTTGCCAGCGAAGAGGTAAGACCCAGCAAGTCAGATCTCCGTGGCTCGTCATCAATCACAGATCAGGTGGACAATGTCCTGATTCTGTGGCGCAATAAGAAAAAGCAGCACAGCATGGAGCGTGGTGAGGATGTGGATCCAATGACGCCTGATGCATACCTGATGTGCGAGAAGCAACGAAACGGTGAGCGTGAGCCGTGGTTTGAATTTTATTTTCACGGTGACAGTCAGCAGTTCATCGACAAGTTTAATGGGCTACCATTAGCGTTTGATCAGAAAGGTGATTTTTGAACGATGTACAAACCGAGATATGGACTTCTCTCGTTCGAGAGGTTATCCGAATGCGGATCAAAGACCGAGACAAAGCTCATGACTTTCTGCGAATGTGGGAAAAAAATCATAATGACGAGAAGCTTAGGGCTGATGTCAAGGATCAATGGGCGAAGGGCAACCGAGGTGAGAAAGGGGATTGGAGATGAGTGAGTTAAGCAACTTCCAAAAGCAGTTCTTAGCAAGCAGTGGCACCGTGCAGGTCTTCACACAAAAAGAATTTGATGATGCTCTGGTGCTGGCAAAGGCTGAGATCATGACGGTGGCAATTGAAACCACAAAGACGGCCATTAGAATTGAACGTGAAGCTTGTGCTGAGCTGGTGATGAAGCTTGCAGACGATGAAGAAGAAGGTGAGCTTTGCACGGCATTGAAGAATGCAGCCAATGCAATACTCAATCGCATACCTATACAACGGCAATGACTATTTGGATTGGTGTTGACCCCGGACTTCGTTCTGGGGCGATTGCAGCGATTGATCATAACGGTGGGTTCATTGCTGCAGAGGACATTGAATCTGTTGGTGACAAGATTGACGCAAGAAGCTTGAAGCAGTTAATTCTAAGGATGGTGCCTCCGGGAGACGATTATGCGATCTGTATTGAGCAGGTGGGCGTCATGCCCAAACAAGGGCTTGTTAGCAGTGGGCGTTTTATGCGTGCCTTTGGTTCTATTTGCGCTGTTGCTGAACTCTCTACTAGTCGGGTGTTTTACGTTATACCTCAAGTATGGAAAAAAGCCATGAGCCTGAACTCAGAGAAAGAACGATCACTTGCTGCTGCGAGGATTGCTTTCCCGCAGGCGAAGCTTTTACTAAAGAAGGATCACGGCAAGGCTGAAGCTTTACTGATAGCGGAATATGCGAGGAGGACTTTCTCATGAGTATGTTTGACAATGAAGAACAGATGCGGTGTGCGTTTGCTGCGTTTGCTTTGCAGGGATTGATGGCTGCAGTAGATCCAGAGATATTGGATAGCGAACACAACCGTAGGTTTATTGCTGAGGCTGCATTCGATATGGCTGACATGATGATGGGGGTCAGAGGTGCAAGCACTAGACACTGAGATCTATCAGGCATTTATGCGCGGCGAGTCCATCGGCGCAATTGCAAAGAAAAACAAAATGGACAAAGGGCAGGTGAGGAGGATAGTTAATCGTGTCGTTGAAGAACGTAGCGTCGGAACCGAGGTTCTGCACGAATTG
>Ga0209033_1002435_pt1 | contig 10240 bp, 8 predicted proteins | sample LauGreFa1BDMLBDN_2_FD_188218 | JGI IMG/M metagenome (GOLD analysis project Ga0209033, IMG submission 188218) | Freshwater lake microbial communities from Lake Michigan, USA - Fa13.BD.MLB.DN (SPAdes) (version 2) | ecosystem: Environmental > Aquatic > Freshwater > Lake | place: Lake Michigan, USA...
ACCATGCAAGGGCGAGGTTGAGTGGGGAAAAAGAGCCTCGGGGAAAAAGCCCGTGGTAGATCCACTTCCCCAGCTTCATACCCAGAAATTCTTGCAACTTTTGTTGAAGGTTTTGCAGGCATACCCTGATGCGAGAAAAGCCCTTGCAGATGCAATGCATCAAGCAAAGGCTTAATCTCGGATAAGTTATTAAAGGGTTGTGGAGCCCAATAAGCCGCCAGTGAAATAACCTGCTGAAACATTAGGCATGGTTGCAAGCCCTGAACTGGTAAGCGATATTTTAGGTGGAATGATGTAAGCGCTTTCGGATTGGACTAATCCAGAAGTTTCAAAGCTGAAGATGGAAGCAACTGGTGATCCACCTGGCCCTGCGAGAGCAACTGCAACTTCCTGCCCGTTACTATTCCTTGCAACACCAGCACGGATTGCGCCACTAAATTTATTAAACACATTAGTTACCGGAATGCCGGTTGGTTCGTTATTAAGGATGACACCAAATTGATTATTGGTGGTGCCTACGACAAGGTCGGTAATGCCAGCACCTTGATCAAGGTTTCCTGCTGCAATGCTTAGTCCGCCCCTACTCTTAAAATCGTTGAATGCAAAGAAGTCATCAACAAGTCTGGGGGAACTACCCAAACCGTTTACATCAAAAGACCTGATGTTGTAGCCTGCATTGCTTGCGGGCGCGACGATAACTTCATCACCAGCATTGGAATTGCGCTGACCAGCGGTAACAACAACGCCACCGTTAAACTTAGGTGCATAAGCAAAGAAGTTATTAAGGGGGGATGTGGTATTAACTCCGGTTGCACTACCAGCATAAACAGTAACGCGAGGTCCGCCGGTGGCGCCGGCGCCACAAATGATATCATCAAAGCCATCATTATTGGTATCGCCAGCAGCGATATAGACACCCCCTTTAAAAGTAGGGAGGTTAAAAGCATAGAACTGAGCAATAGGTTGTGGGTTAACACTCCAATTACCCGTTGAATCATTGATAAGGGTAAATACTTTGATATGTGGGGAACCGCTAGGGCCAGCAGCAGTGATGATATCACGATTACCATCGCCATTGACATCACCAAGGGCAACGCGAACCCCGCCTGTGAAGCTTGAACTATAAGCAAAGAAGGATAAATATTGCGGTCCATTACCCAAAGTATCAGTGTTATTAAAAGTAATTGTCACAAGTGGGCCGCCACCAGAATCTGCACCCACTGCGGTAAAATCATTCAAGGAGCCCTGCCCCACGACAATAGGCTGGGCAGTCGAGGGAGTAAGCCTGGCTTCAAGGCTAAGGAGTTCAAGCTTTGTGGAAGCGTTTTTAGGGTTTGCCTTCTTAGAATTGAAGAGCTTATTTAAGAAATTACGCATCTGAATACTCCCATAACTTGAACGTCAAACATAACTTAAACATCAAATAAAACGGTTCGATGTTGCGAAACAAATACGAACACCGGGTTGCTAATGAATTGATCGGCAAATGGGGGAGATAATTTGAATGAATAACTTAAGAAATAATTTTTATTTGTGAAATAAAGAGAGGGAGGTAAGCGGAATAGAGTGCAACTTCCGCAAACTAATCAAATTGACATGAATTGGTAAAATGGGGCGATATATCCTGAATTGCCTAAGTTATAAAAGCAACACCGGAGTTTATGACTCACGCATCCTTCCGTGCCATACAAACCTGAAGTGCAAGCGAAGTGCCATACAAGCCTGAAGTGCAAGCGAAGGAAGTATACATGAAAGGTAAACGGAGTGGTGAAAAACCGTCGCCCACACTTCCGGCTCTTAAACCCCCGAAGGGGTGAAATGAGATAGCCCGGGGTAAAGCGAAGCGCAACCCCGGGTAATCATCCCCCATCAAAAAAGCCCTGAAGGGGCGCAATGGCCGGCGAACAACACCTTTCGTCCCTTCAGGACTTGATTTTTTGTACTGTTACCCAGGGCGTTGCCCTGGGCTATCTCATTGGGCCCCTTCAGGGCAATTACAACCACCATGTATCCATTTACTTGCACTGTTGTAATGAGCGGCGTATGAGAATCTTCCGTCGCCCACACTTCCGGCTCTGAGAAACAAAAAACCCACAGATTTAAATCCATGGGTTCAAATAGAAAGCTTGGGCGATGCTTGCGATCGTTAAGAAATTGCATCAAGGAACTTGGGGATCGGAAGACATATCGCCACCTTGGGGAGTTTCTGCATAGTAGAAATTCTCACTGGAAATATTCGAATTAAAGGTGGCAACACTACCATCAGCCATTGCCATATTGATGGCACCACCCATGCCATGTAATTTAAGAGGATGAACAGTGGTAGAAGTTTTGTTGAATTCGGGAGCCATATGGCATTCGCAATTCCAATTCTGGGTTTGTAAGGCAGGGTTGGTGGTCCAACCTGCGCTAGCACCCGCCAAATTCACATAACCAAAACGAGTCCAATAAGAACTGGAATAAGTGGAAGTCCTAAGAGTAGGAATGGGGTCGGCTACAGCCAAAGCATAACTTGTAACAACGGGTGGGGTACCATAAGCCCAAAGGCCTGCGCCTTCGCTGGGGAAAGTACCTGCAGCACGGGAAGCAACGGCAAAGCGTTCGCCGATAATAACTGTATGGGAAAGCCCATCCATAATACCAGTAAACTTGGCACCTTTATCGCCAAAGACTTGAAAATTTGCAGAGTAACTGGAAAGGCCCCACTTATTAGTAGAAGTAGCGTTGGCTTGATTGGCCCAACTTGGCCAAGGATTGGTAAGGCCGCCTGCAATCCAAAGGGGAACCGAGGCAGGCAGGGTATAAACGCCATTATTGGCGGACCAAGTAGGATCTAGCGGGTTGTTCAACCCCTTGATCGCAGTACCGCGAGCTGCATCTTTACCCAATTTAAAAAGCGATTCCTGTTCGATATAAGGCAAAAGATTAAAGAAGAAAGAAGCTTGGTTACCAGCGCCTGCACCAGCGCCTGCAACTTGGGTACCAACCACGCCATACATGGGAGGGGTGATTTGAAATGCATCATGACAATTATGAACAGCAAGCGCCAATTGCTTAAGGTTGTTCTTGGATTGGGTTTTGGCTGCTGCTTCACGCACTTTCTGCACAGCAGGCAATAATAAGCCAATTAAGATTGCAATAATTGCTATAACGACTAACAACTCAATCAAGGTAAATGCTTTTCTAGAAGCAAGATGCTTGGTAATCATGGGTAAAAACTCCACTTAAAAGACAGTATCAAATACGATTAATGTTACAAAAAGATAATTTTACAGGGTTACGAACTGGGGATTAAGGCATCCAATGCCTAGCCAGAACGAGTGGAACGGACACGCCGCCACGAGAAGTTATTTGGTTCAGGTAAACCCTTGACCAAACACGACAGGATTCGTTGCCAAAGAGATGGCAAAGAAAGGCTTCGAAGATAGTGCAGAAATACACATAAGCCAAAAACCCTGTTGAAGGAAACTCAGATAATAGTTTAAGTGGGTGCATTAAGAATGTCAAGGATGAATGCCTCTAATAATAACGGAGGGAGGTTACACCGAAAGAAAAAGTAGGGCAAATCCCCGATTCTGAGTTACAATCAACCCATATTCAACAACCTAAAGGGGCATTACCATGGATCGCAGGTCTTTTGTTGGAACGGTAACGGCAAGCTTGGCTGCAACTACAAACACCCTAAGTGCGCAGGACAAAAAGCCCCGCATCCTTATTATCGCAGGGCCATCTTCGCATCCCCCCGGCACCCATGAAGTTCCAGCGGGTGCAAGGTTGATGAAGCATTGCTTAGAGAATATCACGAACTCCGCGCCCATCAGCGCTGATGTAGTTTCGAAATGGCCGGAAGACCCTGCAATGCTTGCATCGTATTCAAGCCTAGTATTCATAGGGGATGTTTTCCCACCGATGAAAATGCCAGAGCCTTCGAAAATCTTAAAGGATATAGGCGCCATGATGGATCGAGGCTGTGGGATTGTCTGCGTGCATTACGCAACCGGATTGACCGCGAAAGATGTCGCAGAAGATGGCGACCACCCGTTACTACAATGGATGGGGGGCTATTTTGCAACAGGCTGCAAGCATCATAAAAGCATCGCTCGTATATTCCCAAAATCAACCATCACGCCCGCGGCGAAGGACCACCCGATCAACCGTGGTTGGAAAGAATACACCATCAATGATGAACCCTACATCAACAATTATTTTGGCAAAGATGGCAACAAGCTTGCTTCGAATGTAACTGCAATCGCAACCGCAATGCTGCCCCCAGAAAAACCAAGCGCAGAAGTGGTTGCTTGGGCAACGCAAAGAAAAGATGGCGGGCGAGGATTTGCAATCGTGATGCCACACTTCTTCCGCAATTGGAAAGAAGAAGACATGCGTAAGTGCATCCTTAATGGAATCGTCTGGAGTGCTGGCGCTGAAATCCCCAAGGATGGCATCATTACAAAGCTGGATGACTTGGGGCAATTCAAACCCGATGCGGTGGAACCCGAAGGGCGCAAACCAAAACCTACCGCAACGAAGTAGTGAATCTACTTTGATTTAATTACAGGGATGGGAGCCTTAGCACCTGGTAATACAGGTGCGCTTCCTGTTCCTGCCAATTCTCCGAATGCGATTTCCTTGACAAAATAATCCTTCTCATTGGAAACTGTCTCCCACATCATGCCATCTTTGCTGCGTTTCATTTTGCTAGGAGGCCAAGCCCAGCCATAAACCCAACCACCTGTTCGGATGAGGGTTTTGGGTGCAAGGGTTTCATGTTTCTTCCAAGAGATACCATCAGCGGAGGCAAGAGTCCCGCTCTTTTCTGTGGAGGCAAGGAAAACATTACCGGCCCAAACCACAGAGCTAATATTGCCCCTCTCCAACTGGGTTTCGTTGTTTTTCCAAGAAAGGCCATCGGTGGTGGTAGCAAGCAAACCATCCTGTCCACCAACAACAAAAACTCCATTACCAAAAGCAACGCGCTTCCAACCTGCGTTTTTGTCTTTCTGCCCGGCCATCTGGGTGATGGTAATTTTTTCTGTTTTAGGATTGAAGACGAGCGCAGGGCCGTAATCGCCAGACCCCATGATAATTCCATTGCCCGAGACGGTGCTGCGAATCCAATGGGTTTTCGTAGGCATTTCAGCAGCAGCCACCATCGTCCATTTTTCTCCATCCGCAGTTTTGTAAACCTGCCCACGAAGGGTGACCGCATACAGAGTATCGTTTAAAACCTGAAGGCCGAATACAGGCGAGCCATTGGGAAGCACCCCATCGTTCCAAGTTTTTCCATCACGGGTTGCAGTCATGCGGGCAATGCTATAACCGCCACCCACATAAGCTGCGCCTTTGAAAAACGCGGCGGTGTTAAGATCGTTTTGATCATGCTTGGGCTCGCCCCATGCGATGTGGTTTTCCCAAGTGTTACCATCCTTGGAAAACATGCGCTGCCCACCCGGGCCTACTGCAAGATAAACTTCACCTGCGAAAGTATTACCAACGGCCATTGCAAAAATTAACAGCGTAGAAAGAAAAAGCTTCATGATGCGTATCCTTATTTCTTAGGGGATGTTAAAGGCCAGGAATGAATTCGCCCTGCGGAATCTCCTGCAACTACAATGGCTCCATCAAAGGTTAGAGCCACTCTGGTTGGAAAAATCTTGATACCTTGAGTAGTGGTTTTACTTTGCTCTTCGAGGATGGAAAAAGTTTTAACAAGCTGGCCATCGGTAGCCCAGACTTTTACTGTTTGATCACGGCCACAAGTTACCAGCTCACCCTTAGGCCCGAATGCAACATCCAAAACCCCGTTAGGGATCTTACCATAATATCCTGCGGGTCGAGTCGCGGGATGGGCATCGGGTTTGGAAATCGAAGGCCAACCTTTTGAAACATCCCACCAGACAACCAGACCATCATCGCCAGACGAAGCAAGCGCCTTGCTATCAGAGCGCCAAGCTAGCGAACGAACTGAGGCTTTGTGTTCGGAAAGAGGGAAAACAACCCCACCACTAGTGGCATCCCAGATATGAATCAAGCCAGTGCGATCGCCTGTTGCCAAAAGTTTTCCATCAGGGCTAAATGCAATTGCGGTAACCCAATCGGTATGCTTAACAAGGGTATGAAGTAGTGCGCCATCCTTGGTGGAAAAGATTTTGACGATGCGGGAAGATCCACCGATAGCGATGCTTTTTTCATCTGCAGAAATATCAGCAGCGATGATTGCATCAGATTCATTGCCAATTTCAGCGAGCCTTTTGCCTGAAACGACGTCAAAGAGAACAGCAACGCCATTTTGCACGGGTCGCCCGCCCGCAGCAAGAAGCACCCCGCCCGATTTACTAAAGCGAAGTATCTGTGGCTCCCCTTCAGGAAAAGCAACAGAGCCCATGACAGTTCGATCTTTGGGATCGACAAAATCAATTGCGCCATAAGAAGCAGAAGCAATCAACGGGGCACGATTGCTGGATGCAAGTGCAAGAATGGGAAATGGCCGAGTCGTTTTGACTTTCTCAACTGCACTTAATTTGGAAGGCATGGGGGCTGGGCCATCGGTATTAGTCATCGCGGCAGGTGTAAACCCAAGGATGCGAGTTGGAGCTGCTGCACTGCCTGCATTTTGTCGCAAGCCAGAATCAATCCAAGCTTTGATCAATGCAACTTGTTCTTTAGGCAGGGCATCGTTTTCAGGAGGCATGCGTTCCGCAGGGTCTTCAGCAGTGATTACCTTGAAGATCGAGCTAGAACCTGACTGCCCTGAAAGAACTACCGGGCCGCCGCCACCACCTTTCTTGGTCGAAAGATAACTCGAAAGATCCAGCCCAGCTTTTTGTTTAGTTTCGCCATGGCACTGCACACAATGGCGCTTGAATATCGGCGCAATATGATCATCAAAAGTAATAGGCTTGGCATCCTGCGCCCTTAGCCCATTTCCATAATGACAAAGCAAAATCACGATGAAGAACTTTAAGGTATCCTTAGGTCGCATAGCTATTTCCTGAATAATAATACTGGCAAAAATATTAGTGATTGAATGCAAATTCTGAACAGTTAAGTAAACTCCAAAAGATATCCTCGTAAGCTGAGGTATCTTTCACCGCATCACCTACGAGAGATCGCATTGCAACTTTCTCTTCTGCATTAGGCGGCCTGCAAAGTGAGCGAATATAAAGGTTTTCGATTATTTGATCAGGGGTGAATTTATCATCCACCATTTTCTTGATCACGCCACCCGCATTAAGACGATCTCTTACGGTATCGCCCACCGCCATGTGAAGAGTTTGGGAAAGGGTTGGCTCGCGCTTGGTCTCGCAAGCGCAAACAGTGCCCCTGCTAGATCTTCCAAAGGTTGCAAAGAAAGCATCACCAAAGTTAGGCCCTTCGGTTCCGCCACTACGAGGGTAGTAATCGATAGCTCGGGTTCCTTCTGGAAATCCACTAAAACCCCTCTTAACACCAGTAACCACAATGACAGAATCCAGTAGAACATCTGCTCTTAGCTTGCGAAGATGAGCGTGCGAAAACTGCCTAGTATCTCGAAAATTAGAAGGGTTAGGCTTAGCGCTTAATTGATAAACCCGCGAGTTGCAAATGTCCCGCACCAAGGTTCGAAGATCAAACTTGGATTCCACCAATCGTTTTGAAAGCGCATCAAGCAACGGGCCATTCACCGGAGGATTACTTGCACGAACATCATCCACTGGTTCGATGATACCCCTACCTAAAAGCTGGGCCCAAATGCGATTGGCAAGGTTCCGACTGAACATTTCGTTTTCAGGCGAGGTAAGCCAGACCGCGAGTTCTTTGCGCGGATCACCCGTAGTCTTTACTGGATCGATGCTGCCTAAAACCTTAGCGGGCATCGGCCTGCCATCAACCAAATGCCTTGCAGGCGCAGCAGTAGGGTCGCAGAAAATCCTGCGCTCACGAGGTTCGACCCCGGGCTTTCTTTTCATCCCGGTGAAGAAGCTAACAAAACCATAGTAATCATCCATCGTCCAGCGATCGAACGGATGGTTATGGCATTCCGCACATTGAATCTGAACACCGAGAAAGACTTGCGAAAAATCCGCAGCGAAAGACTTCGGCTCGAACTGAGGTTTATGCACCAACATCGTGTAAAGGTTGACCGGGCCATTGCTAAGATTACTACCCGAAGATGCAACCATCTCTGCAACGAATTCATTAAGCGGCCTTCCTGCTCGCATTTGCTTGCGGATCCATTCGTAATAGGTATCAGCAGCTTTCACCAAGGTTCCAACAGGTGCGTAATCGCCACCCATGATGCGTAATTGTTCCCCCCATATTGCAGTCCAAAAATCTGCAAACGCATCATTGGCAAGCAACTCATCAATCTTTGCTGCTCGCTTGTTTGGCTTGGTATCAGCAATGAAGGAATCATATTCAGCAATGGTCGGTGTTCGAGCTGCAAGATCGAGAGTTACCCTGCGCAGGAAGGTGCTATCATCACAAAGTTCTGAAGGGGCAACCCGCAACTTGTTCAATCTTTCAAATACAAGCTTATCGATGAAATTAACTTCAGGCGGGTTGGGCCATTTGAATCCAGATTCAGGAGGCAGAACAATCACCTCTGCTCCGGTGGTGAAACGGCTGAAACGTGCAAACACATTAGTATCGCCCGGCCCGGTGGAAGTTACCATGCCATTGGCATCTATCTTCGCAACACTTTCGTTATTAGAAAAGAAGCGCGCAAGCTTTGTGACATCCCTTGTAGAACCATCGCTTGCACGCGCATTAACTTTCAAGGCTTTACCAACCCCTGCTTTTTCGAACATCAGACGATCTTCAGAAAGAATCACTGCAACGGTTTCAGGTACTTTATCACTATCATCAGGCGCACCCTGAGTGATCCAACGCAGAAGGGTCTGGTAATGTTCAGAATCATTGGCAAACAACTTGCCGCCGGTATGCGCCACTGCACCCGTTGCTTTCAAAAGCAAAAGGCTTTGCTCGGGAGCTGCGGTATTCACTCTGCGACCAACTATTTCATTTACGATTCGTTCGTAATCGCCCTTGGCATCGTAACCAAACAGCGAAAGCATGAACCCATCCTTGCCCCTGGCAGACCCATGGCATGTGCCCGAGTTACATCCCGCCCTAAATAATACAGGCATAACATCACGGCGAAAACCCACTTCGGATGCAACAGGTTCTGCAGCAGAAACATTCCCAACGAGTTGAGACCAAACCACTACGACCAAGCTAAACCATTTAACAATGCTCTTAAACATAAGTGATACAGCTCCGTATTATTATTTATTTTGGATCGATGCGAAGGGTTGCGCTGCCAGTACGCTGGCGGATTTCCTGAGATCCTGCCTGCACCATAACCTCGCATGAAACACCCCGCACACTTCCAAGCAGGGCTTCATCAGTCGCCTCGATTTGAAAAGTTATTTCCTTGGATTCTCTAGTTAACACAGGCATGGGTTCTAATAAATTCACACCCTTGGGCAACCCCAACAGCTTCACTTTCGCAGTTCCTTCGAACGGACTTTTATGCACCACCGTCCAAACATACTTAGCCTTGGCGCCACGCCTGATGCTTTCGGGCTGGCTTGCGAGTTCTACAAAAGGCTCTGCAATGGTAATATTCACAACTTCAGAAGCCACGCGAATTCGACCCGTACCTAAATACGCATCAAGTTCCTCACGAATATTATTAGCCACCACGACAATCGGGCAGAGGCCCAAAGGCGCATTGGCATCCCCTGAAATTCGAAGTACTGCCTCGGTCTCACCCGCTGGAATCGTAGTTGCAGGCTGAATGCCCACACCAGATGGTATCCAATCACAGAGAAACTCTACCGGCCCAGCAAAGCCATTGTGCCTGGTAATCTTAACAGGGATAGACAACTCTCCACCCCGCACCAAGGGAACTTGGGGAGGCTTGATTTCGATTGAATAAGGAGCAGGGTCGGTCACCGCAAGTACAAACTTATCAAGTTGCACCGTGCGCCAAGCATCGCCTCCCGAATGATTCAAATAAGGAATACTCTGCTGAGAACTACTAATCAATTTTTGTGAGGCATCGACTGGTTTTGCTTCAATCGAGATAAGCGCAGCGCATTGCTTTGCAGAAGATTCTGCAATAAATTGCACAGGCCATACCCCACGACCGGCAGGCACCTTGGAAGAAACCATGCGAACGCCTTGCGGTAAGCCATGTACTACTAGTTCAAGTTCACCCTTAAAGGTACTACCAAAGCCTTGGGGAAGATTAATG
>Ga0209033_1002440_pt1 | contig 10227 bp, 8 predicted proteins | sample LauGreFa1BDMLBDN_2_FD_188218 | JGI IMG/M metagenome (GOLD analysis project Ga0209033, IMG submission 188218) | Freshwater lake microbial communities from Lake Michigan, USA - Fa13.BD.MLB.DN (SPAdes) (version 2) | ecosystem: Environmental > Aquatic > Freshwater > Lake | place: Lake Michigan, USA...
TTTTTATTCCCTCTTTATCTTGGCCAAAGACAACCCGGCGTTGCAAGGTTGAGGTTGAGTTATAAAGGTGAACAATCGCCTGTTTTGATCCTTTAATCGATTCAAAGGTTCGCTCAATTAGCGGCTTCCTTGCTTGAGTTAATACTTGAATAACCACATCATCTGGAATTAACTTTTCTTCGATAATTTTGCGGATGAAATCAAAATCAGTTTGGCTAGCAGCTGGAAAACCAACCTCAATCTCTTTGTAACCCATCTTTACCAACAACTTAAACATGGCAAGTTTGCGATTGGCATCCATTGGATCAATTAAGGCTTGGTTGCCATCGCGAAGATCAACTGAGCACCACTTAGGTGCAGCTTTCATTGTTTTACTTGGCCAGGTTCGATCAGTTAAGCCAGCTTCATTTGGAAATGGATTAAATGGGGCATAACGCGATGTAGGCATTGCCGATTTACTTTGTTCTGGAAAGTTACTCATTTTATTTCTTCTCCTCGTCGGTTAAAAGTGGTCTACCGGTGTGACCGACCTCCGCGACGAGGGGACCGGTTACTTGGCCCCGCCGCGGCAGATAAGAAGGAGTGATGACAGGCGCAATGAAGAGTTAAGTAATGAGGTAGCACCTGTGATTAACATGGCTCAAGGTTAACTCACCTTTAAGAAATAAACCAAATTAGCGGTAAAAACCATTCTAATTTTTTGGCAAACTGCCTATCGTTTAGCCATGTCGCTAGATACATCCAAGCCTTACTCAGCCCCAAGGCCAGCGGAGTATGCACAAATTCCGCAACCCATCATGCGCAATCAATGGCTTAGGAATCCAGAGTTGCCTGGTCCAAATCCAATTTTCTCTGACTTAATCACCGCAACCTTCATGATTGATACGCCAAAGTTCTTACTAAAAATGCAAAGAAAATATGGAGATAGCTGTTCATTCTTTTTGTCGAGAAGATTGTTTGTGGGCTTGTTTTCCCCGGCAGCGGTGCATGAGGTAACTGTTGCACAGCAACATAATTTTGTTAAAGGTGTGGGCTTTGCCAGAATGAGAAAGGTTCTTGGTGAAGGATTGCTTACAAATGAGGAGCCGATTCATCTAGCTCACCGGCGAATGATGCAACCACCGTTTCACCACGGTAATTTGGATTCATATGTTGCCCTTATGCATGAGCTGGTGAATCAGCACACTAATGCATGGAAAGATAAGAAGAGCATTGAATTAGCCCCGGAGATGATGGCATTAACACTAGAAATCGTTTCTCGATGTTTGTTTGGTCTTGACTCCCATCAATACACCCAAGCGATTGCTGAGTCTATGGAGGTGGCTATTGATCGAATTGAAAGAACAATGCTGCCTGGACTAGATCGCTTTGATAAATCTGGAATTAAATACTTTAAAGAGTTTGAACAAGCCTCAGATCGATTGGTTGAGATCGCAGAGGCAATCATAAAGAAGCGGGTTGAAAGTCAGCAAAAGAAAGATGATGATCTGCTTGGGATCTTGTTACAAATGCAAGGGGCTATCTCAATTGATCACATCAGAGATGAAGTCCTCACCCTTATTTTAAGTGGACATGAAACAACTGCAAATGTAATGAGTTGGGCCTTTTCATACCTATCTAAAAACCCACAGATTCGAAAAGCGTTAGAGGATGAGGCAGATCAGGCATCTTGGATAACTGAAAACCGCGCACCTACATACCAAGAGTTAGAGGATTCTTCCAAGGTTGCTTCCGCAGTATTGCAAGAGACGATGCGTCTTGCACCTCCAGTTTGGGTAGCACCAAGAATTGCAACCGTTGATTGCGAGATTGATGGCGTGAAGATTCCAAAAGGTGCTCATGTATTAGTTAGTCAGTATGTAACACATAGAAATCCAAGGTTTTTCCCAGAGCCACAAAAATGGGATCCAAATCGGTGGCTTGATGCTGAGTTTGAAAAATCACTTCCACGTGGTGCTTACTTTCCCTTTGGTGGTGGAAGTCGTAAATGTCTAGGCGAATATTTTGCCCTTGCAGAGGCTCGCTTAATTTTATTAATGGTGGCAAAAAACTTCAGATTAGATGGAGGTTTTCCAAAGGCCCAGCCTAGAGCCACCTACCGCCCAAAGGGTGGGGTTAAGAACAAGGTATTGAATCGTTAGTTAAGTGAAAAAGATGGATACTCATCTGTTACCAACAACAGCGCATATCCATAAAGGCGATTCCAATAAGCAATTACCTTAACCACCTCTTCAGCTCTTTCAACTGGATAGTGGCCTTTAGTAATTACAGTTAGCCAGGCAATAAATGTCAGTACTAATGCGTAAATCGCATAGACAATTCCAAGTAGATATAGCGGAATTGCTAGAAACCACTTAACTAATGGCATCCATGGTGACAACTTCTTTCCACCCTCAATCTCAGGATAAATCAGGCGCACCTTTTGATTTGCCTCAATTGATGGGTACTCATCGGTTAAAACTAGTAAATATGCACTTACCCGATTACTTAACTCAAGTAATGCTTTATTGAAAGCTAAAACATATGATGGATAGACATTACGAAACAATAAAGATAGGACTACTGGTAGGAATAGGAAGCCGCCAATTACTCCTGGCAGATTGTCGGCAAAAGACGAGAAGCTGCTTAAGAAAATCAAAACTGGAACCACCAGTATCACTCTAAATAATGCGGTGTTCTTATCGCGGTTATCTAAATCAACATGAATCTCTGTAAGTATTTGATTGCTCATGAACCCATCCTACCTATAGAACTGGCAAATACCTGCTTAATTCATAGGCGCTGACCTGTTTACGATACTCATCCCATTCAGCCCGCTTATTGCGCAATACATACTCAAATACATCATCACCAAGTGTTTTCTTTACCAATTCACTCTTTTCCATTGCCGTGATCGCCTCCGCTAAATCTGTTGGCAATGGGGTTGGATTTAGATTCTCCTGCAACTCATACTTGCCTTCAACTCCTGCAATTCCAGCGGCAATGATCACAGCAAATGCTAAGTAAGGATTGCATGCAGAATCTGGGGATCTAATCTCGATTCGAGTTGATGCTTCTTTTTTAGGTTTATAGGTTGGAATTCGAACCATTGCATTTCGATCAACCTGGGCCCAAGTTGCATATGCCGGTGCTTCACCACCGCCACTTAATCTCTTATATGAATTAACCCATTGATTTGTAATTGCAGTTATCTCAGAGGCATGCTTAATAATGCCGGCGGTAAAAGACCTGCCAACCTTTGAAAGTTGCATTGGCGCACCCTCTTCATAAAATGCATTTCGCTCCCCTTCAAATAAAGAGATGTGAGTATGCATTGCAGAGCCAGGTTGATTAGTAAATGGCTTTGGCATAAAGGATGCATAAAAACCTTGATCTAATGCCACCTCCTTCACAACATGTCTAAATGTCATGATGTTATCTGCAGTTGTTAAAGCATCTGCATACCTCAAATCAATCTCCTGTTGACCAGGACCACCTTCATGGTGTGAAAACTCAACTGAGATTCCCATTGCCTCTAATATTGTGATTGCTTGTCTTCTAAAATCATGTCCAACTACCGATGGTGTGTGATCAAAGTAGCCAGCTGAATCAACTGGAACTGGCTCAAGGCCTGGCTTTGGCTCATCTTTAAATAAGAAAAATTCAATCTCAGGATGTGTGTAACAGGTGTAACCAAGCTTTGCCACTTTCTCAAGTGTTTGACGTAATACTCGTCTTGGATCAACTGATGCAGGTGTGCCATCAGGCAATGAGATATCACAAAACATTCGAGCAGCCCCTGGTGATTCAGTTCGCCAAGGAAGAATTGAAAAGCTTGCAGGATCTGGCTTTGCCAACATATCTGACTCTGTTACTCGAGCAAATCCTTCAATAGCAGAGCCATCAAATCCAATTCCCTCGGCAAATGCATTTTCTAACTCAGCAGGTGCAATTGCAACAGATTTTAAAAAGCCTAAAACATCAGTAAACCAAAGTCTGACAAATCGAATATTGCGCTCTTCTAAAGTGCGCTGCACAAATTGCTGTTGCTTGGTTAAATCACTTGGGGAGGTCATGGGGATATTAAAGCGGGCAATGATTACGGCAATGTTAAATACAAATTCAGGTGCAAATAGGCCCCGATGAGATCAAAAAAGGGGCGATCTGAGTTAAGAATCGCCCCTTTTGAATTTATGCCTGCCCTACTTAACAGCTCCTGCTTGTGTTGCACCTGGTATTTCAATTAACTTTCCAGTTTCAACCTCATACACATATCCATAGATTGGAATGTTTTTAGGAACTAATGGGTGTCGTCTAATTCGCTCAACATCTTCGATCACAGACTTGTCTCGATCAGAAATTGTTAGCCAGTCAATATATGCAGCCTCATTTGATCCTGGACCTTTACCAACATCGTAGAAGCCATTTTCACCAAGGGCAGCCGTCTCAAGACTCTTTCCTAAAAGTCCTCGCATAATTTCATCAGTAAAGAATTCCATGCCACAGTTGCTATGGTGAATTACAAACCATTCTTTTGTTCCAAGCAGTTTGTATGAAATCACCAAGGAGCGGATAGCATCATCTGATGCTCTAGCTCCAGCATTTCGAATCACATGTGCATCACCCTCACTAAGGCCTGCATATTTGGCTGGATCCAGTCTTGCATCCATGCAAGTTAAAATTGCAAAACTTCTAGCTGGAGGTAATGCCAACTTACCTTTTTCGCCAAAGTTTTCAACATACTTTTTGTTTGCACTAATTACTTCTTCCTTGACTGACATATTTCCCTTTCGTAGTTAAGAATTAAATCATTTTGGACAAATATAAAATAGCAAAATCTAATTGATAAGAGAAGTCAATAATTTATTGCAATCACAAATCAATTGCACTTACTAAATCTCACTAACTAGATCGCAAAAAACTCTGATGAATCAACATTTGTGCTTGCCGGTACGCTCTTTGTCACAACCATATTCGCAGCAATCTTTACCCCATTACCAACTGAGATATCACCAAGAACTCTGGCACCTGCCCCAATAACAACATTATTACCAATTGTTGGATGGCGCTTTCCACTGCCACCAGTGCGAGCGCCCAAAGTAACATCGTGATAAATCATTACATCATCACCAACTATTGCAGTAGCTCCGATTACCACTCCCATGCCGTGATCAATGAAAAATCTTCGACCGATCTTGGCTGCTGGGTGAATCTCAATACCAGTGACAGCTCTTATCCAATTAGAGTAAATTCGTGCTGCAAGCTTTAGTTTTACCTGCCAGAGAAAGTGCGCAATCCGGTATCCCCAAACAGCATGCAGCCCTGGGTAGGTAAGTATTACCTCAAGTGAGTTACGTGCGGCAGGATCCTGCCGCAGTACCGCCTTGATATCTTCGTTTATTCGTCTTAACAATTTAGTTCATCAAATCTTGGAACAAAATAGTTGATAGATAACGCTCACCAAATGATGGAATTATTACCACAATAGTTTTGCCATCAAACTCAGGACGTTGTGCAACTTGGTGTGCCGCCCAAAGCGCTGCACCTGATGATAAGCCGGCCAAGATTCCCTCTTGGGTTCCAGCAAGGCGGGCATACCTAACACCATCATCTGCTTGTGCATCTAAAATTTCATCATAAACAGAGCGATCTAAAACTGGTGGAACAAAGTTTGCACCAATTCCTTGGAATGGATGCTTTCCTGGCTCTCCACCATTTAACAAAGGTGATGCAGCAGGTTCAACACCAAATACCTTAATCGCAGGATTTTTTGACTTTAACAATTGGCCAACACCGGTAATTGTTCCGCCAGTTCCAATTCCAGCAACAACAGCTGCAACTGTGCCATCAGTATCTCGCCAGATCTCCTCACCTGTGGTTCTGCGGTGAATATCTGGACCTGCTTGGTTTTCAAACTGGCGAACTAAAACTGCGCCAGTATCTTTCAAAGATTCAGCCTTCGCTACCGCACCCTTCATTCCCTCTGCTGCAGGTGTCAGAATTAATTCAGCACCAAAGGCGCGAAGTAATGCTTTGCGCTCACTAGACATTGACTCTGGCATAGTCAAAATAGTTTTATATCCACGAGCTGCGCCAACCATGGCAAGTGCAATACCGGTATTTCCGCTAGTTGCTTCAACAATTGTTCCCCCTGGCTTTAACTCACCAGATTTCTCAGCGGCATCAACCATCGCAATTCCAAGCCGGTCTTTCACAGTTGAGGTTGGGTTATAAAACTCAAGCTTTGCTAGAACGGTCGCCTTTGAGTTGGTCATAATCTTGTTTAACTTCACCAACGGGGTATTGCCATAAACCTCAGTAATATTGTTATAAACCTTCATTGTTTTCTCCTTGTTAGTTAAATGTTTTGGATTGGATAAATACGAGTAGATCTAGAAATGCGATAAAGCTAAGTAAAGAGTTAAATTAGCAACAACAAGAGGTGGCGCGGTGAAAATCCACTACCCGGCGACGGGTGAAGTACCAACGATTGATTCCAATTAGTTGGTTAAGTGAGGCAGCCATGGGTAAATAGTAGGAAAGAAAGATTGGTATTGCTAATTGCAAATGATTTGCGTGTTTTTAAATCTAGCGCAATCTCTTCTTAAGACTCACGCCAATGTGATGTAATCGGCAATCTGCGATCCTTACCAAAGGCACGGCTTGAGATCTTGGTTCCTGGTGGATACTGGCGCCGCTTGTACTCAGCCCGATCAACTAAACCAACCACCCGATCAACTAATGCAGCATCAAAGCCGGCAGCTAAAGCAGCACTTCGACCGCCATCTTGGTCAATATAGATCTGCAGAATCTGATCCAAAATCTTGTAATCAGGAAGTGAGTCGGTATCTTTTTGATTAGGGCGAAGTTCAGCACTTGGCGCTTTATTAATTGAGCTAACTGGAATTGGCGGGGTTTGCCCTTGCAGGATTGCCAACTCATTTCGCCACTTAGCTAATTGCCAAACCTGGCTCTTATATAAATCCTTAATTGGTGCAAAGCCACCAACTGCATCGCCATACAAAGTTGAGTAGCCAACTGCTAACTCAGATTTATTTCCAGTTGCAAGCACTAGATGCCCCTCTTGATTTGATAACCCCATCAAGGTGATGCCGCGAACTCTGGCCTGCAAATTCTCCTCGGCAACTCCAGATAGGTGAAGATTTTCAATCAAATTACCCACCATCGGTTGGATCTCAATTATTCGATAATTTAAACCAACATTTATTGCCAACTCTTTGGCATCCGCTAAGGAGTGATCAGATGAGTACTTGCTGGGAAGTGCCACACCATAAACTCGGTTACCACCAATTGCATCAGCGGCAAGGGCTGCAACAAGGGCTGAATCAATTCCTCCGGATAATCCCAAGATCACCGATTTAAAATTATTCTTTTCAACATAATCTCTTAACCCAATTACTAGCCCCTGCCAGATCTCATCCTCATCACCTAATCTTCTGGCCACCCCTGGAACATTTGCTTTGTATTTAGGAAGTGGAGTGTTTGAAATAATTAAATCAGGATCACTACTTGCAAGCTTCACCTCTAGATCAATAATCATTAAGCCATCCTCAAATTGCGGCGCCCTGGCAATTAACTCACCTTGGGATCCGACCACAATTGTGTCGCCATCAAAAACTAAATCATCCTGGCCACCAGTCATATTTACATATGCCAGAGGTGCACTTAATTCAATAGCGCGCTGTTGCACCAAAGCCAATCGGGCATCATCTTTATTTGCCTCAAATGGTGAACCGTTGGGAACAAGAAGTAATCCAATATTTCGCTTTGCCAACTCGGCAACTGGCCCACCTGATTGCCAAATATCTTCACAAATGGCAACACCAATATCAACCCCAGCTACTCGAACCACAAGTGAGTGATTGCCTGGTGCAAAATTTCGATACTCATCAAAGACACCGTAATTTGGCAGGTGGTGCTTGATATAGGTTGCCAAAATCTCACCACGGTAAATAACAGCAACACAATTTTGTGGTCGTCCTGAGGGTGACTGGCCTAGATAGCCAACTAATAAGGTTAAATCCCCATTGCCCTCTTGATTAATTCGCGTCGCAAGCTTTTCAACCGCGTCAATTGATGCTGCTCTAAATGATGCTCGGTTAGCTAAATCCTCAACTGGATATCCAGTTAAAACCATCTCTGGAAAAACTATTAATGTCGCACCAGCATTTGTGGCATCAAATGCGTATTTGGAAATTAGATCAGCATTCTTATCAAGATCCCCAACTGTTGGGTTGATCTGCGCTAACGCAATTCGAATCTGGCCACGGCTACTCACTTTTCAAGAGTACCTCAGGTGGCGCACCTGGTGGGAGTTGAGTTAAAGTAGGGCTACCTAGCAAAGACAGGGACCGGAAAAGCTCGGCCTTGATCTAAAGGAGTAAGTCATGAGTAATGCCCATAACCTTCGGGTTTCAATTGCTGATTTAGCGGCGAAGAAAAAGAGCGGGCAAAAGTGGGCGATGTTGACCTGCTATGAACAGATCACCGCTGAGATTTTTGACCAAGCAGGTATTCCAGTATTACTAGTTGGCGATTCAGCTGGTAATAATTTCCTAGGTTTTGAAAACACCATTCCAGTTGAGGTTGACCATTTAATTCCAATGGCGAAGGCGGTGGTATCGGCTAGTAAATCTGCGATGGTGGTAGCTGATTTTCCATTTGGCTCCTATGAGAGCTCCCCTGAACAAGCACTTGAAACTGGAATTAGATTTTTTAAAGAGGCACAGGTTGGCGCAGTAAAGCTTGAGGGTGGGGCGAAGGTAATTCCACAAATTCAAAAGTTAATTGCTGCAGGTATTCCAGTGATGGGGCATATTGGTTTAACCCCGCAATCAGTTCATGCCCTAGGTGGTTTTAAGGTGCAGGGGCGAGGAGATGATGGGCAGCGAATTATTGATGATGCGCTCGCCTTGCAGAGAGCTGGAGTCTTTGCGATTGTGCTTGAGGCGGTACCGGCAAAACTCGCAGCTGAGATAACCAAACAATTAAGTATTCCAACAATTGGCATTGGTGCCGGTGTTGATTGTGATGCCCAGGTTTTAGTCTGGACCGATTTGATGGGACTAACTGCCAAGATGCCAAAGCTTGCCAAGGCGTATCGAAATTTAAGGAAAGAGATGGCGGATGCGGTGAGTGAGTTTGCCGAAGATGTGGCAGCGGGTAGATTTCCTACCGCAGATCAGAGTTTTGATTAATCCAAGATTTGCACTGGGGGGTTTGTGAAGGCAAATCTTGCAATAGATTTTTCACCCCTTAAAAAGTATCCAGATTTTAGGCGGCTGTGGTTATCTGGCCTGATCTCCTACTTCGGCTCCATGTTTACCTATGTGGCCCTGCCCTTTCAGGTTAAGGAGTTAACTAACTCCTTTTTAGCCGTTGGCCTAATCGGATTAGTTGAGATTATCCCGCTAGTAATTTTTGGTCTCTATGGCGGGGTGCTGGCCGATCATATGGACCGGAAAAAAATGATCTGGGTAACTGAGTTTGCCGCCCTATTCCTATCTTTGATTCTGCTAATTAACTCACTTCTACCAGAGCCAAGCCTTGCTTTAATTTATATTGTGGCTGCACTTTTTGCAGCGGTCGATGGCTTACAACGGCCCAGTGCAGATGCAATCTTGCCCAGGTTGGTAGAGCATAAAGATCTACCAGCAGCTAGTGCTTTAATGAGTTTGCGTTGGCAGATGGGAATGATTGCAGGCCCTGCCCTGGCCGGTGTAATGATTTCACTCTTTGGTGTTAGTGCTGGATTTTTATTGGACATACTTACATATTTTTTATCACTAATTATTTTGTTGCGAGTGCGCAGTGTGCCACCAATAGAAATCAGTGAAAAACCCAGCTTTTCCAGCCTGGTGGCTGGGGTTAAATATGCGACCAGTCGCAAGGATTTAATGGGTACTTATCTAGTAGATCTTTCAGCAATGTTTTTTGCAATGCCAACTGCACTCTTCCCTTTCTGGGCAGACCAAGCAGGTGCACCTTGGGCACTTGGTTTGTTTTATGCCGCTGGAACTATTGGTTCAATCCTGGTAACTCTGACAAGTGGTTGGGTTAAAAGCTATACCAAACACGGTCGGGCAATTTTTTGGGCCGCACTTGGCTGGGGGCTGGCAATAACTCTGGCCGGTTTGGTCGATAACCTATTTTTGATTTTGCTATTTTTAATATTGGCCGGTGCCTCCGACATGGTCTCCGCCCTTTTCCGCTCTACCTTATGGAACC
>Ga0209033_1002442_pt1 | contig 10224 bp, 10 predicted proteins | sample LauGreFa1BDMLBDN_2_FD_188218 | JGI IMG/M metagenome (GOLD analysis project Ga0209033, IMG submission 188218) | Freshwater lake microbial communities from Lake Michigan, USA - Fa13.BD.MLB.DN (SPAdes) (version 2) | ecosystem: Environmental > Aquatic > Freshwater > Lake | place: Lake Michigan, USA...
GTGTTGTGAATCAGCAAGGCAATCGGGGTACCGGTGGTCACGCCTTGGTAAACGCCACTCAAGATTTGCACTTGGTCGGGTTCTTGGCGTTGGGTCACGTGGCGGCTGGTGCCAGGGCGGCGGCGGTCCAGGTCGTGCTGGATGTCGGCCTCGCTCAAAGCCATGCCCGGTGGGCAGCCGTCAATCACACAGCCAATGGCCGGGCCGTGGGATTCACCAAAGTTGGTGACTGCGAAAAGGGTGCCAAAGGTGTTGCCGCTCATGCGGGGGATTATCTCTGAGTGCCGAAGTACCAACGCTGCGTGGCGGTTTCCTTTATGCTTGGCCACCCGCCGACAAAGGAAATACAAGATGTCTGACCCAACCCACTACACCCCCCCCAAAGTCTGGACCTGGGACCAGGCCAATGGTGGTCAATTTGCCAACATCAACCGCCCGGTGTCGGGTGCGACCCATGAGAAGGTTTTACCCATCGGCAAACACCCCATGCAGCTGTACTCGCTGGGCACGCCCAATGGGATCAAGGTCACCATCATGCTCGAGGAGCTGCTGGCCCTGGGCCACAGGGGTGCCGAATACGACGCATGGCTGGTTCGCATCCGCGACGGCCATCAATTTGGCAGCGGCTTTGTCGAGGTCAACCCCAACTCCAAAATCCCTGCCTTGATGGATCGCAGCGGGCCTGAGCCTGTCAGGGTGTTTGAATCGGGTGCGATCTTGATGTACCTGGCTGAAAAGTTTGGTGCCTTCATGCCCACCGATGCGGCCCAGCGTGCCGAATGCCTGTCGTGGCTGTTTTGGCAAATGGGCAGTGCCCCTTACTTGGGTGGCGGCTTTGGCCACTTCTACGCCTACGCACCTTTCAAAATCGAATACGCCATTGACCGCTTTGCCATGGAGGTCAAACGCCAATTGGACGTGCTGAACCAGCGCTTGGCGAACCACCGCTTCATCTGTGGCGACACCTACACCGTTGCCGACATGGCCATTTGGCCCTGGTATGGCGCCACCGCCAAAGGGCAAATGTACGAAGGCGGCGAGTTTTTAAGCGTGCACGAATACACCCATGTGCTGCGCTGGACCGATGAAGTGGCCCAACGCCCCGCCGTTCAGCGCGGCCGCAAAGTCAACCGCGTGACGGGACCCTTGGAAGACCAATTGCACGAGCGCCACGACGCGAGCGACTTTGACACCCAAACCCAAGACAAATTGGCCGGGAAAGGCCCCCAGTGAATGCCTCACACCCCTTTCATTCAGCCAACCCAGCGGATGGTTTGGTGCCCACGTCCCAAGGCTTGACAGCCGCGAGTGGCCGTGCGAATGTCGATGCGGCCGAGTGGCAGCTTCGCCTCCGCTTGGCCGCAGCCTACCGCGCGGTCGACCATTTTGGTTGGTCTGAGTTGACTGCCAACCACATATCGCTGCGGGTGCGCAATGACCCCTCAGAGTTTTTGATCAACCCCTATGGATTGCTGTATTCAGAAATCACCGCATCCAATTTGGTCCGCATCGATGGTGACGGCCATGTGCTCACCCCCACCGAATACCCCATCAACCCGGCTGGATTCAACATCCACGCCGCCATCCACAACGCGCGTGAAGATGCGCACTGTGTGCTGCATGTTCACACGGTTGCAGGCATGGCGGTGTCTTGCTTGAAAGATGGTTTGTTGCCACTCACCCTGGAGGGGACAGACTTTCACAACCGCATTGGTTACCACGACTTTGAGGGGCCCAGCCTGGAAGTGGATGAACGGAGTCGTTTGGTGGCTGCGCTGGGCAACAACGTGGCCTTGGTGCTGCGCAACCATGGCCTGCTCACGGTGGGTGAAACCGTCGACTCTGCTTTTTTACGCATGTACCGACTGATGCTGGCCTGCCAAGTGCAAATGCAGGTGATGATGTCTGGTCAAGCATTCACCCGACTGAGCGATGACATCCTGGAAAAATCCGCACAACGCCACGAATGGTTTTTTCGCATCGGGCCCGGGGGCTCACGCATCGGTCACGGCGAATTGGATTTTTCAGCCGTGATGCGTTTGATGGCCAAGATAGACCCTTCTTACCAAACCTGATCCATCCGTTTATTTGCCAAACCCCAAAATCCCTGCCTTCATGGATCTGGGATCGCGCATGTCGCAGCGCCCAGACATCACCGCCATGTAAAAGTCCATCAGGTGGCGGTTGAAGGTGTCGGGGTCTTCCAAGTTGTTGGTGTGCCCCGCCCGAGGCAGCACCACCAAGGAGGCACTGCGGATGTGGCGCTTCATCAGCAAAGCGGGCTCCAGACAGGGGTCGTCTTCGTCGCCGGTGATGATCAAGACTGGCGCCTGGATGGCCTTCATGCCTTCGACCAAGTCCCACAACGAGGGCCGCATTTTCTGCACCCCGAGCAAGGTGTTGGCCGATCCCACTGGGTTGTGCTCGGCCATTTGCGCCGCAAACTCGGCCCAACCGCGGGGGTCTTTGTTTTGGAACTGCACCCGCGTGGGGCCCATGGTGTATTTGCGCGCCGCTTCGACGGGCCCAGCTTGGTGAAACATGGCCGCTGCGGCATCCGCCTCGGCCTGAAACACGGCGCGTTGATCGGGCTCGGCCCCATAACCACAACCGGCGATGACCAAGGACAGCACCCGATGGGCATGTTGGATGCCCATGTGCAAACTGGCAAATCCACCCATGGACAAACCGACCACATGGGCTTGGGCAATGGCCAAATGGTCGAGCACCGCGACGATGTCTTGTACCGCCCGCGCTTGCGAATAAGACGCTGGATCAGCAGGCACATCTGAGGGCAAATAGCCCCGGGCCGAAAAAGTGATGCAGCGAAAATACCGCGAAAAAAACCGCATTTGCGGCTCCCAACTGCGCCAGTCACCCGCAAATTCATGCACAAAGACCAGCGCTTGGCCAGTCCCGGCCTCTTCAAAATACAGCTTCACGCCGTCGTCGGTGGTTGCAAATGCCATGTCATGCCTCCATGGGTTTGGGATTCAAGTGGCGCCAGCCCAACAGGCCTGCGGTGGCCAACAGCATAACCATAAAAAACCAGGGCCACCATTGCAAAGACTGGGCAAATACCGCCATGTCTTGCGCCGAAAGATTCATGTCCTGGGCCAACCAAGCCGTGTGCCAACCAAACAACAAGGTCATGCCGCCGTAGGCCAGGTTCATGCTCAAGCCCCGAAAACTCAAAGCCGTGGCCCGCTGCTCTGACGGTACGATGGCATTCATATAGTGCGACAAAAAGAAGTGCAAAAACCGCATGCCCACAAACAAGGGCACCACCCCCAGCACACCCCACCAACCGGGTCTGGCTGCGGCAACGCCCCACAAACCCAACCACAGCAGCGCGCCCAGACCCACAAAATTGACCACGCCCCCCCAGCGCAAAGTGGCCCATTTCATGGATGACGCCAGCAACAAGCCCAATAAGGCTGTGGCGCTGCCAATCACACCAAACCAGGCATCCTCAATCCCAATCAAGCGGTAAAAGTTGCTGTTCACCGTCATGAATACACGCACCAAGCTGTCAAAGACCAAACCCACCACGATCAACGCAAAGGCGACTTGTGAATGCCAAATCCACGCACCAGTGCGCAAAATGTCGCGCCACGTGGCACCCATGCTGTGCCAAAGCCCGGTCTGTGTGGGTTTGGCCCAGGACTCGGTCATGCGCCAAGCCACGGACAGGCAGGCCAAGGCACTGATCAAACACAGCACCACCGGCCATTTGACCCATTGGGTGTAGAGCCAAGCACCGCTGATCGAGGTGAAAACCACCGCCACCGCCGAATAACGCATCAACTGCGCCATCACATGGGGCCAAGAGGTGGTGCGCTCTGCGGTGGGCAATGAGTCGTAAGCCAGGGCTTCGTCGGCACCGCTGGCGCAGGCCTCGGCAGCGCCACTCAAAATCCGGTTGCACACAAACAACCAAAACACCACCTCGGGCTGGCCGGGTTGCATGGCGCACAGCACCAACATCTCCATCACCATCAGCACACTGGCCGCAATGACCAAAGGACGGCGGCCATACCGATCGGCCAAGGCACCGCTGGGCACCTCCAACAAGACAATGGTCACGGCCCACACCACATTGAGCGCGGCAAATTCGCCCAGGCTCAGGCCCAAATCCAAAAACAAAATGGTGAAGATGGGGTAGTAAAAACGGGCATTGAACAGCACCCGAAACCAAATGAACAAGCGAGCGTTGGCAGACAGGGGCATGATCGGTTCAGACATGGGGGGCGACTGCCAGGGGTTCACCCAGTCGCGCGGACCAGGTCAGGCTGACGCCAGCGCAAAACCAAAGTCGGCAGTTTGTGGGGTCAGGCCTTGGGGGCAGGCGTTGATGGGCCGGGTTCGGTGGGCCAATCTCGGATATAGGCTTTGAGCATCTTGTTCTCAAAATTTTGGCTGTCGACCACGGTTTTGGCCACATCGTAAAAGCTGATCACACCCATCAGCATGCGGCTGCTCATCACCGGCATGTAGCGGGCGTGGCGCTCGAGCATCATGCGGCGCACTTCATCAAGCTCGGTCTCGGGTGAGCAGGTCAGCGGGTGGTCGTCCATGGCCCCACGCACCGTGGTGTCGCCCACTTGACCGCCGTTTTTCACAATCGCCAAAATCACCTCGCGAAAGGTCAGCATGCCCGCCAAATCGCCGTGGTCCATGACCACCAGCGAGCCCAGGTCTTTTTCGGCCATGATCTCGACCGCGCGTGACAAAGGCTCTAGTGGTGCCATGGTGAACAATGTGTTGCCCTTGACGCGCAAAATGTCGCTGACTTTCATGGATGAGCTCCTTGCTTGAGACCGTGGCCACCTGGTTTTTATGCAAGGAATATAGCCCACAATGCCCCTTGGAAACCACTTTTGCCATTGCGCTTGATGAGAGAACCCCATGCCTGGTTACGCCGACCCCCACTTTGACACCCTGAGCCTGCATGCCGGTGCCGGGCCCGACCCCGCCACGGGTGCACGCGCTGTGCCCATCCACCTGAGCACCTCGTTTGTGTTTGAGTCCAGTGAACACGCTGCGTCGCTCTTCAACCTCGAGCGTGCCGGCCATGTGTACAGCCGCATCAGCAACCCCACCACCGCCGTGTTCGAGCAACGCATCGCAGCGCTTGAGGGCGGTATCGGTGCGATCGCCACATCCAGCGGTCAAGCCGCGCTGCATTTGAGTGTGGCCACCTTGATGGGCGCGGGTTCGCACATCGTTTCCAGCTCGGCTTTGTATGGCGGCTCGCACAACCTGTTGCACTACACCTTGAGGCGCTTTGGCATTGAAACCACCTTTGTCAAACCGGGTGACATGGACGCTTGGCGTGCCGCCATCCGGCCCAACACCAAACTGCTGTTTGGCGAGACGGTCGGCAACCCCGGCTTGGACGTGCTGGACATCCCCACCATTTCGCAAATCGCGCACGACCATGGTGTGCCGCTGTTGGTGGACGCCACACTCAGCACACCCTACCTGATGAAGCCGCTGTCCTTGGGCGCGGATTTGGTATACCACTCGGCCACCAAATTTTTGAGTGGCCACGGCACGGTGATTGGTGGCGTGGTGGTCGATGGCGGCGCGTTCGACTGGGAGGCCAGCGGTAAATTCCCCGAACTGTCCGAGCCCTACGAAGGTTTTCACAACATGGTCTTCACCGAAGAAAGCACCGTGGGTGCATTCTTGCTGCGAGCACGCCGCGAGGGCTTGCGCGACTTTGGCGCCTGCCTCAGCCCGCATTCGGCTTGGCTGATTTTGCAAGGCATGGAAACGCTGTCCCTGCGCATGGATCGCCACTTGGCCAACACCGAAAAAGTGGTGGCCTTCTTGGCAGCGCACCCCATGGTCTCGCGGGTGGCCCACCCGCTCATGCCGGACCACCCCAGCCATGCCTTGGCGCAAAAATTATTGAAGGGTGGTGCACGCGGCGCGGGTTCGGTGTTCAGCTTTGACATCAAGGGTTCTCGCACACAGGGCCGTGCTTTCATTGAAGCGCTGAAAATCTTCAGCCACTTGGCCAATGTGGGCGACAGCAAATCGCTGGTGATCCACCCGGCCAGCACCACGCATTTCCGCATGAGCGACGAGGCCTTGGCGCAAGCAGGTATTGGTGCGGGCACCATCCGTTTGTCGGTCGGTTTGGAAGACGCCGATGATTTGATCGACGACTTGAAGCGGGCTTTGAAGGCCGCTGAAAGAGCCGCCGACAAGCCCGCCAACAGCGCACAGGGGGCTGCATGAACATCACTTGGCCGGGCTTCAACGTGTATGCCTACACCGGGGGCAAAGCTTTCAATCCAGACCAACCCACGGTGGTGTTCATCCATGGGGTGCTGTGCGACCACAGCGTGTGGGTGCTGCAAAGCCGCTACATGGCCCACCATGGTTGGAATGTCTTGGCCATTGACCTGCCAGGGCATGCCCGCAGCGCAGGGCCCGCAGCGGCCAGTGTTGAAGAGGCGGCCGATCAAATCCACGCCATGCTCGACGCCTCCGGTTTGGACCGGGTGGCTTTGGTAGGGCACAGCTGGGGATCCCTGATCGCCTTGGAAGCGGCTGCGCGCTTGAAGCAGCGCATCAGCCATTTGGCCTTGGTCGGCACGGCCTTTCCCATGCCGGTGGCGGCCCCCTTGTTGGCGGCATCGCTGACCGAGCCGGACAAAGCCATCGCCATGATCAATGTGTTTTCGCGCGCCACCCTGGCCGCACCGCCATCCGCCTTTGGCCCTGGCACTTGGGTGCATGGGGCCAGCACCGCTTTGAACCGGCGGGTCTTGGCCAGCAACCGCGAGGTCAACTTGTTGCACCGGGGTTTTACCGCTTGCAACAGCTATGACCAGGGCTTGCAAGCCATGGCCAACTTGGCTTGCCCGGTGTTGTTCATCCATGGTGCTTTGGACCAAATGACGCCCCCCAAAACCACGCGGGCTTTGATCGAGCAAGGCCAACAAACAGGCAAAAAAGTCCAAGTGGTCACGGTGCCCATGGGTCACCACCAAATGAACGAGTCCCCTGAAGAAACCTTGCAAGCCCTGCGCGGTTTTTTGCGCTGAGCGGTCACAGGGCATCGGCCAAGTGCAGGCCTTGCCAGCGCGACCACAGCGCTTGGTTGGCAGGCACATCGCCCAGCAGGTAGCGCGCCATCAACGGTGCCAAAGGCAGCTGGCTGGCATCGGCCAACCAAACATATCGCGGCGCTTGGGTTTCATCGCTGGGCACCAAGCGCCCAGCCCAATCAAAATCAAGCAAGGTGACCAACACCGCTTCCACCTCGCGGGGGTCGGCCTGTAACTCGCTGGCCACATCCAGCACCGTCATGCCATGAGGTGCTGTGCCGCGCTGCTGAATCAATTTGCGAATGACCTCCAAAGCCAGTTGAAACATCCACCCTGGCGCGCTGTTGTCGCGCACGGCACCACTCAACCAGGTGGGCAAACTGGCCACAGCGACTGCCCCCACCAGCACAATGACCCAGGTTGTGTAAATCCACACCAGCAAAATCGGCACAGTGGCAAAGGCGCCATAAACCGCGGCAAACGTACCCACCTTGGCCAAGTATTGGGCCAGCGCCCAACGCGCCACCTCCAAAACGATAGCAGCCAAAGTCCCACCCCACCAGGCGTGGCGCGCAGGCACATGGGTGTGGGGCACGTATTTGTACAACGCGCCAATGCCTACAGCGGTGAGCCCAAACTCCAGCACATCCAAAATAAAGCGCAGCCACGCTTGGCCCGGCCCCCAGCCTTGACCGGTCCAAGTCAAGGCCGTGGTCAACATGAACAAACTGGTGGCCAGCACCAAGGGGCCCAAGGTCAACGCAGCCCAATAAATCAACACCCGCTGCCCCCAAGGGCGTGCTTCGCGCACGCGCCAAATGGCATTCAAGGTGCGGTCGATGGTGAACACCAACGCCACCGCAGAAATCACCAAGGCGACAAAACCCAAAGAGCCCAAACGGCTGGCTTTGCTGGTGAACTGGGTCAAATAACCCAACACCTGGCGCGCAATGCTGTCAGGGATCAGGCTTTCCACCAACCAGCGCTGCAAGACCGTTTGAAACTGACCAAACAAGGGAAACGCGGTGAGCACCGCCAAGGCCACGGTCAACAATGGCACCAAGGCAATGGTGGTGGTGAAGGTCAAGGCACCGGCGGTTTGACCCAAGCGATCGTCCCTGAAGCGTTGGCGCAACCCGAGCAATGCCGCCTTCCAAGGAAAAGCGCCAAGCGCGGCCCATGTGTTTTTCAAATGCGAGACAATCATGTGGCGATCATGCCATCGCTCTTCACCCTGAGGCAAAACCCTTGACCATTGCAACCTCCTCCCCATTGGAATCGCCTGCTGAAGCCGCCCATGTCACGTGGACACGGCGCATGGCGGTGTGGAGTTTGCTCGGATTGATCGTGCTGGGCTTGGCCTGGGAATTGTGGCTGGCACCCTTGCGCGAGGGCGGCAGTTGGTGGGCTATCAAGGTCATTCCGCTGTGTTTTCCGCTGGCAGGCTTGCTGCGAAACCGCATGTACACCTACCGCTGGGTCAGCTTGCTGGTTTGGCTTTACTTCACCGAGGGCGTGGTGCGCGCCTATGGCGACACGGGCTGGACCGCTGCACTGGCTTTGGGCCAAGTGGTGTTGTGCTTGGTGTTGTTTGTGGCTTGCGCGCTGCATGTGCGCTTGCGCTTTCGAGACGCGGCCCTGGCTGCCCAATCCACTGAAACCCCAAACCCCGCGCCATGAATCCCTTGATCGAACAACTGCAACAAATTTTGGGCGCCACCCATGTGCTGGTGGGCGGCAATTTAGAGGCGTATGAAAAAGATTGGCGCGGCCGCATCCGTGGACGCGCCCTGTGCGTGGTGCGGCCCGGTAACACCGACGAAGTGGCCGCCGTGGTCAAAGCATGTGCGCAAGCGAGCGTGTCCATCGTGCCCCAAGGCGGCAACACCGGTTTGGTGGTGGGCTCCATCCCCGACGAGACTGGCCAGCAAGTATTGCTGAGCATGCAACGCATGAACCGGGTGCGCCACATCGATCCAGCCAACCTCACGGTCACCGTGGAAGCTGGCTGTGTGTTGCAACAGTTGCAGCAAAGCTGCGCTGAACAAGGCCTGCTGTTCCCCTTGAGTTTGGGCTCAGAAGGCAGTTGCACGGTGGGTGGCAATTTATCGACCAACGCGGGCGGCACCCAGGTGCTGCGCTATGGCAATGCCCGCGAGCTGTGCTTGGGGCTGGAGGTGGTCACAGCGCAAGGCGATGTGTGGCATGGCCTGACCGGCCTGCGCAAAGACAACACCGGCTACGACCTGCGCGACCTGTACATCGGCAGCGAAGGCACGCTGGGCATCATCACCGCCGCCACCCTCAAGCTCTACCCGCAGCCAGCGGCGCAACTGACCGCTTGGGCGGCGGTGGCCTCGGTCGAAGCAGCGGTGCAATTGCTGGGTTTGGCCCAGCGCGAACTCGGTGCAGGCCTCACGGGTTTTGAGATGATGGGCCAGTTTGCCTTGAGTTTGGTGGACAAACATTTCCCTGACATGCAAGTGCCCTTGTGGCGCGACAACGCCTACTGCGTGTTGCTGGAAAACACCGACAGCGAGTCGCAAGACCACGCCCGTGAGCGCTTTGAGCATGTACTCGAACAAGCGATCGAACAAGGCATCATCGCCGACGCCGTGGTGGCAGAAAGCGTGGCGCAAGCTCGCAAGCTGTGGCACATCCGAGAAAGCATCACCCTGGCCCAAGTGCAAGAAGGGCTCAATATCAAGCACGACATCTCGCTGCCCATCTCATCCATCGCGGCCTTTGTGGACCAGGCCGAACGCAGCCTGTCGCAAGCCATCCCCGGCATGCGCTTGGTGAATTTTGGTCATCTGGGCGATGGCAACTTGCACTTCAATGTGCAAGCCCCGGTGGGCGTGGACCCTGCGGTGTTTTTACAAACCCACGAGGACGCCATCAACACCTTGGTGTACGACAGCGTCAAAGCCTTTGATGGCTCCATCAGCGCCGAACATGGTGTGGGCAGCTTGAAGGTGCACACCCTACCCGACTACAAAGACCCCGTGGCTTTGGCTTTGATGCAAAGGGTTAAAGAGGCGTTGGACCCGCACAACCTGATGAACCCGGGGCGGGTATTGGCAGCAAAGCTTTAGACCTGGCCTGCAATGGTCTTTGCTGGCTTGATCTGCCAAATGAACTCATGAATGACCAAATAAAA
>Ga0209033_1002443_pt1 | contig 10220 bp, 6 predicted proteins | sample LauGreFa1BDMLBDN_2_FD_188218 | JGI IMG/M metagenome (GOLD analysis project Ga0209033, IMG submission 188218) | Freshwater lake microbial communities from Lake Michigan, USA - Fa13.BD.MLB.DN (SPAdes) (version 2) | ecosystem: Environmental > Aquatic > Freshwater > Lake | place: Lake Michigan, USA...
ATTCTTTTTTATACTTTTTTTATATCATCAATACCAATTTTTGCAGGTACAACAGGTATAAAAGCAACTGTAAATATTAAAACCATTCATCAAGATATGGTTCACATTTCAATACTTACGCCACATATTAACAGTGATGAAATATTATATATCATGCCTGCTTCAATACCTGGAACTTATGCCCGAATGAATTTTGGATATTTTGTAAAAAATTTTCAAGCTTATGATAAGAAAGGAAATGCATTACCTGTTAGAAGAGAAAATGATAATGAGTTTAGGATAATAGGAGCTAAATCTCTTACACGTCTTGAATATGATATTAATGATTCCTATGATGATAAAACCTATAAACTAGATGTATTTAATCCAGCTGGTACAAATTTTCAAGTAGATACCAATATCATGATGGGACATCAAGGATTCATTGGATATTTTGAAGGCTTGCAAAAGGTAGCTTATGAGATAAAAGTGATAAAACCTTCATTTTTTTGGGGCGCTACTTCATTACATAAAAAGTCTATTTCTGATACTATTGATATATTATCTGCCAAAGATTATGATGAATTAATCGATAATCCAGCAATGTATTCAAAGCCAGATTCTGTCTCGTATATGCAAGGAAAAACCAAAATTACTGTTGCAGTGTATTCAACTGGTGGAAAAGTAACAGCACAAATGGTTGCAAAAGCATTAAAGCCAGTTACTTCAACTGTAGAAAAGTTTTTAGGTACTATGCCAGTGGATAGATATACATTTATCTTATATTTTGTAGGACAAGATAGAAGTGATTTACGCAAAAGAGAAGCATATGGTGCTTTAGAGCATAGTTATAGTTCTGTTTACTTTTTACCCGAATCCTCAGATCCAAAATCTTTAGAAGGGTGGGTTTCTCAAACTGCTGTTCATGAATTTTTACATATTCTTATCCCTTTAAATTTACATAGCAAAGAAATTGAACATTTTGATTTTAAAGAACCTAAGATGTCTAAACATTTATGGCTTTATGAAGGAGTAACAGAATATTTTTCTGTATTAGCCCAAGCTAAAGCCGGTGAAATATCAGAAAAAACTTTACTTAATAGACTACGCAGAAAGATTATAAGTTCTAAATATATTATGCCTAATCCAGTTTCATTAAGCGAATTAGCACTCAATGTTATGCAAAGTGAATATCAAAAATTATATCCAGTAATTTATGAAAAAGGCGCTCTAATAGGTTTAATGCTTGATATCAAGCTAAGAGAAGTATCTGGAGGTTCTACCACTTTATTAAGTCTTATCCGTTCTTTGTCTACTAAATTTGGGCCTGCAAAACCTTTTGATGATAGTATATTATTTTCTATTATAGAAAAAGAAACTAAGCCCGAAATCACGGATTTCTTTAGGCGTTTTGTAGACTCTACAGAAGAGATACCATATGAACAAGAATTTGCAAAAATAGGATTTGAATATGCTGCTAAAAAGAATATACTTTCTTATAATTTTATTGGCATTAAACCTAATATCAATACAATGGAAGATGATGAAAGGCCAGATACTTTACGCTTGTCTGTAAAAGATACTAATAATGTTCTGGGTGCTAAACAAGGTGATATAGTTTTATCTGTTCAAGGAAAAAATATCAACCTAGAACAAGAAGATGATGAAGCTTACCAAGCTTTATTCTCTCCACAAACTGATGATGAAGTAATTATCAATGTAATTCGTAATGGACAACTTATTACGTTAAAAGGTAAACCAAAATCATCTGAAAAAACCGAAGAATTTTATCTTCGTGTTAATCCAATGGCAACCGAAGCTCAAAAAGCTTTTGGTGCTTCTATTTTTCATTGATTGTCCATATTTATTTGTTATGATACAGCAGCCTACTCCAAGAAAAACTGATTTTAGTACAATTGTTCATGGTTATGCCCTGGCAGATCCATATCATTGGTTAAAGCAGAAAGATACTCAAGAAGTATTAGATTATTTGCATGCAGAGAATGCGTATATGAAACAGTATATGAGCTCTACAGAACAGTTACAAGAGCAATTGTATGCAGAAATGAGAGGGCGTATTAAAGAACAAGATAGCACTGTACCAGAAAAATCAGGTGAATATCTGTATTATTCTCGTACCGAAGAAGGTAAACAATATCGAATTTTCTGCAGAAAAAAAGATATCAGCGATTCGCAAGAAGAAGTAATTTTAGATGCAAATCAATTAGCAGAAGGACATCCCTATTTTGTTCTAGGAAATCTAAAATTGAGTCCAAATCATCGCTTTATCGCATATTCTTGCGATATGAATGGTTCTGAACATTTTTCGATTTATGTAAAAGATCTTACTAATGGTACTATTCATCCTGAAGTTCTACATGGTGCAGATACTTCTATAGAATGGTTTCAGGATTCTTATACTTTTCTGTATTTGTCTTTAGATTCTACAAGAAGAGCATATAAAGTATTTAGACATCACTTAGGAACAGAGCAAGAAGCTGATGCATTATTGATTCACGAAACTGATGAAGCCTTTTTTCTTGGTTTAGATTCATCTAGAGATGGAGCGTATTTATTTGCAGATGCTTCAAGCAAAACTACTTCGGAAGTATGGATGATGTCTGCTAATGATACAAATACAGAATTTTATAGCATTATGGGTAGAACACATAATCATGAATATTATGTCAGTTCATATGGTTCAACTCTCTATATTCTCAGTAATGATCAAGCTAAAAATTTTCGCTTGATGGTAGCCAATATTCAAACTCCTTCCGTGTGGACAGAGTTTATTCCGCATCGCCCTGAAACACGATTACAATGGGTATTTCCTTATGCTACATATATCATTATTGGAGAAAGAACTGCTGGCATAACTGGAATGCGTATTCAAAGTATTTCAGATATTCAAGATTTCTATTATCCAGATTTTCCAGAACCTGTATATGAAATCTATCCTGGTAAAAATTATGAACCTGATTCTGAAACATTCCGGATTCATTATAGTTCTCCAATAACACCACCATCTGTATATAATTATCATGTTTCACATAAACATTTAGAATTGTTAAAAAGGGATACAATTAAAGGTGATTATAATCCCGAAGACTATATTACCGAGCGTCATTATGCCGAAGTAGAACACGGAGTAAAAGTGCCATTAACAATTACACGGAAAAGAAATTGTGTATTAAATGGTCAATCACCTGCATTTATGATTGGTTATGGTTCTTATGGTTTTTCTCTGCCGCCATCTTTTTCTTCTTCTATAATTAGCTTAATGAATAGAGGTTTTATCTGTGTCAAAGCCCATATTAGAGGTGGAGGAGATATGGGAGAACAATGGTATTTAGATGGAAAATTGAAACATAAAAAAAATACATTTACAGATTTTATCGCTTGTGCTGAATATCTAATCAATAATAAATTTACTTCTGCAGATAGATTAGCAGTGCAGGGCGGAAGCGCCGGAGGACTGCTTATGGGTGCAATCGCTAATATGCGTCCAGATTTATTTGCATGTATTGTTGCAAGTGTACCATTCGTAGATTTAATGAATACTATGTTAGATAGTACATTGCCTCTTACAATTGCTGAATACGAAGAATGGGGAAATCCGCATCAACAAGAAGATTTTGAATATATGCTTAGTTATTCTCCTTATGACAATATATCTCATCAATCATATCCTCATATACTTGCTATAGCCGGATATCATGATCAAAGAGTTTCATATTGGGAACCTGCAAAATGGATTGCTAAATTGAGAGATTTTTCTACTAGTGAATCTGCTATTTTACTGTATACTAAGTTTTCTGCAGGACATTTTGGTGCATCAGGAAGATTCGATTATCTTAAAGAATTAGCATTGGAATATGCTTTTATCTTAAAACATATACCAAACTGATAAAAATAGAAAGGTTAATAATGAGTGAACAACAAAGTCATGAGTATTCCTATAATGTCGATTTTTATTGGAAAGCACTTGCTATGTATGGCATTGCATTGCTTGTTTATGCAGCTTTAAAGGGTACTATCGATGAAAGTCGATTCTCGCTGGTTCTTACAGATCCAATTGTTATTCTATTAGGAATTTTTGTGATTGGCTCTTCTATTGCCCTATTAATTAATAGAAATGCACATAGAACTGTTATCATTGGTGATAATTTTATTGCTTTCAGAAATCGTTTTAGAGAACGTATTTTTACTACAGATTCTATAGTGTCTATTGTTCTTGGAAAAGAAAGACGTTTTAAAACTGGTGCTCTAAAAGTTGTAAAAATTTATGTAAAAAATAAAAGAAGACCATTGCGTTTAAGGCCTTCTCTTTTCGAAAATGAACAACAACTCTTAGCAGATTTATACCGTCTTAATACTTTAATACAATCATAACCATGATACAATCTGGTGTTCTTATAGCAAGTTTATCATTCATTTTTGCTTATGCTTCTGGTTTTGCAAAAACAAGTTCAAATGCAGTCAAGATTCATACATCTATTGTATCATATACCAAAAGCCTACAAAATCATATTAAAGATGCTTATGTTTTTCTTAATATCATTGGCAATGAAGAAGAAAAAGCTTTTGTTAAAACTTCAATTACTGGCGAGTTAATTTCACAGTTTAATGCCTCAATTATTACCGATTCTCCAAATAGCGAAGATGCAACAGTTCTTACTGTTCAATTATTAGAAATTGGGACTCGATATTCTAATTATGATGAATCTTCAGATTCATTAAAAAGAGAAATAGTTTTTACGTGTAATACTACGATAAGTAAAGGGAAAGATTCTCAAAAAAATATTATAGTTTTACCGCAGTTTAAACAATCAGACATAGATATTATCTCTAAATCAGAAATAGAAGAAATACAATTACCGGGTTTTACATTTTGCAAAGGAACTATACCGCAATCAAAGGAAACATTTTTAAGCGATATAGTGCAACCAATAGTATATATAAGTACTGCAATATTAAGTACTTATCTTTTGTTTAGTGTCCGTTCTAAATAAGAATACATTTCATTTTTTACCTATCATCTACTTACTGTATGACAAAGTATTTTATTTGCTTGATTGTAATAATGGCTTATTCCATTTTACACGGTTCTTGGCAAATAGAAGAAGAAGGATATTTTGGAACAGATGTATGGTATGAAGGTATTGGAGATAGATATCCAGATGCTCCTCCGGGCATTTTTCCTTCTTATGAAATATATTATAATGGGAATTAAATTTTTATACACACATTTTTGGGCTCTGTAAAAAATCTTAATACTTCAAAACCACCTTCACGGCCAACACCAGAGTGTTTAACTCCTCCAAAAGGAGTTCTTAAGTCTCTTAATAGCCAACAATTAACCCATACTATTCCAAAATCAAGGGCAGCAGATACTCTATGAGCTTTACTTAGATGCTCTGTCCAAATATTTGCAGCCAAACCATATGTTGTTCCATTTGCTAAAGAAATGGCTTCTTCTTCATCAGAAAATGATTGAAGAGTAACAACAGGACCAAATATCTCTTCTTGATTTGTTCTACACGTATTTGGTAACCCTTCTATGACAGTTGGCTCTAGGAAATAACCCTTTTCGCAAGCTCCTTGAGGATATACTGATTTTCCCCCGCATAACACTGTTCCACCCTCTTGAATCGCCAAATCTATATATGATTTTACTTTATTGATATGTCCTTCGGAAACTAAAGCACCTATTTTTGTATCAGCTTCAAATGGATCACCAACTTTTAATTGTTGCACTTGCTTTATAAAAGCTGTTTTGAATTGTTCATAAATACTATCATGAATTAAAATTCTAGATCCGCATAAACATATTTCCCCTTGATTTGTAAAAGCAGAACGAACTGTTGTAGAAATTGCTTGTTCAAGATTGGCATCTTCAAAGATGATTGTTGGATTTTTTCCGCCAAGTTCTAATGATAGTTTTTTGAACATTGGTGCGGCTATAGATGCAATATGTGCCCCTGTTACTGTACCACCAGTAAATGAAATAGCATGAATATCTGGATGTTTTACAATTAGCGAACCAATATTATTCCCAGTTCCATGTAAAATATTTAACACACCGGCCGGCAATCCAGCTTCTATACATATTTCTGCAAATAATGTTGCAGTATATGGAGTTAATTCTGAAGGTTTTGCAATAACACAATTTCCTGTTGCTAAGGCTGGAGCAATTTTCCATGTAAATAAATATAAAGGTAGATTCCATGGAGATATACACCCCACAATGCCAATTGGAGATCTTAAAGTATAATTAATTGTCTGAGAAGAATGATGCGATTCTGAAGCAAAGTGTAAAATTTCAGTAGCAAAAAATTCAATATTCTGAATTGCTCTAGTAATATCCATTGCTTTACTTAACCACAAAGGCTTACCTTGATCTTTAGATTCTGCCGCTGCAAATTCATCAAATCGATTTCTTATTCCATCAGCGATTTTCATCATAATGGAAGAGCGATCTTCTACAGACATATTAGCCCAGGAATATTTAGCTGATTTTGCTGCTTCAATAGCAAGATCTATATCATATTGTGATGAATCAGGTATTTTAGAATAAACTGTACCTGTAGCCGGCTCTATATTATCTAACCAATTGTTTTCTATAGGGTTACATAAAGAACCATTTATATAATTTTGAAGTGTAATCATAACTATGTTATCTACTTATAATAATTCTAGACTTGTATACAGAACCATGTTCATTGATCAATTGAATAAGATATATTCCCTGTTGTAAAGAACGTATATCTGTAGAAAATGAATCGGACGATCTTTCAAAGGTAGATTCTTGTTTTAGGCTTCCATCTATAGAAAATATTCTATATGTAAAATGCTGTCCAAAAGGCAAAGACATTGTAAAAGAATGAGAAATTGGGACAGGAAACACAGGAAATTCATCTTGAATAATTTCTTCTTTAATGCTATTGACTGGAGGGATACATCCTTTTAGATAGAATTCTGCTACAGTTGTCCAAGGATTACCATTAACCTCACTTAAAGCTTTAAATCGCATAAATCTAGCATTAATACCATTAGAATCTAGGGTAATAGTTTGTGGAGCAGAAATATTTTGAAAAGAACCACTTTGAATTGGTTTACCCCAATCTAAAGTGTCATTTGAAAGATATAATTCATAGTCTTTCACACGCCCATTTGATCCTTGAGATCTACCTTGATAAGCAAAAGAAAATAGTCGATATTCTTGTCCTAAATCAAAGTGAATTTCATGAGGTAATGTATCTGTTCCTGTGCTCCATCTGGTATGCCATATTGTAGATGGATCATCGTCAAAAGACATTTTAGCAAGGCCTGGATCATATATTTCTTCGCTATCATAATACAGTAAAGACCAATCCTTTTTGGGGATAAAAGCTGGATTATTACATGTAGTTATAGAAGGACAATCAACAGCAGTTACCATATTTTGAATAAGATTTTCATATTCAGCGCCATTTTGTTGTAAAGATAAGCTTATATCATAAGTACCTGGTTTTCCAAAAACCACTTTAGGATTTCTACTATGAATATCGTCTATCCAAAGCGGAGCTGGATTAATATTCCAGGTTCTTTTGATATGAGATTCTATAGCAATAGAATGATCATTAAATTGAACTGTATCGGTATAACAACCAAGTTTTTGAACGGGCACCCACGGTTGAACAATTGGAGTAAAAGAAGTATCAGCTAATAATGTTTCCCAAACACCACCATTGCCACCAACTCGCAATTTACCATCTCTATAAAAAGGCATTGCTGCATTAACAACCATACCAGCCGGATAATTATCTGAAAATAATGTCCAATTTACTTGTGAAGCTTTTCTATAATATACTTTAGCTGATTTATTCTGACGTGCAATTGTAAATAGATATATGAGATCTTCGCCTTCAGAAGGTTGTACTACTGTACATTTCATGTATTCATTTAAGCCAGAAGTTATATCTGTCCAAGAATCACCACCATCTGTAGAAGTAAATACTTTGCCGATATCTGCAGACCATGTGCCATTTGATAAGCATACATAGAGTACTTGATCATTAAATGGAGATAATGAAATATGAATTAATCCTTTCCAATTAGCATTTGCATTTGGAGATTGATATAATGAACCTTTTGCTTGCCATGTTTTTCCTCCATCAGTACTTTTATGAAGTCCTAAGCCAGCAATATCTGCATATATAATAGAAGGATTTTTTGAACTAATAGTAAAATATCTAACAGTTTTTCCAAAATCATAGAGTAAATTCCAGCTTATACCTCTATCAGTAGATTTCCAAAATCCATTCCCTTCACCAACATATAAGTGAGCACTATACAAAGGATGATGTACTAAATTGCTTCTACGACCGCCATATTCTTCCATATTAGGAAATTTACTAAATGTAAAACGACCTTCTGGCTCATCAGTAGCCGTTTTAGGTAAAATCCAGCCATCGCCTAAATCATTAAATGCTACATGACGGTCTTTTTCATTAAGCACCCAACCAGTTGGCGATTCAGCCCCACCCATACGAAGAGCTTTAGGATTATAAAAATCAGCAATTGCAGTATTTCCATTATGATAGCGTCCAGCTACAGTAAGATCCTCATTCCAACTTTGGTCAAATCCCCAAAAATCAGACCCAACAATACCATTGTTTAATGATTTAGCATTAGCAGTATTCACAAAATTATCCGTAGATAATGTTAAACCACCATCAGTAGAAATCCACGTATCACCATTAGGCATAATTTTCATGTCTTGTTGATCTGGATGTACAGCAAATTTTCCTCCATATCCACCAACAATTGAAAAAGTAGAACCGCCATTTGTCGATTTAAATAAAGAAGCAGTTCCAGTATATATAATATTAGAATCTTTAGGAGATACCTCTAATACTAAATCATAATATCCTTGCCAATTATCCATTGGAAAGGCTGTGGTTTTACCAGTAGCTAGTTTTGTCCATGCAGAAGAAGTTTCGGTACAAAATCCTTTATACAATAATGGAATTTCATCTGAACTTAACATAATCACATAGAGTGCTGTAAGATTTCCTGGGGCTAATCTTATTGATAATAGGCCTCCAGACTTAGAAGGAATATTCTGGGGAAATTCCATTTGAGGATTAAATGTAATACCACCATCATTGCTTTGAATGATAGTAAAATTTCCATTTGATTGTTCGCTTAAAGCATAAATATATTGAGTAGTAGCAGGCTTTATTTCTATGTCATAGGTTTTGCCAGACCAAACTTTTGTCCATGTAGATCCAGCATCGGTTGTTCTAAATAAACCAGAAGGAGAGGCAGCATACACAGTATTAGGCTTTATAGGATCAATTTTTAATCGATCAGCGCTAAATTGAGTAGATAATTGTTTTGTCCAGTTTTTTCCACCATCGATTGTTTTATGAATCTGATTTCCCGCAGAAACATAAGTAATCAATGGATTTGTGGGATGTATTGCTATTGCTAAAATTCCGCCACCAAAGTAATAATCTTTAGCTTGAATTTGCCAATTTAACCCCTTATCTGTTGTTTTATTAATATAACCTGTCTCTGTTCCACAATACAGAATATCATTATTAGACATTGAAACATCAAAAGAATAGATATTTACTTGCCATGGACATGGCGCAGTATTTCCATTTTCATTTAACCATACAGTTTCTTTTGGACCCCAAAACTGCCAATTTGCTTTATTAGATAATATTTGTTCCGAAGAATATATTGACTTATTAATACTTTTTTTGTCTAAAGGTATGTGGATTGCTCCTGTATTATCAGTATATGGTAAAATTGCTCTCAACCATTGCTTATAATATCTAATTATAGCATTATGTTTTCCAGGATTTTTAGAGATATATTCTTCGAATTCTTTTTCGATTTCATGGGCATTTACGGGATATATATATAGTTTTTTAGCCCAATCTGGATACATTTCATCATAAGGAGGTTTATAGCTTTTAATAATTCCAGGAATTTTATTGTCATATTCTGTGTATTGCGGAATATCTTTGGCATATGCTATGTAAACAGCGCATAGAATGTGTAAAAACAAGAAGCTATATTTCATGTTATTGCGAATATTAATGATACAATCATATGAAAATTACTGAAATTTTTAGAACCATTGCTTGATTTCTCTTTGATTAAAAGAATCGAGTGATAACTGATAATATTTTTTGTTTTATTTTTTTATTAGTTTACAACAAAACAGTTCAATATATATATTACTA
>Ga0209033_1002444_pt1 | contig 10212 bp, 3 predicted proteins | sample LauGreFa1BDMLBDN_2_FD_188218 | JGI IMG/M metagenome (GOLD analysis project Ga0209033, IMG submission 188218) | Freshwater lake microbial communities from Lake Michigan, USA - Fa13.BD.MLB.DN (SPAdes) (version 2) | ecosystem: Environmental > Aquatic > Freshwater > Lake | place: Lake Michigan, USA...
AGTTGGTGGATGAAACCACATGTATTTTCTAAAGCTGGAGTTAATTATATAACTTTTTGTACTGCTGAAAAATGCATTCATGGATTTCCTACTGAGAGATGGAATGCTAGTCAGCAGCAAAGAAACTGGATAACATATACTATTGGCACTGGCGAAAATGACCATACATTAACATACCATAGTCATTATTCTTGGCCAACAGCATGGGAAATGCCAAGATCTTGGGTTCCAATTAATGCTGCTGGCGATCGTATGGTTGTTATGCAAACAGGTAAAACTGTAACTCTATCATTTAATGCTACTACTGGTTGGACTGTAATAAACACCCAAAGTATAGATGCTAGAGCATATGCACTAGATTCTGCTGGTAGAATTTATCTTATCACTCGCGGACAAGCAGGTGCTTTGCAAACAGGTGGAACAGCTGATGCTATTTCAGGTAATGGTTGGAACGAAATTCATCTATATGATCCAGATTTAAATGCAGATCAAGTAAATGTTTCTATTGCAAATAATTTGCAAAATTATACAGGAACACCAATTGAAACTAATCTGTCGGTTTCTACCAGCAATAGAAAACTTCTAACCAGCTATAACAGTATCGATAGATTTAATCCATATCCTTATAGCCCATTTACTACTGGATACTCAATTTGGTTTCAAAACGCAAACTCAGATAGAATAGTAACTGCCAATAATGAAGACTTTAATTTTAGAACTGGTAATTTTACTATTGAATTTTGGATGCGTTCTACAACAGCATGGACTAGTCAAACAGGTAATGCTGGTATTGTTGGGCACAAGTACAACGATAGCAGTTTAGGCTGGCAGATATACAGAAATGGAGGTACCAGTACAGATAAATTAGCATTTAGATTTGCTGGAACTACAGAACTGTTTAGTACTGCTATTCCAGATGCTACTGTTTGGCAGCACTGGGCAGTTGTTAGAAATTCTAATGTTATTACTATTTACTGTAATGGTGTTGCTTCTGGAACAACCACAAACGCAGCAGACATCTATGATTATGTCGGGCAGCTTAATATCGGATTTAGTCAAACATGGTCTGTTTACTATAACGGATGGATTTCTAATTTAAGAATATGTAAAGGATTGGCAGTTTACACTGGAAACTTTACAGTTCCAACTGCTACTTTGCAAGCAACCCAATCTGCTGGAACAAATATTGCTGCTATAACAAACCAGTGTGTTCTACTAACTTGCAATGCAAATAATATAGAAGATAATAATGTTTTAACTTCTAAATCTTTATTTTTAAAAAGTTCTAACAGCAGTTTAAGATTTGGGCACGGAACATTAACTGGTGATACTGTTGTTACTACCAGTACATTAGGAGAGTCGACAGTTCCAATCACTATAACTGGAGCTGGGGCAAAATCAATTAAAGTTGGCGCTGCTATCGGACCCACTTTCACTACAAACTCTGGACCTTTACATACAGGTAACGTGTATGAGGGTCAGTCTGTTTCTTATACCATTCAGTCAACTGGCGATACACCAATAGTTTATAGTATAGAATCTGGAAGTTTGCCATCTGGATTGACACTAAATGGTACTACTGGAGTTATTTCTGGAACATTACCTGCAGAAACAACAACAACTGTATACTATTTTACAATAAGGGCTACAGATACTAATGGATATTATACTGGAAGACAGTTTAGTATAACAAATACTATTGATGAAATTACTTGGACATCTCCAACTGCTGGTCAGCTAGTATATTTTCAAACAGGTCAAGCATCAACTTTATCTCTTAGTGCAACAAGCGCATTATCAAATACAATAACATATAGCACAACAGATGCGCTTCCTACTGGTGTAACTTTGTCTGGTAGCACAATTTCTGGTACACCATCTGTATCTGGATACGATTCAAATATAACTATTACCGCAACTACTGCAGTAACTAATACTGTAAGCACTAGGACATTTAGACTAATCGCTACGAGTACTCCAACTGCAACTGGTGGTACAATTACTACATCTACTGAGAGTGGATTTGATTATAAAACACATACATTTACAACTAGCGGAACATTGCAGGTTACTATTCCAACATTCATTGATGCCGCTGTTATGTTGATCGCAGGTGGCGGTGGTGGTGGCGGAAGTAGTGCTGGTGGCGGTGGTGGCGGAGCAGGTGGTATGATGTTCGGAACATATCCATTAGCAGTTGGCACATACACAGTAACTGTTGGTGGCTCAGGTGGTAATTCTTCGATTGTAAGTACTCCATTAACTCTCTATACTTTGGCTGGTGGTGGCGGTGGTAGTGGTGGTCCAGGTGGTGCAGGAGGATCAGGTGGTGGCGGTGGCGGTGGATCTGGCGGTGGCGGTGGTGCTACTACACAGGTTAGCACATATGGATATGGTTACGGTAACGTAGGTGGTGGTACTGGAACAGGTGGTACTGCTGCTGGCGGTGGAGGAGCTGGTGGAAATGCATCAGGAAACTACAACTCATCTGGTGGTGTCGGAAGAGTTTGGCCAGGCAATAATGTTACATATGGCGCTGGTGGTAATGGAGCATGGGGTGGTGACGGTATAGGACACCCTCCAGCTGCTGCTAACACTGGAAATGGTGGCGGTGGTGCAGATTATCCAGGTGGTATAGGACCAGGAGCAGGTGGTTCTGGTATAGTCATATTCAAATATCGCACATCATAAAGCCAATAAATAGTTAAAAAGAAAGAAGTAAATGCCATTCACCGAGATTAAAACCAATCTGATTGCAAACAGTGCAGTCACTCAAGCAAAGATAGATCCAGCAGTTGAACTCGGTGGTGGCGCTGCAGTAACTACAGCTGCAACTGCTCCATCTTCTCCAACACCATCTGCTGGCGATCTTTGGTATAATACTACCAATGGTAAATTAAATGTTTACTATAACAATGCTTGGGTTGTAACTCAGCTAGATCAACAAGGAATCGGCTCTCGTGTAGTTGACGTATTTACAGCAACTGCATCGCAAACAGTATTTACAACATCGGCAGGTTACTCTGTTGGGTATGTTGATGTTTATATCAATGGTATTAAATTACTACCAGCAGACTTCACCGCAACAAATGCAACAACAGTAACACTAGGTTCTGGTGCAGATTTAAGTGATGAAGTTGTAATTATCTCTTGGACATTAGCACCAGGAGTTGCTTCGTTTACGTCAGATATTTTTACAGGAACTGGTTCTCAAACTACATTCTCATTATCAGTTACTCCTTCTAATGAAAATCAAACAACAGTTGTTGTAGACGGAGTTGTGCAGATTAGAAATACATATTCTGTTTCAGGTGGATCTTTGGTGTTTTCAGAAGCACCAGGAAACGGATCAGTTATTGAAGTTACTACAGCAAGAAGCAGTTTTTCTGAAACAATTATTAGCCCATTCCTATTAATGGGCGCATAAGGAATAAAAATGGCAATAGTTTATAAAGTATTAGGTCAATCTAATCCATCAGCTACAACTCAAACTACACTTTATACAGTACCTGCCAGCACATCAGCAGTTGTTAGTACAGTTACTATCACAAACTTGGCTGGCACAGATGCAACATTTAGACTGGCAGTTAGACCAGCAGGCGAAACTCTGGCGAACAAACACTATATCACCTATGATACTACTGTTCCTGCAAACGATATGGTTGCATTAACTCTTGGAGTTACGCTTGCAACTACTGATGTTGTTGCTTGCTATGCCTCTACTGCCAACGTAAGTTTTAGCATTTTCGGTAGCGAGATTAGTTAATGTCCCTTAAAAAAGCCAGTAGTTCTCTAGTATCTAGATCTAGAGTTGGGTTCACGCCCACTGGTGGAGGAGCAGCTGTAACTATTAGCAATGTTATAGTAACAGATTCAAGCTGGAACAATTTAGATGATACCGCAGTTGGAACATCATCTTCTTACATAAAAATTATTGGTTCTGGTTTCGTTGTAAATCCTAGTGTTTATATTGGTACTACTCAAGTATCCTCTGGAAGTATAACATTCGTAAGTTCTACAGAATTAAGAGTAGTTCTTCCTAGCCTTTCTCTAGGCACACAAAATCTTTTTGTATTTAACACCGACTATTCAGGTGCTATCTGGTCAGCAGGATTAGTGGTCAGTGGATTTCCTGACTACACTCAAACTGTATATACATCTTTAACACCATTGTCTGTTTCCGTGCAACTTCTTGCAACAGGTGATACTCCGTTAACTTATGCATTACAGGGAGGAAGTTCATTACCTGCTGGTACTTCTCTTTCTTCTTCTGGATTAATAACTGGAACGACTACAGATGGAACTTATCAGTTTACTGTAATAGTAAGCGATGCGCAGAATCAGTCTTTTCAGCAGCAGTTAACCTTAACCATATCTTCCACGGATGAATATTTTAATAGAACAACTTTAGCGATTAATGGGGATGTCAATACATTTGTTAGTGATGGATCAACGAATAATTTTCCAATTACAATAAATGGTGATACAAAACCATCTGCATTTAGCCCATATAACACAAACTGGAGTAATTACTTTGATGGTACAAGCGGTCAGTATTTGAACGCGCCAGCAAATACAGCATTTAATTTAGGAACAGGAGATTTTACAGTTGAAACATGGATATACCCTACTAGCACTTCTGGTACTCGTCCAATAATTGAAATTCGCACTGCCGCACCAAACTCAACTGGATTTGCTTTTTTAAGTCAGTCTGGTGCGCAAACTTTAAATGTATATACAAACGGCGGGTTTGTTGGTGCGTCAACTAATACATACAATTTAAACCAATGGAATCACGTCGCGCTAACTCGCAGCGGAAATACTTGGACATATTGGATTAACGGTGTGTCTGGAGGTTCATTTACTAATTCATCAACTCAAAGTGATGGCGGAACAACAGGGACAAAAATAGCTGGTTCAACTACTACTGGTGAAATTTGGAGAGGTTATATATCCAACGCTAGAATTACCAAAGGCGGTGCGCTTTACACCAGCACGTTCACCCCAAGCACAACACCGCTGACAACAACGGTTAGCGCAGGAACCGTATCACTGCTGACCTGCCAAAGCAATCGCCTCATTGATAACTCTACTAATGCTTTTACTATAACTAAAAACGGTGATGTTAAAGTTTCTGCATTTGGTCCGTTCACAGAAACAGATACCACAACAGGTTCAGCTTACTTTGATGGCACAGGAGATTATTTAACTGTACCTGATAGTGAAAGTTTTGATCTTCCTGGAGATTTCACAGTAGAATTTTTTGCCTATGCAACAGGAGGTAGTGCTCGTAGATTTTTTCAACTTGGTAATCAAAATTCAGGACAAAACGGACTTTTAATTTATTCCTCATTAGCCAACCTCATTATTGTATATGTGAATGGCGCTGCATCTATAACAGGTCCAACACTTGTTCCTTATCAATGGGTACATATTGCTTGTGTAAGACAAGGTGCAGGAGCAAACAACCTTAAACTATATGTTAATGGATCGTTAGCTGCACAGGCAACAAATACTACTTCTTTTACTGGAGTAGCTGGCAACGGAATTTCATTAGGTGCTGAATATTCCCCTTTTGCAGCCACTTTAGAAACCTATATGAGTGATTTCCGTTTGGTTAAGGGTACCGCAGTTTATACATCTAACTTCACTCCTCCAACTACTCCTTTAACTGCTATTGCTAATACATCACTATTAACATTACAAACTCGCCAGCCAGTCAACAACCATACGTTTATTGATGTTTCAGGAAATAATAATTTAATTACTAGAAACGGTAACCCTACTCAAGGATCTTTCTCACCATTTAGTCCAGCAGGATGGAGTAATTACTTTGATGGAAGTGGAGATATTCTAACATTATCTGGCACTTCAGCTACAAATTTCAACGGTGTTGATTGGACTTTTGAATGTTGGTTTTACAAAACTGCGCTAAGTGGGGGCAATGATAGTATTATTCAGTCGACCGCTGGAACTAACAACTGGATACCATATTTCGGTCTAGGATTAAACAATAATTTTACAATTGCAGCCAGCATAAATGCAGCTGCCTATAATTCTAGCCAAACTTACAGTTTAAATACATGGAACCATATTGCTATGGTTCGTAGTGGAGGTGTTGTAAAAGTATATTTAAATGGTGCTGCCACAAGTATATCCGTAACTTCTGACATAATTAGCACTAATTTAACATTTTGGTTTGGTAAGACAGACAATTCGCCTGGTCTAGGTAGCTATCTTTATTATTTCAATGGTTATCTTTCTAATTTAAGACTCGTAAAAGGTACTGCTGTATATACATCTAACTTTACACCACCTACTGCACCACTCACTGCTATTGCAAATACTTCTCTACTAACTTGTCAATCTAATAGATTTATTGACAACTCTACAAATAATTTTACCATAACTAGAAGTGGTGATACTAAAGTAGTTAACTTCTCTCCATTTAAACCAACTGCTGCATATTCGCCTATCACTCATGGCGGATCTGCATACTTTGATGGAACAGGAGATTATCTACAGTGTGCTACAGGTATAGCCATACCATCAACAGGAACATTTACTATAGAATGTTGGGCATATAATACAGTCAGCGCTATTCAGATTTTAGTAAGTCAATATACTAGTAGCGATCCAAATCGCAGTACATTTTCTATTGATAGCACATTAAACTTCAATCCTGGTGGTATAGTAGGTTCTACTGTAGTTCCTTTGCATCAGTGGAATCACTGCGCAGTTACTAGAGATAGCAGTAATACTTTAAGGATATTCCTTAATGGTAAAGTTGATGCTACATCTACTAATTATACTTCTGCTATACAACAGATACAAACACGAATTTCAGGATTTGCTAATACACCAGCTTATCTTCTAAACGGTGCTTATATTTCTGGACTTCGCATAACTAACACAGCAGTTTATACATCAGAATTTACACCACCAACGGCACCAGTTTCTAGTAATTCAAACACGACGTTAAATTTACCATTTAACAATGCTGCCATAGTTGATGTATCTTCTCGCAATGTTATGGAGACTGTTGGTGATGCAAAAATAGTAACATCAACTAGAAAATACGGTACAGGTTCTATGTCGTTTGATGGTACTGGAGATTATATTTCTTTACCTTCAAATCCTTTATTTGCATTTGGTACAGGAGATTTTACAATAGAGGCTTGGGTTTGGACTTCTAGTGTTTCATTCTCAACACAACCAGGTTGGATTCAAACTTCGGACACTGCTGGCGGATTCAAAACAACTTACACAACTGGTATTACAGGTTATTTTGGTGCGTCAGCTGCTGGATCTCTGGCTTTTAATGTTGGTGGTACTTTGTATGCAAGCGCAGGAAACACTATTGTGATAGATACTTGGTATCATATGGCAGTAACTAGAGCTTCTGGTACTGTGCGTGTTTTTGTCAACGGAAATATAGTAGCATCGGGTAACGGAAATAATGCTAACTTAACTGGACAAAATCTCGTAGTCGGAGGATATTACAGTACCTCATACCTACTTAATGGCTACATTGATGATCTCCGTATCACTAGATTCGCTAGATATACAGCAAACTTTACTCCACCAACATCAACATTTTTAGCACAATAAAGATATGGCACTTACTAAAATTACATCTAATGTTATTGCTAATAATGCAGTAACGCAGTCTAAAATAGATTCAAGTGTTGAACTTGGTGGGGGTGGAATAAAAATATCCAATATACAAGTTACCAATAGTGGTGGCACAGTTTTGGATGATACCGCTGTAGATACAGCAGGTGGTTATATAGTATTGACTGGATCTGGATTTGCTTCTGGTTGTCAGGTTTTAATCAACAATGTTCTCGCGACATCAACTACATTTGTAAATTCAACTACAGTAAGAGCACAGTTACCAGCTACTGCTGCTGGAACTTATATTGTTTATTTGGCTAATACAGATGGAAGTGTTGGTATTCGAGTAAATGGAGTTACATTCTCTGCCAATCCAAGTTGGCAAACTTCTTCTAGTCTTTCTGGAAATGTTGATGATGCTATCTCAATACAACTAAGTGCTACTGAAGCAACAGTATTTGCATTGCAATCTGGAAGTACATTACCTGCAGGATTAACATTATCATCAGGTGGATTAATTTCTGGAACCGTGACAGGTTTATCAGAAGAAACAGTTTATTCTTTTACAGTTATTGCTTCTGATGCTGAAAATCAAGAAAGCCCAAGAACATTTAGTATTACTATAACTGTTGGAGAACAATATTTCAACAGAACAGTATTGGCAATTAATGGAGATGTTAATACATTTGTTAGTGATGCGTCAACGAATAATTTTGCAATTACGGTAGCTGGAGATACAAGACCATCTAATTTTAGCCCGTACAATACAAACTGGAGTAATTACTTTGATGGTACGGGAGATTATCTTATTACCACTGGTGGCGTAACTAATGCAGGAACAGGTGATGTTTGTGTAGAAGCATGGGTGTATTACACAGGCACATTCTCTGATTACTCATTTATTTTTGATAGTCGTAGTGGAAGTTCTCCATTCACAGATGGATTTAATATTTCTGTAAACATCACAAACGGTTATTTTTACTTGGGACAAGACGCCCAAAACTTAATGACAAGTATTGTTTGCACTAAAAACACTTGGTTTCACGTTTGTGCTACAAGACAGAGTGGAGTGTTTAGGTTGTTTGTTAATGGCGTATTGGGTGGTACTTTCACATCATCTTCAAATCTTTCAAGCACAACAAATAGAGTAGGTGCTAGTTACGGAAACGTATATTTTTGGAATGGAAACATTTCAAACCTTCGGTCGGTAAAGGGTTCGGTTCCAGATGCGTACCAGACATCAAGCACAACTGTTGGCGCAACCATATTTTTGCCACCCACGGCACCGCTAACCAACATAACTAACACCTCGTTGCTGACCTGCCAGTCTAATCGCCTCATTGATAACTCTACTAATGCTTTTACTATTACTAAAAATGGTGATACTAAAGTTTCTGCATTCGGTCCATTTACAGAAACAGATACTACCACAGGATCAGGTTATTTTGATGGTACTGGCGATTCTTTATCAATAGCCGCAAATAATGCATTTAATGTTGGAACTAATGATGCCTGTGTCGAATGTTGGGTCTATTTTAATAGCACTGCTTCGAATCAAACTTTAAATGGTCAAAATTCTGGAGCTGGTTCAACAATGCGTATTGGTATATGGAGTGGTCTTTTCCAATATACAATTAATGACGATACTCTAAGATCATCAGGTGTTACTGCTCTGGCTGGACAATGGTATCATTTGGCACTAACAATCACAGGTGGAACTACAAGATATTTTATTAATGGAATACTTCGAGCAACTGCAACAGGATTTACAGTAAATTCAAGAAATGAAACTTATTTTATTGGCTCTGAAGATTCAGCACAAGTCTTAAACGGTTACATGAGAGATTTTAGATTCACTAATGGGTCAATTCCAGTAGCATATCAAACTTCAAGCACAACAACAGGTACTCAAATTTTTAATGTGCCAACAGCACCATTAACTGCTGTTGCTAACACCCAAATTCTTACATTACAAACTCGCCAGCCAGTTAACAATCATAGTTTTACTGATACTTCTGGTAATAATACTTCAATAGTTAAAGTAGGCAGTTCTAGTCAAGGATCATTCTCGCCATTTAGTCCAGCAGGTTGGAGTAATTATTTTAATGGTGGATCAGACAGGATAAGTAATGATTCAGCAAGCGTAATGGATGTTGGAACAGGTAACTTCACCATTGAGATGTGGGTTTTTCTTACATCTACAGCAAACCAAATGTTTTTTGAAGGTTCTGGAAACGCAGGATTACAAGTTTTAATTGAGAGTGGAGTTTTATTGGGTGGTCTTTCTGGCACTGGAGCACCTGTGTCGTACACGCTCCCATCAGGATTTATTAATTCTTGGCACCACATTGCTTATGTTCGAGAGGGCACAGGGAGCAACCAAGTAAGCCTGTACGTAGACGGTATTCGGAGGTCGCAAGGAACACTATCAAACAGCGTCACAACCACTGGTTTTCAAATATCAAGAACAAGCACCTATTTAGTTTACGGCTACATATCCAATCTTCGAGTGGTCAAGAATTCTGCCGTTTATACGGGCGCTACAATTACGGTTCCAACAGCGCCTCTTACCGCTATCGCCAACACATCTTTACT
>Ga0209033_1002448_pt1 | contig 10207 bp, 11 predicted proteins | sample LauGreFa1BDMLBDN_2_FD_188218 | JGI IMG/M metagenome (GOLD analysis project Ga0209033, IMG submission 188218) | Freshwater lake microbial communities from Lake Michigan, USA - Fa13.BD.MLB.DN (SPAdes) (version 2) | ecosystem: Environmental > Aquatic > Freshwater > Lake | place: Lake Michigan, USA...
GAGTACTGATTCACCTTACATTTGTTCTATCTGGCGTTCTCTTTGCATTGATGGATTGGATCGCAGACAAGCGCGAGTTCCACGGCACTCATAAGTAATGCGTTTAGATTTATTAGCAGCCCTTTCGGGGGCGATGATTGCTTTGCAAGCCCGTGCAAATGGTGAGCTTTCGCACCGATTAAATAATGGTTTACAAGCTGCTTTAGTCTCCTTTGGCTCCGGATTGCTGATCATCTTTGTCATCACTCTTTTCAACTCCACCATCAAAGAGGGAATCAAAAATCTTCGTACGGCGGTAGCAAACAAAGAGATTGCACGCTGGAAGTTGTTTGCTGGCGCACTGGGTGGAAGCTTTGTTGCGATTCAAACCCAGATCGTCCCTTTGATTGGTGTGGCTATTTACTCTGTTGCATCCATTGCAGGTCAAACAGCGATGTCACTAGTTGTAGATCGCATTGGTTTAACAGGTGGTGGTAAAAAGTTAATCTCACCAAGACGTGTATTAGCTGCGGTTTTAACTGTTCTAGCGGTGCTGGTTTCTGTTTGGGATCGCATTGACGCTAATAATCTTTCAATGTTTGCAGTTACTGCTGGTGGTATTGCAGGTGCAATTGTTGGTATTCAGCGTGCTTTAAATGGCCAAATCAACGAGTACTCTCACCAAAGCTTTACAACATCATTGCTTAACTTTATAACCGGAACCTCTTTCCTACTTATTTTGATTGTTGCAGGTTTAATCCTTGGCAGGAATGAACTATCACCACTTCCAAGTGGCCCTTGGTGGATCTATACGGGTGGAGTTATCGGAGTTATTTACATTGCATTTACTTCAACGATTGTTCAGCATCTAGGTGTTTTGACATTTACCTTGTTTAGCGTTGGCGGACAGCTTGTCGGATCTTTGATTATCGATCTTGTCTCACCAACAGATGGAGTAAGCGTTAGCGCTTACTTGGTAACTGGAATTGTTATGACTTACGCGGGTGTTATCGCCGGTGGCGTAGGTAGCTCACGAGTGAAGAAACCACAGAGGCTGTAATAAAGAAGGCTGCAATTGCATACGAGGATGTCTTTACCCATGGCAAAGTCGCTGCGTAATAACCAGCCAGAGTAATTCCAACTCCCCAGAGCAAAGCACCTAAGGCGTTGGCCGATAAGAATTTGTAGTAGTTCATCATTGATGCACCGGCAATAGGTGGTACAAAGGTTCTAATCCACGGGAAGAAGCGTGCAGCAACTACCGCCCACCAACCGGTTTGCTCATAAAAACGTTCTGAACGCTCAATCATCTTTTGAATTCGTGGCCCGTTGTGTTTTTCAAGGTATGGACGACCTATAACGCGCCCCAAAACAAATCCAACTTGATCTCCAAAGAAAGCTGCTAAAAAGATAACCGTAACTAGTACAACGATATTTACCTCTCCGTGGGCAGCTGCAACTAAACCTGCGCTAAAGAGAATCGAGTCTCCAGGAAGGAAAAAGCCAAGCAGTACACCGGTTTCAACAAAGACGATTGCCCCGATTAATACATACAAAATAAAGGGGGAGATTGATGCAAACTGCTCATCAAAGGATGCTGCTAATTCGATCACACTGACTTCTTAACCGCCGCCGCCACTGCCTTAACTACATTGGCATCAAAGACGCTTGGCACAATAAAGGAAGCATTGAGCTGTTCAGGAGATACACAATCTGCAATCGCTTCTGCAGCTGCGACAAGCATCTCATCTGAAATCTTGTGGGCGTTAGCATCTAGTAATCCGCGGAAGATTCCGGGGAAGGCCAACACATTGTTAATCTGATTTGGTTGATCGCTACGACCGGTTGCAACCACTGCTGCGTACTTGCGTGAGATAACAGGATCAATCTCGGGATCAGGGTTAGCTAAAGCAAAGATAATTGATTTAGGTGCCATCGATGCAACATCTGCTTCAGTTAAAACATTAGGTGCGCTGACACCAATAAAGATGTCGGCATCTTTCATGGCCTCTGAAATACTTCCACGGAAATCAGTTGGATTGCAGTTATCGATAAACCAGGTACGCATCTCATCATCTAAATTTGGTGTTGATTTACAAATAACACCATCCTTGTCATAACCGATGATATTTACAGCACCACTGCGAACCAATAGACGTGCAATTGCAGTTCCAGCTGCACCTGCACCGCTAAGAACAATCTTTGTATCCTTCAAATCTTTTTTTACTAAACGAAGTGCATTACGAAGAGCGGCAAGAACCACAATTGCGGTTCCATGTTGATCATCGTGGAAAACAGGAATATCTAGAAGCTCACGTAGGCGACGCTCTACTTCAAAGCAACGTGGAGCTGAGATATCTTCCAGGTTGATTCCACCGTAAACAGGTGCGATCAACTGAACTGTACGAACAATTTCATCTACATCTTGGGTATCTAGACAGACTGGCCATGCATCAACATCGGCAAAGCGCTTAAACAATGCAGCCTTTCCCTCCATCACTGGAAGAGCAGCTGCAGGACCAATATTTCCAAGGCCCAAAACCGCTGATCCATCAGTAACTACTGCGACTGTATTGCGCTTAATTGTGAGGCGACGGGCATCTGAAGGGTCTGCTGCGATCGCCTGACAAATACGAGCTACACCTGGTGTGTAAGCGCGAGATAAATCATCACGAGTTTTTAAGGGGACCTTTGATGCAATTTCAATCTTGCCACCAAGGTGAAGTAAGAAAGTTCTATCACTAACCTTGCGAACAGTTAACTCAGAGTTCGCAGATATCGCCGCTGTAATTTCATCAGCATGATCTGAGTCGATAGTGTCGCAGGTAATATCAATGACAACGCGTTCAAGCAAAGACTCAACAACATCGAGCGCTGTAATAGTTGCACCAGCACCGGTGATAACTGTTGTTGCTAGCGCTACAGGTTGTGAAGCGGGTGAACCTTCGACACGGATTGTGATTCCGTATCCAGGTGAGGTTGATGCCATTTATACAACTCCGTATAAGCGATCGCCGGCATCGCCCAGGCCTGGAACGATGTAACCATGTTCATTTAACTTTTCATCAAGTGCGCCGGTAACGATTGTGATTGGCACCTTGCTGTTTGCAAACTCTTTTTCGACCGCTGCGATTCCTTCGGGTGCTGACAAGATACACACCGCGGTGATATCTGTTGCACCAAGATCGATCAAGTAATGAAAAGCCATGATCAAGGTTCCGCCAGTTGCCAGCATTGGATCTAAAACAAATACCTGTCGACCAGAAAGATCATCGGGAAGACGATTGGCATATGTGCTTGCCTCTAAAGTTTTCTCATCTCGAACCATGCCAAGGAAACCGACTTCAGCTGTTGGAATCAACTTGCTCATACCCTCGAGCATTCCAAGGCCAGCGCGCAAAATTGGAACCACCACTGGACGGGGTTCAGCTAACTTCTGTCCCGTTGTCTTAGTTACAGGAGTTGTAATTTCAACTTGGTGTGTTCGCACATCACGAGTGGCTTCATACGCCAACAGCGTCACAAGCTCTTCAACTAGACGGCGAAAGGTAGGTGAATCGGTGCGTTCGTCGCGCAAAACCGTCAATTTGTGATTGATAAGAGGGTGGTTGGCAACGTGTACTTTCATAGGCGTTACCTTACAGGGGTTTCAATCCTTTCCAATGAGTGAAAGTATGCACCCATGTCCGATTTCGAAGAAGAGCTCGTTGAAGAGATTGAATCCTTCGACGATATCCGTGACGAAGTGCGCGACCTCACAAGTGAAATGGATTTTGCCGTTGCCGCTTGGCATGAGGATGGCCGTTGGACCTTGGCTACCTTGCCCGATCCTTACGACATCGCTCAAATAATTACCAGATTAAAGTCACAGCAAACAAATGGCGGATCGATCGCCTTGATTTCAATAGACGAAGAGTTTTTCATATTGATCCGCGTATTAGGTTCACACATTTCGCTCTTCCTTAGCGATGCAACCGCTGCCTTAGATTATCCAGTTGCAGAAGAGTTGTTAGAGATTGCAGATATTCCAATGCCAGAAGAGGATGAAGAACCTGGCCCAGTAGGACACCTAGGAATTCTCAATGATCTTGGTTTAAATGAAATGGAAATTTCTGCATTGTGTGATGATGAAGAGTTATTCCCAGATGAGCAGTTAGAAGCGATCGCTGCACGACTTGGTTTTGGAGAAGAGTTTTCGGAGCTTTTGGATCTGTGAACGATATTGAAATGATGCGTGTTGCTTTAGATGAAGCACGCAAAGCTGTTGCAAGCGGTGATATTCCAGTCGGTGCTGCGATTTTTAATGCAGCCGGTGATTTAATCGCAACCGGTCACAATGAGCGCGAACTTCACAATGATCCAACGGCACATGCAGAAATTGTTGCAATTCGTAAAGCGGCAGAGAAATTAGGGGATTGGCATTTAACTAATCACACTCTTGTTGTAACCCTGGAACCTTGTGCGATGTGTGCAGGTGCGATCGCACAGTCCCGTTTACAAACAGTTGTATTTGGTGCGTGGGATGAAAAAGCAGGCGCAGTTGGCTCGGTATGGGACTTGTTAAGAGATCCTAGAAGTACCTTCAGAACCGAAGTGCGCGCAGGAGTTTTGGCAGATGAATGCAGCGAGTTAATTACAAGCTTTATACAAGAAGTTCGTAAGAAGGATTAAGAATCACCATAGATCCTTCTTCCTCTCCAACCATGCCTTCAGCGCGTAGTTGAGAGCCAACTTCAAGTCCTGCAATCTCGCGACGACCTAAGAAGTGCAGTGAAACGCCACCAGTCTCATCCCAGATCTCTACTTCTAGAGTTGGTGCAGAGCCACGAGGTGCGGTTTTAATCGATGTAACTCGACCTTGAACCTGTGCCCGCTTTCGCCATTCAATCTTTCCAATCGGTGTCACATTTTCTGCGTAGTGGCTAATTGGTTCAACACTTACCGGAACCGCTTTTTGAACTGGCTTAGGTGCGACTACCGCAGCTGGAGCCGCTGGCGCTACAAAGGTGGTTTTTCCAGAAGCGATGCGATCAACATCGAAAGGAACAATCGTTGCAACCACACGTGGGAGTTGCGAAATAGGTGCGGCAATTTCTTCTGCAGTTTGATCATGAAGCAAACGACCTAAGAAACCTGAATAAGCACGACGAGGCAGTAGCAGCGTTAACTCAACATCTGATTTCTCTGTCATGCGAATTGAATAATCAAGCGCTGCGTTTGCAAGGCGGCGATCAGGGCAGTCAATTAATTCAAGGGTTACATCATCAAGTGCATCTGATTCAGCCCACGCCTTTTGAATCTGCTCTGCGCGACGATCATCAATAACGAAGTGAACTGCAGATAAGTTGCGTGGCTTCAAGCTACGCGCGTAACGAATCGCACCAACAGTTGCAATATCAACATTGTCTACAAGAACTGTTACATCATGACGTGCAATTGAAGTTGCGCGCTCTTGATGCTGCTTAACAGCTAATGCTTCTTGTTCACGTGTGTACTGGCGACGTAAACGCAGGAAGGAAACAACCATGATCGGTGCTGTCAGAAGTACAAGCCAAGCACCTTCGGTGAACTTAACTATTGAAAAGATAATTACAACGATAAGAGAAATACTTCCAGCAAGTCCGTTAATGAAAACCTTTGCACGCCACTGCCCTGTTTTATTTCGCAACGCGTGACGGGTCATTCCAAATCCAGCCAAGGTAAAGCCGGTAAATACTCCTAGTGCGTAGAAAGCGACTAGGTGTTCAACTGAGCCTGCAGTGATTAAAACTAATAAGATTCCGCCACCAGATAGAAGCAAGATTCCATTTGAGAAAGCTAAACGGTGGCCACGCTTAGTTAACTGGCGTGGAAGATAACCATCGGTTGCAACAAAGTTCACCAAAATAGGGAAAGCGCTGTAGGTGGTATTCGCGCCAGCAAACAAAATAAGCATCGTTGCAAGCTGGACCATTACGAACATAACAGAACCGACGACGCCATCTCCCATGATGGTTTTTGCGATCTGAGAGATAACGGTTGGGGTACCGGATTCATAGGGAACAGCGTGAATCTTGTGAGCAAACCAGGAAACGCCTAGAACCAAGGTTCCAAGCAAAGTACTCATGATGTACAAAGTTCTACGAGCATTTACATGCTCAGGGGTCTTAAAGAGAGCCACACCATCTGAAATCGCTTCCAGACCAGTTAGTGAAGAACCACCATTTGCAAATGCTCGTAGCAAAATAAAAATCGCGGCAAAGGTAAGCAGACCTTGCTCTTGACCGATTTCAACTGCGCCAGGTTGTTCAACGCTGAGTTGAATCAAAGTGCCATTGAACTGCTTGTATAGCCCAACAGAGAAAACAATAAACATGCAGCTAACGAAGAAATAAGTTGGCAAAGCAAATGCCTTACCTGCTTCTTTAACACCACGCAGGTTTCCGTATGTAAGTAGAACGATAACTACCAAGATCATCGGAATCTTGTAAGGATGCAGTGATGGGAAAGTGGAAATAATTGCAGCAACACCAGCTGCAGATTGAATTGCAACTGTAACGATGTAATCGAGCATCAAAGCAACCGCTGCAACCTGCGCAACGACAGGACCAAAGTTGTCGCGCGAAACAATGTAAGCGCCACCAACCTTTGTGTACACATTGATGACATCGCGGTAAGACAAGGTAATGATCACCAAAATTGCCAAAACTACAGCTGTCATTGGCATGAGCAAGGCAAAAGCTGCTAAACCAAATGCTGGTAACAATGCAATCAAAATCTGTTCAGAACCATATGCAGAGGATGAAATACAGTCAGAGGAAAGAATTCCCAACGCGTAACGCTTGCTGAGGCGCTGATGTCCTAGCGAGTGGCGGTTAAGCGGATTACCAAGCAAACGTCGCTTGATCGTGTAAAAGAAAGAGTCTTTGAGATGTGCGTGATCCTTTAATACTTCAGGGGCGGGCGCATCATCGGTCCACGACTTAGGCACTTAAAACTCCTCTTTTAATTGCAATTACTGCAACTTAATAAGTGTCACTCTACCCCAGCCCGCACAATCTTCACTGTTTTATGCCTAAAGCGTATGCTTCACCCATGCATACACAGTTATATATCGATGGCCAATGGGTTGATGGAGTTGGAAAGCTACCTGTTTACGATCCCAGCGATGGCTCAGTAATCGCTGAGGTTGCTCTTGCCGGAGATACACAGTGTGATGCCGCAATCGCTGCAGCAGATGCAGCTGCAAAGGCGTGGGCAAAGACCGCACCTCGATACCGTTCTGAAATTTTGCGTAAAGCTTTTGAGTTAATGACCGCGGAAAATGAAGCGATCGCAACAATGATTTCTCGCGAAAACGGCAAAGCGATGCCAGATGCACGTGGTGAAGCAACGTATGCAGCAGAGTTTTTCCGTTGGTTTGCAGAAGAAACTGTTCGCACACCTGGAGATTTCCGTAAATCACCTTCAGGTGACAAGCGCATCCTTGTAACGCATGAACCAATCGGTCTTTCAATTCTTATTACACCGTGGAACTTCCCTGCAGGTATGGCTACTCGAAAGATTGGCCCAGCGGTTGCTGCTGGTTGCACAATGATTTTGAAACCAGCAGGAGAAACTCCGCTAACTGCAATGTACATCGTTGATTTGATGGAGCGTGCAGGTTTACCAAAGGGTGTTCTTAACTTGGTTCTTCCAGAAAAGACAGGACCTGCAATCTCAAGAATGCTTCACGATCCACGTGTTAAGAACCTTTCATTTACAGGTTCAACAGAGGTCGGTCGCATTCTTCTAAAGGAAGCCGCAGACCGTGTAATTCGCTGCTCAATGGAGCTTGGTGGAAATGCACAAGTTGTTATTCATGATGATGCAGATCTTGCAGTAACCATTCCGCAGCTTTCACTTGCAAAGATGCGTAACGGTGGAGCGGCTTGTACATCTGCAAACCGCATCTTCGTTCAACGTGGAATCGCAGATAAGTTCATCGCTGAAATGACTAAATCCATGAGCAGCTATGTAATGGGCCGCGGAACTGAAGCAACAACAACGCTTGGTGCATCTGTTTCAATGAAGGAGCGCAACAAGATTGCAGAGCTAGTTGATCAATCAGTTGCAGCGGGTGCACAAGTCAAAGTCGGTGGAGTTAAGCCTGAGGGCGATGGAGCGTTCTATCCAGCAACGGTTTTGATTGTTGAAAAGGACAACCCAATTTTGCTTCATGAGATCTTCGGACCAGTTGCTCCAATCGTCATCTTTGATACAGATGAAGAGGGAATAGAAATGGCTAATGACACCGACTTCGGTCTAATTAGTTATGTCTTCTCTTCAAACCTCACCCGCGCATTGCGTACGGCAGAGGCGATGGAGTCTGGAATGGTTGCGATCAATAAGGGTGTTATCTCAGATCCGGCTGCACCATTTGGTGGCGTGAAGCAATCAGGCTTGGGCCGCGAAGGCGGGTTTGATGGAATTCATGAGTTTTTGCAGACCAAGTTCATTGGCGTCGAGATCTAATTTCAATTCAAATTGAAGCCGTTAATTAACTAATAAATCCCGCCTCGGTGTGAGCAAACAATTCGATTAGTTGTTCTATTTTTTCATCGTCAGAATCTGGAATAGGCGCTTCACCCGAGTAGCTATTTTCCATGGCTGAAGGCGGGTTGGCTTGCCAGGCAAACCTATTGTCCATAACTTTATATCGAATTAAATAATTTCCGTTTTGTCGAGAGAATGATCCTTTTTCCAGAAGGATGGCTGCTTGAGATTCATATCTTGAACGTTCATCTCGCATCAACCTATTGCATTCGGCTATAACATCTGATTCACGAACCTCTTGATCAGTAGTTAAGAAATTTCGATTGACTGCCATAAAACTAGGGTATCTCAGGTTCCACATTTAATGGGTACTGATTTTTCTGAAAGAACATGTCTTGCAAATTGCCATTTACCGCCAATAAAAGCTTTTGAATACGCAACCCCATACCAAGAAGTAGGTTTATTGTTTTTACAGAAAACATAGGTATCGAAATTCTCTACTCGAACCCTAGGTGAAGTGACCCCAGGGCTTCTCGTGATTGTCTTGAATACAAAATGATCCAATGGCAGTCCAGCTTTCCACAATTCAACCGTTAAGGTCACTTTACTTTGGGGTAAATGACAAGTTGAGAAGGCATCAACTTTAACGGCGCGCTTCCCAGTTTTTATCCAGACATCTTTTGAAATATGAGCGTTGCTTACTTCAATGCGGCAAGGCAATTTCGGGGACGCTGGATTTGCGATTTGAATGCCAAGAAAGGTGGTTGTAAATAGAAAAATCCCACTCACTATTGTTGAAATTTTTAGGGTTTGCATGTGCCAAGGATTGCAATACTCGTTGGAAGAGCCTCGGGGTTATCCCCAACAGATTTATCACGTTACTCAATGTAACTTTCTTTACTCATCTTTATTAAAAATATTACGCAGCGTAAATAACCCATGCATGCTTTTTTGCGATTAGTTATCCTCAGCTTTCCTAGAAGGGGAAAGTATGGAACCTCCAAAATTACAATTGATCACGGACTTTACGGAAGCAGAATGGGTCCAAGAGACTCTTTACCCATGGGATGATCAATACATAGCCTGTTTGGGAGTTTTTATCCCAGTAGGTTTTGAATCGTATTTGACCATAAGACATGACAATTCAGACCCAGATTTAGGTTCAGTGTCGAGTCTGAATTTTGAACGACTCACTTTGATGTTGCGTGATTTCACTGAAAAACCCGATGAGTGTTTTGTGGGAATCTGGAATGGTCTTGGATGGGGTTTTGAGGAGTTGTATTCTGATTTATTCAAGAGTTTTTCTAAAGGAAAAGATTTTTATCAATTCTTTAAGTTACCTAATCGCGATTATTACTTACTACAGTGCGAAATCCTCGAAAGTTTAAAGATTGGCCAAATTGTTTTCGGCTACCTTGACTTTGAAAAGCCAAATTTGATGTGGCCCCGAGATAAATCGTGGTTCGTTTCTAATGAGATTGATTACGATGTCACCCTTATTGGAGGCTCTGAAGAAATGATTCGGGAAATTGAGAATTATCCTTACTTTGTAACCGAACGGTTTGACCCGGCTATACCCAACTACCGCATTTTTCGAGCAAATTGGATGCTTTAACTGCGGAGGATGAGGGATTTGAACCCTCGATAGGTTGCCCTATACACGCTTTCCAAGCGTGCGCACTCGGCCGCTATGCGAATCCTCCCGAGGGGGAGA
>Ga0209033_1002450_pt1 | contig 10204 bp, 9 predicted proteins | sample LauGreFa1BDMLBDN_2_FD_188218 | JGI IMG/M metagenome (GOLD analysis project Ga0209033, IMG submission 188218) | Freshwater lake microbial communities from Lake Michigan, USA - Fa13.BD.MLB.DN (SPAdes) (version 2) | ecosystem: Environmental > Aquatic > Freshwater > Lake | place: Lake Michigan, USA...
GACGGTGAAGTGCATGTGGATGTGGGTGAACACCTTGGGGTCGGTGCCAGCGCGCTCGCTGGTGAGTTTGACGCTGCAACCCTCGACCGCGTGGCGCCCGCGCTTGAGGATGAGCACCACGTCATAAGCGGTGCAGCCGCCGGTGCCGGCGAGCACGGTTTCCATGGGGCGCGGTGCAAAGTTGCGACCACTGTGCTCAGGCTTGGCCGGGTCGGGCGCGCCATCCATGGCCAATATGTGGCCGCTGCCGGTCTCGGCGATAAACCCCATGGCCGATTGGCCCCCTGCGTGGCCGGTCCAGGTGACGGTGCATTCCATGTGTGTTCCTTGTGTTGAATGGGCAAGTGGGGGCTGCTCAGCGCAGCCCGAGCCCCAGATTTTCCACCACGGCCAAAGTCGTGCTGCAATGCAACAAAATTTGTGTGACAATGCACACATCGGGCCTGAAAACCCCAACATTTGTCTCCTCCACCCTCTGAAAAGGTGGATTCAGCCCCGGGTGGCAACACCCGGGGTTTTTTTCTGGGTGGTGTCGCGGCGGCTTTGCAGCATGCCCACGTTCATCTCGCCGCTCAGGGTGGAGGCGTAAAAGTTTTCAATCATGTCCACCGATGTGCGCGCATTGCGTGCCAAGGTCAGCATGTCGATGCCTTGGCCGTACAGCAGCCGAAAAGTGATGCCAGTGTGGCGCAAGCAGTACAGCGTGCGGGCTTGGCCATGGGTGTCGGTGAGGGCAATACCGGCTTCGCGCATGACCCACTTGAACCAAAAATTCAGCACTGCCAGCGCATGGTCGCGGTTTTTTTCTTGGGGCAGAAACAAATAGTCCGTTTCGCTGGCGTTGGGGTTGGCGCGGCGAATGGCTTCGTAAATGCGCACCGCACTGGGCAAGGTGACCACCGGTTTGTCGTGCTTTTTGGTGGCGGGCATGCTCAAGCGCAAATAGGTGTACGGGCCGCGCACCACTTGCACATGTTGGTGTTGCAAGATTTTGATGTCGCTGGGCCGCACAAAACTGTTGACCATGAACACCATCACCCAATACAGATCGGGGGGCAGGGTTTGGTAGCGCTGGGTGATCCAAAACCGGCTGCGCGTGCCGGTGCCCATTTTGAACATCGGTGCCTCCGCCCCGCTGCGCGAAAGCCGCTTGGCACTGCTCAGCACGGCTTTGTACTGGGGCAGGGTGAAAGCAGCCCGGGGTCGGCTGTCGATGTTGATTTTGGGCAACTCGGGCAGCTCACGGATCCACTTGCGTGAAAACGCCAGCTTGAGCAACTTGCGCACGATCACCAGGTATTGCGACAAGGTGGTGGGCGAAGATCCCCGGTCGCTCAAGCGCTTGACCAAGTGCTGCACGGCGTCGGCATCGACCATGTGAATGCGCATGGCGCCCATCCGGGGCAAGATGTGCAGCTTCAAGCGGTTGCGCAAAATGCCCACCGAGGCCACAGACATGGCCCCGCGCTCTGCGCGCAAGCCCTCGTCGAGCAACAGCCGCTCGGCCACCGCCGCCACAGTGGGTGAGTCGTTCACCTCGGCCCCGGTGACAAAGCGCGCAGGGTTGGGTTGTTCGGACTCTTGAAAAGGCAGCCGCATTTGCAACTGACTGAACATGGCGGGGCTCACCATGTAAAAGCAGGTCTCGCCCCCTTTTTGCACCGCGACAGGCTCGTTGTCCAGCAAGGGCAGCACGCTGGAAGCGAGCTTTTGCAGCCGCTCCAGCGGGATGGTGCAGGCCACGCGCGCACCCACTGCCGCGGGAGCAGGTGATGGTTGGGTGCTGGGCATGGCGTTAATGGTGGCTCCTGGTTTCTTGTCAGTCTAGATTCAATTATTTTCTTGAGAAAAATTTTCAGCCTGAATTACCTATCCAAATTTGAAATTCATTTAAATCAATAACTTACGCATGATGCCCGATCTCTCAAAGAGGTTTTTATCTAGTTGCTCTGGCTACACTGGCTGCCACTGGCGCCGTGATGGCACAAGCCACCATTTATGGTCGTACTGACATTGGCTATGGCGTTAAAACCACTTCCCTCGCTCAAGGCGCCATGAACACCAAACAAACCGGCATCATGGACGGCGGCAACGCTGGTTCGCGCATTGGCTTTCGTGGCACGGAAGACCTCGGCGGCGGCATGAAAGCCCACTTCGTGACCGAGCAAGGCATCAGCCCCACCAACGGCGCACTGTTTGGCGTTCGCACAGCCACCGCTGGCACGCAGTACGACGGCTATGCAGCCAGCACCGGCCAGTTTGACGCCGGCTCAGCCGGCGCCTACAGCCAAGGCACCAACCGCCAGACCTACCTGGGCCTGGAAGGTGGCTTCGGTACCATTCGCGTGGGCTACCAGTACACCACCATTTATGAAATCTCCACCCTCAGCGGCTTCACCAACACCTCTGAAGGCATTGCCGGCGGTAACGTCGCCCACCTGTGGGGCAGTGGCGCTGCAGGCGGCACCCGTGCCAATGGCATTGCATACATCAGCCCCAAACTGGCTGGTGCATGGACCGTAGGTCTGCAAATGGGCTCAGGCGCTGGTCGTGAAAGCACCGAGTGGGGGACTGCCGCAACCAACACCGCCAGCACCCGCACATTGGACAAACAATCCCGCACCAGCTTGCATGTTGACTACAACAGTGGCCCTTTGCGTGCAGCTTTGGGTTACACCACCTACAACGTGGACCTGAGCGGCACCACCGCTGGCGCTGCCACCACAACGCCTGTGGCCAGCACGGTCAACACCTTTAACGTGTACGGCGCTTTGAGCTCCGCTGGTGCCGCTGCAGTTGCTGGCAACACCACATACACCACCAACATGACCCAATTGGCCGGCTCCTACAACTTTGGTATGTTGAAAGCCGGTGTGACCATCAACAGTGGTGCCAAGACGGCCACGTCAGGCCCAGCAAACGGCACCCAAGCAGCCACCACCTCTGCTGGTACTTACAACTTTGCATCGCGTGCATTGAGCGTGAGCATGCCCATGGGCAAAATGGAGTTGGTTGGCGGCATGGGTAACTCCTCTTTGGACAGCGCTGGTACGGTACTGGCCGATTGGTCCTCCAGCCAGGTGGGCGCGAAGTACAGCTTCAGCAAGCGCACCACTCTGTACGGTTACACCGGCACAGCCACCGACAACAATGCCACTGCTGCCACCGCATTCAAGGTCATAACCGGCACCATCGTTGGTATCGACCACCAGTTCTGATCCCCTGCTGGCCCATCGGCCAGCTTGAGGTTTAGCAACGCCTAAACCCCACCGCCTCACAAGGGCAGTGGGGGGGCATGGGGCCGTTGCCTACAATCTCAACCATGCCCGCACCCACCAAAAAGCGCCCCGTCGCCTCGGCGAAGAGCCGCCGCCCCGCACAAGCAAAAACAACCGACAAGCGCCCCCTAAAAGCGCGCATAAGCGCCCCCAGCAAAGCAGGGGCTACTCCATCAGCAACATTAAACAGCAAGCCCAAACCTCAGCGCAAAACCCCCGCCAAGCCCCGCAGCGGCACCGATTACCTGAAAAAAATCCTCACCGCCAAGGTGTATGAGGTGGCGCACGAGTCGGCGCTGGACGTGGCCAAGGTATTGGGGCGACGCCTGCACAACCAGGTGCTGCTCAAGCGCGAAGACCAGCAACCGGTGTTCAGCTTCAAGCTGCGCGGGGCCTACAACAAGATGGCCCAGTTGAGCCGCGAGCAATTGGCGCGAGGGGTGATTTGCGCCTCTGCTGGCAACCATGCGCAAGGCGTGGCCCTGGGCGCGGCCAAGCTTGGCGCGCGCGCGGTGGTGGTGATGCCCGTGACCACGCCAGCCCTCAAGGTGGAAGCGGTCAAGGCCTTGGGGGGCGAGGTGGTGCTGCACGGTGAGAGCTACTCCGATGCCCACACCCACGCCTTGGTGTTGCAGCAACAACAGGGCATGACCTTTGTGCACCCGTTTGACGACCCCGATGTGATCGCCGGCCAAGGCACCATCGCCATGGAGTTGCTGCGCCAACACCCCGGGCCACTGCACGCGGTGTTTGTGGCGATTGGCGGCGGCGGCTTGATCGCGGGTGTGGCCAGCTACATCAAAGCGGTGCGCCCCGAGGTGAAGGTGATTGGCGTGCAAATGAGCGACTCGCGCGCCATGGCGCAATCGGTGGCCAAGGGCGAGCGGGTGACGCTGCAAGACGTGGGCTTGTTCTCGGACGGCACGGCGGTCAAATTGGTGGGCGAAGAGACCTTTCGCATCGTGCGAGAGTCGGTCGATGGCTTCATCAGCGTGGACACCGACGCGGTGTGCGCGGCCATCAAAGACGTGTTTGTTGACACCCGCAGCATCGTCGAGCCCGCCGGGGCGTTGGGCGTGGCCGCCATCAAACAATACGTGTCCCAGCACAAAACCCGGGGCGAGACCTATGCTGCGATTTTGTGTGGCGCCAACATGAACTTTGACCGCCTGCGCTTTGTGGCCGAACGCGCCGAGGTGGGCGAAGAGCGCGAGGCCTTGTTCGCGGTGACCATCCCCGAGCGGCACGGCAGCCTGCGCGCGTTTTGCCAGTTGCTGGGCGAGCTGCCCGCCTTTGGCGGGGGCAAGTCCCCGCGCAACGTGACCGAGTTCAACTACCGCATCAGCGACGACACCCAGGCCCATGTGTTTTTGGGTTTGAGCACCTCCAGCCCCGGCCAAAGCCCCAAGATCGCGGCGTTTTTGAGCAAGCACGGCTTTGCCACGCTGGACCTGACCCACGACGAACTGGCCAAAGAACACCTGCGCCACTTGGTCGGCGGCCACTCCAGCTTGGCCCACAACGAGCGCTTGCTGCGCTTTGAGTTCCCCGAGCGGCCCGGCGCATTGATGAAGTTTTTGCTGGCCATGCGCGAGGGCTGGAACATCAGCTTGTTCCACTACCGCAACCAAGGCGCCGACTACGGCCGCATCTTGATGGGCCTGCAAGTGCCCCATGCCGACCGCGCCGCGTTCAACCAGTTTTTGACCGAGTTGGGCTACCCGCACGTGGACGAAACCCGCAACCCTGCTTACCGCTTGTTTTTGCGCCGCTGAAGACTTGGCGACACCGTCGCTGAGTTGGTCATTGCACCCACCCTGGCCCGCTTTGCATCGCTTTGAAGCCCACAGTGAATGGGCTGCAAAAACACGGGCGTCAACACATCAGGGTTGGCGCGGCAAGGGCATGTCCAGTTGCAAGGCGCTGGGCCCGCCAACTTGGACGCCCAAGCGGGCACCCAGGCGATCCACCGATTGCAAGACCAAACCATCCACCACCTCTTGGCCAATGCGGTAGGGCTTGGGGGTTTGGCCATCGATGCCAATCAAGGCCGCACCGCGTTGCGCACCGGCGCTGGCCACGCCCACCAGCTTGAGACGGCTGACCAAGCTGGGCGAGGCCACCACCTCGGCAGCGCTGGTGGCGGGTGCGCCCAACAAGCGAGCCGCCTCGGGACCCACCACAGCGGCCCCAGCAGCCGTGGGTGCACCGGCGCTGGCAGGGGCCATTGATGAATTCGAAGAGGGCGCAGCGCTGGGTGCTTGCAAGGCCCGCAACACCCAGGCCGCACCACTCCAACCCAAGGCCAACCAAATGGCCAAGGTGAGCATCGGCATGCCCCATTGCACGGGTGCCCAACGCGTTGACCAAGACAGGATGTGTCGCATGAAACCATTATCATGCAACGGTACCCGGCCTCGCCCTGGCTTGGCCTGAGCAACAGCCCTGGCGCCCCGCATCGCAGCGCTGGCATCACCCCCTACGGACCCGCCATGAACCATTGCCCCCCTCACCCCGCACCGCCCATGCGCGCGATCGACGACACCCGCCTTGGCATGCACAGACCTGCCCTCAGCGAGCGCATTTCCTCTCCGCCCCCACAGCGGCGACAGGGGCGCATGCGCGGTTTCACCCTGATCGAGTTGATGGTGGTGCTGGTCATCATCGGCGTGCTGGCGGCCTTGATCGTGCCCAATGTGATCAACCGCGCCGATGACGCGCGGGTCACTGCAGCGCGCACCGATGTCAACAACCTGATGCAAGCGCTCAAGCTGTACAAACTGGACAACCTGCGCTACCCCACCAGCGAGCAGGGCTTGCAAGCCCTGGTGGTCAAGCCCAGCGTGGGCCCGGCCCCCCTCAACTGGAAGCCTTACCTGGACAAACTGCCCAACGACCCCTGGGGCCGCCCTTACCAGTTGCTCAGCCCCGGCATCAAAGGCGAGGTGGATGTGCTGTCTTTTGGTGCAGATGGCCAAAGCGGTGGCGAGGGGGCCAATGCCGACATCGGCAGCTGGCAGTGAAGCCTGCTGCGGGCGGCACATGAAGCCCAGGCCACGGCCCCACCCCGGGCTTTCCAACTGGCAGCGCGGCTTCACCCTGATTGAAGTCTTGGTGGTGCTGGCCATCGTGGCCTTGGGCACCGGTGCGCTGGTGTGGAGCCTGCGCGACAGCGCCAGCCAACAATTGGACCAAGAGGCCCAGCGCCTGAGCGCCCTGCTCGAAGCCGGTCGTGCGCAGTCGCGCACCTCGGGTGTGGCCCTGCGCTGGCGCAGCAACGGCACCGGCTTTGTCATCGAAACCCAGCCCCCAGGCTTGGCACCTTCCAAAACCCATGCCTGGCTGTACCCCCAAACCCGCGCCAGCGCCAGCACGCTGTGGCTGGGGCCAGAACCCATCTTGCCGCCGCAAAGCTTGGTGCTGACGCAAGGTGACGGCAGCCGCGGCAGCGTGCGCCTGGCCAGCGACGGACTGCGCGCCTTTGGCACCAGCCCTTGAGGTGCACGCTGCATGAGGCCGCCCGGAACCACACCCACCCGCAGAACCATGCCACCCGGCTTCACCCTGGTGGAGGTCTTGGTGGCGCTGGCCATCGTGGCGGTGTCACTGATCAGCGCCAGCCAAGTCGGCGGGGCCTGGGTGCTCAACGCCAACCGCCAATGGCAATACCAATTGGCCCAGGTGTGTGCTGACAACGAGCTCATCGCCTTGCGCTTGTCGAGCCAACTGCCGGGCATGGGCGAGCGCAGCATTGACTGCACCCAAGCCCAGCGTGAGATGCGCGTGGTGCTCACCGTGCGGGCCACGCCCAACCCCTCGTTTCGGCGCGTCGAAGCCCAGGTGTTTGAGGCCCAAACCCCGCTCATCCGGGTGCAAACCGTGATCGGGCGTTACTGACATGAGCATCCAAGTTCCCCAGCCCGTGACAAACATCGCCGAAATTGCCAGGGTAGATGCGCCTGAGCGCCTGCAGGCCCAGGCCTTGGGACACCCGAGCCAGCCACATCCCACGCTGCCCTGGCCCCGTGCGATCGCGCTTGGCTGGGGGCGGCGGCCCGTTCATGCCCACGGCAAGCCCAGGCCCGAACGCGGCTTCACCCTGGTGGAGGTGTTGATCGCCCTGGCCCTGATGGCGGTCATGGGGGCACTCAGTTGGCAGGGGCTGGACAGTTTGTTGCGCAGCCGCAGCGCGGTGCAAGCCGAGCATGCGCGCAGCACCGTCCTCGGCACGGTGCTGGCCCAGTGGCGCGCCGACCTGAACGCGGCCACCGTCTTGCCCGGCCAAGGCCTGGGCAGCGGCATCGACTGGGACGGGCGCGTGCTGCGCATCACCCGGCGCAGCACCGAGGTCAACCCAGACGGCAGCGACACCGGCGTGTGGGTGGTGGCGTGGCGTTGGTCGGCCCAAGCCAGCCAGACCCATGGCCCGTGGCAGCGGTGGCAGTCGCCCGCCTTGCGCGACAGCGCCAGCGTGCAAGCCGCTTGGGCGCAAGCCGCGGTGTGGGGCCAAAACAGCAGCACCGATGGCACGGCGCGCCAAACCGATGCCTTGCCCCTGCAAGGCTGGCAAATTTACTTTTACCGCGACAACGCCTGGGGCAACGCCTTGTCCAGCGCGGGCACCAGCACCAGCACCAGCACCAGCACGGGCAGCGCCAGCTTGCCCGATGCCGTGCGGGCGGTCATTCAACTCGCCCCCGACAGCGGGCGCGGCAGCATCAGCATCGATTGGGTGCGACCCAATTGGAGCGTGGGGCGCTCATGATGAACCACCGCTGCAACCCCAGTTTGCGCCACCCTCACACCGGCTTGGTCAGGCACACGCTGGTCAACCAGCAGGGCGCCGCCCTGCTGATGGCCATGCTCACCGTGGCACTGGTCGCCACCTTGGCCGCCGCTGGCGTGTGGTTGCAATGGCGCAGCATCGAGGTGGAGGCCGCCGAGCGGCAACGCGCCCAAGCCCATTGGTTGCTGTTGGGCGCGCTGGACTGGGCGCGCATCATCTTGCGCGAGGACGCGCGGGCCGGCGGCGACAACGGCCAAGACCATTTGGCCGAGCCCTGGGCCGTGCCCTTGCAAGAGGCGCGCTTGTCGACCTTTGTGTCATCCAACGCCGAGGGTGTGAGCCGCGACGACGAACGCATGGCCGAAGAGGTGTTTTTGTCGGGCCAGATCAGCGACTTGCAAGGGCGGCTGAATGTGCTCAACCTGGTCGAGTCCGATGGCCAGTTGTCCAAGCTCAATTTGGCAGCTTTTGAGCGCTTGTTCAAGCGCCTGGACCTGCCCCCCGCTGAGCTGCAAACCCTGGCCCAGCAACTGGTGCTGGCCCATGGCAACTCGGCGGCCCGGCCCTTGCGGCCCCAGCGCGTGGAACAACTGGCCTGGTTGGGTTTGTCGAACAGCACCTTGGCGACCTTGGCGCCGCATGTGTGCGTGCTGCCAGTGCGCACCAGTGTCAACCTCAACACCGCCAGCGAGGCGGTGCTGCTGGCCAGCCTGAGCGGCGTGGACGCGGCGGGTGCGCAAAAAATGGTGCAGCAACGCGCCAGCCGCCACTTCAGCACCTTGGAGGACGCCCGTCTGCGCCTGGACAACCCACGCGCGGGCATCGACCCGACGCTGCACAGCGTGAACAGCCGCTACTTTGAGGTGCGCGGGCGCTTGCGCTGGGGTGCCACCGTGCTCGAGGAGCGCAGCTTGGTCGAGCGCAACGGTGTGGACGTGCGGGTGCTGTGGTCCGACCGCGGTCAACTGGCTGCGCCCCAACGCGAGCCCTTGGGTCGGCCCTTCGTACAATAAAAAACACATGCTGATCATTGCCTTGCCCCTGCACACCGAAGGTGCTGCCACCGAGTACCTGCACCTGCGCGCAGGCCCAGGTGGGGCCACGGGACATGCGCAATCCGCCACGGCCGCGCGCTTGCCGCGCGACGCGGGCACGGTGGTGGCGGTGGTCCCCGCCCAAGCCCTGGCTTGGCACACCCTCACCCCACCCCCCGTGGGTGCGGGGCGCTTGGCCGCCGCCTTGGACGGCTTGCTCGAAGAGCGCTTGCTGGAAGACCCGGCCCAATCGCAGGTGGTGTTCACCGCCGAGGGTGCCGCCGCCGCCACCAAAGGCCAGACCCTGACAGTGTTGGTGTGCCAAAAAGCCTGGCTGCGCCAAGCACTGGCCCCGTTGCAAGCGCAGGGCCTGGTGGTTTCGCGCATCGTGCCCGAATGGTCGCCCCCAACCCAGGGCGCCACCCTGTTGTGGGTGGGGGGCAGCCCCCAACAGGTTCAGGCCGTGGCCTGCGACCGACATGGCGCGATGGTGTTGCCACCCCCACCTTGGTCGAGCGCCATCAGCGCCACCCTGAGCCAGCCCGAAGCGCAGTGGCTTTGCGAGCCGGCCATGGCCGCTTGGGTGCAACAACATTTTGGCCGCGCACCGCGCATGCTCAGCCCCGCCCAGCGCTTGTGGCAGGCGCAACAAACCGATTGGGATTTGGCCCAGGGCGAATGGGCCCAGGGGCGGCGCCAGCGTTGGGCGCGGTGGGCCCAAGAGATGGCCCTCAATCTGTGGCAAGCCCCGCGCTGGCGACCCGCCCGCTGGGGGCTGCTGGCATTGCTGGTGTTGAACCTGGCTGGCTTGCAGTGGATGGCCTGGCAACAGCGCCAGCAACAAGCGGTTTTGCAGCAACAAATGGCGGCCCTGCTGACCCGCAGCTTCCCTGCGGTGCAGGTGGTGGTGGATGCACCCCTGCAAATGGCGCGCGAAGTGCAGGCTTTGAAAAAATCCCTGGGCCAGCCCAGCGCGGCCGACTTGGAGCCCATGCTGACCAGCCTGGCGCGCGCCCTGCCACCCTCGGCCCAATTGAGCAGTTTGCAGTTCAGCCCAGGCGAGTTGCGCTGGCAAGCCCCGGCCGTGACCAGCGACCGGATTGAGG
>Ga0209033_1002475_pt1 | contig 10152 bp, 8 predicted proteins | sample LauGreFa1BDMLBDN_2_FD_188218 | JGI IMG/M metagenome (GOLD analysis project Ga0209033, IMG submission 188218) | Freshwater lake microbial communities from Lake Michigan, USA - Fa13.BD.MLB.DN (SPAdes) (version 2) | ecosystem: Environmental > Aquatic > Freshwater > Lake | place: Lake Michigan, USA...
CAATATGACAAGCCCATCCTCAAAGGCATCAATCTGCAAGTCAAACGCGGAGAAATATTAGGGCTTGTTGGAAAAAGTGGCGCCGGAAAATCATCGCTACTCAAAATTTGCGCAGGTCTTCTCGATGCTTCAGAAGGGGAAGTCTTCATTGAAGGTAAAAAGCAATTACCTGCCAGACAATTATTAGTGCCAGGTTATCCGAGTATTGCCATCGTTAATCAAGATTTCAAGCTCGATCCTTTTCATACGGTGGCCGAAAACATTAAAGAAGTTATTTTACATTGGCCACACACAAAAAGAGACCAAAGGGTACAAAAATTATTGCAGCTTTTTGGCCTTAAAGAAATTAGTCAAACCAAAGCGCACTTGATTTCTGGTGGCGAGCAGCAAAGAGTTGCTATTGCACGTGCCATTGCAGATCAACCCGACTACCTTTTACTCGACGAACCATTTGGCCACCTCGATGCCAATCTGAGACAAAGACTTAGTTCTTATTTAATGGACCTCAGAGACACAGAAGACACCGGGATAGTTTTGGTTTCTCATGAGGGACAAGATGTTCTTGGGCTCTGTGATCATATTTGTATTTTGCAAAACGGAAAAATTTCCAAAAAATACCTGCCAGAAACCCTTTATTACCGCTACAGTGCACCCGAAAAAGCAAGACTCTTTGGACCTTTAAACACCATAAAGTTAGCAGATGGCTTAACGCATTTCAGACCCGATGAATACCAACAGAGCTCAAAAGGAATTGCCCTTCACTTTGATCGCGCCGTGTTTGTTGGTGGCTTTTACCACAATTATTTTCGAACTATCCATCAAGAACGCATTTTGCTTTATGCCTTTGAGCCTTTACAACAACTGAGTCATATTGAAATCAAAAGAAAATAAATCAAGCAGAAAAATCGAAGCGCTTGCATTTTGGCAGGCCCTCAAAGATTATGTCCAGCAAGGTGCTTTTCACCATGGAGCCGCGCTGGCCTATTATACGTTGTTTGCCTTTATACCGATTTTATATTTAACAACCTCTATTTACGGCCGGATTATTGGCGCAAGAAATATGCGGGTTATTGTTTCTGATCTGTTGCACGATGGTTTAGGCCTTACTGATTCAGACTCTATTTTACAACTCGTAGACACCATGTCTTTGGAAAAACCAAGTTTTTTTCTTGAGCTGGTCAGTATTGGTGTTTTACTTTATACCTGTTCCGCCTTTATGCTCTCCTTGAAGCGTAGTCTGAATGAGTTTTTTAATGTCACCAAGAAAAATCGGCAAGAATCGAATCTGTTTATGGAGCTCATTGGCTTTAGATTTGTGAGCGTCTTAATGTTGGCCGTCTTTGCCTTAGTTATTATTTTGTTTTACTTTGCCCAAGTCTTTGTTTTTTCAGCTCTAAATAGTTGGATCCATTGGCACAACGGTTTCATCGATTTCTCTTTCAAATTGCTGCAAATTGGCCTTACATTACTTTCCAATGTTCTTATTTTCAGCTTGATTTTCAAATACATGCACGATGCAAAGGTCAGCTGGAAAGTAGCACTTAAAGGCGCCATTTTAACCGCTATTTTACTTTACTTCAGTCAGTGGATACTCAGCTACTATTTGCAGCATTTCTTTATGCTCGGGCAACTAGGTATTGCTAATTCCATCTTTATGATGTTGGCTTGGGTGCACTATTCAGCGCAAATCATTTTCCTAGGAGCTAAATTTACCTATCAGGTTGGAAAAGCCACTGGTGACCGCATTTCATCTTGACAAGCTAGCTTACAAGAACGCTGGTGGCTTGCGGAATTCTAACTTCGCGTCTCTGAAAATGCTCGATGTATTTCTTATGGTCAACAGGAAGCTCTTGTTGCCGCCAATCGGTACGTAATAAAAAGACAGCGCCCAACAGTGCATATTTCTATTCAAAGAAAAGTAAGCGTTGGTCAATCTTTTTTCTTGGACGTTGAAATTCAAGTTTCCAGAAATATTCCAGCGCTTCGTAATGCTGATGTCGCCACTCATGACCAGCGTTTGAACAAAATTCCAAGCAGCAGGATTTTCTATAGAAATATCTTGATTGGCCTGTATACTATACACATGTGAGAAATTGAGTTTCCACGGAATATCATAATAAATAGCCATCTCTGGATGCAGCGCATAATAATTGAAGTCAGCATTCCAGTCTTGTTCATTGAAAAGGGCACTATGATCTTGGAGTTTTTTGCGATCCTTTTTGGGTGCTAAAACCATTGTTGTGGTTAGGTTGGTGGTCGTTAAACGGCCCAATCGCTGACCTGTTTGCCATGCGTAATCTTTGACGGTTTGCCCAGTTGTATTCCAACCGTAAGGGCTCCAATTGGCATTCGAAACAAAATTAATCCAGTTGGCTGGGCTAATTCTTAGGTTTAAAGACAAGTTAGACAACTTCATGGTGTCTTTAGTGAAATCGTAAAAACCAGTCACAGAAAACTGATCAATGAGGCGGATCTTTTTAAAACCAGTTACGGTATCTTGTGCGGACTTAAATTTAATTTCAGCTGTATTATTAATACCAAAAGTAAGTAAGGATGCTTCGCGGGTTGAACCTACACTATAAATACTATTTTCAAAAGGTGAATAGGTAATTGGTGTCTGATTGGGCCCTGCATTTACCGTAACCAACGGATTCCAACCAGGCGTGTATCTGTAACCTATATTTGGTGTAATGAGGTGGCGTAGCCGTGGCTGTTTTTTGCCTAAAAATTTATAGTAAGCATAAAGTACAGTGGTTGCACTTATATTTAAATTCAACTCATGCGCTATAGCCAACTGTTCGAGCGTGTCAACTTGGGTTTTATTTGTTAAAGGGTTGTAACTCTTTTGAATTTGCTGAAAATTGATCTTATTTCCATAGCTCAAGTTCGGATTGATTTTAACTGCATTTTTAAAAAGTCCTGAATTCGTTTGTATGGTTAATCCTTGACTAAAACCATTCATGAAGCGTTGGCCTATACCCGCAAAGTCTGAATTTGCAAGCAAACTATCTTGAAACTGCGCCCTATTTTGCCCCTCAAAGTTGTATGTAAGACCAATGCGCTGAATGGTTTTCTTCCAGTTTTTATCTGCAGTTTCAAAAGCATTCTTGAACGGGAAAACGCGGGTTACGTTGACGTTCATGACAGGACTTAGCAAGGAAATCGTTTTGGCTTTCGAGTTTTGTCGCAAAGACATTTTTAAACCCGTATTAATCGGTTTTCCAGGGAAATTTCTGGCCAAATTGATATCAGAATTGAAGCTATTGTTAAAATACTCAGGGTTGATTGGGTCTAAAGAATTTTTGGAGTTGTTATCTGAAATAAAATTGACATTTGAGGAAAAATCCCAGAATGGGTTGGACTTTGGAGCCTTGCGATGCGACCAAACAACAGTAACTTTATTTTGCTTCAGATTTGTCGGAAATCCACTATTAAATTGCTGAAAGCCTAAAGACAAACGCCCATTGAAACCATAGCGTTTGGCATAATCTAGGTCATTGCGCAAGCCCCATGAACCACGGCTATACAAATTGGCATACACTGAGGTTTGAAAACGCTCGTTAATTGGGAAATACCACCCAAGATTCTGAAAACCAAAGCCATAGGCCGAAAGCGGAATAAATTCAGGAAAAAGTAGCCCAGAGGTGCGTTCTTTTTGATTGGTTGGGATAAATGCAAAGGGCAAACCAAGTGGGGTCGGAATACCCGATACATATAAATTCATCGGGCCAGTAACAATTCTTTCGTTGGGCACCAAGACGCCTTTACTCAGTTGAAAATGATAGTGTGGTTCAATTAAGTCACAGGTAGTGAGGATGCCTTGTCTGAGATGTAATTCTTCGTTAGACTGTCGCTTTGCAGTACCCATCCGAAAATAAAATTCATCTTGTTTGATGGCTAAAACCTTAATATATGCCTTCTCAGTTCGGTAATTTAGCTTCAAAGATTCACAATTAATCGTTTCTGATCCTTCTGTAAGTTCAGGAAATTCAACTTTATTGCTGTCTTTGTCAAAGCGATATTTGGCTTCAATTTGGCTTGAATCAAGATCAATAAGAATGTACCCAGCCTTGATCGAAAAACCTTCACTTTGGACTTCAGCAGCACCATACAAATAAATACGGCGATTTTTAACATCGTGAAATATCTTTTCAGTTGCCTTATAGGTGACAATTTGATTGAGACTTTCGCCGCTCACAAAAAGGGTATCTTGGGCCGTAACGAAACGCGAAGTACACATTATTAACAATGTGACGAAGAAAAGTTGTGCGAAACGAAGTCGTTGACTCAAGAGTGGCTACTTAGATTTGTAATATGCAAGAAAAACACACAAAGCTACCAATTTTCAATGGCTTGCAAAAAAACGTTATTAGACTGTTTTTATTGGTTGGGCTACTCTCCTTTTTTCAAGTTGCGGTCAGCGCGCAATCAGGCAAAATCAAAACGGTTGTAATCGATGCAGGTCACGGAGGTCACGATCCAGGTTGTCATGGTGCGAGCAACAATGAAAAAGAAGTTTGTTTGTCCATGGCTTTGAAGCTTGGTAATTTAATCAAAGAGCGCTATCCGGATGTCAAAGTAATTTATACCAGGACAACCGATGTATTCGTTGAACTTGCAGAACGGGCAAATATTGCAAATCGCAACAACGCCGATTTATTCATTTGCATTCATGCCAATGCGGGTAGTACCACAGCCTATGGTTCCGAAACCTATGTACTTGGTCTGCACCGTACCGATGCACAACAAAAAGTAGCAGAACGAGAAAATGCGAGTATTTCCTTGGAGGATGACAAAGGTGCCAAATACCGTTCCTATGACCTCACCCCGGATGGGATCATCGCTTTACAATTTCAATTAGCGGTATTTCATCGACAATCTATATTGTTTGCTGAAATGATACAGAAAGAATTCAAGCGCATTGGTCGTTATGACCGAGGAGTCAAACAAGCTGGTTTTTTAGTACTGTATAAAACCACAATGCCAAGTGTATTGATTGAAACTGCCTTCTTACCCAACCCTACTGAGGAGCGCTTAATCGGAACAGCAGAAGGTCAGCAGAAAATGGCTCAGGCGATGTTTCAAGCATTTGTAAATTTCAAAAATGCAACTGAAGGTAAAACTACAACCAGCGGTACTACTGAGCAAAAGCCCAGTGAAAACAAACCAATTGAAAATAATACTGTAGAAAACAAACCTGCGGAAAGTAAAGAGCAAGTTGGTAATAATACGGAATCCAAAACAAATTTATCAAAGGATACCGGACTAGTTTTTCGGGTGCAAATTGAAACCTCTACCCAAGTTCTACCAAAAAACTCAAGTCGATTCAAAGGGCTAGAAGTATTTGAATATCAAGACAATACACTATTTAAATATTGCACAGGCACCTTTCCTAATGACCTACAAGGAGCAAAAAACTACAAAAACGAATTGATTGAAAAGGGATTTGATCACGCTTTTGTTGTGGCTTTCCTCAACGGAGAGCGCATCAGTATTGAAAAAGCAATTAAATTAGCAGAAAATAAATAGCTTGAAATTTTCAAAAGAAATAAAGGCAGCGCTCATCGCTATTGTCGCAATTGTTATCCTCATTGCAGGTGTCAATTTCCTCAAAGGAAATAGTTTCTTTGGGGGCGATGATGTCTATACAGCCTATTTTCCAAATTCAGGGCAATTAATGGTCTCTTCTAACGTCACGCTCAATGGTGTAGAAATTGGCAAAGTCCTCAGTATAGAATCTAACCCTACCGGAGATTCCTTGCACCGTGTAAAGCTTTCATTTAATATTCATAATTCAGATATTCGCTTGCCAAAAGGTACTGTCGTTGAAATCGGTGCCCTCGATTTTTTCAGTAAAGCACTGATTGTTCATCTGCCTCTAGCCGGCGACGGCAATTTTTACAAAGTGGGGGCGACCATCCCAGGGCGCTTGTCTGTAGATATGGTCTCGCAAGTAAAAGCCTACGCAGACCCTATTTCTCAAAAACTTCAGACCATGATGCTATCTATTGATCACATGGTTGAGTCTTTATCGTCTTTTTGGGATACCACGGCTACATCTGAATTGGAGGGTAGCCTCAAACAAGTTAAATTAACAATTAAGAAATTGGGCCGAGTTGCAGATGAACTTCAAGGTTTTGTCGCATCAGAAAGAGCGCAGTTTGGCAAAATCATGGATAACGTCGAGGCTATCACACTGAACCTCAAACGCAGTAATGATCAAATAACTGGCATCATCGGTAACACCAAAAAAATTACTGATGACCTGGTCACTGCTGATTTCAAAGGCACAATTCTTGACGCCCAAACCACACTGAAAAAATTCAATATGGTCCTTGCTGAAATTGAAAAAGGGCAAGGTACACTTGGCAAACTCATCCACGACGAAAAACTGTATACTGAACTTGTAAATACCAATAATGATCTTCAAAATTTAGTGACAGATCTTCAAGCACACCCTGAACGCTACGTTCATTTGTCGCTTATTGGTGGAAAAACTAAAGGTCTACAACTTTCAAAGAAAAACGAAGACAAGCTTCAAAAAATGCTCGACAGCTTGCCTGAATAATCGATCATCATGCAACAACTACTCTTTGGCGTCCTCACGCTATTCAGCTTTGGTTTTTTTGCGTTCAACCTGCGTAAAATTGCTCAAAACATTCATTTAGGCCAGGCCCTAGACCGCTCAGATAACAAAGCGGAACGTTGGCGCACTATGTTGCTAGTAGCTCTTGGGCAAAAGAAAATGTTTAGCCGCCCAATTCCAGCTTTGCTTCATTTAGCACTCTATGCGGCGTTTGTTATTACGCAAATTGAACTGATCGAGATACTAGTAGACGGGCTCAGTGGCTCTCATCGTTTTTTCCAAGAAAGCTTAGGTGGTTTTTACACCTTCATGATCAGTTTTATTGAACTTTTATCTGTTCTCGCATTTGTCGGAACGCTTGCTTTTTTAGCACGCCGAAATATGCTCAAACTGCCGCGCCTCAATATGAAAGAACTCGCAGGATGGCCTACGCAAGATGCCAACCTTATTCTCATTATGGAGATTGTGCTCATCGCCTGCATATTCACCATGAATGGCGCCGATGAAGCGGCACTTCAATTGAAAGGCAACAATGGGAATGGTTTTCTGATCAGTTCAATTGTTGGCCCTTTATTTTTCGGTTCTATCCAAGATTTGCACACCCTTCACCTGCTTGAACAAATAGGTTGGTGGGGACACATCATCATGGTTTACACGTTCATGAACTATCTGCCATACTCAAAGCACCTCCACATTTTTATGGCTTTCCCGAATACTTATTATTCCAAACTAGAGCCCAAAGGACAGTTCACGAACATGCAGAGCGTAACCAACGAAGTCAAACTCATGCTTGACCCAAATGCTGATCCTTATGCAGCAGCTCCTGCAGATGCCGCTCCCGCTCGTTTTGGTGCTAAAGATGTCACCGACCTTACCTGGAAAAACCTCATGGATGCCTATAGCTGTACAGAGTGCGGACGCTGTACATCAGCTTGCCCTGCTAACACAACTGGCAAATTACTTTCACCGCGCAAAATCATGATGGATACGCGTGACCGCATGGTTGAACTCGGTGATTTCAAACGAAAAAATGGTCCGGATGCCGAAGATGGCAAGAGTTTACTCGGGTCTTATATTACCGAAGAAGAACTTTGGGCTTGTACCAGCTGTAACGCTTGCGTACAAGAGTGCCCGGTCAACATTGACCCACTCTCAATTATTATTGATCTACGTCGCTTCCTTGTTATGGAAGAGTCAAAAGTACCAACCGAATTAACCGGAATGCTCACCAATATTGAAAACAATGGTGCACCTTGGCAGTTTGCTGCCACAGAGCGCTTGAATTGGGCAAACGAAGATTAAGCAAATCATAAGCAGATGAGTCTACAAGTACGTACAATGGCCGATATGATGGCCACAGGAGAAACGCCAGAAATATTATTTTGGGTAGGTTGTGCCGGTTCTTTCGATGACCGTGCCAAAAAAATCACCAAGGCGCTCGTCAAGATTTTAAATCATTGCAAAGTCAATTTTGCCGTTCTTGGTAGTGAGGAAAGCTGCACTGGTGATCCTGCTAAACGAGCTGGTAATGAATTTACTTTTCAGATGCAAGCACTCATGAATATTGAGTTACTCAATGGTTATGAAGTTAAAAAAATTGTGACTGCCTGCCCGCATTGTTTCAATACACTCAAAAACGAATATCCTGGCTTAGGTGGAACCTATGAGGTTATTCACCACACACAACTGATCCAAGACCTCATCAATACAGGTAAACTCACATTAGCTGACAACGGTACTTTTAAAGGCAAGAAAATTACCTTTCACGACCCTTGTTATTTAGGCCGTGCCAATGATGTTTACGAAGCGCCAAGAGCTTTAATAGAAAAACTAGATGCTGCCTTAGTAGAAATGAAGCGCTGCAAAACCAATGGGCTTTGTTGTGGTGCAGGTGGTGCCCAGATGTTCAAAGAAGCTGAAAAAGGCAACAAAGAGATCAATATCGAACGCACCGAAGATGCCCTAGAAACCAAAGCTGGCATTATTGCAACAGGCTGTCCGTTTTGCAATACCATGATGACAGACGGCGTGAAGCATTTCGAAAAAGAAGAAGATATCAAAGTACTCGATATTGCTGAATTAATAGCCAATGCCGCAGACCTATAATTTACCCGCACCGTTTGATGCAAGTTGTCGTGTTTGGGTTTTTATCTCAAACCGAAAGCTCAGTGCTACTGAAAGTGCTTGGGCCAATGAGCAGCTAAAACAATTTACGGCTACCTGGCAAACACATGGCCAAACCATGAACGCTACAGGTTTTGTATTTGAAGACTTGGCTTTGGTGCTTGTGGCCAATGAAGAAGGCGTGAAGGCTTCTGGTTGTTCGATGGATAAAATCAATCATCAAGTTAAGCGTATTTCCGAAGAAATTGGCATCAATTGCTTGGATCGTATGAATACGCTAGTTCTAGAGCAAAATGAATGGATTTTAGCGCGTTACGACGCCAATGAGCAAAGACGCTGCATAACAGCAGCTACGCTAGAGCTAGGAGACATCATTGGTTAGGCCTTTTTTCGCTTTTCAACTTTTTCACGGCCTCATACACCCATTTATATCAATATCCCCCTATTCCGCTGGCAACTTGTTCTATTGGATGCCAAGTGGTTTTAATCTCTTGAAAATCGGTAATATAAGTCATGCCTTGTGTACTCAACTGCGAGTAATCTAAATTTTGGATTTTACAGCGTTTCAGATTATCAATAGCTGCTTCTTGAGCGCTGATACTGAGCTCAGTTGGGATATTAGACAAGCAGAGGGCATTGACATCCATATGGCTAGCCAACGTTGGGAGCATTTCAGCAACATTCCCTGTCAAAATATTGACTACCCCTCCTGGTATGTCTGAGGTAGCTAATACTTCACCTAAGGTTATTGAACAAAGTGGTTTTGTAGAATTGGCAATGAGCACAACTGTATTGCCACCCACAATAATTGGCAGCATTTGAGAGATAAGACCGCTCAAAGCAGTTTGTTGACAAGCAACCATGCCCACAACACCCATCGGTTCAGGTACTGAAAAATTAAAATGCGGGCTAGATACCGGATTCACGCTTGAACTGAGCGCTTGGTATTTATCTGCCCAACCTGCATAATAGACGCAACGGCTTATACATTCTTGAACTTCCGTTTTTGCCGCTGCTTCGCTATTGCCCATTTGCACAAGTTCATCGATAAATTGTGTCTTTCTGCCCTCTAAAATTTCAGCAATCCGATAAATGATTTGACTGCGGTTAAATGCTGACTTCGCTGCCCAAGAGGCTTGTGCTTTTCTGGCTGCTTGTACGGCATTTCGGATGTCCTTTTTAGAACCAAGACAAGCGTTTGCCAAAGCTTTACCAATGCCAGACTTCACTACATAGGAGCGTCCACTTTCGGTACGCGGAAATTGTCCGCCAATATAAAGTTTATAGGTTTTAAGAATTTCCATTAGTCGGTGATTTTGAGATAAGCACTAAGGCCATGCACGCCCCCTTCGCGGCCAAAACCGCTTTCTTTAAAGCCCCCAAAAGGTGAGGCTGGATCAAATTTATTATAGGTGTTTGCCCATACAACACCTGCTTGTAAC
>Ga0209033_1002481_pt1 | contig 10133 bp, 10 predicted proteins | sample LauGreFa1BDMLBDN_2_FD_188218 | JGI IMG/M metagenome (GOLD analysis project Ga0209033, IMG submission 188218) | Freshwater lake microbial communities from Lake Michigan, USA - Fa13.BD.MLB.DN (SPAdes) (version 2) | ecosystem: Environmental > Aquatic > Freshwater > Lake | place: Lake Michigan, USA...
GTTCGATTCCGTAAAGGGGCTCGGCCGGGTCCGTCCTAGGACCCGATCCACCAGGGGCGGAGTAGCTCAGCCTGGTAGAGCAAGCGGCTCATAATCGCTGTGTCGCCGGTTCAAGTCCGGCCTCCGCTACTCGATTTCTCGCCTTAGGGCGAGAACGGGTACGCTCAGACCTTCACGAAAGTGGAGCTAAATTAGACAGGAGCATGACCATGGCAAGTAAGAGTGCGGATATCCGCCCAAAGATCACCATGGCCTGCGTGGATTGCAAAGAACGCAATTACATCACCAAGAAAAATCGCCGTAACGATCCAGATCGTATGGAGATGAAGAAGTTCTGCCCGCGTTGCAAAGCCAGCACCCTTCACCGGGAGACCCGCTAAATCATGGCCGCCCCCGACCTAGTCGGGCGTAAATTTCTGGGAACGCAGACGCAAAGAGTTAATCAACAAGATCTGATTTCATTTGCAACATCAATTGGTGAAAACCCTGATACTCAAATTTCACAACTCCCAACTTTTCCAATTCGCTATACATTGAATGAAGCCGAACGCATCGCTCCAGAGCTTGGTTTGGATTGGAGCCGAGTTGTTCATGGCGATCAAAGATTTATACATCACCGATTTCTAAAAGTAGATGAAGAAGTCCGCGCGGATAGCGAAATTGAAGCGGTCAAATCTATGGCCGGTAATGAGATTTTAACTTTGAGATCTGATCTTTTTGTGGGCGATGAGTTAGTTACCTCCACTTGGTCAACTCTGGTCTTTCGAGGTCAACAATGAGTGCGCTAACTGGAATCGAAATTGGCGCTGAGCTGCCGACACAAACCTTTCATTTAGATCGAGTGATGCTGAGCAATTATGCAAAAGCAAGTGGGGATTTAAATCCCATCCACCTCGATGAAGCTTTTGCTAAAAGTGTTGGCCTACCAAATGTGATTGCACATGGAATGCTCACCATGGCGCTCGCCGGAAAAGCGTTAAACACTTGGTGCAATCGAGAATTTCAAGTAGTTGAAATCTTTGCTCGCTTCACTAAGCCGGTAATTGTTGAAGCAGATTCGAAAAGTAATTTAGAAGTGAGTGGCAAAATTGCTGAAATCACTGATGGGAAGATACGCGTTGATTTAACCGTTATTTCAAATGAGCAAAAAGTACTTGGTATGACTCGCGCTTTTGTGGTTAAGGTATAAATCATGGAACTGGCTAAATTAAGTACATTCCGAGTTGGCGGTGCCGCAAAGAAATTAGTTATTGCCAATAATGAAAGCGAAATTATTGAGGCTGTGGAGAATGCCGGCAAAGAAGCAATTCTGATTATCGGTGCAGGATCAAATTTACTTATTAGTGATCAAGGTTTTGATGGAACCGTAATAGTTATCAAAAGCAGTGGCTCCTCGCTTGATCAAGATGCCTGTTCGGGTGGAACAATCACAGTTAGCGCGGGAGAGAATTGGGAAAGTTTTGTTCAACGAACCGTAGAGCAAGGTTTCAGCGGGCTTGAATCGATGAGTGGAATTCCAGGAACAGTTGGAGCGGTCCCAATTCAAAACGTAGGCGCTTACGGCCATGAAGTTGCTGAATTTATTGCCAGAGTCCGCACATACGATCGATCCAGAGAAGAGATCGTAACTTTCACAGCAAATCAATGTGGCTTCGGATATCGAACATCATTGTTTAAAGAAGAGCCAAACCGCTGGGTAGTTTTAGATGTGACTTTTCAATTAAAAGTGGGCGAATTATCCGCTCCAATTATGTATCGCGAATTAGCAAATGAATTAGGCGTTGAAATTGGTTCACGAGTGGAAGTCGCAAAATGCCGAGCTGCAGTATTGAAGTTAAGAAAGAGCAAAGGAATGTTGCTTGATGAGACAGACCCTGACACTTGGTCCGCTGGCTCATTCTTTACTAATCCAGTTGTGAGCACTTCGGTTGCTAAATCTTTACCTGAAGAAGCAACAAGATGGATCGTCGGAGATAACAAAATTAAAGTTTCGGCCGCATGGCTATTGCAAAACTCGGGAATGTCACGCGGTGATCGACTCGGGGGAGCAGGCATTTCAAGTAAACATGTTTTAGCACTTTGTAATGCAGATAATGCAACTGCTCAAGAAATCATTGAATTGGCGAAAAAAGCCCGTAAAGCAGTAAAAGATAATTTTGGAATCACACTCACCCCTGAGGTGCGCTTAATTGGCTTAACGTTAGATTAATTAGCCATTAATTAAGTTTTTAATGCGGGTAATTCCTTCAATTAAATCTTCATCACTTAATGCGTATGAGAAGCGCAAGTATCCTGAAGGACCAAATGCTTCACCTGGCACTGCAGCAACTTCAACTTCGTCAAGAATCAAGTTTGCTAATTCGCTACTGGTTTGTGGTTTCTTTCCGCGAATCTCTCTACCAAGAACACCGTGAACTGCTGGGTATGCGTAGAAAGCACCTTGTGGTGTTGGACAAGAAAATCCATCAATCTCATTTAACATTTTTACAATTAAATTACGGCGGCGTAAGAATGCAACTTTCATTTCATTTGATGCACTCAAGTCACCGTTAAGAGCGGCGATAGCTGCACGTTGTGAAACGTTGGCAACATTTGCAGTCATGTGTGATTGTAAATTTGTTGCGGCTTTAATAATGTCTTTTGGTCCAGCCATCCAACCAACGCGCCAACCAGTCATCGCATAAGTTTTTGCAACACCATTCAAGACAATTGTGCGATCGCGTAACTCTGGGAACATAACTGGAAGTGATGGGGCAGTAGCTCCGTCATAAAGCAAGTGCTCATAAATTTCATCTGTTAAAACCCAGATCTCGTGCTTAAGTGCCCATTCACCAATCGCGCGAACTTGTTCAACTGTGTAAACAGATCCAGTTGGGTTGCTAGGAGAACAAAAAATAAGTGCTTTTGTTTTTGGAGTACGTGCAGCTTCAAGTTGTTCTACGGTCACGCAATAATTGCTTGATTCATCAGCGAAGACTTCAACTGGAATTCCACCAGCGATACGAATCTGTTCTGGATATGTAGTCCAATAAGGAGCGGGAAGAATTACTTCATCGCCTTCATCAACAATTGTGGCAACTGCTTGAAATACCGCTTGCTTTCCACCATTTGTTACTAAAACATTTTCAACTGCAATATCAAAATTAGAATCACGTTTTGTTTTTGCAACAATCGCTTCGCGCAATTCCGGTAAGCCAGCAACTGGCGTGTAGCGATGATTTGATGGGACCCGGATTGCTTTTTCAGCCGCATCTAAAATGTAACCTGGGGTTGGAAAGTCAGGTTCCCCAGCTCCGAAACCAATTACTGGTCTACCTGCAGCTTTTAAGGCTTTGGCTTTGGCATCTACTGCAAGGGTGGCCGATTCGGCGATAGCGGCGATTCGACTGGAGATTCGGCTTTGATTTGGGCTCATGAGGGGCAATCCTGCCACTAAATAATAGGAATGCGAGCCGGAGTCCCCGCCTGGAAGTTGGGCCGAGGAGTCAGGGATTCACCGAGTTAGACCCGACCCCACCTCAACCTCTACACTCACCCGTCTAGCGCTTCGGATCTTCCCCGCTTTTGAGTTACTTAGTGGCTCCTGATTGGGTAAGGCCTTGAAGTTCTGGAGGGCAGTAGTTCAATTGGTAGAGCACCGGTCTCCAAAACCGGGGGTTGGGGGTTCAAATCCCTTCTGCCCTGCGACAAATCAAATGAGTTTTAACGAGTGAAAGGGATTGTGATGAGCGAGAACGAGGGCGCAGTAAATGAGCGCTTAAATATTTTCGCGCGCGCGGGACTTTTCTATCGTCAAATAGTTTCGGAGTTGCGCAAAGTTGTCTGGCCATCTCGGAAGCAGTTGACGACTTACACAGCGGTTGTTTTAGTTTTCGTAACTTTCATAATTGCAGTGGTTTCACTATTTGATGTTGTGCTTACCAAAATTACCTTCTGGGTTTTTGGTTAATAGAGATTTAGCGGAAAGGAGTAACAATGGTTGACGATCCATTTGCAGCAGCGTTAGCAGCATCAGCAAATGAACTTAATTCAGCGAACGAGAAATCAGCGGAATTAGCTGAATCAGCTCAAGTGGCTGACGTAGTTGTTGCCTCCGAAGTTGAGCAAGTTGAAGTAGTTGTTCCAGAAGTCGATGAAGTTGATGAAGATGTCACTCTTGATGATGACGGTCAGGTACTTGACGATCCTCTAGCTGAGTTCCGCAGAGCTCTTCACAACGCACCTGGTGATTGGTTTGTAATTCACTCTTACGCTGGATATGAAAATCGCGTAAAAGGAAACCTAGAAAACCGAATTCAATCTTTGAACATGGAAGATTTCATTTATCAGATTGAAGTTCCTAAAGAAGAAATCACTGAAATTAAAAACGGTCAACGCAAGCAAGTTACTCGGAATATTTTCCCTGGTTATGTTCTTGTGCGCATGGATTTAACAGATGAATCTTGGACTGTTGTTCGCAATACTCCAGGTGTAACCGGATTCGTTGGTCATGGCCACAATCCAAACCCACTGACATTCTCAGAAGTAGAAGCAATTCTTGCTCCACGTCCACTTAAGAAATCTGAACGACCACAAATCAAGGTGGTTGATTTCGAAATTGGTGAATCCGTAACTGTTATGGATGGCCCATTCGCAACTTTGCCTGCATCAATTAGCGAGATCATGCCTGAGCAGGCGAAACTCAAAGTCCTTGTATCTATCTTTGGACGCGAGACCCCAGTTGAACTTTCCTTCAGTCAAGTACAGAAGATATAGGCGGAATAAACATGGCACCTAAGAAAAAGATCACCGCAATGATTAAGTTGCAGATCCAAGCTGGCGCAGCAACACCTGCACCTCCAGTTGGTCCTGCTCTTGGTCAGCATGGCGTAAACATTATGGATTTCGTTAAGGCTTACAACGCCGCGACTGAAAACCAGAAAGGTCAGATCATTCCGGTTGAGATCAGTGTTTACGAAGATCGCTCATTTACTTTCGTAACCAAGACTCCACCAGCATCACGTCTGATCTTGAAAGCAGCAAACCTTGAAAAAGGTTCTGCAATTCCTCACAAAGTAAAAGTTGGCAACATCACGATGGCACAAGCTCGTGACATTGCATCCCTCAAGATGGCAGATCTAAATGCCAACGATCTTGATGCAGCAAGTTTGATCATTGCCGGTACTGCTCGTTCAATGGGCATTACTGTCAACGGTTAATAAATAAATCAGAAAGTGTGGGAGAGCTTGCTTGCTCGTTAACCACAACCCAACAGTTAAATGAAAATTTCATTTAACTAGAATGGAGCAGAAATGAAGCGCGGTAAGAAATACTTAGCAGCAGCCGAAAAGATTGATGGCGACAACTTATATACACCTAGCCAAGCAGTCGGTTTAGCTCGCGAAACCTCAATTACAAAGTACGACTCAACTGTGGAAGTTTCACTTTCACTTGGTGTTGATCCTCGTAAAGCTGATCAAGCAATCCGTGGTGTTGTGAATTTGCCACATGGAACCGGAAAGACAGCACGCGTGCTGGTCTTTGCTGGCGGCGAGCGCGCTGAAGAAGCACGTGCAGCTGGTGCAGACATCGTCGGATCAGATGAATTAATTGATGAAGTTGCCAAAGGCCGTTTAGATTTTGATGCAGTCGTTTCGACTCCAGATCTAATGGGTAAAGTTGGCCGTCTTGGAAAAGTTCTTGGACCACGTGGCTTAATGCCAAACCCAAAGACTGGAACAGTTACCACCGATGTTACAAAAGCGATCAATGACATCAAAGGTGGAAAGATCGAATTCCGCGTCGACAAGAATTCAAATCTTCACTTCATAATTGGCAAAGCATCATTCTCACAAGAAGCACTTCTTGAGAATTATGTTGCAGCGATGGAAGAGGTTATGCGTGCAAAACCATCTTCATCAAAAGGCCGTTATGTAAAGAAAGCCACTATCTCAACCACGATGGGACCTGGAATTCAGGTAGATCCAAATATCGTGCGTGAGAGCGCTGGTAACTAGTTAGTAAATAGGTGGTTTTGACGGGTAGGCGCTTCGGCGCCTATTCTTCAGACATACCAGCAGTACCAGCAGCAAGCAGTAGAAGCAGTAAGTAGTACCCGAAGACCGTAGGCCATCCCGCAAGGGATCGAAGTTCGCGAAAGCGAGACCCACGCAGGAGTACACGAGTCCCTCGATGCCTCGTTTATTCGATGCGTACGAGGGTTTTTGCTTTTCAAGAACTAAGTGAAACTAAGTGAACGTTGAAGAGTTAGAGGAGTAGTAAATGGCAAAACCTGAGAAGGCATCAGCTGTAAGTGAATTGGCGGAAGATTTCCGCACATCACAAGCAACTCTTGTCACTGAATACCGCGGATTGTCGGTGACTTCTATGAAAGCGCTTCGTCGCACACTTGGAAGTACCACCAAATATTCCGTTGTAAAAAATACTCTTACTAAAATTGCTGCTCGCGAAGCAGGTGTTCCAATTCCTGATGAGATGCTCAAAGGTCCTTCAGCATTGGCATTTGTTAAAGGCGATCCAATTGATGCCGCACGCATGTTGCGCGACTTCAGCCGCGAAAATCCATTTTTGGTTATCAAAGGTGGAATTTACGAAGGTAAAGCCGTTACTAGCGAAGAGGTTATGCAATTAGCGAACCTCGAATCTCGTGAGGTTCTTCTTGCCAAGCTTGCTGGCGCAATGAAGGGCTCCATCGCAAAAGCTGCTCGCGTATTTGATGCGTTGCGAATCAAGTTGGAAGCCGGATCACCTAGTACTCCTAGCGCTCCAGCCGCACCAGTTGCTGAAGCAGTAGCAGTTGTTGAAGAAGCATCACCAGTTGAAGAAGCATCACCAGTTGAAGAAGCATCACCAGTTGTCGAAGAAGCAGCATCCCCAGAACCAGTTATCGAAAACAATAAGGAAGAGGCATAAATCATGGCAAAACTCAGCACTGAAGATCTATTAAATCAATTCAAAGAGATGAGCCTGGTTGAGCTCTCCGAGTTCGTTAAGTCTTTCGAGACTGAATTTGATGTAACCGCAGCAGCACCAGTTGCCGCAGCGGCAGCAGGCGGAGCAGCTCCAGCAGCAGCTGAAGCACAAGATGATTTCACCCTTGTTCTTGAAAACGCTGGCGCTCAAAAGATTGCCGTCATCAAAGAGGTCCGTACCTTCACCGGTCTCGGACTGAAGGAAGCCAAGGATCTAGTAGATGGTGCTCCATCTAACATTCTTGAGAAGGCAAACAAAGAGACCGTTGACAAGGCAAAGGCTGCCTTCGAAGCTGCCGGCGCTACCGTCTCAGTTAAGTAAGTATTAAAAACTCCTCCTTTGGGGGAGTCGGGTGGAGCTGTCCGGCGCGAGTTGGACATCTCCACCTTTTGGGCGATAACCTGCCCTCCTATCCAGTTTTGCCCTAAAGCTAAGGTCTTCGCATATAGCGGTGGTGACCCCATGGCCTGCACGTGATTTCTTACTGTCCGTTGCGAGTTCGGAAGGACCCGAAGCTTTGAAAACTAAATCAACTAATTCCCGTCGTCTATCTTTTAACAAGATTCGCGAACCACTTGAGGTGCCGAACCTCCTTGCTCTGCAAACAGAGAGTATGGATTGGTTACTAGGAAATGATGCGTGGCGTAATCGCCTCACCGTTTCTGAAAACACCACACGTGGCGAGATTCCAAAGCAATCAGGTTTGGAAGAGATCTTTGAAGAGATTTCACCAATCGAAGATTTCCAAGGATCGATGAGTTTGTCTTTCCGCGATCACCGCTTCGAGCCACCTAAGTATGCAATTGAAGAGTGCAAAGAGCGCGACATCACTTACGCCGCTCCACTTTTCGTAACTGCAGAATTTACTAACAACATCACTGGTGAAATTAAGAGCCAGACAGTATTCATGGGTGATTTCCCACTGATGACATCACGCGGAACTTTCGTAATCAACGGAACAGAGCGCGTTGTTGTTTCTCAGATTGTTCGTTCTCCTGGCGTTTACTTTGAGAAGAGTGATCCAGAGAAAAACTCAGACAAAGATGTTTTGATTGCAAAAATAATTCCAAGCCGTGGTGCATGGTTGGAATTTGAAGTTGACAAGAAAGATTTAGTCGGCGTACGTATTGATCGCAAGCGCAAAATTCCAGTAACTGTTTTCCTAAAAGCACTCGGTTGGGATGAAGCACAAATTCGCGAGCACTTCGGTGAGTACGAATCAATGGTTGGGACTCTTGAAAAAGATCACACCGTTACCCAAGATGATGCTTTGTTAGATATTTATCGCAAACTTCGTCCAGGTGAACCACCAACACGTGAAGCTGCACAAACACTTATTGAAAATCTTTACTTCAATCCAAAGCGTTATGACTTAGCAAAAGTTGGTCGTTTCAAAATCAATAAGAAACTTGGTCTTGATCATGATCTTCGTAAAGGTTTGCTAACAATCGAAGATATCGTTTCTGCGATTAAGTACATCGTAAAGATGCACGCTGGTGAAGTTGTTATGGATTCAGTTCGCGGACAAGTTCGCATTGAAACTGATGACATCGACCACTTCGGAAACCGTCGTCTTCGTAACGTTGGTGAATTGATCCAAAACCAGGTACGTACTGGTTTGTCTCGTATGGAGCGCGTAGTTCGTGAGCGCATGACCACACAAGATGTAGAAGCGATCACTCCACAAACATTGATCAATATTCGTCCAATTACTGCAAGCATCAAGGAGTTCTTCGGAACTTCCCAACTTTCGCAGTTCATGGATCAGACAAACCCACTTTCAGGTCTAACTCACAAGCGCCGTTTATCAGCACTTGGACCTGGTGGACTTTCTCGTGAGCGCGCAGGCTTCGAAGTTCGTGACGTTCACCCATCTCACTACGGCCGTATGTGTCCAATCGAAACTCCAGAAGGTCCAAACATTGGACTGATCGGTTCGTTGGCAACATTTGGTCGCATTACGCCATTCGGATTTATCGAAACTCCTTACCGCAAAGTTAACAAAGGAAAAGTTACCGATCACATCGATTACTTAACTGCGGATGAAGAAGATGAGCACATCATTGCTCAGGCAAATGCACCACTTACAGATTCAAGTCACTTTGCAGAGCCACGTGTATTAGTTCGCCGTAAAGGTGGAGAAGTTGAATACATTCCGGCTGAAGAAGTTGATTACATGGATGTTTCACCACGCCAAATGGTTTCTGTTGCAACCGCAATGATTCCATTCCTTGAGCATGATGATGCTAACCGTGCGCTTATGGGATCTAACATGATGCGTCAGGCTGTGCCACTTCTTCGCGCCGAAGCTCCACTTGTTGGAACTGGCATGGAGTATCGCGCTGCTGTTGATGCTGGCGATGTTGTGCTTTCCGAAAAAGCCGGTGTTGTTACTGAAGTATCTGCAGACTCAATCACTGTTATGGCAGATGATTCTTCTTATAAGACTTACTTCTTAGCGAAGTTCCGTCGTTCAAACCAAGGCACTAGCTATAACCAAAAACCAATCGTCGCAACTGGCGAGCGCGTTGAGGCTGGCGGAGTTCTTGCAGATGGTCCATCAACTGAGAATGGTGAATTAGCACTTGGTAAAAACTTACTTGTGGCATTTATGCCATGGGAAGGTCACAACTACGAAGATGCAATTATTTTGAGCCAACGTTTAGTTCAAGATGATGTGCTCTCTTCAATTCACATTGAAGAGTACGAAGTTGATGCACGCGATACCAAACTTGGACCTGAGGAAATTACTCGCGACATTCCAAACGTCAGCGAAGAAGTTCTTGCAGATCTTGATGAGCGTGGAATTATTCGCGTCGGTGCTGATGTAGTACCTGGCGACATTCTTGTTGGAAAAGTAACTCCAAAGGGAGAAACTGAATTAACTCCTGAAGAGCGTTTGCTTCGTGCAATCTTTGGTGAAAAGGCTCGTGAAGTTCGCGATACCTCACTCAAAGTTCCACACGGTGAAGGCGGAAAAGTTATTGGCGTCAAAGTGTTTGATAGCGAAGAAGGCTACGAGTTACTTTCTGGCGTTAACCAATTGGTACGCGTTTATGTTGCACAAAAGCGCAAAATCCAAGATGGTGACAAACTTGCTGGCCGTCACGGTAACAAGGGTGTTATTTCTAAGATTCTTCCTGCTGAAGATATGCCATTCC
>Ga0209033_1002486_pt1 | contig 10122 bp, 6 predicted proteins | sample LauGreFa1BDMLBDN_2_FD_188218 | JGI IMG/M metagenome (GOLD analysis project Ga0209033, IMG submission 188218) | Freshwater lake microbial communities from Lake Michigan, USA - Fa13.BD.MLB.DN (SPAdes) (version 2) | ecosystem: Environmental > Aquatic > Freshwater > Lake | place: Lake Michigan, USA...
ATTCTTTATGAAATGCTTGTGGGCAGGCCTCCTTTCATGGGCGCAACAGCCATGGAAACTCTTAGGCAGGTCAGCTTCAAAGATCCCATTGCTCCTTCTACGCTTCGCTCTGGTATTCCCAAAGATCTCGAAACCATATGTCTAAAATGCCTCAGCAAGCAGCCTAATAAAAGGTATGAAACCGCTACCGAATTATCCCAAGACTTGAATGCATTTCTTGAAAACAAATCCATCAAGGCAAGAAGGGCGCCTTGGAATGAAGTTGCAGTAAAATGGTGCTATCGTAACCCTGCTCTCGCTGCAAGCTTGGCGTTCCTGGTATTTATCATTGGTGCAGTAAGTTTTGGACTCAATAATAAACTCGCCAACGATCGCATAAAACTCGCTGGGTTGCAGGAAAACCTTGGGTTCGAGCGTATTCGTGCCAACGATATTACCAAAGCCGCTATTTGGTTTGCTGCTTCGTTAATTAACGAAAAAAATGCAGATTATGCCAAAATGGAACGATTGCGTATGGGAATCCTGATGGATTCGTTCCTTTGGATTCGTTCGTATGTCGTACATGACAAGGCAGTGCAGGGGGCGGAATGGTCTCCTTCGGGAAAATATTATCTGAGTTTTGGCAAAGATAAATCTATCAGGATACACGACCCGGAAATATTCCCCACCACCTTGGAAAAACCAACCACGATTGCTGAAATAATTCTCCCGGGTACTGCTGATATTCGTAATGCTTGTTTCTTTGGTGACGACAGGGTGCTTGTATTAAGTAGCGAAAACAAACTGTTTACATGGCATTGGCTTAAGGATAAAAAATTAAATGTAATCACAGAGGGCGTCAAATCAATCGCTGCTGATCCGAAAGGTTTATTGCTTGCTTATGATATGGGCGGGAAAATTTTCATCGACCTAAAAGGCATGAAAGATGACAAACTGGAAAACAAACTCGCAATTGAATCTGGGATTGGCCCAATCAAACAAATCAAATTCATGCCAGATGCTTCAGGATTGATTGCTATTTCAAATAATGAAATCGCAATGATTTCTCTTGAAGGCAAAGTAGAAAAGTTGAAGGGCGTTAAGAGCAAACTTAAATGTATTGCAATAAGCCCCGATAGTAAAAAAGTTGCAGCAGGGACTGAACTTGGCGATGTGCAGATTTGGGATCTTACGAATTTACAACTAGAACCCAAATTTGGTTATTCTCATTTTGAGTCAGTTCTTTGTCTTGATTTCAACCAAGATTCGACTTTGATTGCGAGTGGCGCTGATGATAACCGTGCAATGGTCTGGAATATCGAGGATAAAAAGTACAAGTTCCAGGTGCAGCACGATAGCGATGTCACCTGCTTGGCTTTTAGCCAAAGCCCAAAATGGCTGCTAACGGGTTCGGATGACAACACCATTCGGATTTCTAATCCCAAAACCGGAGGGCCTGCCAGCAGTAATCTTGTATACAACGGCACCCTTCGTTTCATGGTTCCACATCCTCGTGTACCATTGCTGGTTGCAGGCGGTGATGACAACACCTGCGTGCTTTGGGATACCCTACCAAAGAATCGGATTTCAATTCCGCTCGAAGAAAAGTTGGACCAATTTATATTTGATAATGCAGGATCGATTTTTTACCGCAATGGCCCAAAGGTAAAGGTTGCATCCACCAAAAGCATTGCTGAAACAATCGAAACCACCACAGGCAGACATCTTAGTTTTGATACAGAATCGTTTCAAAAATCGACTGTGCTGATTCATGAAAACGCATCCATAATCGGAATGCTAGGTAACGATACCATTGCAATTCTGGATCAGAAAGGCGCATTGGAAATTTGGCAGGGAACAAGCAAATTGAGCCAGATGAACTTGAAAACACCAAAGGCTGACACACAAATTGTTTCTCTTAACGGTTCTAGTGGGGGCAAATTTTTCGCCCTCGAAATCTTAAAAGCCGATGGTCGTAAAACTTACGAACTTTACAATCGAGAAGGTAATCTCATCGACTTAAAGAAAATGGATGATGCAAGCAGCATGGCTTTTTCATTGGATGAAACCAAGTTTGCCTGGGGTGATTATGATGGAAACATTCATATTCTTGACATTTCAAGTGGGCTTTCAGGCGAACTGGCTTTACTCGAAAAAGCCCATGATGGAACAATTTCCTGCCTGACTTTTTCAAAAAGTGGATTGCTTATCGCCTCTGGTGGCGAAGATATGTTTGTACGGTTGTGGAATATAACAACCAAGAAAATGCAATGGGGTAAAGATCCAAACGACCCTCAACATGCTGCCAACATAAGAAACATTTTTATCGATGACACCAAAGAAAGAATTTTAAGCTGTGGTGAAGATAGCACCCTAAGAGCATGGAAATTAAAAGATGGGTCACCGATAAACGAAGCAATGCTGCATGACAGCACCGTGAATGGTGTTGAAGTTTGGCAGGGGAAGGGCAAATCAAAAAGCAAAAATGTTGGCATTACCAGTTGTACTGAAGGTGCTGTTTATTTGTGGGATCTGGAAAAATCTCAATTACTTTCGCCACCAATCATGTCGCTGGGTTATCAAGTCGTTGGTTTTGGGTTTTTACCAAATTCAGGGAATGACCCAACCTTTATATTTGCTGATTCGTATGGTCAATTAAAAGTACAGCGCCTTCAAGAAGCACCGGAAAAAGCGACTCCCACGGAGCTTCGAGAATTCGCAGAATATCATCCTGCATTTAAATTGCAGGACAAAGGTGAAGGCTCTGGAACCGTACTAGTTCCATTGGCGGGGTCAGTAATAATACCACCCAAAGGCTCTGACCCTAAAAAACAATACGAATTTCTTATGCACAAGGTGCTGAGGGATTTCCAATACGAATTCCCTCCCCTCCCCAAACTTACTGCTGATGCCCCATAGAAAAAAACACCGAAAAAAGGAGAATAAGACTAGCCACGGAATTTCACGGAATAAGTTAATGGGGCAAGAACATCGGAGCTTCTATTGAAGTTTTTCGAGATCTTGATTGCGGGTTTTTAGAACGAGTTTACCAGCAAGTCATCAGCGTTTTGTGTTCTGACTCTGTATTTTTTCCGTGTCTTATTCCGTGTAATTCCGTGGCAAAATGTTTTCTCTTCTGCTTCCTTCATTTCCTAGTGCATCTTATGTTTTCTCTTCTGCTTCCTTCATTTCCATGGCGAATTATTTACTGTCGCACCAAGATTTCCACAACTTGCGAACCGCTTCTTCCCATTTGCTGCCATAGGCTTTCCAATCGCAAATGGAAGATTTCTTAATCATGTCTCTTAATTTGCCCCGTAGCAAACTAAGCCTTGCAGCTTCACTTGCAGACTTCTTCGCCTTCTCTATGAATTCTTCAGGTGTTTTTGCAATCCATTCTTCCATCCCAACATTGCTTAAAATTGCAACTCCCTGTCTGGATACATAGGTGGTGCCTGCAAGCGTGAGCAGCGGTGTTCCCATCCACAAAGTATCACACGAAGTGATCCCACCGTTGTAAGGGAAGGGATCCAAGGCGATATCAATTTCGCCAAGTGCTGCGAAGTATTCTTTTTTCTCCATGCGGGGTAGAAACTCGACTCGGTCTGGGTTTACCCCAGCGGTCTGCAAGGCATGCCTTACCATCTTGATGGATTCTTGACCAGGGCCCGATAACAATCGTAATTTCGAACCAGGGACTGCGCTAAGCAATTTGGCCCATAGCGAAAGCACTTTCCCATTATGCTTTGCCATGTTGTTGAGCGAGCCAAAAATAATTGCACCCGCCTTGGGCGAACGCTTGGGCACTTCAGGAGCATCTGCAGGGGGTTGATAACACCACGCCAAGCCAGGAAGTCGAACCAATTCTTCAGAATGATTGGCTTCGGTTAATCCCTTAGGATCAGCAAAGGCATCGGTAACGCGATAACCAAAACCGGGGATGCCCGTGGTATTAGGATACCCAAACTGGGTGATCTGAATGGGTGCAGATTTCAAGGCAAAAATAGGCAGTCTGCTTCCAGCGGTATGGCCTGCAAGATCTAGCAGTACATCGATTTGATCTTTCCTTATCATGCTTGACGCAATCATATCGGGAATCGGCCTGACATCCTTAAAATGATCAACCTTAAGCTTGAACTGTTCAGTTTTTTCATCGGGCCTGATAACTGAACTATAGGCAAATACTTCAAACTTGTTTCGGTCGATGGAATCTAAAAAAGGTTCCATGAATGCATTAACAGTGTGCTTACGAAAATCGGGGGAGACAATCCCCAGCCTTAGCTTACGGCCACCTTCTTTGTTATTGTCAAAGGGTTGTGCGGGGGGGAAATTTTTCAGATGCGCTTCTGCCCATCCAGCATGTTCCTTGTATATTTCCGCTCCGGTCATATCTGGCGAATAATGCAGGTTCAATAGCAAATTGCTATGAAACGGGATGGCCCGCGGTTGCAATGCGATCGACTTCCTAAACGCATCGATGGCTTCCTTGGGTTTGCCACCCAAGCCATAGAGGTTGCCAAGATTATTCCAAGCTTCAGTGAAGTTGGGGTTAAGCTTTACCGCTTCGAGATTATGCGCAAGGGCGTTATCATCCTGCTTCAGCATTTGTAAAACAATGCTCATGGAGTTATGAGCTTCAGGGTAATCCTGCTTTAAGCTTAGGGCATATTTAAACTGGTTGAAAGCTTCTTCGAGCCTACCAACATCCATCATGACCAAACCATATTGATGGATGATTTTCGGATCATTGGGCCTCAAATTCAGCATCATTTGGTAAACCTGCATGGCTTCATCGCGCAAGCCTTGCATCCTGAGGGCGTTACCAAGATGGGAATAAAGATCGGGGTCATCTTTTTTCTGGGCGATGATTTGCTTGAATACTTCCGCAGCTTGGGGGAACTTACCCTGTTCAGAAAGAGACTGACCCAAACCTACTGCTGCGCCAAACAGGGAGTTATTGCACTTGAGTGCCTGAAGAAATGCAGCTTCAGCGCCTACAGGGTTCATGCCTTTACGCAGTGCATTACCTAGGTTGAACCAGCATTCGCCAAACTGCTGGTCAATTTCCAATGCCTTGCGATAGCAATTGATGGCTTCTTCAAGTTTATTTTTTTTAGAAAGGATGGCACCAAGGTTGGACCATGCGTGCTTGTGGTTTGGGTTACCATTGAGAACCTCGCGGTAAATCATTTCAGCTTGGTCGGGGTTGCCTTGCTGGTGAAAGCTAAGTCCGAGTTCAAATTTCTCATCGTTCATTTCTTGATCGCTCATTAATCACTCCGTTAATATCACCAGTTGCGGGTAACTTCCTGCCATTTTTTCATCGACCTACCAAGAAGGTCTTCCGAATTCCCTTGAACACTATAGGACTGTAAACCGATAGGTCCCGTCCAGCCCGATTTTTGCACGGAATTGAGAAAAGAAGCAACATCATAATTCCCCTGTTCCAGAGAAACGATTGCTGCATCCTTCATTCCGTTTATAGTGATGCAAAAGATATGTTTTTTGCCTATCTCAAGGATTTTCTTTTCATCCGTACCATTCTGCCAGCGCCAATGAACCAAATTAAAATGTGTTCCCAAATTAGTGAGGTTAGCTTTGGATGCAAGCCGCAAGCCATCTTCAACCTTTTCGAGCCAGAAAGAGCGATGTGGGTAAAAAGAAATCACAGGCCCCGAGTCTTTTGCTTGTTCCACATAGGGCATAGCATATTGCAATGCGATTTTATCTCCCTCGGGATCGGAGGGCTTGTATTTTTTGCTACGTAAAGCCAGCTCTATTCGCGTGGGCCTGCCCTTTAAGCTGGATATATAGGCAAGCAAGGCTTTGTCGGGTGCATCTTCCATAAAGGGTGCGAGGTAAACCGCCCAGAGTTGCAGTTTATATTGCTCAAGCAGTTTTAGGAGGGGCTCTGCTTCTGATGCGTTCCAAGTCCACCCTATGCCTGCAAACCCGAGCTTTGCAAGTAATGCGACTTTCTTTTCCAACGAAGGCACATCAGGGCCTCTTAAGCCAGTATCCATGGCGTAAAATGGATAGGTGGTTGCCACGGGTGCTGCTTTCACCATAGAGCAAATACCTACAGATGAAAGGTTCGCTAAAAAGACCCTGCGATTTAAATCCCGCCCATTCATGGCTTTACCTTTCGTTGTTTGAAAAAAACAACAATAAACAATACCTGAAGCGGTATAATACACAAGCCACCAGAGTTCCGTAAAGCCTTATTTATCAATGACTAATGGCAAATAAGCCAAACCATTTGAAGCTGCTATAGCCTTAATCCATAAAATTATGTCTAAATTCATGAGTAATCTCATCATTCTTTAATGCTTTTTGGTGTAAAACAGAAGGGTATTAAGTGTTATTGATGAAGTATTGCGAAGTAATGATTGAACCTGCCGAAAGGTCTCCCGGATGTCAAATAATCGTACAAACAAGAATGGTTTTACCCTGATTGAATTGTTGGTAGTGATTGCAATCATCGGTATTATTATTGGGTTGCTGCTGCCTGCGGTGCAGAAAGTTCGATCCACTGCTGCCAGAATGTATTGCCAAAATAATTTGAAGCAAATCGGTTTGGCGATGGAAATGTACAGGCAGAATCCCCCGCAGCAATATCCTGAAGCGCATCGGATTTTTCAACGCAGTGTATTCGCCAACCCTTTGTCACAAACTAACGGGAATGCTTACGATACAGCAAATCGAGAATATCAAAATGTAAACATTGGCTTCCCCGTTTTCTTTGGTGAAAAGATCTTCGATTATGTTGAGAAAAACACCAAGACATTCTTATGCCCCTCCGATATGAACAAAGGTGGTGCCCGCGAATTCACTTCACTCTATATGAAAGTTATCATCGGTGGTGACACCACTACTGCAACCTTTCCCGCTGGTTCTGATGTTGCTACGGGTTTTCAAAAGTATAATATTAAATACAGTTACGAATATCCAAGCGATAAACCTTCCTTCATGCCTTACACCAAACCTGTTGGCTATAACAGCCGATCTATGCCACATATCAATGGCAGGCGCATGGAAGAACTGATGACCGATGGCAGGGGTACAGCAAACATTGTGCTTGTTTTTGACATGGATGACAATCACGGAGCTGCTGGTTCTGGTAGGGGTCGTAACATTGTTTATGCTGACGGGCATGTTTCCAATGAAGTTACCGTCGCACCGGGTTCTTAATTATATTTCGGAGATTCAACCATGGCTGTTGCAGATGTTCCTGAAAATGCTGATGCTGATAAAGGCATGTCCAATTCCAATAAAATAGCCCTCACGATTATTCTTGCCTTACTATTGGCCGGGATTTCCTATGCTGGTTATTCTTGGTGGAGTGAGGCTCCATTGCGCAGTGCATTGGCTATGATTGAGGAAGATGTAGATTTTTCTACGCTGTCTAAAGAAGATCAAAAAGCTCGTTTTGAAAAATGGCGCACCCTCGATAAAAAACTCACCAGTGATCAGAAGTCCCAGGTAAATGACGCACGCGAGCGCCAGTACGAAAAGAAAGACATGCAAAAATTGAATACGTTTTTTGCAATGACCAAGGCAGAGCAGAAAAAACAATTGGTCGATGAAATCAATCGTGATGAAAAGCGCAGACTAGAAGGCGAAGCTAGACGAAAGGAATTTGAAGCTAAAAGAGCACAAAGTAATAATAAGCAAAAAACACCTGGTGCTCAAGGTGGCGGTAAGGGTGGAAATACTAATGGAGGTAATGGAAACGGTGGCCCACAAGGTGGTAATCAAGGCGGTGCAGGGGGTAATCAAGTCGCTAAGGCTGCTCCTGCTCCCCAACCTACTAGACCTCCTTCTACCCCTGAATCTCGTAACAAACGAACTTCCGATCGGTTAGACAATAGCACCCCCGAATACCGTGCTGCCAAGATGGAATACCAAAAACTTCGCGACAAAACACGGGCGGAAATGGGGATCGTTACTACCCCAGGCGGTGGCAAACCCGGTGCTCCTCCACAAACTGGTGGTAAGCGCGGCTAAGCTTTTGAATAGCGTTGTCTATAGATTCGAATAAGCCATCCTTTAAATTTAAATCGGGTGGCTTCTAATCATATACCGGAGAACAGCCATGGCGATTCCTGATGAAACAACGGCTGAGCAGCCTTTATTATCCAAAAACAAAATCATTATTCTGTCAGCTCTACTCGCCTTATTGCTCTTAGGTTCGGGTTACGCCATGTATTCTTATTCCAGCAATTCAACCTTGCGCCAATATCAGACCCTGACGGCTGAAATGAGCATGGAAAAAATGCGCGATATGCCCGCTGAAGAACGAAAAGAATACTTTGAAAACATGAAAAACCTTCGCGAAAAAATGACCGAGCCACAAAAAGAAAAAGCTGACGATATTATGCGTGAGCGATTTCAAACACAAATGACTGAAAAAATGAACAAGTTTTTTGCCCTGCCCCCCGCAGAAAGAAAAGTGGAATTAGATAAAGAAGTTGATCGAATGGCTTCCATGATGAAAAGTTTTGGTGGCGGCAAAGGTGGAGCACCAAATGCTGGTAAATCTCCGGATGGCGGTAATGGAAGGGGCCAAGGCGGAGCACCCGGAACCGGTGGCGCTAGTACAACGGGTCGGGGGCAAGGCGCTTCTGATGGCGCGGGTAAAGGTGGTGCAGATGTTGCAGGTAAAGGTGGTGCTGGAGCTCCGGGAAATGTTGCCCCGCCTCCTCCTGGTGGTGGTGGCCCTCCTTGGGGCAGAGGAAATCCCAACGCAACACCTGAAGAAAAAAATAAACGCACCTCTGATCGCTTAGATAATAGCACGCCCGAATTTCGGGCCCAGATGACGGAATATTGGAAACTTGTTGGCGAACGCGCCAAGGAAAAAGGCGTTCAGATCCCAAATTTTGGTGGCCCTCCCACTCCAACCAAAACGAAATAATTGCTTTCTTAGAACGAATTGCTGAGTTAGTATTAACATGATGAATGAATTAAATACTCCAGATAATTCGGTTGAACCTACATCATCTTTCAGCTTACGCATGAAGCTTTCTGTCGCTGCGCTTTTACTTCTACTTCTTGGAGGTATTGGATACTCGAGCTATTCGTACATTAAAAATGCCCCCATGCGGGAGTTTGATGCTGCAGTTGCAGGCGTTGATATCGAAAAAATTGCAGACATGGGAGCGGAAGAGCGCAAAACTTTTTTCGAAACCATGAAAACCATCCGCGATAAGATGTCTGATTCCCAAAAGAAAACCAACGATGATAAAAATGCCCAGCGCATGAACGAACAGTTCAAAGAAAAATTCGGCCGATTTTTCTCTTCATCACCAGAAGAACAACGCAAGGCTTTAGATAAAGACATCGACCGTATGGCAAGCATGATGAAAGGTTTCATGAGTGGAAAAGGGGGCTTTGGCCCACCCGGCATGGGGGGCCCTGGAGCTGGCATGAAACCTGCAGATAATTCTGCAAAAAACACACCCTCACCCAACGGGCCTAATGTAAAAGGTAAAGGGGCCCCTACTCCTGAAGAGCGTAACAAAAGGCTTTCTGATGGCCTTGATAAATCCACACCTGAAATGCGTGCGCAAATGACTGAATACTGGGTGCGTATGAACCAAAGAGTCAAAGAGCGTGGCGTACAGATGATCCCCTTCCTTGGTGGCTTCGGTGGGCCAAAACCAAAATAGATAGCTCTCGTTTTTATAATCCCACAAAAACAAACAATTCATTTTTTAAACCCTTCTTGATGAATCCGTTCACAAAGAAGATCGGGTGATCCTGCCTACCTTTATTTTTCAAACCGAATTGAGTCCTTGGTTAAACAATCGCGTTCAACCGCACGATCACACAACCTAGGGAAATTCCATTGACAATGCCTTTACATGTTAATATATTGATACATTAGAACATTCAAACTTTTGAATACAATCGAAAGGTTGCTGGCTATGCCACATCGTGCCTTGGTAGCAAAAGAACTCTCGGAATTCCTGGGGGCGTTATCTCACCCCCACCGCATTCGCATAATCGAAGAGTTGCGAAATGGAGAACGCAATGTGAACGCTTTAAAGGAAGCACTTGGCATCAGCCATTCCGGGGTTTCTCAGCACCTCATGGTGATGCGGGCTTACCGGCTTGTGTCTGAACGACGGGATGGTAGGC
>Ga0209033_1002493_pt1 | contig 10104 bp, 8 predicted proteins | sample LauGreFa1BDMLBDN_2_FD_188218 | JGI IMG/M metagenome (GOLD analysis project Ga0209033, IMG submission 188218) | Freshwater lake microbial communities from Lake Michigan, USA - Fa13.BD.MLB.DN (SPAdes) (version 2) | ecosystem: Environmental > Aquatic > Freshwater > Lake | place: Lake Michigan, USA...
CTTCAGTATTTACTAATGTTTCAGATTCGTTATTAGGGGCATTTAAAACCTGATCTGCATTACTGGGCAATTTGTTTGCAGAAATTTCATCTGAATTTAGTGGAGTGGCTGGTATTGCTAGTTCACTGACCGATTGACCACTATTTTCAATAGGATCATCAAATAGCATAGGAATGAAAATTGCAGCAAGAGCGGTAACAACTATGGCACCGATTATTCGTTGTTTTAATTCTTGATTCATTTTGTCAACTCACCTTTTTAAATTTTTTAAACAATCAGATACTAAAAAGAAAGATCCAAAAACCAGAAGTAAATCATTATCTAGAGATTGGTGCTTGGCTGCATTAAATGCATCAGTAAAGCTTGTAAATCCGAACGATACCCGAGCAACTTCATTTTTGGAAAAAATCTCACGCATGTTACTCTCAGTCGTTGCTCTTGGGTTAGTTAATGGTGCAATAAACCAGTCATAGATTACAGGTTTCATAATATCAATCACACCATCTATATCTTTGTCCTTTAACATTGAAAATATGGCGTGTATTCGTTTATCAGGAAAAGTTACATTTATATATTCAACTAATGTTTTCACGGCTTCGAGATTATGCCCAACATCCAATAAAATTGGAATTTTATCATTAATTAGTTGAAAGCGACCGAGTAAATGGCTATTTTTAAGTCCGTTTTTTATTGAATTGTTACTGATAGGTAATTTTTTCGCCAACATTTGCACCGCTAAAATAGCCGCTGAGGCATTACGGTATTGATGTTCACCTTTAAGACCTGGTTCAGGTATTTGTCTGATTTGCTGATCACCAGCAAACCAATCCCATGTTGTCGATTCTTTTCGATAGCCATAATCTTGGTTAATACAGAAAACATTAGCATCTTTATCGGCGGCACTTAGTAATAATGAGTGGGGAGGATTTGGATCACCGATTATTGCAGGTGTTTTGGTTCTAAATATGCCGGCTTTCTCGCGGCCTATTGCTTCACGTGTGTTGCCTAGGAAGCCAATATGATCAATACCGATACTGGAAATTAAGGACACGTCAGGAGTCACTATATTTACGGCATCCAACCTACCCCCCAATCCGACTTCAAGTAATTGAATATCGACATCTGAACGATAAAATATATCTAGAGCAGCGAGTGTGCCAAATTCGAAATAGCTTAATGAGGTATTGCCTCTAACAGATTCAATTCTTGCAAATGCTTCGCAAATCAGTTCATCAGATACGGGTTTGCCGTCTATTTTTATTCTCTCGTTATACTTTAGAATATGTGGTGAAGAATAAGCGCCCACACGATAGCCTTCAGTTTTGTATATGGTTTCAAGATAAGCTATACATGAGCCTTTTCCATTAGTTCCAGCAACAGTTATAGTCGGTGGCTTGATACCATCCGGATTAAGAGCGTTAAAAACTTTTGCTGCGCGCTCTAATCCTAAGTCTATTGCTAAGGGGTGCAAGCTTTCTTGCCAATCTAACCATCCCTTTAGGGAGTCAAAACGCATCATTATCGGTGAGCTTTGTAAAGCCTAGATTAGAGTTGCTCGGAAGCGATTTCGATAACTTCTTCAGGAGCAACTAAAACAGGCGTTGGTGTAATAGTTTTTGTCGGTTTTAATGGGAATGCAGTCAACATTGACAAAATGCTAGTAATTTTATTACGTATTTCGCGTCTGTCGATAATCATATCAATGGCCCCATGCTCTTGCAAAAATTCACTACGCTGAAAACCTTCAGGCAGTTTTTCACGTACGGTTTGTTCAATTACTCTAGGTCCTGCAAAACCAATCAAAGCATTGGGTTCTGCAATGTTAATATCACCCAGCATAGCTAAGCTGGCTGAAACGCCACCCATCGTTGGATCGGTCATAAATGAAATATAGGGTATACCCGCATCAGATAGTTTAGTTAATGCAGCACTGGTTTTAGCCATTTGAAATAAGGAGAATAATGATTCTTGCATTCTGGCACCACCACTTGAGGTAAATACAATGAATGGTATCCCAAGTTCAACACTTTTATTTACGCCACGGACAAAACGCTCTCCAACAACTGACCCCATTGATCCGCCCATAAAATTAAAATCGAAAGCGGCGGCAACAATGTCCATTCCATTGAGCTGACCTTTCATGACGATCAAGGCATCATTTTCTTTAGTTTGTTTTTGTGCCTGACTAACCCTATCTTTATATTTTTTTGTATCCTTGAATTTTAAAGGGTCCACAGGCTTAATGTTTTTACCTATTTCTTCACGACCCTCAATATCTAAAAATATATTTAACCGTGCTCTTGCTGAAATCCGCATGTGATGCTCACATTTTGGGCATACACTTAAATTCTTTTCCAATTCAATGTTATAAAGGATTGCATTACAACTCGGACACTTAGTCCACAGGCCTTCAGGGACGGTATTTTTTTTATTGGACCCTTCGGTTCTAATGGTTTTAGGTAATAATATTTCAAACCAACTCATTCTATATGCTCCATAGTACTTAATTATTACTGATCTTAATTATCCATCGCTTGGCGTATGGATATTAATAATTCAATAATTTCGTTGCTGGCTTGGTCAAGATTATCAATGTTGTCTTCAATTTTGCTAATTAAGGCGCTTCCGATAACAACCCCATCACCTATATTGGCAATTGTTTTTGCTGAGGCTGCATCTTTTACACCAAAACCAATTGCAATAGGTAATTTAGTATTAGCTCTAATTTGTTGAAGTTTATTTTCAACATCAACTGCATTTAAATGACCTGCACCAGTTACACCTTTGAGCGATACATAGTAAATATATCCACTGCCAGCGGCATCCATTTTTTTAACACGTTCTTCGGAGCTATTAGGTGCTAAAAGAAAAATGGGATCAATACCTCGTGCTTTTAATAATGTACTGCACTCAATTCCTTCTTCAGGCGGTAAATCAACGGTTAAGACGCCATCAATATCAGCCCGTTGTGCGGCATTGGCAAAATCTTCATATCCCATTGCTTCAATTGGGTTTAAATAGCCCATAACAACAAGTGGGGTTTCTTGGTCGGTTTTTCTAAATTCAGCGGCAATTTCAAGAGTACGCTTTAAGCTCATCTTGTGGGTTAAAGCCCGTTCACTTGCCCGTTGAATAACTGGACCATCAGCCATTGGATCAGAAAAAGGCACGCCTAATTCAATAATATCGACCCCGGCTTTTACCATCGCATGCATTAGCGGTACTGTGAAATCAGGTCTTGGGTCACCTGCCGTAACAAATGGTATTAATGCTTTGCGGCCTGTTTTTGCAAGCGCTTCAAATTTGGCTGCTAATCGACTCACAGTTCTATCCCCTCAAGTTTGGCCATGGTCTGCATATCTTTATCGCCACGACCAGACAGATTGATAATGATAGTTTCGTCTTTATTCATTGTGGGTGCAAGTTTCATGGTGTAAGCCATCGCATGACTGGATTCTAATGCAGGAATAATGCCTTCCATACGAGTTAATGCATAGAAACCTTCCAGCGCTTCGGTATCGGTTATGTTGACGTAATTGGCACGTCCAGTATCTTTTAGCCAAGCATGCTCAGGACCAACACCTGGATAATCGAGGCCTGCTGAAATAGAGTGGGTTTCAATAATTTCACCGTCATCATCACACATAAGATAAGTGCGATTACCATGTAATACGCCTGGGCGACCTGCGCACAATGGCGCAGAATGCCGACCTGTTGAAACACCATCACCAGCAGCTTCTACACCGTACATTTTTACTGATTTATCTTCAATAAAAGGATAGAACAAGCCGATAGCATTTGAACCACCGCCAACGCAAGCTACTAAAGCGTCAGGCAAACGACCTGTTGCCTCTATGCATTGTTCTTTAGCTTCACGGCCAATAATTGATTGAAAGTCTCTAACCATCGCTGGGTAAGGGTGTGGCCCCGCAACTGTTCCAATAATATAAAAAGTATTATCAACATTAGTTACCCAATCTCTGAGCGCTTCATTGAGGGCATCTTTTAGTGTTTTTGATCCTGATTCAACTGCCACCACTGTTGCGCCAAGTAACTTCATTCGATAGACGTTCAGAGACTGCCTGGCAACATCAACTGCACCCATATAAACCACACATTCCAAACCTAGCCTTGCAGCAATGGTTGCGGTTGCAACGCCATGTTGACCAGCACCAGTTTCAGCAATAATACGGGTTTTGCCCATGCGTTTGGCCAGTAAAGCTTGACCGACAGTATTGTTGATTTTATGAGAGCCGGTATGATTAAGATCTTCACGTTTTAAATAAATTTGCGCCCCACCTAGTTCTCTGCTCCAGCGTTCTGCATGATATAAAGGTGAAGGTCGGCCTACATAATATTTTAAATCAGCATCAAGCTCCCTAATAAACTCAGGGTCTGATAGGTAATGTTGATAAGCAGCATTCAATTCCTTAATGGGCGGCATTAATGTTTCAGCGACAAAAACTCCACCGTAAGGGCCAAAGTGTCCCCGTTCATCGGGCATATTATATTTTTCTGTCATGTTGTTACTCTGTCACCTTCATTAACTTGTTTTATAAATGCTGCCATTTTAAGAGAGTCTTTAATACCTTTTTTAGTTTCCACACCACTACTGACATCGAGTGCGTATGGTCTTACTGTTTGTACGGCTTGTTTTGCATTACTTTCGTCCAAGCCACCGGCCAATATAATTGGCAAATTCAGTTGCTTGGGAATTAAATTCCAGTTAAATTGATTGCCTGTTCCACCTTTGGCATTAGGATCAAAAGTATCCAGCAACAGCCCTGTTGCATCATGGTAGTTATTAGCAAGAGCTGAAATATCAATCCCTTCACGCATAGCTATAGCCTTAATGTAACGTCTGCCATAAATTCTGCAAGCTTCAGCCGTTTCATCGCCATGAAACTGAATACAATCAATGGGTACTTTTGACAATACTTCCCGAATTTGTGCTTCCTGCTCGTCAACAAATAACGCCACAATTGAAGTAAAAGCCGGTAGGGCATTAACTATTTTTATAGCTTGTTTAATCTCAACATGTCTTGGGCTGGGGGGGTAAAAAACTAAGCCAATTGCATCCACACCATTCATTGCAGCGTAAACTGCATCTTCAATACGGGTAAAACCACAAATTTTAACGCGAGTTCGCATAAAGTGTTATGAGAATTTATAGAATAAAATTTAGCCGCTTAGAATAACACAAATTAATGTCAAAATTTGTTTGATTATTATTGAATAGTTAAAACGGGTGCTGCGTTTAATAATTTTTTAGTATAAGCATGTTCAGGTCTTGTAAGTACTTGTTCTACTGGACCGTGTTCTATAATTTTTCCTTGATACATGACTGCAACTTCATCGGCTATTTTTGCAACCACAGCAAGATCATGGGTGATAAATAAATAGCTTATGCCTTTTTGCTGCTGCAAGGTTTTGAGTAATTGAATAATTTGCGCTTGAATAGAAACGTCTAGTGCACTAGTAGGTTCATCACAGACGATGAGTTTGGGGTTAACTGCCAACGCACGAGCTATACATATACGTTGTCGCTGGCCGCCGGAAAATTCATGTGGATAGCGTAGTGCCGAATCTGTTGGCAAGTCAACTTGTTGTAAAAGTCCTTGAACTATTGTATTGCGTTCGATATGAGTGATTTCAGGATGCAAGGCTAGGATTCCTTCGGCGATGATATCACCGACCAGCATTCTTGGGTTCATTGAAGAAAAAGGGTCTTGAAAAATAATCTGGATATTAGCGCGTTGTTGTCTTAAGGCTTCACCCGTCAAGTTGTTAAGTTCAACACCATCTATTATTACTTGTCCGTTTGCACCAGGAATGAGGTTTAATAAACCCTTTCCAAACGTAGTTTTACCGCAGCCGGATTCACCTACCAACGCTAAAGTTTTGCCTTTTTGAATGTTTAAACTGACACCATCTACCGCATAAATATAATCAACGATACGTTTAAAAAGACCTTTTCGGATTGGGTAATAACAATAGAAGTTCTTAACCTGTAATAAGGATGGTTGTTCCTGTTGTGTATGAAGTAAGCAGTCTTGCATTGAAGGCAGAGCTTTAAGCAACTTTTTGGTATAAGGGTGTTGGGGGGTTTTGAAAATGGTTTTGGTTAATCCAGTTTCGATAATTTTACCATTTTGCATCACGGCAACACGGTCTGCTAGGGTAGATACCAGTGCCAAGTCATGGCTAATGAGCCACAAAGCCATGCCGGTTTTTTGCTGGATGTTTTTGAGTAACGTTAATATTTGTGCTTGAATGGTAACATCTAAGGATGTCGTGGGTTCATCGGCAATCAATAAATCCGGTTGACCTGCTAAGGCGATGGCAATCATGACTCGTTGCCTTTGTCCACCAGAAAGTTGATGGGGGTAGTCTTTAATTCGTAATTCCGGTTCGGGTATTTCGACTTGCTGTAATAATTCCAGTACCCTATTTTTTCTAGCTGTTTTTGATAAAGAAAAATGAATTTTTATGACTTCTTCTATTTGACTGCCAATGGTCATTACTGGATTAAGTGATGACATGGGGTCTTGAAAAATAAAACCGATACGTCTGCCGCGAATGCTACACAGTTCAAATTCTGTCCGTTTTATTAGGTTATCGTCTTGTAAATTGATAGCATGCGCTTTGATTTGAGCATTGTTAGGTAACAATCTCAATACTGACAAAGCCGTAATGGATTTACCTGAGCCGGATTCACCCACTAGTGAAAATGTTTCACCTGAATTAATGACAAAACTGATGTCATCAACAACCGTCTGCTGATTATTAAAATTGACGCTGAGATTTTCAACAGAGAGTAGCGGGATATTCATTGCTTGAATTTATACAAAGATGGCTATAAAACTAGGGGGGACTCCCTTGCTGTTGACTTTTTGGACTTGGTCAGCCACAAGGGATTGTCAATATACATGGTGAAATTTTAAAACAAGCCCGTTATTTTACCGTCATTATCAATATCAATTCTTTCGGCAGCGGGTATTTTAGGTAACCCGGGCATGGTCATTATGTCACCCGCAATTGCAACAACGAAGCCTGCACCATTAGCTAGTTTGACTTCCCGAATTTCTAATGTGTGTCCAGAAGGTGCGCCTTTAGCATTGGGGTTGGTCGAAAATGACATTTGTGTTTTTGCCATACAAATCGGAAACTTTCCGTAATCGGTATTCCATTCGGCTAACTGGGCTTTTACTTTGGTGTTGGCAGTGACTTTTTTTGCACCGTATAACTTAGTAGCAATCGTTTCAATTTTTTCCCATAAGCTGAGATTTTCATCATAGACGTAAGTAAATTGAGGTCTGTAATGGTCAACGACATTAATAACGGTTTGAGCTAATGCTTCTGCACCTGCACCACCTGTTGCCCAATGTTTGGAAGTCACGCATTTCGCGCCAAGCGCCTCACATTTTTGTTGGAGTAAAGCGATTTCTGCATCAGTATCAAGCGTGAAATGGTTGATACACACTACACAAGGTAAACCATAATGCTGGGTAATGTTATGGTAATGTCGTTCAAGATTTACAAAACCTTGCTCCAAGGCGGCTAGATTTTCAGTATTTAAGTCATCTTTGACAATGCCGCCATGGAACTTAAGTGCTCTTACTGTTGCAACTAAGACGACTGCTGAAGGATTGAGCTCTGCCATACGACATTTTATATCAATAAATTTTTCAGCACCTAGATCAGCACCGAAGCCAGCTTCAGTTATTACATAATCCGCTAGCTTTAAGGCTGTTTTTGTTGCGGTTACTGTGTTACAACCATGGGCAATATTTGCAAAAGGTCCTCCATGAATAATAGCGATATTATTTTCCAGTGTTTGGACTAAGTTGGGTTTGATAGCATCTTTTAATAACGCAGCCATTGCCCCTTGAGCATTTAGATCACGCGCATAAACTGGAGTTATTCTGTCGGATTTATAGCCGATGACAATGCGGCCAAGGCGTTCTTTAAGGTCAGCGCGACTAGTGGCCAAACAAAGAATCGCCATGACTTCAGAGGCTACTACAATATCATAACCATCTTCTCGTAAATAACCGTTTGCTGGCCCACCCATGCCAACGACAATGTTGCGTAGTGCTCGATCGTTCATGTCGACAACACGTTTCCATTGGATACGTCTTGGGTCTATATCAAGAGCGTTTCCATGATTGATGTGATTGTCAATTAATGCGGATAAAAGGTTATGAGCTACACCAATGGCATGAAAGTCGCCTGTAAAGTGTAGGTTGATGTCTTCCATGGGGACAACTTGTGAGTAACCACCACCTGCTGCACCACCTTTCACGCCAAAACAGGGGCCTAAGGAAGGTTCACGAAGACACATTATGGTTTTTTTGCCTAAGCGGTTCATGGCATCGCCCAAGCCTACTGTTGTGGTAGTCTTGCCTTCGCCTGCGGGAGTTGGACTAATAGCTGTTACTAAAATGAGTTTACCGTCTTCTTTATCGGTAAGGCTACTGATGTATTCCAGTGATATTTTGGCTTTGTAATGACCAATAGGATCCAAGTGTTCAGCTTCTATACCATATTGTTCTTTTGCCAAAGTGATGATCGGCCGCATCGTTGCTTTTTGGGCGATTTCTATATCAGACATCGTGTTTCCTTAGTAAGATCTTTCTAGTGTATCTCAGATTTGTTATTCATTAATTTTAAAAAACTCAATAAATATGAGTTTCTAGTGCTTTTCCAGTCGCTGTAAATCAACTATAAACAGGGAATCGGAGGCAAAGATTACTCACTTTTTCTCGGACGCGGGCGCTGACTTCTTCGTCATCTATATTTTCCATAACATCACACATCATATTGGCAATTTCTATCATTTCTGCTTCTTTAAAGCCTCGTGTTGTTGGTGCAGGTGTGCCGACTCGAATGCCACTGGTAACAAATGGCGATTGAGGATCATTAGGTACTGCATTTTTGTTGACGGTAATATGTGCTTTGTTCAATGCTGCATCGGCAGCTTTGCCGGTAATACCCTTGGGAATAAGAGAAACCAGCATTAAATGATTGTCTGTACCATTTGAGACGACATCAAAGCCACGTTTGACAAAAACGGAGGCCATTGCTTGAGCATTTTTAATCACTTGTTGTTGATAATTACGGAACTCGGGTTGCATGGCTTCTTTAAAAGCAACTGCTTTAGCGGCGATAATATGCATGGAAGGACCGCCTTGTATACCTGGAAATATATTTGAGTCGATCTTCTTTTCTATTTCAGGATTGCTTTTGCATAAAATCAGACCACCGCGAGGACCTCTCATGGATTTATGTGTAGTACTGGTGACAACATCGGCAAAGGGAACAGGGTTAGGATATAGGCCTGCGGCAATTAAACCTGCGACATGGGCCATGTCGACCACAAAATAAGCACCCACTTTATCAGCGATATCTCGGAAACGTTGCCAATCCCAAACCCGTGAGTAAGCGGAAAATCCGGCAATAATCATTTTTGGTTTATGCGCAATGGCTAATGACTCAACTTCATCATAATTAATTTCACCTGTTTCTTTGTTTAAGCCATACTGAATAGCATTATATATCTTGCCCGAGAAGTTGGGTTTGGCGCCATGAGTTAAATGACCACCGTCTGCCAGACTTAAACCTAAAATAGTATCTCCGGGCTGAATCAAAGCCATGAATACAGCCATGTTCGCCTGAGAACCTGAGTGCGCTTGAACATTAGCGTAATCTGCGCCAAATAATGTTTTGGCGCGATCAATTGCTAATTGTTCAACTTTATCAACAAATTCACAGCCGCCATAATATCGTTTGCCAGGATAACCTTCCGCATATTTATTAGTTAATTGTGAACCTTGCGCTTCCATAACCCTTGGGCTGGCGTAATTCTCCGAAGCAATTAATTCGATGTGATCTTCTTGGCGTAGACGTTCTTCTTCCATAGCTTGGAATAGATCGTCATCAAAACCAGCTATGGACATAGACTTTTTAAACATGATATCTCCTGATTAAGAGTTGGTATTTGTGAAAGAGTTAGGGAATAAGAGTAATACTTGTAGATCAGCTACGTTAGTTCCTGTTGCGCCGATAGCAAGTAGATCCTGTGAACTTTTTAATGCAGTATAG
>Ga0209033_1002497_pt1 | contig 10097 bp, 10 predicted proteins | sample LauGreFa1BDMLBDN_2_FD_188218 | JGI IMG/M metagenome (GOLD analysis project Ga0209033, IMG submission 188218) | Freshwater lake microbial communities from Lake Michigan, USA - Fa13.BD.MLB.DN (SPAdes) (version 2) | ecosystem: Environmental > Aquatic > Freshwater > Lake | place: Lake Michigan, USA...
GTCTTGGCTTTCACGGCCTGCCGCGGTTGGAATTTGAATGTAGCTCGCGGCTTTGCCGTTGTTGATTCCATCCTGCAGCAAAGTTTTTTCAAATGCGGACATGGCGGGCAGGTATTCACCCGACCCCACTAACGCCAACGACCCGTTCATGGAGCCAGTGTAGGTGGAGAAATCTGAGAAATTTTGTGAGAGTTTCTGGGAAACCCTTACTGGCGCAGGGCTTTTCAAGTACTGTGACGGCACGTTCAGGAGAGAAACGGGGTTAGCCAAGTGAGCTCACAGGGTTCAGTGATTATTTCCCTGCGTGGCTTGGCGAAAAACTTTGGTTCAGTCCGTGCAGTCGATGGCGTTGATCTAGATATCTACCAAGGTGAGTTTTTAACACTATTGGGACCATCTGGTTCAGGTAAGACAACTGTTCTTCGCATGATCGCAGGCTTTGAAGCACCAGATGCAGGAAGCATTCATTTAAATGGAGCTGAGATAACTCATCTGCCTGCTTACGAGCGAGATGTAAATACAGTTTTTCAAGATTACGCACTCTTTCCGCATATGGATGTTATTTCAAATATTGAGTATGGCTTGCGCGTTAAAGGAATTGGAAAGGTTGAGCGCCGCGAACAAGCGATGGTTGCGCTGCAACAGGTTCGCCTTGAAGGGTATGAAAATAGAAAACCCAATCAATTATCGGGCGGACAAAGACAACGTGTTGCTTTAGCGCGTGCACTTGTCAATCGTCCCGCGGTATTGCTACTTGATGAGCCACTAGGTGCGTTGGATTTGAAGCTTCGCGAGCAGATGCAGATCGAGCTTAAAGAGTTACAACGCCAAGTTGGAATTACCTTCATCTTTGTTACACATGATCAAGAGGAAGCGCTGACTATGTCAGATCGTGTGGCGGTCTTTGATCGCGGAAAGATTCAGCAACTTGATAAACCAGCAGCGATTTATGAGCGACCTTCAAATGAGTTTGTTGCAGGTTTTGTTGGAATTTCAAATCTAATCTCAGGTGCTGCGGGCGAAAAGTTGTTAGGTAAGCCTGGAACATGGCTCGTGCGTCCGGAAAAGATTGAGATTGATGCGCAGGTGCCAGGTGGACGAAGTACTACAGGAGTAATTCGCGAGGTTGAGTATCTAGGACCTGCGACCCGATTCTTAGTTGATTTAGAGGGTGGCATCTCATTGATGGCGCTTCGTCAAAATACCTCAGAGAGTTCAGACAAAGTTGCATCGATGCGAAATAGCACCGTAAAGGTCAGTTGGAGTATCGATAGCGAGTTCCATGTAAAAAATTAGGATTCTCAACTAGCTAGCAGTTGAGGAACGCGCTGGAAATTCTGGCGCGGTGTCGCAAAGGAGCGACAGAAAGGAACACGAGTGAAGATCACACGAGTTCGAAAGTCCGTAATTGCAATTGCGGCAGGAGCGCTACTACTGAGCGGATGTTCAAGTTCAGATAGCGATTCCGCAGGCGGTGCGTACGCAGGTCCCGTTCAAGATACCCCCGGAACAATCAACGTTCTCGCTTGGCCAGGTTACGCAGAAGATGGTTCAACAGATCCAAATGTTGACTGGGTAACACCTTTTGAAAAAGAAACTGGTTGCACAGTTAATGTAAAGACATACGGAACATCTGATGAAGCTGTTCAATTGATGCAAAGTGGTGGCTACGATGTGGTGAGCGCCTCTGGAGATGCATCTCTTCGCTTAATCTTCGGTGGAGATTTACAGCCAGTTAATTTGGATTTGATTCCAAATTACGCAGATGTCTTCGATAACTTGAAGGACCGTCCTTGGAACACAATCGATGGTGCAAACTACGGCGTACCTCATGGTCGCGGAGCAAATGTTTTGCAGTACACCCTCGACAAGGTAAAGCCAGCACCAGATTCATGGTCTGTTGTTTGGGAGCCAAACTCTCCACTTAAGGGCAAGATCACAGCGTATGACTCAGCGATCTACATCGCAGATGCAGCTGTGTACCTAATGTCTACTAAGCCAGAGCTTGGAATCACAGATCCATATGCACTTGATCAAACACAGTTTGATGCAGCTATGGCATTGCTCAAGCAGCAAAAGCCTTTGGTTGCCGAGTACTGGGCTGATTACACCAAGTATGTGGCTGCTGTTCAGGCAGGAAGCATTGTCGCTGGAACTTCATGGCAGGTTATCGCTAATGTTCTTAATGGCGAGAAAGCAACTGTTGGTGCAGTTAAGCCTAAGGAAGGTGCAACAGGTTGGTCAGATACTTGGATGATCTCCAAGAACACTGAGGCAATCGACTGTGCTTACAAGTGGTTGAACTGGATTATTTCTCCAGCAACAAATGCACAAGCAGCAGAGTACTTTGGTGAAGCACCAGCTAACTCAAAGGCATGTGCACTAACTGCAAGCAAGACACACTGCGAGTCATACCATGCAGAAGAGACTGACTACTGGTCAAATGTCTACTACTGGAAGACTCCAACAGAAGAGTGCCTAGATGGACGTACGGATGTTAAATGTATTCCGTATGCCGAATGGGTTAAGGCTTGGTCAAGCTTTAGAAACTCTTAATCGGTAGGTGGTGTGGGTACTTGGTTTCAGGTACCCACACCACATCGATTTTTAACAACAATGAGATGAATCAAAAAACATGAGCCTAATGACAAATACGCGCCGTTACTTTCACTCCCATGTGAAGGCTCGGATTGCTGCCCTTTTGTCTTTGCCGATTGCGTGGCTAGGTGTTTTGTATATCGGTTCCTTAGCAGCACTTTTTATTACAAGTATCTGGAAGATCGATACCTTTACCAGCAAGGTTGTTCGAGAGTTCACCCTTTCAAACTTTATTGATGTCCTTACTGACAAGGCTTATTTCAATGTAACAATGAGAACCGTCGGTGTTGCAATCGCTGTAACAATTATTTGTGCAGTCCTTGCAATTCCTATGGCTTTCTTTATTGCACGTGTGGCAAAACCTAAATCTCGCCCGGTGTTGATCGCACTGGTGATCACTCCCCTATGGGCCTCATATTTGGTAAAGATTTATGCCTGGCGCACGATGATGGCTCCGGATAGTGGTTTCTTGAATTGGTTGATCTCTCCGCTGGGATTATCCAGTCCAGGCTTTGGAATGGTTGCGGTCATCATCGGTCTTTCCTATTTATGGCTGCCATACATGGTGCTTCCTATTTATGCAGGCATGGAAAAGCTTCCCGATTCAATCATTGATGCATCTGCAGATTTAGGCGCAAAGCCAGGACGCACATTCCTGAAAGTTATCTTGCCAATTACTTGGCCGGCGATCATCGCTGGCTCTTTATTCACCTTCTCATTAAGTCTTGGTGATTACATCACCGTACAAATCTTGGGTGGAACATTCCAGATGCTCGGAAATGTGGTGTATCAAAACTTTGCACTCAACCTTCCCTTTGCTGCAGCTGTTGCTCTGATTCCAGTAATAGTTATGTTCATCTACCTTGGCTCAGTTAGAAAGACTGGAGCGCTGGATAACCTATGAACCTTTCACGCACCGCTCGTATCGTTCTTTGGGGTTTCATGGGCTTTGGCCTTTCCTTTATCTATGTTCCTTTGATGCTGGTCGTGATCAACTCCTTTAACAAGAACAAGTCCTTTAACTGGCCACCAACAGGATTTACAACGATGTGGTGGACTAAGGCTGCATCTAACTCAGGTGTGAAGGATGCGATCCTGTTATCTGTCCTAACCGCATCTTTGGCGACAATCATCGCTTTGATCTTAGGTTCCTTGGCAGCGGCTGCAATTGCTCGCTATAACTTCTTTGGTCGCGATGTAATCTCACTGATGTTTGTTCTACCTATTGCATTGCCGGGCATTGTTACCGGTATTGCGCTAAACAATGTATTTACTAACTTCTTTGGTGGCTTAACCTTCTTCACCATCATTATTGGTCACGCAACCTTTTGCGTAGTAGTTGTCTTTAATAACGTAGCAGCTAGATATCGCAGAATGGGCGCAACCTTTGAAGAGGCGAGCATGGATTTAGGTGCTAATCGCTTAACAACCTTCCGGTTGGTCACCTTCCCCATGATCCGCAACGCCCTGGTTGCCGGAGCTCTGCTGTCTTTTGGTTTGTCCTTTGATGAAATTATTGTGACCACCTTTACCGCAGGTGCAGGTCAAACCACCTTGCCTATTTGGATCTTCCAAAATCTCTTCCGCCCAAATCAGGCACCGATTGTTAACGTAGTTGCGGCAGCCTTGATCGTTGTCTCAATCGTCCCTATCTATCTATCTCAACGATTGACTCAAGAACGCAAGTAGTTGACTAACTCTTATTCAATAAGAGTGCCGACAAATACCTGCCAAGCAAGAGCAGATTTTGCGATCAAAGAAAGTGTTATGTAAGTCTTCTCACCACGTAGATAATCAGACCACTTTCCAACCTTCTTGTATTGCAGATACTGGACAACAGCAAAGGTATTGAAAAGTACAAACAGTGAGAAAACGATTCCGTAGACAAATGCAGGTGCGCTTGCCTCTGATGGTCCGCCGATTGAAAAAATGTAGAAAACAAGTGCTAACCAAGGCACGATTCCTGCGATGCAACCAAAGATAAATGGGATCCAGCCGCCGTTGCCTGGTGTCTCGTACTTTTCCTGCAGCCAACCAAACAAGATCATTGATGCGTTAACCGCAAAGATTGAGATCAGAGCAACTACATCTGAGACGCCACAAATCTGTGCGATCAAAACGATCATGACAGATGAGCTGATTGAGTACTCAACCCAGCGGAAGTAATTGCGATTCTGTGTTAGTCCTGCGCTATAGCGAGGGAAGAACTGTGGTGATGCGACTAAGAAGTGGAAGAAAGCTGATAGACCGAGGAATAGCGCGACACCTAGACCTACTGGTGTATCCAAAAGAGTGATTGGCTCAGCAAAGGTGCTTCCTGGAGGACCTGACATGTAGCGGGCAACGATAGGAAGGGTGAAGTCATTTGCAAGAGCTAAGACTGCAATCATCTGAACTAGGTGGAATACACCAGCAATGATGTTGTAGCGGCGTAGCTTTGAAGTGTTTATCTCTTTAGTCATGGCTAAAGGATAACTAATTAAGCGGTGAAGTAGATTGCAAACACCCCGAATGTAATTAATGTTATTGCGACAATGACCGATCTCTTTGTTCCTAAACGTTGCGGAAGGCCTTGTATTCCACTTACTTGATCTTCTTCCATATCTTTGATGACATTGATGAAGTGTGCAGCCATTCCAAAGATTGATCCGCCCAGCAACATCCATAGCGGTGGCGTGATCCCTTTTGAGATCGCGATAGATGCGGGAAGTGCCGCAAAAGCAATCGCATATGGCAAAGGTGAAAGGGCGGAGAACTTAAAGTAGAAGTTATACGCAACTCCACATGCCACGCCCAACATATATACAAGGCCGCCTTTAGTTCCTAATGGACCAAGCAGATTCGCAATTAATGAGAAGGGAACCATGAAGCGCAACCACTTAGTTAAGTACTGCGGAGTTATCAGACCGGACACAAGTGGTTTCTTTAGGCGGTTATGTGCCAAATCATCTTTGTAGTCATACAAGTCATTGCTCCAGCCAACTACCAATTGACCAGTGGCAACGGTGAAGGCGATGACATAAGCAGGGCCTTCCCACCAGTAATAAGTTCCAAAGACAAAAGCGATACTGCTGACGATTACGGTAGGCCCAAAATGTGAAGCTTGCTTTAACCCGCGTAATTCGTTCATGGTTTTTAGTCTAACCATCCGAGGCGTTAGAATGGAGCCATGGATCTCGACAAAGTAATTCTGTATTACGGCTTTGCGCCGATTGCAGATACTGATGCTGTGAAGTTATGGCAGAAGACTTTGTGCGAGTCGCTTGGAATTAAGGGTCGAATCATTGTTTCGCCTCATGGGATTAATGGAACCTTGGGCGGCAAGATGGAAGATCTGAAGAAGTATGTGAAGGCAACAAAGGCATATCCAGGGTTTAAGAAGATTGATTTCAAATGGTCTGATGGCACAGGAAATGATTTTCCAAAGCTTAAGATCAAGATTCGTCCAGAGCTAGTTGCATTTGGAAACCCTGATGAAATCAAGGTTGATGAAAACGGTGTAATCGGTGGCGGAGTTCATCTTCGCCCAGAAGAGGTCAACAAGCTGGTTGAAGAACGTGGCGATGATGTCTTCTTCTTTGATGGTCGTAACGCCTTTGAGGCAAAGGTTGGAAAGTTCAAGGATGCCGTTGTTCCAGATGTGGAAACTTCACATGACTTTGTGGCAGAGATTGAAAGCGGCAAGTACGACCACATGAAAGACAAGCCGGTCGTTACTTACTGCACCGGTGGAATTCGTTGTGAGATCTTGTCTGTGGTCATGAAGAACCGTGGCTTTAAAGAGGTTTATCAAATCAAGGGCGGAATCGTCCGCTACGGAAATAAGTTTGGTGATGATGGACTTTGGGAAGGTTCCCTCTACACATTTGATGATCGCCTAACCATTGATTTCAGCGATCACACTAAGTTGATTGGTGAATGTGCTGAATGCAAGGGTGCAACAAAACAGTTTAGAAACTGCCAGAAGGCCGAATGCCACCAGTTAGTGTTGCTATGCGATCCTTGCTATGACACTCATACTGAGCGTCCTTGCAATCATGAACGCGAAGTAAAACGCAACCGCGAACTTATTGGGTAATTACGCAGACTTCTTGGTTTGGCGCCAGTGATACAAGTACAACGGTGCAGCAATTGCAATGGTTGTAAATGAAGTAAAGATGCTCTTTATCGCTCGAATCTGATTGTTCTCCTCTTGCTGAGCCAATAGGTCAGCAGATGGAGCGTTTTCTGGCTTTGAATAGACATCAATATAGGCAGGATCTGGAAATACCGCATTCATAATTGCATTTATTAATGCAACGGTTGAAAACAACACAACCAGCAAGGTGATCAGGCAGACGGCGTAGAGATACAGAGAACGCCAATCAACACCAATATGTCGGGTCTCGATCTCAACAGTCTTCTTGGTCGCCACTTTCTTAACTGCGGCTTTCTTTACTGCTGCCATGATTTCCTCCATTTGGCTTTAATTACTTCCAATACTCTCACATAGCCCCCGCTAGAAACTGATATCGCGATAAACTTCACATGTGATCATTCAGGCATCAGGAGCGGTGGTTAATGGCTCCTTGCTTGGTGATCTTTGGATAGAAAGCTCAAACGGAGTCATCACATCCATCAACTCTGGAATTCATAGCAACCCAGATACAACAACCGATGGAGTCTTAATCCCAGGCTTTATTGATATTCACTGTCATGGTGGAGGCGGGCATTATTTCTCAGCTAACTCCTCTGACTCAATAGCTGCGGCAATTAACGCACATAAGAAGACAGGTACGACATCACTTGTCGCATCCTTGGTGTCTGAAAGTATTGATGACCTGAAAGCGCAGATCCAAAGGCTCATTCCTTTCTATAATCGTGGAGAAATAATTGGTATTCATCTTGAAGGTCCTTTTCTTTCTCACGCTCGCTGTGGTGCACATGAACCTACTTTGTTGATCGATCCAACACTTCCCCAACTTAAAGAGTTAATTGCAACTGGTCAGGGTTCAATCAAGATGATCACAATTGCGCCAGAACTTAAAGGTGCTCAAGAGGCGATTTCATATTTAGCCTCTGAAGGAATCTTTGCAGCAATCGGTCATACTGAAGGAAATTTCCAGGATGCATCTGTGGCTACAGATAACGGTGCCTCGATTGTTACCCACTTCCTAAACGCTATGAATAAGGAAAATACCGCTGGAAGCATTGCAAACTTTGTTATGAGCGATCCACGACTTATGGTCGAGTTGATTGTTGATGGGCATCACCAAACATTTGAAAAGGTTCGAGAGTTATTTGATGCTATCGGCCCCCGAATTATCATGGTTTCAGATGCGATGGCTGCTGCTGGAAATGGGGATGGCGGGTACACAATTGGAGCCTTACCGGTAGTGGTTAAGGATGGTGTTGCACGGTTAGCTTCAAACCAAAAGCTAGCGGGAAGTACTCTTACGATTTCGCAAGCCTTTACAAACTTAATCAATCAATGTGGTTTAACGCTTGAGCAAGCCGTTCATGCAACCTCCTCACAGCCAGCAAAAGCATTTGGATTGAAGGATCGCGGAAGTATTGCGGTGGGAATGCGTGCAGATTTATTGAGCTACAACAGCTCTACAGGATCTATTTCTTTAATTAGTTAGTCAAAGTTACTTTAGAGAGCCCAACAGGAGCATCTGGATCAAATCCTGAGGCAACGGCAAACTCCAAAGCAAATCGCTGTAAAACAATGGCATCAACAATTGTGGAGGCGATTTCATCATCACAGCTTGAGCCGGCTAGAACTACATCTTCGCCTTCGGGTGTTCCGCCATTACCGATCCAAAAGATTCGAGAGCTTGTTTTGCGAATCTTCACAGTTGCCTCGGTAATTGATGGAGCTGGCATATGAGTTGGCGCGACGATAAATACCTGGGTGTCAGGAGTTAAAGCTGAGATTGGACCGTGTAAGTAATCTGCAGTTGAGAGACCTTGCACCGAAATCTTGCAGGTTTCCTGAACCTTAAGTGCGGCTTCGCGTGCATTTGGGTAAGCAAATCCGCGACCAAGAATTACAACCTCTTTCTCACGAGAAATTACTTGAACCGCAGAAGACACTAAATCCCGTGATTCAACTAAACGAGTTGCTTCACTAATGATCTGCTCTGCATTGGCCTGCTTGCCTGTCCATGCTGCGACCAATAGATATGAAACCAACAGTTGCGCGTTATATGACTTAGTTGCTGCAACCGCGAGTTCTGGTCCAGCCATGAGTGAAAAGTGGTTGTGCGCAATTGTGGCCAAGGGTGAATCAGAGTCATTGGTCATAGCGATGACATAAGCATTTGCTTGCCTAGCTGCCGTTGCAAACTTCACTAAATCTGGTGACTGGCCGCTTTGGCTAATTGCAACGACCAAGGTGTTTGCGTACTTAAGCTCTGATCCGTAGACGGTGACCGATGAAGGTGAGGTCAATCCGACCGGCAAGCCAATCTGAGTTTCAATCAGGTACTTTAAATAATGTGCGGCGTTGTCAGAAGTACCCCGTGCCAAGATTAGAACTGATTGGATCTTTTCCTCAGTCAAAACATCTTTAACAGCATCAAATGCATCTTTGTTATCAAAGATTGCTTTAAAGACCTTAGGGGTTTCAGCAATCTCCGAAGCCATAATCGCGCCTAATGAACCCATGTGCTTATCTTCCCACATTCCTTCAAGTATCCTCTTCGTCATGGCAACCAATGAAGTAATTGCAGTTGATTTAGGGCAGTCTGGCTGCCGAGTCAAGCAGGGTGATTCTCTTGTTGTGAGTGATCGAGGCAAGCTTGTTGGTGAAGCGCCTTTGAACTCATTGAGATCGGTTTTTGAGTCCTTGACTCCAATCAGCGCCGATTTAGTTGCTCTCTCATGCACTGGTTTTAATGGAACGGTTGCAGAGCCTGATTCTTTTGGAGCGTTGTGTAGAGAATTTTTTGGAGCAACAAAAGTTGCCGTAATAGATGATGGTTTTGCAGGCTTTGTTGGCGCGCTAAATGGTCGCAATGGTGTCGTGTTATCCATTGGCGGCGGTGTTGTTTCAGTCGGAGGTAGAGATGGAAAATTTGCCCATCGTGATGGTTTAGGCAGCACCTTTGGAGATGAGGGTGGTGGTTTTTGGCTGGGTAAGTTAGCAATCACAAAAGCCCTTGGAATACGTCAAGGTCGCGGTGATGACTCAGAAATGCTCGAATACTTTGCTCAAGAATGCCAAGCTTTTGATGCCTTACAGGTTAAAAACAATGCTGAGGCTGCAACGCTCGCCATTAGAACTGCACAAAAAGTTTTAGAGGCAGCAGATGCGGGAGTATCAACTGCAACAGCCATAGTTGATGAGGGTGCATATCTGCTAGCTCAAACTGTGGTGGCTACTTGGTATGGGTGTGGCGGAGCCAAGAATGATTTACCGGAAATTGTTATTCAAGGTGGACCAGCACGAAATGCTTCGTATTCGACCAAGATTGCACTAGAAATTAATGCAAAACTTCCTAACGCGGTAATTG
>Ga0209033_1002510_pt1 | contig 10061 bp, 7 predicted proteins | sample LauGreFa1BDMLBDN_2_FD_188218 | JGI IMG/M metagenome (GOLD analysis project Ga0209033, IMG submission 188218) | Freshwater lake microbial communities from Lake Michigan, USA - Fa13.BD.MLB.DN (SPAdes) (version 2) | ecosystem: Environmental > Aquatic > Freshwater > Lake | place: Lake Michigan, USA...
GGCCAGCAGCGCTTCATTGGGTGTACCCAAGTCGCTGAAGGTTTCCATGAAGATCGATTCAGAACTGCCAAAGCTTTGCCACGCTTCTTCGGCGGTAAAACTTAAGAACGGCGCCATCAAGCGCAGCATGGCATGTGTGATGCGGTACAGGACTGTTTGAGCAGATCGGCGCGCCAAGGATTTCGGAGCACTGGTGTAGAGGCGGTCTTTCAACACGTCTAAGTAGAATGCGCCCAAATCTTCCGAGCAATAGATTTGTAATTTGGACACCACCGGGTGGAATTCATAGGCCTTGAAGTGCACCAAAATATCGGCTTGCAATTGAGCTGCGCGGCTCAATGCAAAGCGATCAATTTCCAACAAATCGGCATCGGCTACGGCGTCTTTGGCAGGATCGAAGTCGCTGACGTTGGCCAACAAGAAGCGCATGGTGTTGCGAATTCGGCGATAGGCATCGACCACGCGCGCCAAAATTTTGTCGTCGATGTTGAGATCGCCGGAATAGTCGGTAGAGGCCACCCACAAGCGCACAATTTCTGCGCCCATCTTGTCGCTGATCTCTTGAGGCGCCATCACATTGCCCAAGCTCTTGCTCATCTTGCGGCCTTGACCGTCGGTGGCAAAACCGTGTGTGAGCAAACCGCGGTAAGGCGCACGATCGTAGAGCGCACAGCCCAACAACAGAGAGCTGTGGAACCATCCTCGGTGTTGGTCGTGGCCTTCTAAGTACAAGTCTGCTTCAGGGCCAACGTCGTGGAAGGGTGCGCGATCGTATGCCGCTTTGTGGCTGCCGCGAAGAACGTGTTGGAAGGTAGAGCCCGAGTCAAACCACACTTCTAAGATGTCGGTGCTCTTGGTGTAGCTAGGGGCATCGACCGAACCTAAAATTTCTTCTGCTGTGGCACGGCTCCAAGCTTCAATGCCGCCTTTTTCAACGATGTCGGCCGCTTGGTCCAAAATTTCCATGGTGCGGGGATGCAACTCGCCAGAGTCTTTGTGCAAGAAGAAGGGCACGGGAACGCCCCAACTGCGCTGACGCGAAATGCACCAGTCAGGCCGGTAGGCAATCATGTCGCGCAAACGGGTCTTGCCGTTTTCGGGATAGAAATTGGTTTGGTCGATGGCATCTAGTGCCAACTGACGCAAGGTTTTGGGTGCTTTGTCTTTGGTGAAAACGCCAGAGCCTTCGTCCATGCGCACAAACCACTGCGCTGCTGCGCGGTAAATGACGGGTGTTTTGTGACGCCAGCAATGAGGGTAGCTGTGGGTGATGCCATAGGTGGCCATGAGGCGATGGCTTTCACCCAAGACTTCAATGATGCGGGGGCAAGCTTTCCAAATGTTCATGCCGCCAAACAAAGGCAAGTCTTCTGCATAGCTACCGTTGCCTTGAACAGGGTTCAAGATGTCGTCATAGGCCAGACCATTGGCCACGCAAGAATTAAAGTCATCGACACCATAAGCGGGTGAAGAGTGAACGATGCCCGTGCCATCTTGCGCACTGACGTACTCGGCCACATAGACTGGCGAGAAGCGTTTGTAGCCTTCGTGAACATCGTACAAGGGGTGTTTGAAATTCAAGCCGCCCAGTTTGTCGCCGGTGGTGGTGGCCACCACTTGGCCTTCTAACTTGTAGCGCTCCAAACATTTTTCGACCAAAGACTCGGCCAAGACCAAGAGGCCTTTGTCGGTGTTGACCAAGGCGTAAACCAATTCGGGGTTGACATTCAATGCTTGGTTGGCAGGCAAGGTCCAAGCGGTGGTCGTCCAAATGACCGCGAAGGCCGATTTGGACGAGTCGGGCAGGGCGCTAAGGCCAAACGCCTTGGCCAGTGCTGCGTTGTCGGCCGCTTCAAAGGCAACATCCAGGGTGTCGCTTTTTTTGTCGGCGTATTCAATTTCAAATTCGGCCAAGGATGAGCCACAGTCGAAACACCAGTAAACAGGCTTCAAGCCGCGGTACACAAAGCCACGTTCAATGACGCGTTTGAAAGCGCGAATTTCGCCGGCTTCGTTGGCAAAATCCATGGTGCGATAAGGACGCTCCCAATCTCCCAACACGCCCAAGCGTTTGAAGTCTTCGCGCTGCTGATCAATTTGCTCGGAGGCAAAGGCGCGGCTCTTGGCCTGCATGTCGTCGCGACTCAGTTTGCGGCCATGCAATTTTTCAATGGCGTTTTCAATGGGCAAGCCGTGGCAGTCCCAGCCGGGAATGTATTGCGCGTCAAAGCCCGCCAATTGCTTGGACTTGACGATCATGTCTTTGAGCACTTTGTTCAGGGCGTGACCAATGTGCAATTTGCCATTGGCATACGGCGGTCCATCGTGCAAAACAAACAAGGGGGCGCCTTGGCGGGCAAGACGCAGTTTTTTGTACAGGCCTTGATCGCTCCAAGCTTTGGCCCAAGCAGGCTCACGTTTAGGCAAATCGCCGCGCATTGCAAACGCGGTGTCGGGCATGTTCAGAGTGGCACGGTAATTTGTTTTTTGTTCGGACATTGTTCAAAGCGTCATGGTGTGGGGACTTGCAAAGTCGCATTTCTAGCGGCGAAAAATGCACGCGCATCGTCACAGTCCTTGGCAATGCCCAAAGTAAGGGCTTCCAAGCTGTCGTACTTGAGTTCGTCGTGTAATTTGTGCAGCAAGTCAACTCGGATGATTTTACTGTAGCCACCTTCAACCCCAAGCTGGCTTGGCCAGTCTAAGCAATGGGTCTCTAAAAGTACGCGGCCACCATTGACATCGTTGGGGTCTAAAGAGGGGCGAATGCCCAAATTGGCGACCCCTGGCAAGGCTTGTGGGCCTAAGCCATGAACTTCCACATTGAAAATACCGCTGGCTGCGGGTTGCCGGTGGCTAAATCGCAAATTGAGGGTCCTGAAGCCGTCCTGAGCGCCTTCATGAGAGGCGCCTAGGCCGCGCCCTAGCTTCCTGCCATGCACCACATGGCCGCTGATGCTGTAGGGCCGTCCCAAAAGACGGGTGACGCCGTGCATATCGCCTTTGGCTAGGGCTTCTCTGACGGCAGAGCTTGAAACTCTGAGGCCATGCACTTCGTAGCTGTTCATCCGGGCCACATCAAAACCCAGGCGCTGACCCGCGGCATCCAGCATGCTGTAGTCGCCGGCCCGCTTGGCGCCAAAGCGAAAATCATCACCCACCAGCAAATATTTAACACCCAGACCCTTGACCAAAACAGACTGAATGAAGTCCTCTGGTGTTTGACTTGCCAAGCGTGCGTCAAAGGGCAGTACCACCACTTGGTCAATGCCGCAGCGATCGAGTTCTAGCAGTTTGTCGCGCAGGTTTGCAATTCGTGCAGGTGCTAATTCGGGTTTGTTGTGCAGCTTGGCAAAAAAATCTCTGGGGTGAGGCTCGAAGGTCATCACACAACTGGGTACCCCGCGGTGCGCAGCTTCGTTTTTCAAGAGCGCGAGCATGGCTTGGTGGCCGCGGTGGACACCGTCAAAGTTACCGATCGTCAAGGCGCATTGATGGGCCCTGTCTGGGTGGTTGAATCCGCGAAATACCTTCATGCTGCTTGCGTCATAAAAATGAATTGATTACAGGGTATATTGTGACTGACCAGAAAGACTGGCCTGTTCTCGTTTCATGTCATGGTTTTACCGTTGAATGGAGTCGCTTGTGAAGGTCTTGAAATTGTCTGCCCAAGGGCTTCCGCAGTCTTGGATTACTTTGGAACAAGCTGTGGTCTATTACGCAGCCGAAGATGTCCGCTGGGAAGCGGGTCAAGAAATTGCTGTTTTTCACGGTGGCCACAATGCCATCACGGGCGAGCAGTCCATCATCAAGGTCAACAGCATCATTGGCACCCGCGGCGTTCATGGCATCAACCCTTTCGAACTTCGCCCCGGCCTGACCAATGGCAAATTGTTCATTCGAGATCGCAATGTGTGTGCTTATTGCGGCCAGCGGTTTCATGAAACAGAGCTCACCCGCGAGCACATCGTGCCCTTTGCACAAAATGGCATCGACAATTGGATGAATGTGGTCACGGCGTGTCGCTCATGCAACCATCGCAAAAGCAGCAGGACACCTGAGCAAGCAGGCATGCCATTGCTCTACGCCCCTTACGTGCCCAGCCTGTGGGAAGATTTCATTTTGCGAAACCGCAGAATCTTGACCGATCAAATGGCTTTTTTGATGGCACATGTGCCTCAAAATTCCAGATTGATCGATTAGATCTTTAGCTTCCCTTAAGCGAAAACGCCAGCTGTTTCTTGCATGCTGGCAGACACTTCCCCCAAGTGGTGCAGGGTGTCGCCGAAAGTCATTTCAAGCTGCGTCAATTTCTTGAAGTAGTGGCTCACAATGTACTCGTCAGTCACGCCAATACCACCATGCAATTGCACAGATTGTTGTCCCACATAGCGCATGGAATTGCCCAATTGGTATTTGGCACGGGCCATGGCTTGGTGGCGCTCAGATGCAGGTGTATTCAGCTTCAAGCTGGCGTAATAGCTCATTGAGCGGCCCAACTCCAATTGCATTTTCATATCGGCCACGCGGTGACGCAGGGCCTGGAAGGTGGCAATGGTGGTGTTGAACTGCTTGCGGGTGTTCATGTAGTCCACGGTGATGGCCATGGTTTTGTCCATCACGCCGACGCCTTCAGCGCAGGCACACGCAATGCCAATGTCCACGGCGTGGCTCAATGCGGTTTGGCCATCGAGGGTTAGCAAACTTGCGGGGCTTTGATTGAGTTGGAGTTCGGCAGCGCGGCCACCGTCTTGGGTACCGTAGCCCGACGTGGTGCAGCCCTTGGCTTCTTTGGCCACCAAGAACAAAGCCAGCTTGCCGGATGCCATGGCTGGCACTAAAAAGGCATCTGCATGGTCACCCACGGCCACCATGCTTTTGGTGCCGGTAATGTGCCATTGACCATCTTGTTGCTGTGCTTGCGCATCGCATTTGTGGGTGTTGTAACGTGATTTGCGTTCTTGGTGAGCCAACACCACAATGGCTTCGCCGCCTGCAATTTTGGGCAGCCATGCGGCCTTCAAAGCATCGGGTGCATAGCCTTCTAAAACGGCGCCAGCAATGAAAGCATGCTGTATGGGTTCGAGCACAATGCCGCGGCCCAATTCTTCCATCACCACCATGCCTTCAACGGGCCCCATGCCCATACCGCCTTGATCTTCGCTGACATACAGGCCGCACAGGCCCAGCTCTGCCAGCTCGGTGTAGGCGGCGCGGTCAAAGCCGCCCGCATGCGTAATTTCGCGGCGGCGGTCAAAGGTGTAGCCCTTGTCGACCCATTTGCGAACAGCGTCGCGCAATTGTTCTTGATCGTCTGAAAAATCGAAATCCATGATGTGTCCTTTAGGGGTTAAGTCATTAACCCAAAACTACCTGAGCCACGATGTTGCGCTGCACTTCATTGCTGCCGCCGTAGATCGTGGTTTTGCGCATGTTGAAATAGTTGGCTGCAAGCGGTGCGTTGGAAACTTCGTGTCCGGGAAAGTCGCCTTGCCAACCTGCATCCATGGCTTCGAAGATGAAGGGCAGGCTGAAGGGGCCGGCAGCCAGCATCATGAGTTCGGTGTAACGCTGTTGAATTTCGCTGCCCTTGATTTTCAAAAGGCCTGCAATGTCGAGTGAGTTTTTGCCAGACTTTTCTGCCGACAAAACACGCAAGACCAACATCTCCAAAGCAACGATGTCCACTTCCAGCTTAGAAATTTCATCGCGAAAACGCATGTCTTCGTAAACACCTTCGGTTTTGGCAATGCGCTTGAGACGCTCGAGTTCGCGTTTGGCACGGTTCACGTCGGCAATGTTGGTGCGCTCGTGTGCCAACAAATGCTTGGCGTAATTCCAACCTTTGTTTTCTTCACCCACCAGGTTTTCTGCGGGCACTTCCACATTGTCAAACCACACTTCGTTGACTTCGCATTCGCCATCTAGCAACTTGATAGGGCGCACCGTAATGCCGGGTGTCTTCATGTCGATCAGCAAGAAAGAGATGCCGGTTTGCGGTTTGCCTTCGTTGCTGGTGCGCACCAAGCAGAAAATCCATTCGCCGTATTGGCCCAAGGTGGTCCAGGTTTTTTGGCCATTGACGATGTACTTGTTGCCCACGCGTTCAGCACGGGTTTTGAGAGACGCCAAGTCAGAGCCTGAACCCGGCTCGCTGTAGCCTTGGCTCCACCACACGTCACCGCTGGCGATACCCGGTAAGAAACGCTTTTGTTGTTCAGCATTGCCAAAAGCCATGATCACAGGCGCCACCATGACGGGGCCGAAAGGCACCACGCGCGGGGCACCGGCCAATGCGCATTCTTCTTCGAACAAATGCTTTTGCACAGCTGTCCACCCAGGTCCGCCAAACTCTTCAGGCCAGCCCCAACCGAGCCAACCTTTCTTGCCCAAAATTTTGGCCCAACGCTGTAGGTCGTCACGCGAGAGACGCATGGCGCTGTGAACTTTTTGCGAAATTTCGGAAGGTAAGTTTGCTTTTACCCAAGCGCGAATTTCTTCGCGAAATGCGAGTTCTTCGGGAGTGAATGCCAAATCCATGAGGTGTGTCTCCGGTCAATGCCAGTAAAAAAGAGGGAAAGAGCGTTTTTAGCACGACCGTGCGCAAATCCGGTGTCTTGGCTGCGACAAAATGCAATTTAGATACCCGCTGCAGGGATAATACGGAGTCTTGCTTGACGGTTCATTTGTGAAAAACATTGTTATTTTGATTTCTGGCGCTGGGTCCAACATGGCAGCCATTGTGAAAACCGCGCATGAAGAGGCTTGGTCCAAGAAATGGGGCGTGAAGGTGGCCGCTGTGATCAGCAACAAGCCTGAAGCGTCAGGCCTCACTTGGTTGCAAGATCGCTCTGAATTTGCCAACATCAAAACTCAAACGCTAGACCACACGCTGTTTGACTCTAGGGAGGCTTTTGACCAATCCCTGATGGCGAAAATTGATGAGCATGATCCCGCTTTGGTCGTGCTGGCGGGTTTCATGCGAATTTTGACGCCTGCTTTCGTGGCGCACTATCAAGGCCGTCTGATCAACATTCACCCCTCACTGTTACCCGCATTTGCCGGATTGAACACGCACCAGCGCGCCATTGATGCGGGTTCCAAGTTTGCTGGCGCCACAGTTCACCAAGTTTCTGTCGAGGTGGATCAAGGGCAAATTTTGGCCCAAGCCGTGGTGCCTGTTCTTGAGGGTGACACGGCCGAATCGCTGGCCGCCAGAGTGCTCACCCAAGAGCACCTTATTTTTCCTGCCGCTGTGGCAGCGTTTTTCAAGTCTCAGGCAGTTCCTCGCCCAACCAAGTAAACCGGGGTTGAATCACGCCCTTGATGTCCACCGTTTCATTGAACATGGCGGCGGGCCTGACCCACAGGCCTTGCTCGCCGTAAAGCGCTTTGTACAAAGTCATAGGCTCAAGAGACTCACTGTGCCTTACGGTGCCTAACACTTGGTACAGCAAATTTTTGTAGTGACGGTAGTAGCCAGGTCGGGTGATGATCAGTGGCGGTAAGGTTTCTTCTTGCATGAAATCGCTCTTGCGTGTTGTGCGGTGGGACAATAGAGCTTATGCATCCAAAAGCCCTGTTAGACGCCTGCGCCGAATTGGTCAGGCTGACCCTCCAATTTAACCATCCCGCTGATGCGGTGGTTTCTCGTTTTTTCCGTGACAACCGCAATTTGGGTCCGCGAGAGCGGGCCACCCTGTCTGAAACGGTTTTTCAAGTTTTGCGACAAAAACTCTTGTTTGAGCACATGGCCCGGTCTGGCAGCGGTGCCAAAGAAAAACGCTTGGCCATTTTGGGTTTTGCGGGCCCCAGAGATTTCGTCAAAAGCGCCTTGAACGACACCGAAAAAAAATGGCTCGACATGTGCGACAGCATTCAGCCATCAGACTTGATGTCGCAGCACATTCACAATTTGCCCGATTGGTTGGCGCAGCCCCTCAAAGAGCAACTGGGCGATGAGTTTGGTGCCTTGGCCAAGAGCTTGCAGCAATCGGGTAGCTTGGATTTGCGTGTCAACGACTTGAACGAAAAACGCGCTGAAGTGCAGAAAGAATTAACCGCGGCAGGCATTGTTTGCGAGCTCACTCCTTATTCGCCTTGGGGTCTGCGTTTGCAAGGCAAACCGTCTTTGGCCAAGGTCAAAGCCTTTGAGCGCGGTGCGGTTGAAGTGCAAGACGAAGGATCGCAGTTGCTGGCGCTGCTGCTGGATGCGCACCGCGGTGAAATGGTGGTGGATTTTTGTGCAGGAGCGGGCGGCAAAACTTTGGCCATTGGCGCCGCCATGCGCAACACAGGGCGCTTGTATGCCATGGACACCTCAGCTCACCGTTTAGATGCTTTGAAGCCCCGTTTGGCGCGCAGCCAGTTGTCCAACGTGCATCCTGCGGCTATTGCGCATGAGCGCGATGACCGTGTGAAGCGCTTGGCCGGCAAGATTGATCGGGTTTTGGTGGATGCGCCTTGCTCTGGGCTGGGCACCCTTAGGCGCAATCCAGATTTGAAATGGCGCCAAAAGCCTGAAGGCATTGCCGAAGTCACGGCAACTCAAACTGCTATTTTGGAAAGTGCAGCGCGTTTGTTGAAGCCGGGTGGCCGTTTGGTCTATGCCACCTGCAGCATGCTGCCGCAAGAGAACGAAGAGATCGCTGAAGCGTTTTCTAAGGCGCATCCCGATTTTGCAGTTTTGCCTGTGGCCGAAGAACTGACACGCTTGAAAGTGGCCAATGCCGACAAGCTGTGCAATGGCCAATTTTTACGCCTGTGGCCCCATAGGCATGGCACAGACGGTTTCTTTGCCGCTATTTGGATTCGAAAGTGAATCCTAAAGCGCTAACTTTGGTGCTTGCTTGTTGAAATCACTGTCAATTTGAATTCGAAAATCTTAAAATATTAGGATTGCCTTTACGGGCACCTCTACACAGAAAGCGATTGCATGTTGTTACTCGACTCGGCTGTATTTGACGCGGTCATTGACTGGATGGCCAACGGAATCATGGGATTTTCGGGTTGGCAAATTTTCTTTGTCATTCTGGGTCTTACCCACATCACGATTGCCAGCGTGACCATCTTCTTGCACCGCCATCAGGCTCACCGTGCCTTAGATTTGCACCCCATCGCATCGCATTTCTTCCGTTTTTGGTTGTGGATGACCACCGGTCAGGTGACCAAAGAGTGGGCCGCCATTCACCGTAAGCACCACGCCAAGTGCGAGCAAGCTGAAGACCCGCACAGCCCGCATGTGCACGGCATTCGCACGGTGTTGTTCACCGGTGCCGAGTTGTACCGCAAAGAATCTAAAAACAAAGAAACCCTCAGCCGCTATGGCCATGGCACCCCCGACGACTGGATAGAGCGCAATCTGTATTCGCGCTTTTCCTGGCAAGGTGTGGCACTGATGTTGATCATCGATGTGGCCTTGTTTGGCGCATTGGGCCTTACTGTGTGGGCCGTTCAAATGGCTTGGATTCCAATCACTGCGGCAGGCATCATCAATGGTGCTGCCCACTATTGGGGCTACCGCAACTTCGAGGCACACGACGCCAGCACCAACATCTCGCCTTGGGGCATCTTGATTGGTGGTGAAGAGCTGCACAACAACCATCACACCTACCCAACGTCTGCCAAGTTGTCGGTCAAGCCCTATGAATTTGATCTGGGCTGGGCGTACATCTGCATCTTGCAAGCTGTAGGTTTGGCCACTGTGAAAAAGACGCCGCCTGTCTTGGCCTTTGGCGAAGTTCGCCCCGTGGCCGATGAGAAAACTTTGGAAGCTTTGATCACCAACCGATATGCAGTCATGGCCGGTTACGCCCGTCAAATGCGCACTGTCTTCCGCCAAGAAGTGGCCAATGCCAAACTTGACGCCAGTGTTTTAAAAGTAGCCAAGCGTTGGATTCACCGCGATGGCGACAAAATACCGGCCGAAGCACGCGCCCCTTTGAGCGCCACCCTTGCAGCCTATCCCGTGCTAGACAAAATGTTGGCTATGCGCGAAGAGCTGCGCCAAATTTGGCTCAACACCTCCCACAACCGCGAACAGTTGGCACTTGATTTACAAG
>Ga0209033_1002513_pt1 | contig 10054 bp, 8 predicted proteins | sample LauGreFa1BDMLBDN_2_FD_188218 | JGI IMG/M metagenome (GOLD analysis project Ga0209033, IMG submission 188218) | Freshwater lake microbial communities from Lake Michigan, USA - Fa13.BD.MLB.DN (SPAdes) (version 2) | ecosystem: Environmental > Aquatic > Freshwater > Lake | place: Lake Michigan, USA...
CCATTGATCAAGGTCCAACCTTCGTTGGTATTGCCGTTGGTGATGTAAGCAATGGTGGTTTCTGCGTGTGCCAATGCCATGCATCCGGCAGCGGTCAGCGCCAGGCCGAAACGGCCCAAGGTACGAATCAGTCTCATGGAATCTCCTGAAATTGAGAAGCAAGCGCGTCGCAGGCCCTTCCCGCAATGCGTTCTTGTGGATGAATTAAAACAGAAAACCGACTAAATAAACCTAGTAGATTTACCTATTCCGTGATTTCGCGTTATGCTCCATGCTTCAAGCTCCCCCTGTATTCAAGAAAGAGCACTTTATGCCTGCATCCTCCGTTTTGCGCATCCAAGGACTGACCAAACACTATGGCGGCGTCAAAGCCTTGACCGACGCCCAGTTTTCGCTGTTGCCCGGTGAACACGCAGCCATCGTCGGCGACAACGGTGCCGGAAAGAGCACCTTTGTGCGATTGTTGACCGGTGTGGAACAGCCCAGCGCAGGCTCGATACAACTCGATGGCGCTCAGGTGCAATTCAGCTCGCCCTTGGATGCCCGCGAACAAGGCATCGAGACGGTTTACCAAACGCTGGCGCTGGCCGAGGACTTGGATGTGCCGGCGAATATTTTTTTAGGGCGTGAAATCACGCGGTTGAATTTGGGTCCGTTGTCGGTGCTGAACCACCGTGCCATGCGCCAACAGTCGGTGGATATGTTGGCCACCACAGGCGTGCGTATCCAAGACATGTCTGCGCCATTGCGAGGCATGTCGGGTGGCCAACGCCAATGCGTGGCCATTGCCCGTGCGGCTGGGTTTGCCAAAAAGTTGATCATCTTGGATGAACCCACCGCCGCCTTGGGCGTGCAAGAGACCGCGCGGGTGGAAGAGATCATCAAAGGCTTGAAACAACGCGGTGTGCCGTTGATCATCATCAGCCACAACTTGCGCCAAGTGTTCGATTTGGTTGACCGCATTTGGGTGTTTCGCCAAGGGCGCATCATTTGTCAGCGCCGCACCCCAGACACCAACCCGCAGGAAATCGTCGGCCTGATCACCGGTGCCATCGACCCGGCCAGCCTGAGCCCGCTTGAGGAGGTGGTGTGCTGAAAGGCATCGACCCGGTCTTGAGCCCTGAATTGCTGATGCACCTGAGCGCCATGGGCCACGGTGAATGGGTGGCGGTGGTCGACGCCAATTTCACCGCCGACTATTTGCGCAACGGCAAACCGCTGGTGCGTTTGCCTGGTCTGGGGCTCGCCCGGGTGTCGCAAGCCGTGCTGTCGGTGTTTCCGCTGGCAGAAGATGTGGCACAACCAGCGGCCTATATGCAAGTCAGCGGCAGTGCACCCAACCACCGCACGGCTGCCCAACAAGCGGTCGTGGATTTATTGGATGACGTGGGCATACCCGCCCAAAAAGTGCAGGCTGTCGAGCGGTTTGCGTTCTATGAAAAAATCAAAACTGCGAGCTTGCTGGTGCAAACCGGTGAAGGCACGGCCTATGGCAACGCAATGTTTTGCAAAGGGGTGATTCTGTGCTGAAAGCCATGCGCGGCTCTAACCACACCGGCATGCGCCAATTCAATGAAAGAATTGTGTTGCGCGCGATTCGCCATGCGGGGGCGATTCCCAAAGCCGATCTGGCACGCTTGACGCAGCTGTCCACCCAAACCGTGTCGATCATCGTGAACCGTTTGCTCGACGACGGTTTGCTGCTCAAACAAGACCGTATCCGAGGCCGCATTGGTCAACCATCTGTGCCATTGAGCCTGAACCCCAACGGCGCGTTCAGCATCGGTTTGCAAGTCGGGCGGCGCAACCTGGAGGTGGTGGTCACGGATTTCCTTGGTCAAATCCAACACACTTGGCAACACCATTACCCGTACCCGTCGCCGGCCGAGGTGGTTCCCAAAATGGCCGAGGGCTTGGCTCACATGCAGCAACGCATGGGCGACGACTGGCAGCGCGTGGTGGGCATCGGTTTGAGCGCACCGCTGTCCTTGCATGCCTGGGGCGACCTGATGGGCGCACAAGCCTCATTGGCCATGGCCGATTGGGAAACGATTGACCTGTTGCAAACCGTGCAACACATGACACTGCTGCCGGTGGAATTCGCCAAAGACACCACCGCTGCCTGTGTGGCTGAACTGGTGCAAGGACGTGGACGTGACATCCCGAATTTTTTGTATGTATTCATCGGCACCTTCATCGGCGGCGGCCTGGTGCTGGATGGGCATATCGTCAACGGACCGCGCGGCAACGCCGGTGCGATTGGCTCGTTTCCGCTGGGCGGCAGTGACCAAGCATTGCACACGCAACTGCTGGCACGGGCGTCCGGCTGGCAGCTGGAACAAGATTTGATCAACGCCGGTCTTGACCCCTTGCTGGTTGCCAGCGATGACATCATGCATGCCGATCACGACGCCATGAGATCCTCGTGGTTGACTCAAGCCGCCCAAGCGCTGGCTTTGTGCGTCACCAGCGCCAGCGCATTGCTCGACCTCGACGCGGTGGTGGTGGACGGCTCCATCAGCCCGCTGTTGCTCAACCGCTTGATGGAGCACACCCAAACCAGTATGGACGGCATTCGCTTTGACGGCATACACCGGCCCCAACTGGTCGCCGGCAGCGTCGGCGCTTGCGCACGCGCACTCGGCGGTTCGTTGTTGCCTTTACACGCGCAGTTTTTCCCAGACAAAGACATCTTTCTGAAACAAGACCTTTGATTCGCACAGCCCTCACATGACCCTTATTTCATCTGCCGAACCTGACTTGGATCTCATCATCTTTGGTGGCGCAGGCGACTTGTCATTTCGCAAACTGCTGCCCGCGTTGTACATGGCGCATGTGCATGACAAATTGTCTGAACACACCCGCATCATTGCGATTGGCCGACAAGCCTGGTCGCGTGACGATTATTTGCAATTCATCCGCGAGCACTCCCCGGCATTCATTGACGCCGAGGCATTCGATGCCGACGACTGGCAACGCTTTTTAAAACGGCTTGTGTATGTCAGCGCCGATGTCACCCAAGCCAAAGATTACGCCCCGCTGAGCGCCCTGTGCAAAACCCCGCGACAACGGGTGTTTTATTTGGCCACTGCGCCGCAGTTGTTCAGCCAAATATGCGCCCATTTGGACACCGCCGGACTGATTGATGCGCAATCGCGGGTGGTGCTTGAAAAACCGCTGGGCACCGATTTGGCCTCGGCCCGCGCGATCAACCAAGAAGTCGCCCAACATTTCAACGAAACACAGATCTACCGCATCGACCATTACCTGGGCAAAGAAACCGTGCAAAACCTCATGGTGCTGCGGTTTGGCAATGCGATTTTCGAGCCGCTGTGGCGCGCACCCTATATCAAGAGCGTGCAAATCACCGTGGCCGAAAGTGTGGGCGTGGGCAGCCGGGCTGGTTTTTATAACGGCGCTGGCGCATTGCGCGACATGGTGCAAAACCATTTGTTGCAACTGTTGTGCATAGTGGCGATGGAGCCGCCGATATCTCTAGATGCAAACGATGTGCGCGACGAAAAGCTCAAGGTTTTGCGCTCCTTGAAAAAAATGACGCCTACAGATGTGAAACGCGACACGGTACGGGGCCAATACACCGCCGGCATGAGCGACGGCAAACCAGCGCCTGGTTATTTGCAAGAAGGACAGGTGCCTGCCGACAGCCGAACCGAAACATTTGTCGCGTTGCGCACCTACATCAACAACGCACGCTGGGCGCAAGTGCCGTTTTTTTTGCGCACGGGCAAACGCATGCAACAGCGCCAGTCTGAAATCATCATCGAATTTGCGCCACAAGCGTTTTCGGTGTTTGGTCCAAACAGCTTGAGCGAACCCAACCGCATGGTCATCAGCTTGCAACCGCAAGAATCGATTCAACTGGGCATGATGGTCAAAGAGCCCGGTTCGGGTATGCGGATGCAACCGGTTCGCCTCGGGTTGGATTTACAACTCTCGTCCGACAAACGCCGCGCCGAAGCCTATGAACGCTTGTTGATGGATGTGATCAAAGGACGGTTGACGCATTTCATGCGCCGTGATGAACTCGAAGCAGCGTGGAACTGGATCGACCCGATCTTGCAAGCGTGGAACACCTTGGAAGACAAGCCACGCCCTTATCCCGCAGGCAGTTGGGGCCCGGCCGCGTCATCTGCATTGATGGCGCGTGATGGTTTGACCTGGTTTGAAGAAAGCTGACCCATGCACCCCGTCTTGACCGAAGTCACCGAACGCATCCAAGCGCGCAGCGCCGGATCGCGCGAGGCTTATGTGGCACACCTGCGGCAAGCCCGCCGACCGGGACCCTACCGTGCGGGTCTGGGTTGTGCCAATGCCGCACATGCTTACGCGGCCATGCCCGCCAACGACAAGCAGGTGTTGCACGCGCAGCGACAACCCAACCTGGGCATCATCACCGCCTACAACGACATGCTGTCGGCGCATCAACCTTACGAACACTATCCGCAAGTGTTGCGTGAAGCAGCACGCGCCAATGGCGCAACGGCACAAGTGGCGGGCGGCGTGCCCGCGATGTGCGACGGCATCACGCAAGGCGAAGACGGCATGGGTTTGTCGCTGTTCTCGCGCGATGTGATCGCCATGGCCACGGCTGTGGGTTTGTCCCACAACGTGTTTGACGCAGGTTTGCTGCTGGGCATTTGCGACAAAATCGTTCCCGGTTTGTTCATGGGGGCGCTGCAGTTTGGCCATTTGCCCATGGTGTTTGTGCCCGCCGGGCCCATGACCAGCGGTTTGTCCAACAGCGAAAAAGCGCGTGTCAGACAGCAATTCACCCAAGGCTTGGTTGACCGACAGACATTGCTGCAAGCCGAACAAGCGGCCTATCACAGTGCCGGCACTTGTACGTTTTACGGCACGGCCAATTCCAACCAAATGCTGATGGAAATCATGGGCATGCAACTGCCTGGTTCGTCGTTTGTCAACCCGGGCACGCCGTTGCGCTTGGCGTTGACGCAAGCCGCTGTGCAACAAGCGGTGGCATTGAGCCAGCAAGCCGACAGCGGCATGGGTTTTCAAACCAATGCCCAAGTGATCGTCAACGGCATGGTGGGTTTGTTGGCCACCGGCGGCTCGACCAACCACAGTTTGCATTTGGTGGCCATGGCGCGGGCGGCCGGTCTGGCCATCAACTGGGACGATTTTTCCGACCTGTCTGCTGCGGTGCCCTTGCTGGCGCGCGTCTATCCCAATGGCTCGGCCGATGTCAACCATTTCCATGCCGCTGGCGGCATGGGTTTTGTCATTCGAGAATTGTTGGACGCTGGTTTGCTGCATGACGATGTCCACACGGTGATGGGCGCCGGTCTGCACCGCTACACACAAGAACCTTATTTGGATAGCGATCAATTGCGTTGGCGCGATGCGCCGACGGCTTCGGCGGACGAAGACGTGTTGCGGCCGGTGCAGCGCGCATTCAGTCCCGATGGTGGCTTGCGGTTGCTGACCGGCAATTTGGGCCGCGCTGTGGTGAAAGTCTCAGCGGTGAAACCAGAGCATCGCGAGGTGCGGGCACCGGCCGTGGTGGTCGAAAGCCAGCAAGCGCTGGCACAGCTTTACAAAGACGGCCAATTGAACCGCGACTTCATCGCCGTGGTGCGCGAACAAGGGCCACAAGCCAACGGCATGCCGGAGTTACACAAACTCACACCCCTGCTGGGCGTGCTGCAAGACCAAGGCTTTCGCGTGGCCCTGGTCACCGACGGACGCATGTCTGGCGCTTCCGGCAAAGTGCCTGCCGCCATTCACCTCAGCCCAGAGTCAAGAAACGGCGGCATGGTGGCCAAAGTGCGCGATGGCGACATGGTCTGCCTGAACTGCAACACCGGCGTGTTGACGCTGGAAGTGAGCGACGCCGAACTGGCCTCCCGACCATTGCCCGAGCGTGCAGCAGACGAGCTGTGGCAAAGTGGCCAAGGTCTGTTTGGTTTGTTTCGACAACATGCCGCGCTGGCCGAAGAAGGCGCTTCGCCCTTGCTCGCCGCCATGCCGGCGTTGTCTGACACTGTGATTCATCAACCATGAGAGAACCGATTACCAGCATGCGCCCTGTTTTTTCTTCGAAAGTGGTTCCTGTCATTGTCATCACCGATGTCGACCATGCCGTGCCCATGGCGCATGCTTTGCTCGAAGGCGGCATCGATGTGATGGAAGTGACTTTGCGCCATCCCGCCGGCATGGCGGCGATTGAAGCCATCGCCAAACATGTGCCGCACATGCAGGTCGGCGCAGGCACCGTGCGGCACACCGACGATATCCACCGGGTGCAGTCTGCGGGCGCGCGGTTTGCGTTGTCCCCAGGGTTCACCGATGCGCTGGTGCAAGCCGCCATGGATGCGCGCCTGCCTTTCATTCCCGGCGTGATGACACCGGGTGAACTGTTGCGCGCACAAGCCCACGGCTTTTCGCTGGTCAAATTGTTTCCTGCCGAACAATGCGGTGGCTTGGGCATGGTCAAAGCCTTGAACGGCCCGTTTGCAGACATGCAGTTATGCCCTACCGGTGGTGTGTCACCCGCCAACATGCAAGCGTATTTGCGCGAACCGAATGTCGCCATGGTGGGCGGGTCGTGGATCACCCCAGCCGATGCCGTGGCGCGCGGAGACTGGGCACACATCACCCAATTGGCACAACAAGCGGTGGCGCTGGCCGCGTGATGACCTGTCTGCCTGTTTGCTTTTTCTATCAATAGCCCTATGAACACCTCTTTGTTTGTCCGCCCCGAGCAACGCCAAGCCTGGCAACAATTACAAACACTGGCGCAAGCGCCAGCTGTTCATTTGCGCGATTTGCTCCCACAACCCGGTCGCAGCCATGGCTTGCAATACCAAGCCGCAGGTTTGTCACTCGATGCCTCGCACCAGCGCGTCAACGCGAACATCTTGTCTGCGCTTCATGCACTGGCTGAAGAATCGCAGGTGTTGGACAAAGCGCAAGCCATGTTTCGCGGCGAACACATCAACCGCACCGAAGACCGCGCGGTGTTGCATGTGGCCTTGCGTGGCCGTGCACAAAGCACGCCGCCGTGGGGCGCGGAAATTTCTCAAGCGGTGTCTGCCGAATTGACGCGTTACACCGCGTTCGCGCAAGCCCTGCGACACCGTCAAATCACAGGCCACACCGGCGAACCCATCACCGATGTGGTCAACCTCGGCATTGGGGGTTCGGACCTCGGCCCGCGCATGGCCACCGAAGCCCTGTGGCCCAGCGACGATGGCTTCCACCCCCCACCGGTGCAAGTGCATTACGTGTCCAACGTCGACATTTGGCAACTGGCCAAAACCCTGTCTGCGCTACACCCTGCGCGCACCTTGTTTGTGGTGCAAAGCAAAACCTTCACCACCCAAGAAACCTTGACGCTGTTCGCTTCAGCCAAACGCTGGTTGGTGGACGGCGGCTGTCCTGCGGATCAATGCCACCAACATCTGGTAGCGGTCACCGCCAAACCCGCGTTGGCGCAATCGCTGGGGTTCCATGCAGAGCGTTGTTTCCATTTGTGGGATTGGGTAGGTGGGCGTTATTCGCTGTGGTCTGCCATCGGCTTGCCTTTGGTGGTGGCCATCGGCACCGACGCGTATTTGCAGATGCTGGACGGTGCACACGCCATGGACCAGCATTTTTTGCACACGGCCGTGGCCGACAACATGCCACTGATGATGGCTATGTTTGGCATTTGGAACCGCAACTTTTTAGGTGCCACCACGCACCATATCGCGCCCTATCACTCGGCGCTGGGCAAGCTGGTGGCTTTTTTGCAGCAACAAGACATGGAGTCCAACGGCAAACGCGTGCACACCGACGGCAGCGTTTGTGCTGTCGCAACTGCGCCTGTGTTGTGGGGCGGCTTGGGCAACGATGGACAGCACGCTTATTTCCAGCTGTTGCACCAAGGCAGCCACTTGGTGCCAGTGGACTTCATCGGTGTGCGCCACGGCTATGCCGGCATGCCTTTGTCGGCCGAACACCAACGCGTGGTGTTGCTCAACATGCAAGCCCAAGCCCAAGCACTGGCGCTGGGCAGAAGCCCAGAGGACACCTTGCAACAGTTGGTCGCGGATGGACTGTCGTTGGAACAAGCGCGAGCGCTGGCCCCGCACCGCAGCTTTGCAGGCAATGTGCCCAGCAGCACATTGTGGATGGATCAACTCACACCCTATGCATTGGGCGCACTGATTGCCTTGTATGAACACAAAGTGTTTTGCCAAGCCGCTGTTTGGGGCATCCATGCGTATGACCAATGGGGGGTTGAATTGGGCAAAACCATGGCGCTGGCGTTGGAGAAACAAAACGGCGGTGCGGGCAATTAAACCGCAGAAGCGCTGACCCAGAGGGCGTCAAAAATACAGGCTTAAAAACACGCCCATGTGGTCCGCCTGGTAGGTGCGCGAGGTGCGCTGCGACGTGAATTGCTCGGTGACCCAACGCAAGCCCAGGCCAGTGTTGATTTCGTCGCCGGGTTGTTTGAGGTTTTTGTACGGCTTGAAGAAATACATCAGCTGCACCACCGCCCCGGGTATTGAGGTGAAGTTCTCGGTGCCTAAAAATGCCACCACGCCGGTGTTGATGCGTTTCGATGAAAACGACTGGTGCCAACCACCGCCGACGCGCCAGTGCTCATTCAAGTTGTGTATCAACATCAGTTCCACGGGCGTGCGTTTGAACGCCACGTCACCGTTAGCGCCTTGCGTGGTGTCAACCAAATAAGAAACGCTCAATTGCGTCGCCAAGCTGTCGTTGAAGGCATATTGCAAACCGATGCCCCCTTGTAAACCATCTCCCGCATACACATCCCATTTACCGCCGGTGTTGGCGTAAGTGCCATTGGCCATCAAGTCGCCCCCTTTGTTGCCACCGACTTCTGCCAGCCATTGGAAGGCGCGGGGCGGGTCCAAGCGCCATTCTTGCGCAGCAACCCCACAAGACATCAACACCCCTGCGCCTAAACCGACACAACCCCTCCAGAATTTCCACATAAGGTTTCCTTCGCCAAAAGGGCCAAAGGATAGTGTTTTTCAAGGATATTTCGGCTGGTTTATACACAAAAAGAAGTCATTTGTGCCTATTAATCAGGCGTCAGCCAGGATCACGCGGCCTGAGGAAATACCGTGCTGTGAACCCCACGCGGGCGCAAAGGGGTGACCGCATCGCCAATGGCTTGGATATGTTGCGGTGTGGTGCCGCAACAGCCCCCCACGATATTGACCAAGCCCTCGGCAGCGAATTCGTGCAACAACCGGCTGGTCACATCGGGGGTTTCGTCAAAACCGGTATCGCTCATGGGGTTGGGCAGGCCTGCATTCGGATAACAGCTGATGAAGGTGTCTGCAGCCACTTTGGCCAGTTCTTGGATGTAAGGCCGCATCAGTGCCGCGCCAAGCGCGCAATTGAGCCCCACCGCCAAAGGTTTGGCATGGCGCACGCTGTGCCAAAAAGCGGTCACGGTCTGGCCACTCAAGATACGGCCCGAGGCATCGGTCACGGTGCCGCTGATGATCAATGGCAGACGCTCGCCGCTTTCTTCGAAATACTCGTCGATCGCGAACAACGCGGCTTTGGCATTCAGGGTATCAAAAATGGTCTCCAACAGCAGCACATCCACACCGCCTTCGACCAAGGCCCGCACTTGCGCCAAATACGCCACCCGCAATTCTTCAAAATGGATGTTGCGCGCGCCGGGGTCGTTCACATCCGGGCTGATGCTTGCGGTTTTCGGCGTGGGACCCAATGCGCCGACCGCAAATCGGGGCTTGTCGGGGGTGGCATATTTGTCGCACGCCGCACGGGCGATGGCGGCAGACGCGCGGTTCATGTCATCGGCCAAATCGGCCATGTCGTAATCTGCCTGGGCGATGGTGGTCGCGCCAAAGGTATTGGTCTCGATCAAATCCGCCCCTGCGGCCAAATAACCGTCATGGATATCGCGAATGATGTCAGGCCGGGTCAGGCTGAGCAATTCGTTGTTGCCTTTGATGTCTCTGGGAAAGTCTTGAAAACGGGCGTACATGTTGTTCGGGCCGCCGTCCCCCCGGTACTGGGC
>Ga0209033_1002521_pt1 | contig 10034 bp, 9 predicted proteins | sample LauGreFa1BDMLBDN_2_FD_188218 | JGI IMG/M metagenome (GOLD analysis project Ga0209033, IMG submission 188218) | Freshwater lake microbial communities from Lake Michigan, USA - Fa13.BD.MLB.DN (SPAdes) (version 2) | ecosystem: Environmental > Aquatic > Freshwater > Lake | place: Lake Michigan, USA...
TCAATTAATGCCTTCGATTTCTTAAAGAAATCTTTGGCATTGACTTTATTGCACGTTGTTGAGTTCTCAAGGTACGACTGCGCACTGGTTTGCAAAATTGCTTTTGCTAGCAGGGCAACCCATTTTCTTGATATGCAGGCACGCCTGCAAACCTTAAAAATCGGGGTTTTCCATACCCGGCCTTCTTCTGAAGTCCGTCTCGTATGGGGAGGTGAAGAATAGCCTTGCCGAGGAAGGGGGGTCAAATCAAGAAATGCCCGCAAAAGGAGCGGTTTTAGCCCTCCACCTCAACCGCGGCGAGATCACGTTTTCCCTTGCGAAGAAGCAGGTATTTCCCATGCAAAAGGTCTGATTTTGAAGGGGTGAAATCCTCGGTTTCTACCTTTTTATTGTTCAAATACGCCCCGCCCTCCTTCACGATCCGCCGAGCCGCCGACTTTGAGTCCACAACCCCGGTCGCAGCGAGCAGATCTACCCAGCTTGGAAAATTTTGACCTTTTTTGATGACGGTTTTGGGCAATTGCGAAAGGGCAGAATCTAGGGTGGCTAGATCAAGGGATGAGATCTCTCCCTGACCAAATAATGCTTTTGCCGCCTCCTCCACTTTTTTAGCAACTTCTGCTCCATGAATAAGTGTTGTGAGTTCGCGAGCTAACTCACGATGGGCTTCTCTAGCACCTGGATTTGTTTGAACTGTTTGAATCAAACGCTCTATTTCAGCTCTATCTTTCATGGAGAAAACCTTTAATAGTTTAGGCATATCAGCATCATCGCTATTAAGCCAAAATTGAAAGAATTCATATGCACTAGTCATGGACTCATCTAGCCAAATTGCACCTGAAGCAGTTTTTCCAAATTTTGAACCATCAGCTTTAGCAAGTAATGGAACTGTTAGCGCATGAGCTGAGCCCGCTTCCACCTTACGAATTAAATCCAGACCTGCAACAATATTGCCCCATTGATCAGAGCCACCTATTTGAAGCAAGCATTGGTGCCGGCGGTATAGCTCTAGGTAATCAAAGGCTTGCAGTACTTGATAAGAGAATTCTGTGTAAGAAATACCGACAGTTGATAATCGGTTTGCAACTGAATCTTTAGCGAGCATTTGATTCACACTAAAATGCTTACCAATATCACGCAGAAATTCAAGAGCTGAGACCGGTTTGGTCCAGTCAAGATTATTCGCCATGATTGCGCCAGTTTTTTTATCACTAAAATCAATTACTTTCTCAACCTGATTCTTAATTTTTGCTACCCAATCGCTGACTACTTTTTCATCATTTAAAGTTCGCTCTTCATTTTTACCACTTGGATCCCCCACTAAACCAGTTGCTCCACCGACTAAAGGAATTGGTCGATGTCCAGCTAATTGAAACCTCTTTAGTACTAGTAATACGACTAGATTTCCTAAGTGAAGACTAGGCGCCGTTGGGTCAAAACCAACGTAAAGGCTGATTGGTTTACTAAGTGCGGCTTCTAGCTCTTTAGCATCAGTTGATTGAGCAATGAGGCCTCGCCAGGTGAGGTCTTCTAACAGTGCTTTACTCATGGTCTGATCATGCCTGATAAACGCTTCTGGTGCTTGGAGATCTCCGATTCAACTTTACTTAACTCCTTATTTAATTCAGAAATAGCCTGGGTAACAGATTTTTTCGAGGTTGCCATATCAGATGTTCGTGATGCGATGGCACCTTCCACATTTAGAAGCGCTCTTAAATCCTTGGTAAGAGCGGGGTGAATTTTTTGAAGTTGCTCATCACTTATTTCATGCAGTTCGATGCCAGATTTCTCACAAAATTTCACACACTCCCCAGCAACTTCATGAGCTTTTGAAAACGGGATCTGTTTTTTTGCTAGAAAATCTGCAATCTCAGTTGCTAATGAAAACCCAGCAGCAGCCGTTTTAGTTATCGCATCCTTATTAAACTTTGCTGTTGAAACCATGCCAGTGAGCGCTGGCAAGAGAATCAATAATTGATCCACTGAGTCAAAGACTGGTTCTTTATCCTCTTGTAGATCACGGTTATAAGCAAAAGGCATTCCTTTTAAAACAACTAATAACGATGTTAAATTACCAATAAATCTTCCGGACTTTCCACGGGCAAGCTCTGCCACATCAGCATTTTTCTTCTGTGGCATTATCGATGAGCCTGTTGCATATGCATCATCAATTACCACCCAGTTAAACTCTGTTGAACTCCAAAGTATGAACTCTTCACCGATTCTAGATAAATGAACTCCGAGCATAGCTAGTATAAAAAGTGCCTCAGCCGCGAAATCGCGATCACTTACAGCATCAATGCTATTAGCCATCGAACCGTTAAACCCGAGAGCTACTCCACTTTTCTTCGGATCAGGTTGAATAGATGAGCCAGCAAGTGCGCCTGCTCCAAATGGTGAAAAATTATTTCGCTCTAACCAATCAAAAATACGATCAATGTCTCGTAGCAATGAATGGGAATGCTTACTTAACTCTTGCGCAAAAGTAATCGGCTGAGCATGTTGAGTATGGGTAAATCCTGGCGCAATTACATCTAGGTTTTTTTCAGCCTGAGTATTAAAAGCTTTTATCAGATTTGATACTTCTCTAGCTACCTCAAGTAGGTGATCAACTAAGTACAGTTTAAAGTCGGTAACTACTAGGTCATTTCTAGATCTTCCCGCCCTAATTGCCCCGCCAACCGGGCCACATTTTTCGATTAAACCTCTTTCGATTGCACTGTGAACATCTTCATCCTCAGGTAAGTACTTAAATTTTCCACTACCGATATCACTGGCTAGCTCAATTAAGGCAGATTTAATTTTTGCGCCATCATCTTTTGAAACAATATTTTGTTCAACTAGATTACTCAGGTGTACTAAATTGACCTCGATTTCATACGGGGCAAGTCGCCAATCAAAACCCACACTTCGTGAAAGCGCAGCCATAGCCTGTGCAGGACTGGATTCAAATCTTCCTCCCCATAGTGTCATTTTTCTCCCTTAGATAATTTAATAATCTCTCTGGCAAGGCTTGCCCCACCAGATGCAGATTTTGAAACAACTAACACGTTGTCATCACCAGCAATTGTGCCAATAGCTGAGTTTAACTTTCCACCCTTACTGGCTCGATCAAGAATTCCAGCCAGAAACTGAGCAGCTCCAGTCGGAGTTTTAATAACAGCAAGGTTGCCACTTGAGTCTATTGAAATTATCAATTCTGATAACCCTTTACTTCGGTTATTATCTGGAGTATTAACAAACTGGTAGCGAAATACACCAGAATTATCCTTTCCTCTAACAGCTCCTAGCTCCTCAAGATCTCTACTTGCAGTCGCTTGAGTAACTGAGTGGCCTAAACGACTTAATTCTCTGACTAAATCACTTTGAGAATGGATTAGCTCATCATCTACAAGTTTTATGACCAATGATCGCCTAGCAGTTGCTGAGAGCATATTTAATTTAGCCATTATGCGCTCACCAAAGTTCCACCTCTATCATCTAGTGCATCTAGAACACAACCTAAATCTGTTCCATCTGTAATTCTTACCGCAAATGCCCCTGAGTCAATTGCCTTAATCGCAGCGGTTACTTTAGGAATCATTCCTTCCGAGAATGAAGGAGCAATTTCTCTAAGCTCTTCAATTGTAATTTCACTGATTAACGATGATTGATCTGGCCAATTTCTATAAATTCCTGCGACATCGGTTAAGAAAATAACTGAATCAGCACGCAGCGCACCGCCAATAGCTGCCGCAACAAGATCAGCATTCACGTTATAACCAATGCCATTCTCATCGGCAGCGACAGGTGATACCACTGGTAGGTATCCCTCTGTTATCAAACTTTCTAAAATCATAGGGTTAACATCTGCAACCTCTCCAACAAAACCAATATCTACAGCTTTTCCATCCACTACTGGTTTGAACTTCCTAGCCCTAATCAAACCCCCATCAGAGGCTGATAAACCAACTGCATTAACATCACTACCAATTAGATAATTCACAATCGAACGAAGAACTTGTCCACTTAACACAGATTGAACAACAGTAAATACTTGCTCAGAGGTTAGGCGATAGCCGGCGATTTTTTCTTTACCTAAACCCTTTTCTGTCAGCGCAGCATCGATTTGTGGACCTCCGCCATGCACTAAAACAATTTGCTCACCATCTAAAAATGCATCCGCAATTGCCTCAAGTACCGGGTCAGTTGAGTTGTCGCTAGGAAGTGCATTCCCCCCGTATTTAATTACAATCATCTAACACCCATTAATTCAAGGCCAGCGTTCTCAGGTAGGCCAATCATTATGTTTGCATTCTGAATTGCCTGTCCAGCTGCACCTTTTCCTAAGTTATCAATAGCTGTTGAAACTAGTATTCGATTTACATGAGAATCAACCATCACTTGCATTTGAACATTGTTACTTCCCAGCACTGCGCTAGTAGATGGCATCACTCCTGGCTTTAAAACTGATACAAACTTGCTTTGATTGTAGAAACTTTGATAAGTTTTTTGAACATCCTCAGATGAAAGTTTTCTAGTTAATTTTGCTGAAACTGTGGCAAGAATGCCTCTCGGCATTGGCGCCAGAATTGGCGTGAATGAGATCTTGACTTCCTTACTTGAAACTTGTTTCAAAACTTGTTCAATTTCCGGCGTATGCTGGTGGATTCCCCCAAATTTGTATGAGCTTAGATTATTCATTACTTCAGAACCTAATAGGTTAACTTTGGCTGATCTGCCAGCACCCGTTGTGCCAGAGGCTGCAACTGCGAGAATATCCTCCGCTTCAATAGAAGTTAACGCAGGAGCGATAGAAAGCGCTATTGCCGTTGCATAACATCCTGGGTTTGAAACCCTAGTAGCACTTGCAATTAACTTATTATCAGTTAACTCCGGTAGCCCATATACCCAACTTCCTGCATATTGCCCGCCATAGTATTTTTCCCATTGGGCACTATCGACTAACCTAAAATCTGCTCCTAAATCTATGATTTTAACTTTGCTATCAATGCCAGCAATTAATTTTGCAGATTCACCGTGGGGTAATGCTATAAAAACTAACTCACATTCATTAATCTTTACTACCTCAGTTGATTTAAATTTTTGTCCATTAAAAGTACTCAATTGCGGATGTACACTTGTAATAAGCTCTCCAGCATTTGAACCAGCGGCAATGTATACAATTTCAAATTTTGGATGAGCCGATAACAATCGCAATAATTCACCGCCAGCGTATCCGCTGGCTCCAACTACGGCTGTCTTCATATGACAATGGTAAAGCCTATAAGCATACTTATGCAAATGTCTGCATATTTATACATTATCCCCTCAGCGTGGCTCCACATAGCTTGCCTGCTGAAGCAACTGCTTGGTCTCGATAAGATGCAACCTCATCCGCAGTTAAAGTTCGATCAGATGCTCTAAATGAAAGAGTGAAAGCTAAGGAGACTTTTCCATCACCAATTTGGTCATAGCGGTCAAAAAGTGTGATTGATTCAAGTAATGAGCCAGCGCCAATTCGAAGGGCGGACTCGACTTGAGAGGCACCTACATCTTTCGCCACGACCAAAGCAACATCTTGCACAGTAGCTGGCATAGACCAGATCTTTGGAGCTTTAACTGTGGAAGCAAATGGCAATTCACTAATTATTACTGCAAAAGCGCAACTGCGCTCTGGTAGGTCTAGATCAGATATTACTCGTGGATGAAGTTCACCGGCATGAGCTATAACTTTTCCGTCGACCTTAATTTCAGCACATCTACCGGGATGCCATGGTGCTAAATCGCTGGCCGAGATTTCAAAACTATTACCTGTCGCTTCGATTATCTCTACCGCTTTTGCAATTGCATCGCTCCAAGTGAATTTAATACCACTACCTTGCCAATCACTTAATTCTTTTTCACCAGCAACAATTGCGCCAACAAACAGCATCTGCTTTGGTACTCCATCGTAAATTTGTCTAATGGTTTTTTCTGAAGGTCGTTTGCCAATGCTTGGAGTGACTGCTTCCTTTAGAGGCTTGGTATTTCTAAAGACAGTTCCCGTTTCAAAGATTGCAATATCTTTCATGCCTCGCCCAATATTTCGTATCATCGTGCTTATTAGACCTGGAATCAAATGAGTACGAAGAAGTGGAAATTCCTCAGACATTGGATTAGCAATTCTAAAAGATTTAGCTCGATCACCAGTAAAGCCGAGTGTGTCAACCATTTTTTGGTTAACGAACGGATAGTTGATTACCTCAGAAAAACCTTGATTAGCCAACATAGTTGAAATCTGCCGTTTTCTTATCTGCATTGAAGTTAAGGAAGCACCTGCTCGACCAATTGGTAATTTAGATGGAATTAGGTCATACCCATTAATTCTTGCGATTTCCTCTGAGAAATCAGCAGAGGTAACAAGATCACTTCGCCAGCTTGGTACCTCAACTGTTAGAAGATTAGAACTGCCGGTAACCTTGCAACCAATTACAGTTAAAGCATCTTTAACCTGTTTAGTCGAGTATTTATAGCCAATAAACCTTGAGATATTATCGATAGAAATTTTCATTTTTCGTTTCTTTATCGGTGCACCAGCTGTAGCAGTACCAACATACTTAGCCCCAGCTAATTCAATTAAAAGCTGAGCTGCCCTAGCAGATGCAATCTCAGTTAAAGCCGGATCAGTATTTCTCTCCATGCGCCTAGATGCCTCACTAGATAACATATGAAATCTCGAATTTTTGGCGATACTGATTGGATCAAAATGAGCAGCCTCCAGCGCAATCTTGGATGTTTGTAAAGTTACTTCAGAAGCTAATCCTCCCATTGTGCCAGCAAGTGCAAGTGGTGACTTTGAATCACATATCAATAGATTATCTGGATCTAATTTCCGCTCCACTTTATCTAAGGTAGTTAACTTAGATAACTTACCAGCACGAGTAACGCGTAAGCCTCCAACAATTACATCGGCATCAAAAGCGTGAAGTGGTTGACCTAGCTCAAGCATTACATAGTTTGTAATATCAACAGCTAAGGATATAGATCGCATTCCACATTTTTCGATCCGTCGCACCATCCATAATGGGGTCGGTCTTTTAACATTTACATTCTCAAGAGTTCGAATATGAATCAAATCAGAACCACTTTTATCTTCAATTTTCACGGACACTGCTTTAGTACTTTTAATGGCATTTAGTTTTTTAGCGCTCTTACTATCCGCTGGATCTACATACTTACATTTCAAACTGCCGGCTAATTCTCGAGCAAGGCCTCGAATAGACATCGCATAGCCACGATCAGGGTTTATTGAAATATCAAAAATAGTATCGGCGACATTTAGAAGACTTAAAGCATTAGCTCCAATTTTCCCATCTGGTAAAACAATAATTCCTGAGTGCTCATCACTGATTCCCAACTCTTTTGCGGAACAGATCATGCCATCGCTGTTCTTGCCATAAGTTAATCGAGATGAAATAGCAAAGTTCCCGGGTAAGACCGCCCCTGGTAAAGCAACTACAACTAAATCATTAACCTTAAAATTTCTGGCACCGCATATTACATACCTAGTCTTTTTTTCACCCACATCTAATCCAACATATCTGATGGGTTTTTTAACCTCTGGCAACTCTTCAATTGAAAGCACCTTGCCGACTACTAGAGGCCCCTTTAAATCTTTTCCTTGCTCATCAATTCCCTCAACTTCAAACCCTACTTTTACAAATGCTTCTGCAATTTCTTCAGAAGTAATCTTTACCGGCAGAGATACATACTCCGATAACCAACTTAAAGGAATTTTCATTTTATCCCAACCCCAAAACTTTGGGTAAATCTAATATCGCCTTCAACAATGTCGTGCATGTCGGTAATCCCATACTTAACCATTAGTGTGCGTTCAAGACCCATACCGAATGCGAAACCAGAATATTTCTTAGTATCAACTCCACAAGTTGCTAACACTTTTTCATTAACCATTCCGCAGCCACCCCACTCAATCCAACGACCGTTGAAGAAAACATCAACTTCAGCTGATGGTTCGGTGAATGGGAAAAACGATGGTCTTAATCTTGTAGTAACTTCATTGCCGAAAATGGATTTAGCAAAATAATCAAGTGTTCCTTTTAGGTCGGCCATTGTTATATCTTCATCAATAACCAAACCCTCGACCTGGTGAAATACTGGAGTGTGGGTAGCATCCAACTCATCCGCTCGATATGTCTTACCAGGACAGATCACATAAATTGGTGGGCGCTGTTCAAGCATTGTTCGAATCTGAACAGGAGAGGTATGTGTTCGTAATACTAATTTAGCCTCAAGTGGTTGAATAAAAAAAGTATCCTGCATAGTTCTGGCTGGATGATCAGCTGGAATGTTTAAAGCATCAAAATTCAGCCATTCAGATTCAAGTTCAGGACCCTCAGCTACGTTATAACCTAATCCAATAAACAAATCTGAAATTTCATTAGTAAGGATTGTTAATGGATGAAGCCCGCCCTTTAGTGTGCGGCGGCCAGGTAAAGTGACATCTACCTTTTCAGTAAGTAGTGCCTGACTATCTCTTTGTTTTGCTAGTTCAGAGTTCTTTAATTCAAATGCTTGGTTGACCTCAGATCGCGCACTTCCAATTAACTTACCAAACTCCGCACGCTCACTTGTTTCTAGAGACGCTAAGGCTTGGTTAGCTTTCGCAAGAGCTGATTTATCTCCAACATAATCGATTTTTATCTGTTTTAGGTTTTCTAGATTTGATGCTCCCGCTATTGCAGACAAAGCGCTTGCTAAATCAGCTGAAATTTGCCCTTTATCTAACGACATAATGCGCTAAGTCTATAAGGAGAGCCCAATGGAATGTAGGACAATTGCCGCAGCACTAGCAACATTTAATGATTCTGCGTAACCCTTCATCGGGATCGATACTTTAATTGGATCTGAGGTCAGTTCCGGCAATCCGCGAGCTTCATTTCCAAATATCCAGACTGAGGGTGTCTTCTTCGCTTTATCAATAAACTCAGCATTAAATCGCTGATCTGCTTCTCCAGTTAATGCATATATTGCAAACATATTTTGTTTTGCCTCTGTAATGAACTCTTCAATATTTATGTCAACAACAACAGGGATATGCCAAAGTGAACCAACCGTTGCTCGCACAGTCTTTGGATTGAAAATATCGACACTTTCTGCCGAAAAAACTACTGCATCAAAACCACAAGCATCGGCAGTTCTAATTACTGTGCCGGCATTACCTGGATCTTGAATCTGCCAAAAAAAAGCGATCTTATTTGGCTTTCTCTGCCATAGGTCTTTTAGCTTTAATGATTTTGTAGAACACAGGGCAATAATTCCTTGGGGTGACTCTGAATCTGCCATCGCGCTCATCACTTGATCGGATACCTGGATTAACTCACAATTAACAAGTGTTTCCTTACTGACATTTTCAGATAATTTAGATAAACCATTCTCAGTTACATAAACTCGTTTTACTGCTAGGCCCTCACCTAGTTTGGGTACTAATGCTTCACGTACGGCTTGTATTCCTTCAGCAATAAACGCACTTTCTAACTCTCTATTTTTCTTTCCCCTAGGACCAATAAGAGCCTTAACTCGCTCGATATGAGGCGAATTAAGGCTCGTAATATTTTCCATCTCTAACTTTTATTTTTAAAGAAGCTTAAGCTGTTACAACATTTTTACGCGCGATCTCAACCAACTTTGAGAAAGCCGCTGGATCATTAGTTGCAAGCTCTGCAAGAACTCTGCGGTCAACCTCCACACCAGCGATTTTTAATCCCTGGATTAATCGGTTATACGTCATGTTGTTAGCTCGGGCAGCAGCATTGATTCGTTGAATCCAAAGACGACGGAAATCGCCTTTCTTATCCTTTCGATCATTAAATGCATAAACGAGAGAGTGAGTTACCTGCTCTTTTGCTTTTGAAAAAAGACGTGAACGTTGCCCACGATAACCAGCGGCACGCTCTAAAGTTGTACGGCGCTTTTTCGCCGCATGTACACCACGTTTTACTCTAGCCATTTGTCTCTCCCCTTACTTCAAACCGAGCATGCGCTTGGCTGCA
>Ga0209033_1002524_pt1 | contig 10032 bp, 9 predicted proteins | sample LauGreFa1BDMLBDN_2_FD_188218 | JGI IMG/M metagenome (GOLD analysis project Ga0209033, IMG submission 188218) | Freshwater lake microbial communities from Lake Michigan, USA - Fa13.BD.MLB.DN (SPAdes) (version 2) | ecosystem: Environmental > Aquatic > Freshwater > Lake | place: Lake Michigan, USA...
TGCTTCGGATTGGGTGAATTCTCCAACCAATTGCATTTCCATCCAATCGGCTCCTTCAATGCTGCAGAACTTTGTGTTGTCCATGGAATTGTTGTGACAGTTAGCAACGGGAGATCCTCTCCCCCATTCAATTACTGACTCGCTGCCAGCCGCAGTTATCAATGTGGATGGTTCGTAGCAATACACCTGTTGGTCATATCGGCATTGAGTCCAATAGCTCTGGGTATACGGAAGATCCGCAATCGTCAGAAAAGTGTTTTTTCCACTGGAGTGCGCATCTGGCATCACTGCCGGAAGGATTGAAGTTGTTGTACTTAAGAATGGGCTGTCATCCGGTATCGCCCCAGCAGACGCAGAAATGGAATTGAAAGTCACGAAACACAGAAGTGAGACCGCAGTTAGTAGCGAAATAAAATTCGTTTTTCTCATAATGACGACCCTAACCAATTAGGAGCACGAATATTCCCGCTATTGCAACACTGCGCTGCGAGTGCTAAACGAAGTGGGCAACAGATGGCCCACTTGATTATTTGATCGCTGCGAAGCCCAATTCAAGGTCGGCCAAGATGTCGGCAATTGATTCAAGTCCAACAGACAAACGCACGAGTCCAGGTGCAACACCAGCAGAAAGTTGTTCTGCTTCGGTCAACTGGCTGTGAGTTGTAGATGCTGGGTGAATCACGAGGCTGCGAACGTCACCGATGTTTGCAACATGGCTATGCAATTGCAATGCCTCCACAAACTTCTGACCAGCCTCGCGGCCGCCCTTTACTTCGAATGCAATAACTGAGCCAAAGCCCTTGCCACCGAAATATTTCTTCGCACGATCGTGCCATGGGCTTGAAGACAAGCCGGCGTAATTGATGCTGGAAACAGCACCTTGCTTCTGCAAGAACTCTGCAACTTTCGCTGCGTTCTCCCAGTGGCGATCCATACGCAATGAAAGTGTTTCTACACCCTGCAAAATGCTCCACGCATTGAATGGGCTTGCTGACATACCAAGGTCGCGCAACATTTGTACGCGAGCTTTGATGATGTATGAACCTGCACCAAGTGCTGGCCAGTATGCAAGACCGTGATACGACGGATCTGGCTCGGTGAAGTTCGGGAATCGACCACTAGCTGCGAAGTCAAACTTGCCACCGTCGATGATTGCGCCAGCGATTGCTGTGCCGTGACCACCGAGGAACTTTGTTGCTGAGTGAACAACAATGTCTGCACCCCACTCCAGTGGGCGAATGCCGTATGGCGTTGGCACAGTGTTGTCAAGCATCAATGGGATGCCGTGTGCATGTGCAACTTTCGATACGCCCTCGATGTCGAAGATGTCATTCTTTGGGTTTGCGAGAACTTCACCGAAGAACAACTTTGTGTTTGGACGAATGGCGCTCTTCCACTGCTCAAGATCATCTGGGTTGTCAACAAACGTGACCTCGATACCCATTTTTGGAAATGTGTAATGCAACAAGTTGTATGTGCCACCGTACAACGACGGTGATGCAACGATGTGGCTGCCAGTCTCAGCGAGTGTGAGGATGCCGAGTGTTGCAGCGCTCTGACCAGAGGACACCACGAGTGCTCCAGGAAGACCGACTGCAGTTGCAGTGCCGCCTTCAAGGTCTGACAAACGAGCTTCGAGAACACCAGTCGTTGGGTTCATCAGACGTGTGTAGATGTTTCCGATTTCAGCAAGCGCAAATAGATTTGCTGCGTGCTGTGAGTCGCGGAATTGGTACGACGTTGTCTGATAGATAGGGACCGCGCGTGCACCAGTCGCTGAGTCTGGTGTTTGGCCGGCGTGAATTTGACGGGTATCGAAGCCCCACTGTGGTGTTGTCATAGGACGAAACCCTATCCGTCAATTCCCGACCAAACAACTCGGGTATTCGCCCCAACCCTGGATACGAAAAAGGGACCCGCCGAAGCGAGTCCCTTTCTCTAATTCTTCGCTGTGTGAAGGAATCAGCCGCCTGAAACTTCAGACACTGATTGCTTGCCCGCAGACAACCACGGCATCATGCTGCGCAATTGCTTGCCTACTGCCTCGATTGGGTGCTTTGCACCGGCTTCACGCAACGCGTTGAAGTTGGCACGGCCCTCTTCTGATTCCTTGACCCACTCGCGAGCAAACTTGCCTGACTGAATTTCCTTGAGGATCTTCTGCATGGCTTTCTTTGTTGCCGGAGTAATCACACGTGGTCCACGGGTGACATCGCCATATTCAGCAGTGTCGGAAATGCTGTAACGCATTCCGGTGATGCCTTCTTCGTACATAAGGTCAACGATGAGTTTCACTTCGTGCAAGCACTCGAAGTACGCCATCTCTGGCTGGTAGCCAGCCTCGGTCAGAGTTTCGAATCCGGCTTGCACCAATGCAGCAACACCACCACACAGAACAGCCTGCTCACCGAACAAGTCGGTCTCGGTCTCTTCGGTGAATGTTGTTTCGATAATTCCTGAACGTGCGCCACCGATTGCTTCTGCGTACGACAATGCAAGCGCTTTTGCGCCGCCTGTTGCATCTTGCTCAACTGCGATGAGGCAAGGCACGCCGCCGCCTTCGGTGTATGTACGACGCACCAAGTGACCTGGACCCTTTGGCGCAATCATGATGATGTCGACACCCTTTGGTGGACGAATGCGCTTGAAACGAATGTTGAAGCCGTGTGCAAAAGCAAGTGCCTTGCCAGCCTTCATATAACGCTTGATGTGATCGTTATATGTGGCCTTCTGCTCAGTGTCTGGCATTGTCATCATGATGACGTCTGCCCACTTTGCAGCATCGGCGATGCTCTTCACGGTGAGTCCAGCAGCCTCGGCCTTAGCAGCAGACTTCGAACCTTCACGAAGTCCAACAACAACCTGGACACCGCTCTCCTTCAGGTTCAACGCATGTGCGTGACCTTGTGAGCCGTAACCGATAATTGCGACCTTGCGGCCACGAATAATCGAAGGATCAACGTCCTTCTCGTAGTACATCTTTGCTGCCATCAGCTTGCCTTTCCTTTTGTGGCACCTTTTCGTGCCTCGCGTTCCAACTTGGGTAGGGCGACCCGACCCGTTCTTTGGCTCTCCACGATGCCATAACCGCGCAATAATTCCTCAAAATCATCGATTTTCTCAGGATTTCCATCAATTGAGATGGTCACAGCGTCGGCTCCGACGGCCAAAACCTTGGCTTCGAAGAGGTTTGCCAACTCGGAAATCTGGCCACGACGCTCCCCATCAACCCGGACCGTGGCGATCATGAGCTCTCGTTCGACGGACTTGCGAGGGTCAAGCTCGGTGATGCGCACGACATCAATCAGTTTGAACAACTGCTTCACAATCTGTTCAAGAGGCGTCGCAGAGATGTCGACCACGATGGTGATGCGGCTGTAATTCGGATCATCAGATGGCGCAACAGCCAACGAATAAATGTTGTAACCACGTCGGGCGAATAAACCAGAGACGCGCGCAAGCACACCAGGACGGTTCTGCACCATCACAGACAAGATGTGATGTTGACGAGAGTCTCCGTATGGATTGTTTGAATTAATGGAACTCATTTGAGGAACTCCCTTCGGCTTTCTTGATTCGGATGCAACAACACTTCATCGTTGCTCGCGCCTGCAGGAACCATGGGGAAAACTTTTTCAAATTCTTCAACACGGAACTCAACAACAACAGAACGATCGTTGATGCTGTTCGCCAGTGCAATCGCTTCATCAATCTCATCGACCGACTCCACACGAATGCCTACACAACCCATTGCTTCGGCCCACTTCACGAAGTCAGGACAACCAGCAAGATCTACTTCGGAATAACGTTCTCCGTAGAACATCTCTTGCCATTGGCGAACCATACCGAGGTAGGTGTTGTTCAGGATGGCAATCTTCACGTGAATGCCTTCCGTTGTTGCTGTAACAAGTTCTTGCGCAGTCATTTGGAAACAACCATCGCCATCGATGGCCCACACTGTGCGTTCTGGCTTTGCTGCTTTTGCACCAATTGCTGCAGGCACCGAGAAACCCATTGTTCCGAGGCCACCAGAGTTCACCCATGTATATGGCTCGTTGAATTCCCAGAACAAACTTGTCCACATCTGGTGCTGACCAACACCACTGACAACAATCGTGCCTTCAGGTGCTGCATCACGCAGTTTTTCTAAGCAGAATTGCGGCTTCAGTTTGTCGCCAGGGCCAGACATGTCATATGTAAGTGGGAATTGTTCTTTCCAACCGTTGACACGGCTACGCCACGGAGTGATGTCTGTTGCAGAAACGCCCTCAGCCATTAGCTCTTTGATGGCTTTGAGAAGTTCTTCTACTACTTGTCGACAATCGCCAACAATAGGAACATCAGGCTTACGAACTTTGCCTTGCTCTGCAGGGTCGATGTCGACGTGAATGATTTTTGCATCTTGCGCAAACGAATTCACTTTGCCAGTGACGCGGTCATCGAAGCGAGAACCCAATGCAATCAGCAAGTCGCTCTTCTGCATTGCTGTAATTGCAGTTGCAGTTCCGTGCATACCTGGCATGCCGTAACACAGCGGATGATTGTCTGGGAATGCCCCACGTGCCATGAGGGTGGTAACAACGGGAATCTGCAACAACTCTGCAAGTTCCTTCACAACTTCAGCTGCACGCGCTTTCAAAACGCCGCCACCTAAGTACAGAACTGGTTTTTCAGAAGCAAGAATCAGCTTTGCTGCTTCCTTGATCATCTTTGGATGACCCTTTACATTTGGCCGATATCCAGGAAGTGAATCAACTACTTCTTCATCTGTTGGCCAATGCCATGTCATGGTGTTTTGCAATACGTCTTTTGGCATGTCGATAAGCACAGGGCCCGGGCGACCGGTGGTTGCAATGTAAAAGGCTTGTCGAACTGCCATTGGAATATCTTCAGCGCGCATCACAAGTTCGTTGTGCTTGGTAACACTGCGTGTAATACCAACGGTGTCGCATTCTTGGAACGCATCTGTACCGATTGCTGACGTTGACACTTGACCAGTGATACACACCATTGGAATGCTGTCCATGAACGCATCACACAATGGCGTGACCATGTTTGTTGCAGCTGGACCACTTGTCACCATTGCAACACCAGGTCGACCAGTGACGTGTGCATAACCCTGGGCCATGTGCCCAGCACCTTGTTCATGACGAACGAGAACGTGTCTGATGCTTGACTTCAACAGCGGGTCATAGGCAGGAAGGATGCAGCCGCCTGGCAGACCAAACATGATCTCGACGTTTTCCATCTCGAGAGAGCGAATGAGAGCCTCAGCTCCTGTGAGTGTCTCTTTTGTGGACATCTGATGTCTCCTAGTTGTGATTGCAATAACTACAAGTGTGGCGAGAAATGAAAAAACCACCCGGAAGGGTGGTTTTCAGCGCGTTCGGCATGGTGCCGACGCGCTACAGAACTACTACGACGAGTACTGAGGTGGTGAACTCCGTTGTCATTAGGTTCAGTCTGCCACCCGTTCATACGGGTTCGCAACCCCCAAAACCTGGGCGGGCACCACATGCCCGGTGGCCACGAGAGCCCCCAATGCCAAGAGAAAGATGGTGACTCCGACATTGACTTTGATGGCCGAGACAAGGTCCCCTGACAGCACATAGAGACCAGCGCGTGTACCTCCGCAACTGGGGCAGGCAATGCCCGTGATGCGCTGCAGCGGGCACAGGCTCGGCTGATGACTGAGGAAATTGGCCAACCTTTGCGTGACAGGGCTGGCCAGAACGACTCCGGCCAACCCCAACAGCAGAGTTCTATCCCTCACGAACCACCGTGGTTTTCGCGATGTAGTCCCATACGCCTTGTCGGCTTGGAACTACCAAAATCAAAACTGCACTGATAAGGCCCGTGATGCCAGTGATGGTACCAAGCACAATCTTTCCCAATCCTTCACGCAACAGCATCTGCGTCATGGTTGCTGGCGTGCCGGTGTTGACATCAACAATCTTGAGCTTCAACATTTTCTTTGCTGGTGAAGTGGACTGTTGCCACAACACAATGCTCCAGATCAGCCAGCCAATTCCACATGTAACGACAAAGAGCAACGAATCGAGGAGCAGTGCTCCGAAGCGAACGCCATTGTCACAAGGAACAACGGAGCCTGAACCGGAGCCTCCAAAACTATTTCTACCAATTGGTGGGGGTGGCGGTGGTGTGGAAAATGGATCAGACATTGAAGTCTCCCTACAACTGAGAAGCAAGCGAATAGAACCTGCTCGACACATCGTAAGCCATCAGGGTTTAGCGTGTGAACAACCGACGAAGGGTCCCCCATGAAATTTGCACGCACACCAGACGACCGATTCAATAATTTGCCCAACTGGCCGTACGAACCTCATTACACAGATGTTTCTGCTGGTGACGGAACTTCTGACACATTGCGTGTTGCGCACTACGAAGGTGGACCAAAAGATGCAAAGACAACCGTGTTGTTAATGCACGGAGAACCAAGTTGGTCATTTCTGTATCGCAAGATGATGGCACTTCACATTGCAGCGGGCCATCGCGTCATTGCACCAGACCTCATTGGATTCGGTCGTAGCGATAAGCCGTTGCAAACAACTGATTACACATACGAACGACATGTTGCGTGGATGAACGAATGGCTGAACAAAAATGACTTCATCGGAATGACTTTTGTTGGTCAAGACTGGGGCGGTCTAATTGGTCTGCGTCTTGTCACCGCCAATGTCGATCGTTTCGATCGCATTGTTGTAGCTAATACTGGTTTGCCACTCGCTACCCGTGAACCATCAGACGCATTCCGTGCGTGGCAGAAATTCTCCCAAGAGGTTCCTGTTTTTGACGTGGGAATGATGATGAGTGGTGGATCAAAGACTGAATTGGCTCCCGAAGTAATTGCTGCCTACAACGCCCCATTCCCCGACGAGTCTTACAAGTCCGCTGCACGCATCTTCCCTACCTTGTACCCAGACGGCGCTGACCATCCTTCAAACATTGCCAACACAAAGGCATGGGAAGTGCTGCGAGCATGGAACAAACCACTGCTCACGGCTTTCACCGATGGTGACCCCATCACGAGGGGCGGGCACAAAACTTTCCAGCAAGAAGTACCTGGAGCCAAGGGGCAGACACACACCCTTATTACCGGTGGCGGCCACTTCCTGCAGGAAGACAAAGGCGAAGAGTTCGCCACAGTGGTGAATGCATTTATCGCCGCTAACCCTGTCTAACTAGGCATAAAGCCATACGGGGCAATGGCAACGGGTAGCAAAGCAGGGCACAGTGTCTCGGTTCGCCTAGCCTGAATGCCATGTCTGAACCCCGTACTATCGCCCCTGCTGAAGGAAAGCTCGGTGTCCTCACCGTTGGCCTCGGCGCAGTGGCTTCCACTCTCATCGCTGGCGTCGAATTAGCCAAGCGTGGCCAAGGTAAGCCCATTGGCTCCATGACCCAGATGGGCACTATCCGCCTTGGGAAGCGCACCGAAAAGCGCAACCCACTTGTGCAGGACTTTGTTCCGCTCGCACGCCTTGAAGACATCGTGTGGGGAGCGTGGGACGTCTTTCCTGACGACGCCTATGTTGCTGCATCACGTGCCGGCGTTTTGGAACAGGGCAAGCACATTGAAGCCATCTCTGACGTCTTGCGTGACATTCGCCCAATGAAAGCAGCGTTCGAACGCAAGTACGCACGCAACCTTGATGGTGAACACATCATGGCAGTTAGTAGCAAGCGAGAAATGTTGAACGGCATTCGTGCCGACATCAACCGCTTCCGCGATGAGAAAAAAGTTGATCGACTTGTCATGATCTGGTGCGCAAGTACCGAGATCTACATCGAGCCAGGACCACAGCACGCAAGCATCGAAGCATTTGAAAAAGCAATCGACGCAAACGACGACGCCATTGCACCATCGATGCTGTACGCATACGCAGCAATTCTTGAGCACGTTCCTTTCGCAAACGGTTCGCCAAACCTTGCTGTTGACATGCCATTCCTTCGTCAACTTGCCACAGACACCAATGTTGCAATTTCTGGTAAAGACTTCAAGACCGGACAGACACTGATGAAAACAGTGCTTGCACCTATGTTGAAAGCACGTCAGCTTGGCCTTGCCGGTTGGTACAGCACAAACATCTTGGGTAACCGTGACGGTGAAGTTCTAGATGCTCCTGAAAACTTCAAGACAAAAGAGGAATCAAAGCTCGGTGTACTTGAAGACATTCTTGACCCAAGCAACAACCCAGACCTTTATGGAAATGTCTTTCACAAGGTAAGTATCAACTACTACCCACCACGTGGCGACAACAAAGAGGGTTGGGACAACATCGACATCTTCGGTTGGATGGGTTACCCCATGCAGATCAAGGTCGACTTCCTCTGTCGTGACAGCATCCTTGCTGCTCCGCTTGCACTCGACCTCATTTTGTATTCAGACCTTGCACAGCGTGCGGGCCTTGGCGGCATCCAGGAATGGTTGTCGTTCTATTACAAGAGCCCACAGGTTGCACCAGGCCTTCATGCCGAACACGATTTATTTGTCCAGCTTGAAAAACTGCACAACACCTTGCGTTGGTTGATGAATGAAGACCAAATCACACATCTTGGTCGCGAATACTACGACGACGTCGATTAACTCATGACTCGCTCTGCAGTTCGGGCTTTTCTCTTTGACGCTCTGTGTATTCTCCTGATGGTTGTTATTGGTACTCGTAATCACGACACCGACACAGGCATCAATGGAGTGCTCTATGTGGCGGCTCCATTCTGGATTGCAGTGTTTATTGCCCATGTTGCACCGACAATGCAACGCACACCTGCAGAACCGAACAAGTACGTCGTGTGGGGATACACCGTTGTTATGGGAATGGTGTTGCGCAATTACCTATTTGATCGCGGTACCGCACCTGCGTTCATCATTGTTGCGACACTGTTCTTGGGCGCCACCATGCTCGGCTGGCGTGCAGTGCTGGCTCGTCGTACTGCTAACTAGCAGTACCCAGTAATCCCAGAAATTCATCGAGCCCAGAACACCGCGCTACGGCAGCGCGCAGAAACGCAACACCGTCCGCTACAGACTCTTTGACCCGCAACAACGGCACATCTACAACTACGTAAATGTTGCCCTCCTGAAGGACAAGTTTGGCGTTAATTAGTTCTGCATTGAGACTTAGGACTTCCAACATGGTCACCTCAGTTAACGAAGTTGAGCGTGCAATCGGAGCGGATAACCGCACAATGTCTGGACCTTCGATCGCGTCGAGTATCTGTGCAGAAATTGTGATGTCATTCGAGCTGAAAGAGATCTGGTGATTTGAATGACTGATGTCTTCATCACTTAGTTGAAAACCGCATTCTGTGAACGAAGTGACCAACGGTCCAAAGAACCTGACAAACGGTTCATAGACAGCAGGAACACAGATACCCCAATCGTCACCAGTGACATACATCCACTCTGGTTCTGCCCCATCGACAATGAGAGTAATTTCGCCGCCGCGTGGAGTGGCGCGGATGGCACGCCATAGGTAAAAACCATGAATCACCAAAGAAGTTTCACCAAGCGTTTCTGCACGCAAAGTGCCAGACACTGGCGACGCACCCCAACGTGACCAATCCGATGTGTGCTGCACCCACATGTCACCAATTTGGAATGAGGTAAATGCAGGCATTGAATTCTCTTGGTCGAGCGTGATGTCTGAGAATGAATTGAAATAGCTTTCTGCTACACGGTGCAACATGTCTGCTTTCAATACCGCGGTGCAGCGTCCTTCATTGTCATCGCGTACTTCGAAAAATGTTTCAATTTCTTCATCTTCATGATTTCCTGCCGGATAATCCGCGCAAACATATTCATCGCCAGAACGAGCAATCAGAACATTTTCACCAGCATGGTGTGTCACTGTGACGTCACCATAGGCTGCGGCAAGACTCGCAAGAGACTGCAGAAAGGTATCAGTGAGAGCTACAGGTTGCCATGGGTCAGTGGAGTCGCCAGCAGCATCGAGCCACGAGTGAATCATGGAACCCGAGACAAACCACCGACGAGTTGCATGTCCGAGC
>Ga0209033_1002530_pt1 | contig 10012 bp, 8 predicted proteins | sample LauGreFa1BDMLBDN_2_FD_188218 | JGI IMG/M metagenome (GOLD analysis project Ga0209033, IMG submission 188218) | Freshwater lake microbial communities from Lake Michigan, USA - Fa13.BD.MLB.DN (SPAdes) (version 2) | ecosystem: Environmental > Aquatic > Freshwater > Lake | place: Lake Michigan, USA...
CCTTTGATCCATGCACACCCAACACTGTCAGAGGCAATGGGCGAAGCTCATATGGCACTTGCAGGCAAACCGCTTCACGCACACGGATAACCAAGGAGAGAAATAGATGACATTCTCAGTAACGATGCCCGCACTTGGCGAGAGCGTTAGCGAAGGTACGGTCACTCGTTGGTTAAAGGCCGAAGGTGATCACGTAAATGTTGATGAACCGCTCCTAGAAGTTTCAACCGACAAAGTAGATACCGAGATTCCTTCACCAGTTTCGGGAACTTTGCAAAAGATTGTTGTACAAGTTGATCAAACTGTTCCGGTGGGAGCAGAGCTTGCGATTATTTCCGATAGCGCTGGTGCATCAACGCCAGCTCCTGCAGCTGCTCCAGTGGTTGCAGCACCAGCACCAGCACCAGTTGCTGCGGCTCCTGTTACGCCTCCACCTGCACCAGTTGCACCTGCTGCTCCTGCTCCAACAGGTGCGGGAACTGTCATTACGATGCCCGCACTTGGCGAGAGCGTTTCAGAAGGAACAGTTACACGCTGGCTAAAAAATGTTGGAGATTCAGTTGCAGTTGATGAAGCGCTGCTAGAAGTTTCTACTGACAAGGTTGATACCGAAATTCCTTCACCAGTTGCTGGAACTCTTCTTGCAATCGATGTTGCAGTTGATACAACTGTTCCAGTTGGTGCACGTCTTGGATTGATTGGAGTGTCCGGCGGAGCGGTTTCTGCTCCAGCTGCTCCATCAGCACCAGTTACACCACCGCCTGCACCGACACCACCGCCGGCCCCAGTTGTGTCCGCGCCAGTTACACCAGTCGCTGTTGTTCAAACACAAGCACCTGTTTCACAACCATCTGATGCTTATGTGACTCCCCTAGTTCGCAAACTTGCTTCTGAACTTGGCGTAAATCTTGCACAAGTTAAGGGAACCGGAATCGGCGGAAGAATTCGTCGCGAAGATGTTGAAGCCTTAGCTCGACCTGCAGCACCTGCAGCTGTTGCATCAGTTGCTTCAACACCATCTGCTGCTAAGCCACCAGTTGTTGCGGTTTCTCCACTACGTGGAACAACAGTGACAATGTCACGTCTTCGCAAAGTTATTGCTGCTCGCATGGTTGAATCACTTCAGGTTAGCGCGCAACTAACAACAGTTGTAGAAGTTGATGTCACAAAGATTGCACGTCTTCGCGATCGCGCAAAGGCAAGTTTTGAATCACGTGAAGGTGTGAAGCTGTCATTCCTTCCATTCTTTGCTGTCGCAGTATGCGAAGCCCTAAAGCAACATCCAGTTCTTAACTCTTCAGTTGAAGGCGATCAAATTACTTACCATGGCGCGGAACACCTTGGTGTTGCAGTTGATACAGAGCGCGGCTTGCTTGTGCCTGTCATTGCAAACGCAGGCGATTTGAACATGGGCGGCATTGCTCGCAAGATTGCTGACCTTGCTGCGCGCACACGCGATAACAAGGTAACCCCTGATGAACTTGGCGGTGGAACTTTCACTCTTACAAACACCGGAAGCCGTGGCGCTTTGTTTGATACTCCCATCATCAACCAGCCACAGGTTGCAATTCTTGGACTTGGCGCAGTTGTTAAGCGACCAATGGTTGTTCGTGGAGAAGATGGCGGCGAAACAATTGCTATCCGCTCCATGGTTTACCTTGGCCTGTCTTACGACCATCGTGTTGTAGATGGCGCAGATGCAGCTCGCTTCCTAGTTACTCTCAAAGAGCGTCTCGAAGGCGGCGCATTTGAGTCTGATCTAGGACTTTAATCTTCATATGTCTGTACATCAGCGAATTGCAATAACTGGCGCATCCGGACTTATCGGCACCGCGCTAGTTGGTCATCTCAAGGCTGAAGGTCACACTGTTCAACGTTTAGTTCGCCGTGCACCAGTGGGTGCTGATGAAGTTCAGTGGGATCCACAAACAGGTTTTGTTGATCTAGAACCACTGCGCGGCGTTGATGCAGTTATTCACTTAGCTGGCGTTGGTGTTGGAGATAAGCGTTGGAGCAAAAAGTACAAGAGCGAAATTCTTAACTCTCGTCTTTTGGGAACTACTGCAATCGCTAAAGCAGTTGCCGAGCTAAAGCCACAAGTTTTCATTTCAGCATCTGCAATCGGTTGGTATGGAGAAAGTGGAAACAGAGCGGTTGTGGAAACAGATCGCGTTGGCGATGATTTTCTGGCTGCAGTATGCCGCGAATGGGAAGCTGCAGCAGATCTCGCTCAAGATGTGCGCACGGTAAAGATTCGTACAGGTTTGGTTTTGGATCCAACAGGTGGCGCCCTAGGAAAGATGTTGCCACTGTTTCGCTTAGGTCTTGGTGGAAAGTTAGGAAACGGCAAGCAATGGTGGTCGTGGATTACATTGCATGATCAACTCCGCGCAATCATTTTTGCTTTAGAAAATCCAATCTCAGGTCCAGTTAATCTGACCGCGCCTAACCCTGTTACTAATCAAGAATTCACAGCAGCTTTAGCTCGTGCGATGCATCGCCCAGCATTATTTCCAGCCCCTGCAATTGCATTGAAAATTGCGCTGGGCGGTTTTTCCTCTGAAGTTCTTGGATCAAAAAAGGTTATCCCTCATGTCTTACAAGAGGCCGGCTTTACCTGGGACTACCCACATATTTCAGAGGCGTTATCAGCTCTTATTGAGGATTAATTCTGCTGCCAATCGGCCTGAGAAAAGTGCGCCTTGCTGTGACGGCACTGCGCGATGATCACCAACAACATAGACATTTTCTGAAACCTTAACGGTTTGCGTCAGTGCGCGTCCCACGCTTTGAATTGGAAGAGCCGCCGGAATTTCATATTTGGCTATCAATTGCCAATCATGGGTGCTCATCCCCCACATAATTGCTAGGTGTCTACGAACATCTGATTCAGTTGCGCCCAAATCTGTCGTTGTCGACAGTAAATGCTGACCCTCTGGAGCGTAACTAGATGAAATATCTGACATCACTATTGAGTTAATGATGGGCCCGCGGTTCTGACCATCGACAATCAAACGCCCATTTCCTGAAGGGTTAGTTGTTACTGCGTGATACCACGTGATGCAACCAGCCATTCGAGGTACTTCGTGTAATCCAAGAAGCTGGGTTGCAGTAGTTGCATCGGTTGCAATAACAATTGTTGAAGCTGTGAATTCTCCAGCAGATGTTTGTACAACTTTTCCTTCAAGACTATCTGCGCGGACTCCGTAGGTAACGGAATGAACGCGCGAAGCTAAAGCCTTTGAAAGCTCGGCAACACCTTTGCGGGGTACACCAGGTGATCCCGTTACAAAACTTTTCACAATCGATTGTCCATAACGCGCATCCACATTCTTGGGATCTGTCAGAAAAACACCGTGCAAAAAGGGCCGAAGTGCGCGTGTATATGTGGAGCCTGCAATTTTTAGAACATCTTCCACCGATTGATTCTCCTTAGGAGAACTGGCAAGGAATCGAAGCAATGACAATTTTTCAGGGATTGTTCCGGTCGTTCGATCTAGAGCTGTCCATGGCGCGACGCGAGGATCTCCTAATGCCCGTCGATCGTTTCCGAGGGCCACTTCTATAACTCGTGGGGCTTTAACGAAGTCAATTTCTTTAATGACATCAAGTGCTTGAAGTGCGGGGTATTTAGCATTAATCAGTTGAAATCCACGATCACAGATAAATCCATCAATAATGTCTGATGTCACTCGACCGCCAGGGCGATCTGAACTTTCAATTAATCGAACATCTCTGCCAGCCTCTTGCAAAGTGATTGCCGCGCTGAGCCCTGCCAGACCTGCACCAACGATCAAGACATCTGAAGAACTAGGCATGAGTACCAATAGTCCTTGCTTGATCAATTATTGAAGCCACAAGCAATGCATCATCGTTAGAGATTGGCCACGGCGTTCCCTTGCTAATTGCCGAAGCCACCGCTGCATAGAAAAGTGCGTAATTTCCAGGAACACCTTGAATCTCTTCAACTTCCGTTCCGCGGTGAATAAACGCGGCAGATGTTGTTGGCTCTGACCAAACTGCGCCGGCTGGATATTTACCTGCGCGCAATAGCGCTTCTTGTGGATCTAAATCATTAATTACTAATGCGCCCTTGCTTCCCAAAATTCGAATTCTTGGACCAGGTGCTCCGACAACCGCACTTGCTGAAAGGTATGACATGACTCCGCTTTCGTGACGAAGTACCAATACAGAGTCATCATCGGCTGCTCCGCGAATTGATCGAACTGTTGCAGTTACTAGCTCTGCCTTTCCAAACCAATCAATTGCAGTTGAAATTAAATGTGGCTGAAGATCCAGAAGCTGACCCCCGCCATCTTCGGCGCTCATATTTTCTCTCCAGGAATCTTGATTTACATCGGGTCTAAACCGTTCAAACCGTGAATCCATTCGATGAATATCACCCAGTACACCGCTAGCAATGACTTTCTTAATTGTTAACGCATCACTATCCCAGCGACGGTTAAAGAAGGTCGAAATCGGAACGCCAAGAGTTTTCGATAGTTCAACAATTGCTGTGGTTTCTTGGTAATTTCGGCCCATGGGTTTATCAACTACAACGGGAATGCCCGCCTTTAGCGCCACAGCCGCTTGCTCTGCGTGAACCAAATTAGCCGAAGCCACAACCACTAGATCTAAATTGTGTCCAACTAGTTCTTGCATCGATTCAACTACAGCAGTCGCAGGAAAATCCTGTAGTGCATGCCCGACACGAACTGGATTAGTTGTCAGAACTGCAGCGACCTCAAAGCCACAACCCTTCAGTAGTGGCGCATGAAAGTACCGGCCCGCCAGCCCATACCCTGCGATTCCTACCCGAAGACTCATGGTTAAGAATTTTGTAACTTAGATGGCCACCAAACTTTTCCACCAATATCGTGGACGAGTGCTGGAACAAGAATTGTTCTTACAATCAAAGTATCCAAAAGAACGCCGAATGCAACCGCGAATCCAAGCTCTGCCAAGAAGACAAGAGGCAAGACGCCTAATACAGCAAAGGTTGCTGCCAATACGATTCCTGCCGAAGTAATTACACCTCCAGTAACAGTTAAGCCCTTAATAACGCCTGCTCTGGTACCAATTTTTGCGCTTTCTTCACGGACTCGTGTCATCAAGAAAATGTTGTAATCAATACCTAGTGCTACCAAGAAAATAAATGCAAACAATGGGAAGGAGGTATCTGCGCCCTTGAAACCGAATATGTTCTCAAAAACCAGTTGACAAGCTCCCAAGGTTGCAAAGAATGAGAGAACTACTGTTCCCAAAAGCAACGCCGCTGAGAGAATGCTTCGAAGAAGCAATCCCAGAATGATTGTGATGAGAATCAGCACAATAGGAATAATTGTTCGGTTGTCTCGATTAGCCGAAACATCAGTATCGAAAGCAACTGCCGTGCTTCCTCCCACTAAAATTTCTGGATCAATTGCGTGGACAGCTTCTCGAATTACCGGAATAACATCTCGGGCTTCTACCGAATCTGGATTAAGTGCAAGAGTTGCATTAAGAATGACTTTTCCATCGACAACCTTGATCGCAGCAGGTGGTTGTCCAGGAATTGTTGGAGTCAAACGCATTGGTTCGACCGATGAAACACCCGAGACACTCATCAGCGCCGCTGATACCGGACCGACTAGCTCTTCTCGAACCACGACTTCGGTTGGTTGCCCGGAGCCTCCTGGGAAGTGTTCGCCAAGAAGTTCGAGTCCAACAACAGAATCTGGACGTTGCGTAAATGCATCCGCAGTAGATAAGCCTTTTGCATTCAATGTGGTTGAGAATCCGGCAAGAACTGCAAGACCCAAAGCGGTAATCATCCATAACTTACGAGGACGCTTTTCAACTGCCGAACCAATTTTGGCCCAGGTTCCGGTTAGTTGTGTATTGACATCATCATTGCGCGGAATTCGTGGCCAAAAAATCCAGCGACCAAAAGCAACCAACAATGCTGGCAACAAGGTAAGAATTGTTACAACTGCGGCTGCAACACCAATAGCACCTACCGGACCAAGACCGCGGTTTCCAGATAAGTCACTGAGCAGCAAAACAAGCAGTGCTGAAATAACCGTTGCACCTGATGCCACGATCGGTTCAAAAACACCTTTCAGGGCAGCCTTCATAGCCTGTGCAGGATAATCAAAGTGATGTAATTCTTCGCGATAGCGAGAGATTAGAAGCAGCGCATAATCAGTTGCCGCACCAAGTACCAGAACCGAAAGAATTCCTTGCGACTGCCCGTTGAGATCAATGACATCATTTTTAGTTAACAGGTAGACAAGACCACCAGCTGTAGATAATGCGATCACTGCAGAGAAAAGCGGCAGAATCCAAAGAATAGGCGATCGATAAACGACGATTAAAATAAGTGCAACCACTATTAATGTCGTCAGCAAAAGCGAGGAATCGATACCTTCAAAAGCACCAAAGAGGTCGCCAAGTAAGGCACCAATTCCAGTTACATTTGAAGTTAGCCCAACGCTCTTGGCAAACTCGGCCGAATCTTCACGCAAAGTTTCAATGACCTCGGGTAACGCAGGTTTGTTGTTAGGCAATAGATCCGTTGCAATCTCGGACTTAAAAGGAAGATTTACGAGAAGTGCTTTTCCATCTTCGGATGGGAAGGCAAAAATCTGTTCGCCTTGAGTGAGGTATTTAGAGATCGGTACATCTGTTCCAAGAATTTTTTGTGAACCAATTTTTGCAAGATGCTCATTAAGGGCCGCAATCTTGTCTGCATTTACTTCGCCCAGATAAAGCACCAATGTCGGAAGGCTCTGATTTTGATCTTGATTAAACTTCTCAATGATTTTGGCGGCTTGTGTTGATTCGGCGCTATCTGGCAGGAAGGCTGAGTTGTCATTTTCTTGCACTGTAGAGAGCTTGCCGAATAAAGGACCAAAGACGCCGCTGGCACCAAACCACAGGAAAATCACGATCAAGGCGTATACAAGTGGACGGCGGCTCTTTTTGTTCAATGCAGTGGACACGTAATCTAACCCCTTATTTATCTGGGCCTAATTGCCCTCAATTGGTATGTAGGTAAGCCTACCTTTAGGCTATGGGTGTGCCTCTCATGGAAAGCCCTTCGGATTCAGCAATTGCTTTATCCCGTCACGGGTTGGTTGATTACCAGAAGGCGTGGGAATCCCAGAAGGCTATCCATCAAGAAGTGGCCGATGGAATCCGCCCCAATACCTTGTTGCTTCTTGAACATCCATCAGTTTTCACCGCGGGCCGTCGCACCGAAGAATCAGAAAAGCCATCCGATGGCACCCCTGTCATTGATGTAGATCGCGGCGGGCGCATCACCTGGCACGGTCCGGGCCAATTGGTTGGTTACCCAATTGTGAAACTGATTAATCCAACAGAACTTGTCGGTTTTGTTCGTGAGATTGAAGCTGGGTTAATGGCGGTGTGCTCCGATTTAGGTTTAGCAACAGAGCGTATCGATGGGCGCTCAGGCGTTTGGATTCGTGATTCCAGCGGAGATCGCAAGATTGCGGCGATCGGTGTGCGCGTAGCCCAAGGTGTAACGATGCACGGATTTGCAATCAATGTTAATCCAGATCTTTCCTCATTTAAATCCATTATTCCTTGCGGGATTGCTGATGCCGGTGTCACCTCACTTGAAATCGAGTTAAATCGCGCAATCACAATTGAGGAAGTTTCACCGTTAGTAGAACGGCATATCTTTGAATCTCTCAGAAGGGTGAGCGCATGACAATGGCACCTGAAGGTCGCAAACTACTTCGAATTGAAGCTCGTAATGCGCTGGTTCCGATTGAGCGAAAGCCTGAATGGATTAAGACCAGAGCCAACATGGGTCCGGAATACACACGCCTTCGTTCGCTTGTTAAAAGTGAAGGTCTACATACAGTGTGCCAAGAGGCAGCGTGCCCAAACATTTTTGAATGCTGGGAAGACAAAGAAGCAACATTTTTAATTGGTGGAGATCGTTGTACCCGTCGTTGCGATTTCTGCAACATTGACACGGGAAAACCCCTACCAATCGATCGTGAAGAACCGCGCAAAGTCGCCGAATCGGTTAAGTCGATGGGTCTTCGTTACGCAACTATTACTGGCGTAACCCGAGATGACCTTGAAGATGAAGGTTCATGGCTCTACGCAGAAACAATCCGAGTGGTGCACGAACTTAATCCCGGTACAGGTGTTGAAATGCTTGCTCCAGATTTCAATGCCAAGCCCGAACTTCTTAATCCAATCTTTGAAACACAGCCCGAGGTATTTGCACATAACCTGGAAACGGTTCCACGTATTTTCAAGCAGATTCGTCCAGCTTTTACCTATGAAAAGTCCTTGAAAGTCATTGGCATGGCGCAAGATTTTGGTCTCATTACAAAGTCAAACTTGATCTTGGGACTTGGTGAAACGCGCGAAGAGATCTCGCAAGCATTAGTTGATTTGCACAACGCAGGTTGTGACTTAATCACAATTACTCAGTATTTGCGCCCAACAAACAAGCATCACCCAGTTGAACGCTGGGTTAAGCCAGAAGAGTTTGTTGAATTAGCCGCAGAGGCTGAACAAGTCGGCTTCCTTGGCGTTATGAGCGGGCCGTTGGTGCGGTCGTCATATCGTGCGGGGCGTTTGTATAAGCAAGCGATGGAAAAGAAAACTTCTCGTGGCTGATCTGGTCTATCCCCCAGTAATCGCTTTGGTTAAGGGGTTTTGGAAGTACCTAGGTTTTCAATTTGATTTTCAAGGTGATGAGAATATTCCACGTAAAGGTGGAGCAATCCTTGCAATTAATCATGTCAGCTACTTGGATTTTGCAATCGCAGGAACTGGCGCACTTCCAGTGAAAAGATTTGTTCGGTTCATGGCTAAGAAAGAGATCTTCGATCACAAGATCGCTGGACCATTAATGCGCGGAATGCACCACATCAACGTTGATCGCAACAATGGCGCTCCGTCATATGTTGCTGCATTGAAAGCCCTCAAGGCAGGTGAGATTGTTGGCATTTTTCCAGAAGCAACGATCTCAACTAGTTTTGAGATTAAGCAACTAAAGTCAGGTGCCCTGCGCCTTGCTGTAGATGCCGGAGTACCCATAATTCCTACGATTGTGTGGGGTGGGCAGCGAGTGTCTACAAAGGGTGTTAAGCCAAACTTTAAGCGGGGCAAAACACCTGTGTCAGTTACATTTGGCGAGCCAATTCATTACGCCAAAGATGTCGATATCGAGACCGCTTCGCAACAGCTACGCCAAGTCATGATTTCTATGCTTAATCAAGTCCAGGAAAAATACCCTGATAGCCACGTCGGCCAACGTTGGGCGCCCGCTCGTCTTGGTGGAACCGCTCCTGCCCCACTAAACTAACGACATGTTCAAGAGAAAAGCTAAAGAACCCAAGATCAAGAAGCCGCGTTTTCAAACCTTTCGCGATGCTTACAAAGTAACTAAGCAGGTAAAGCCTTGGATTTCTGTAGCCCTGATTGGAATCTTTGCGGTCTCATGGGGAATCGGAATAGCAATCGGTTCAGCTGTTGGCGAGACAATCTATTTTGCATTTGTCTTCTTACCTGTAGCACTTCTCATCACTCTTTTCTTCTTTACACGACAAGCTGGTACCGCCGCTTACGCTTCAATTGAAGGTCAGATCGGTGCAGGCGCAAGTGTTTTGATGGCGATTCGCAAAGGTTGGACTACAACTCCTGCTGTAGCTGTGGCAAGAAATCAAGACATGGTTCACCGCTCGGTTGGTCGTGCGGGAATTGTTCTTACTGGTGAAGGCACAAATGCTGTGCGTCAAATGATTGCTGATGAGCGAAAGAAAGCCGAACGTTTCGCTCCTGGTGTACCAATCACTGAAATTCTTGTTGGCAATGAAGATGGACGCGTTCCAATTCGAAAGATTCAAAAGCAGATGCGTCGACTTCCTAAGAAGTTAACTGCGCATCAAATGCGCGAGGTTCGAGCTCGACTTAAGGCTGTTGGCGGAATGTCTATGCCAATTCCAAAGGGTCCAATGCCAACCCGTGCACCAAAAATTCG
>Ga0209033_1002535_pt1 | contig 10000 bp, 8 predicted proteins | sample LauGreFa1BDMLBDN_2_FD_188218 | JGI IMG/M metagenome (GOLD analysis project Ga0209033, IMG submission 188218) | Freshwater lake microbial communities from Lake Michigan, USA - Fa13.BD.MLB.DN (SPAdes) (version 2) | ecosystem: Environmental > Aquatic > Freshwater > Lake | place: Lake Michigan, USA...
GGCACGGTACGGAGAAACAGCTTGCTGGTAGACGATCCTCCCTTTTGAATCTAGGTTGCCCCACTTGGCTGCATTCCTATATGCATCTGCGTGGCGCATCACTTGACGTGAAACACCACCAGCCATTGGGGTACGGAACGCGGTTCTACCGCTAGATCCTCTAGCCTTGCTGAAATCGAATGGATCTGTGTTGGTCTTTCTAGCCATTATGGAAACCTCACTTGTGGCGCATTAACGCCTGGGCTGAATGGTTTAATAACTGGTGCGTTTTGCTGTTGACCGAACAGCGACTTCCAGACTTCGTCTGCCACTAGTGAGCCGCCGACTGATCCACCGAAAGCACCGATGCCTCCGGTGAAGGCACCGCCGAGAACTCCACCCGCAATGGAGCCTGCGATGCCAAAGATCGTTCTTCCAATGTCTCCGCCCGTAGCCGCAGTGGCTACCAGCGCTGCGCCGGACCCGATGAGCCCAGCCTTAAGTGGGCTCTTAGACAGCAAGTTGGTGGCGTTGAGGCCAGCCGATAGGAGGGCGTTCTCTGGGGTAAGGTACCCACCTGCTGCGGCCATACCGATGTCAATCGCCGCACCTGCCGCACCGCCGCCGAGCGGGGTCCGTAGGCGCATGTCGAACTTCTTAACGCCTGGGCTGAGCATACCAAATCCCTGGTCTGGGCGGAGCAACGTTGCAAGCTTTCCCTGATTGATTGCCTCAGACATTAGAATGGAGTCGTCGTCCATATCGCCAGGGTCTGGCTGGTCGTACTGCTGCTCAAAGACGACGTCCATATCGTTAGAGTCAACCTCGGCAGCTCCAGAGGCTGGCTCTCCGCGCTCTGATCTCTTTGTTGCCTCAACGAGCAGCTCCTCGCCAAGATCGGCAGGAAGGTCAACTTCCTGAACGGGAACCCTACCAGCCTCAATGGCGGAGATGACGTTGTGCACATATCGACCGAATGGGCCGTGTGCGTAGTCACCCTTTGGCAACGATGGCATCTCGATGGATTCTGGTCTCTCGGCAATCGGAGCCGCTTCGTACAGTGCCTCGTACAGTGGTCTGGCGATTGTCTCTAGGTCGGTCACTGCAGCCGCTTCAAGCGTCTGTCGCAGGAGGGGTAGTAGTTCCTGGGCGGCGACCAGCCCCTTGCCCTTCTCTGTCACCCGGATCTTCTGCACCTTTCCAGTGTCGGACTGGACAACGATGTCAAGTTGCGGCCTGCCTTCGAAGTCAGGCTCTGCGTTTACTGCTACGCGCAGGAGCCGTGGGCCGATGTATTCGCTACCAGCCGACTTGAGCAGCTGACGAACAAGTACCATCTCGTTCGGGGTAACCTGCGATTGTAGTCTCCCTGAAAGGTCTTTATATAGATCGACGAACATCTTGTCAAGGGCTTCCTTAGAAGTTGGTAAGATTCCCTTGATCTCTTCATCAAGCATGATTTGCTTCAGTGTTGACCGCACGCCCTCCTCGCTGATCCCGCCGAGGCTGTTGAGCTTGAAAGCGATCAGTTTAGAGAGCCGCTTGGCGTTCATGGTTTGCAGGCGTCGGTTCCCTGAAGTGACTCGCTCGCCCTCAACTGGAGTAAACCCATCGTCATCCCCATAGTCTGACCATGAGTAATCGTCAAGCTGGTCAATGATCACCCCCTCTTCAGTAAGGCCGTCGGTGGCATCGAAAGTTGTGACGTTCCTAGCCTTTGGCGCCGTTGCCGGTGCGGCCTTGGCCTGGACTTTGCGCTGTGCTCGTCCCTTCTCGTCTACGGCAGCAACAGCCCTGAGTACGCGAAGCGTTGCCTCTTCTGGCGTCTCTCGCTCAAGTACCCGGAACTCAATAGGGGTCTGCTCACCAGTCCGGAGTACACTGCCGACAGATCTGTAGGCAGCCTCCGTCTCGGAGATAATCTGCACGGCATCCTCTGATGAAAAACCCTCAAACAGCTGTGCAGTTTTAAGTTCCTCAAGTGTCATATCCGCCCTATTGACGGATGCGCCAGCGTCCTGATTCTTTGGGTCTAGTAGTCCGGCCTGTTCAAAGTACCGATTAAAGAACTTCGTAGCCTTGTCCCCTAGCGCCCCAGACGCACGCATAATGTAAAGCGCTGAATCTGTTTCGGTTGGGGATAGCGGGATTCCAACATCTTCCATTCCTGGGATATACCGTCGGATTCTGCGTGCTGCCTCTTGCGTATCCTTCGACCCAGCAGGGATTGTCTGCCCCTCTGGGGCTTGGCGGATCGTTCCAACTGGTTCTTGCGCTGGATCGAATCGAGTGCGGGAGTACTTCGGGTCCAGTCCTTCCGACCATCCAGCGTGTAGGATAGCCTTGGCTGACTCCACTGCTGCCCGTGCCGCCAGAAGACCAGCATCGTTGATTTGGTCGATGACACCATCTCCTTCGGTAGCAACGGACGCAGCACTGTCTACGTCTGAGATGATAATGCGTCGTGACTTCTTAGCTCCACCATACCCAAGTTGGATTGCCGACTCATGGGCTAGGCGATAGAGGAAAGAAACGCCCCTGCGGATCGAGTTTACTGCCGTGGAGTCATCAACTACCGTAGGTGCCTGTGCAGACGTCTCTCGGTTGAGGATATCGGCCACTGAGTCGACGCCAGTCTTGGACTCTAGTTGCGGAATGCCTGGTCTGATCACCCGAACGGCGTCCTTAACCTTCACGGTCGCCCCACGAAGACCGCCCGTGTCACGAACTGGTACAGAGGCCAGCTTCGTCTTGGCGTATTGTGGCATTCTGTCAAGACGAATGTCTCCGTGTACGTCGCCGATGGCTCGGAGGAGCTCCGCTTCAAGGTCTGGGAAGGAATCTCCGTTCATCGCTAGAATTTCTAGGGCAGAATAGGCGTCAGCAGCAATGATTTCCTCAAGATCGGTGACAAGAGTGCCAATTTCTTCTTCCGATACGCCTCGACGCTCCAGTTCCAGCACGTCAAACTCGCCACTATACCACAACTCCAGCTTTCTGATGACCTCTTTTCGGGCAGAAGCGTCGTTTCGAACGCTAGGATCACTGGATTCGTAGGAGTTAGGGTCTAGTTTCTCAATCTCGTAGCGTCGCTCTTCCGCCATGGAGCCTGTTCCGGTTGGGAAGATGCCGCCTCTTACCTCTCTGACCCTGAATGGAAGAACTCTTCGGTGGGAAATGAATCCTGATTCGCCAGATCGTGAGCTTACAATAGATCCGTTCTTAAGAACGATGTACTTAGGGGCTACCTTGATGCCCGCAGACAGGGAGATTGGGTCTTTCCCAATGACAACTGTCGTCGGAAGGTTGGTGGCGATGGCCTGGATAGCTCTCTCTGGAAGGAGATACGACCCTGGCTCAAGAGTGATCGTGTCGCCAATGACTGGCTTGTCGCTAAAGATGACCGCACCCTCGTCGCTCTTCATAAATGCACGAGCAAAGTCTTCGCCGTAATCCTGGACTAGCTGGCTATACCGGCTTTCAATTCGTGCCTTACGTTCTGCCTCCGCAGCAAGAATGTAATCTGGAGTAGGGATCGTTGTGCGCTCGCGCACTTCAATCGTAAGGTACGTTCCGCCCTTGCGGTTAAACATCTTTACGCCAGAGATTAGGTTCTCTTGCGCATATCCAATCGTCTCCTCGACAGTGCGCTCTCCGACTGGCATGTCCATCACTGACTCGAACCCCTCTAGGAGGTCCAGCGTCCCTGTGACGGTCTTTTCAATTGGAAGGCGCCTGCTGGTCTCTGCGATGAGAGCTTTGATCGCAGCTGCTGCCTCTTCCCTGATCCTTCGCTTCTCTGGCTCGATATTAGGATTTGTTGAATATACGCCCTCTTTGGTGTACCCACCAATCGGCTTCGCCTCGATTGCATCCAATGCAACGCGAAGCTGAGCAAGTTTTGCCTCTACCGCAGCCTTAAGCCTATTGAGTTCCGCCTCCCGCAGTGAGCTTGGCGTATCAGCGTCTGGGATCTTGACGTCAAGCTTCCTCAAAGGACGCTCTGGCTTTGTCCTCGTGAATAGGTTGCTCCGATACGGAACGTCAGTTTTGAATGCTAGAGGAGCGCCGAACCCACCCTCTCGGTCAAGAGCCCTTAGGCTAGAGACGGCACGGACGTCGGAGAGCAGGGAGTCAATCTCCAGCAGTGCGGCAAGATCGCTATTGACGCTGCTGCGTAGGGCCTGCCGTGCGTTCTCAACGTTGGCCTCTGTCTTGACATCAACCTCAACCTGGAGCGATGCTGGGTCATCGTACACGCCAATCTCGTCAACCGCCTTCTGCAGTCGGCTAACCTGGATCGGGTCTGCAGCGGCTGGCATGCCGGCGACTTCGTCGTATACCCCAGTCTGGTCGAGCGCAAGCGATCGGGTGACTGATGGCTCTTCGCCCATGGAGCTGCTCGGAACCTGCCCAATCTCTGCGGCGGCAATGCGCCGCGTCATGGCGTCTGGCTCAACGGCCTCGCCCTTAGCGTCGACAACCTTACCAGCGAACGGGTCCTCCGCCCCGCCAGGGTAGAAGACGTCGGCACCTTCTGACACTGTACCGAAGTAATTGTTTGGGCGCTTGCCTGCCATCGGCTTCTTCGTGAGCTTCTCGAACATTCGTCGCGTGCGCGGGTCCCCTGCGTCATGCAGGATGCGCGAAAGTTCCAAGACGATTGCGCCGAGTTCGGCTCGGTGCTCTGGCGTGAGTGGGCTGTTTGGCCGGTTAAGCAGCTTGATGGCGGAGATCATCTCCCCCATCACCTCAGCAACGAGGTCGTTTGTTGGGACCAACTTTCCCTTTAAGAACTCGCCAGCATTTTCGTCTGGAGTGTAGCCAATAGATTGGAACAGCGCAGAGAGTCGTGACTGGATGGTCTTGCCCTTGTCAATGCCAGGGAGGATCTCCCCTGGACTTTCGTATGACTCGCCGAAGACGCCTGCGGCGCCGACCGACCGGTCCATCATGCTGGACACTACGTCTGCCCTGCGACCCTTGGTGGTTCTCTTCCCGCCGCTGAATCGGGACTTGCTGGCCGAGGTGGCACGCATGTCGGCGAACTCGTTCAGGCGCTCGGCTACGATCTCTGCAATTGGTCTCTCGCCCTGTGGTTGTGGTAGTGGAGTTCCATCTGCAGTAGTGGCGCCACCGGCAGGATTCGAACCTGCGGCCAAAGGCTTAGAAGTCCCCTGCTCTGTCCCCTGAGCTACGGTGGCAGCGGCTGCGGCTTCCGCAGTGTCAAATAGGTTTGCAGTTAGCGTATTACGATCTGTGCCGTCGGCAAGCGTGATCCGAGAGATCTTTCCCTCTGTTTCCCCAACCTTAACCTCGCCGTATGTTGGGTGGAATTTGGTGACGCCGTCGGGCAAATTTTTTGTATTTTCTGGGGTCCCTGCGGTTTGTGTAGCGCGGCCAGGCTCAATCTGGAACATGTTCCTCTTGAGTAGGTTCTGGATATACCCGCTCTGCGTATCGTACGGTCTACCGAGCGACTTCCCAATCGCCTTAACGTCAGCCTCTACAGAGTCCATCTCCGAGGCGGAGTGGACGAGGATGCCGCCTGCCTTGCTCTTCCTATCGTGGCCCTCAAAGGAGTGGGACACCACGGTTCCGCCGCGATCCTGGTGAATCTGTTCGAATGCGGCGTCTGACCCGCCTGCGCCACCGCTGTGGATGATGACGTCTGGGCTAAGGCTCTTGACGTACGCCATGATCTCGCCATAGCCCTTTTCCGACAGGGACCTCGTGCCGATCCCCGCGATGGCCTTGACGTTTGTTGGCGGCGCATCAACTGCAGTCCAGCCATCGAACCCGGTCTGTACGGAGCTGGCCGTGTACCATCGTCCGCTGGGCTGGTCGTAGACGTAGACAGGGATGCCACGGAGTAGGGCTCCCTCTACTGCCCAGCCAGTGCCGCCATCAACCTTGCCCTTGCCAGTAATCTTGCCAGCGGCAACGACGATGTCCACTCTGGCCTCTACCGTCCTGGACGCTGCCGCAGCGCGTCTGGCGTCCAGTGCGCGGGCTTCGGAGTCTAGGCGCTCCATGTACGACATCTCTGGCTCTGAGCCGTCCCCGCCATACTTACCCTTTAGGTACTCCACTGACCAGCGCTCTGTTTCTGAGATCTTGGCCCACTGCTCATCAGTTAGAGAGGCTGGGTTAAACTTTGAGATGCTCGTAATCTTTACGTACAGCCCGTCGCCAACGCTGTAGACCTGACCCTTCTCATAGGCCCTGGCTTGCCGGATCGCTGCGTCAATCTCGTCTTGCGTTCGCAGTGTGGATGTCCGTCGACCAGTGCCGATCTCCTCCCTTGTCGACCCCGATCGTTCGCCCTGCCAGTCTGGGTCGGCATCGTAGGAGAAGCTCATAGGCATGCCACGCACGCGGCCACGTGGGGCCGGCACCATCTCGTACCGAATGTAGTATAGGTCCTCGCCCTGCCTAAATGCCATGGTCCTCCTTAGACATAGTTATCCATTAAACCCTTCAAGGCCATCCATACCAAAGGTACGGTTCTTTTACCGTCTAATATACTCCCTACTATATATGCACCTAAAACGGCGTTTTTTGTAACTAATTACATGATTAAGATTCCTTCACGCTTATCAGAGGGGGCGTTCAGTCCCGGAGCGGCTAGGTAACCCATAACGAGCAGGCTTCCGCAGAAAGCCTGCCAGAGAGGGGGCATTGCCCGATGGCAAACCCCCGCTCTGCGTAGCAGCCCTCGGTGGGCTGGGCGTAGTCCCAGACACCAGCGGCTGCTTTCGGGACAGCCCTCGGTGGGCTGGGCGTAGCGATTGACTGCTACGCCGTTCCCGCGTGGTACGCTTACGGGGCATCAGTGAAAGGAGTTTCTTATGTCCCGCAAAACTCAGGAAATCCACATTGCCACTTCGGCAATCGTGGAAGCACTCGGTGCTTTGCCGAACGGTCTCTGGTTCTTCTTCCAGAATGTCCGTCTCCAAGGCTCCTATGCCGTGAAGCCAAAGGACAGCCTTATGTCCGAGGCTCGCAAGAGCGGCATCACCCGCATCGGTGAGCGAGACGAAGTCGGCGTTCCAGTCGACGTGCTCGTACAGGTTGAATCGCCAAGCGCTTCGTGGCGCATTGACGAGGCAACGGGCAAGCGCCTTCGTGGCGTGAACTACCCAGCAGTTGTGTTCCGTGGTACGTTGACCGCTCAGGCATTGGCAGCTGCCAAGGACTGGGCAACCATTAGCGTCTTCGGCAAGGTCGAGACCTCCTATAACAAGGAGACCAAGACGATGTCGCAGCGCTATACGGCAATGTATCTCACAGACGGTACGGAGACAGTCTCCGCACAGTTGGCATCCGACACGTCGTTCGACATCAGTGTCGCAAGCGACGAGCAGGATTCCGCACAGCCGTTCTAAGCAAAGCTCCCGTAAGCGTACCACAGACCTGCTGGCCTCACGGCCAGCAGGTCTTCGCTATTTCGCAAGCCCTTGCATCACTGCGACGGGGTTGCAAATTTAAAGTATCTTGCAGAGTTCTATACGGGGAAGGAGTCAATGCTAGTATGTTACAGATGGCAGATAAGCAGTGGGGTAGGGTCTGCGAGAGACAGCAATACCCCTTTGCCAGCCTGCAATGGCTGGTATTTGTGCTCAGACCCGCGGTGGGCTGGGCGTAGATAACCTGCGCCGTTCGGTGTGGGATAGATAGAAGGGGGTTAGCAATGGTGATAAGTCTTTGTCAGCACTGCGGTAGGGCTGACTATGGTTGCGACTGCTCGTCATTCAAGACAAGCAGGCTATATCCAACCATCTATTACGGGCAAGCAGAGGATACAGACCTAGTACAGCTACGTCTTAACCTATCTGCTAGTACACTCTTGATTGTAGCGTTGGAAGAACTAAGACACCAACGTTCTTCGAGAGGCGCAAAGGAAGGCGGTGTACTGCTTGAAGAATGCGATGACCTCATCGCGGCTCTTGTCAGTGCAAATAAGTTGATGGCACAGTATGTGCCAGAAGGAGAGTAAAGTGTCACAGCATTTCGTGGAAACGCCAGACGCAACGTATGTGTATGGGTATGACTACCCATTGCAAGAGTACTTTATGTACGTTGAAACAGCAGAAGATGTACTGCCACTCGTTGGCATGCTTGCAGCTAACGCAGGCACACGCGGCGATATGCTAGAAGCGCTAGCTGAGCACGGCATTACAGACCTGCTACCGAACGAGCATATCAACGCGCTTGCGCTAGACTTGCCGTTCTAATCCATCAGTGCTGGGCTGGCAAACCTCCTGCTAGCCCAGCACGCCTCTATATTCCGTGCCACGTGCAGGGTGGCTAGTTGTTGGACGAATAACCAACCGTGACGATAAGGGTGCTGGGCTTGGGCCTAATCAGCAGGGGTGCCAGCAGCAACGGGCAAGCGAGAGCCAATGCCCGTCTCCGCAAGGGGATAAGCGTCAGTCTCACGAGACGAGAGTGTTTGCATTCCCCTGCCAGTAGATTGCTGGCAGGGGTAACACTTGTAGTAAGAAAGGACAGTACAATGGGTTACGATATTGTTACAGTCGAAGGCAATGCACAAGAAGCAGCAGACTTTGCTAAGCATTACAACTATACGTATTTGTTTGACAAGGACGGCAATTATGTCGGCGGGGATCAGGTGTATTTCCGTTGCAACATTTGGTTCATGCGGTATGTAGCAGCAGCTACCGCATATGTGCTTGAACGTAACGCAGAGAATGTTACAGAAGATTTCTATAACCGAGTTATGAATACGCTTAGCTTTAATGATGGCGAGATTCTCACGCCAGAAGATATTAATCTTATCCTTGATGGAGCAAATAATAGTGAGCTAGATATCCGGGCAATCGCTAAGGATTTAACCGTAAACTTCTGGAATCCACAGTATGATGGAGCACCAGTAGAAAGTGAGGTGAACAATAGGGTTGATGTAGCAGCACAGACAATCGAAGAATGGTTCTCTTATCTTAGCGTTGCTAAGGATAACGGGGGACTGCAAGTATGGTAAAGGAGAACACAATGTTGTACAAGAAGTACGAGTTCGCTATTGTTAGGCAAGAGGTAAAGCCAGAGACTATGCGCATCGAGCGGCCAGCAGCAGCAGTCGAGTTCTTTAAAGAGTTCGCCGATGCTGCTACAAAAGAGTCGCTCTTTGTACTCATCGTTGATGGCCGCAATAATCTAGTAGGTATCCAAGAGGTATACCGTGGTACTGCAACAGGTACTAGCGTACGTATTGCAGAGCTGCTATCGCCAGTGCTTATGACACAAGGCGTCGGCTTTGTACTCGTGCACAACCACCCAAGTGGTGACCATGAGCCATCCGATGAGGATGCCAGGCTTACACGCGATGTGCTAAAGGCTGCTAGACTTATGGACTTGGAGATGCTTGACCATCTTGTCATTGGCAAGGATGGGTTCAGCAGCATCCGGTCGCAGGAACCAAGCACGTGGGAGACAGAGTAATGTTTAGTAAAGAAACCTTAATCGAGTACCATCTCACGCACAATATCTTTCCACCGCTATCATTAGAGCTAGTGCCGTATGCTATCGAAGCATTAAGCCTAGTTAATGATGGCTTCTACGACCACGATGTGGTAGTTGATGGCAGTGTATTGCGAGATGCCATCACTGGCAACAGCATTAGTGCTGGTCAGGTAATCGACTCGCTTAAGATGCATGATCTGCTAGATCAGCAGGGGGTTATGTGAACTGGATGCTAATGCTTCTTCGGGGTACACCAAGTGCATTCGAACTAATCGACGGGGATGGGCATACATTGTATAGCCCACAGTATCTCATCGAGAAAGGATATCCAGTAGACTTTATCAGGAACATTACAGAGCGACACGAATCGGATTACAGTAGCGGCAAGTCTACCATCTTTGATAAGGATGGAAAGCCAGTCGATACTTTGCTGGCCGTGGCAGCACTGACATTCCACTACGCAGTGGCAAGTCAGCTCAGCCTTAAAGGCGGCAAAGACTATGAGTTGTACAATGGAAGGGGATTCCAAGCCCAAGCT
>Ga0209033_1002541_pt1 | contig 9968 bp, 10 predicted proteins | sample LauGreFa1BDMLBDN_2_FD_188218 | JGI IMG/M metagenome (GOLD analysis project Ga0209033, IMG submission 188218) | Freshwater lake microbial communities from Lake Michigan, USA - Fa13.BD.MLB.DN (SPAdes) (version 2) | ecosystem: Environmental > Aquatic > Freshwater > Lake | place: Lake Michigan, USA...
CTGTTCAAGCCGTGCTCGGTAACACGCAAAATGGATTTTTCTGCTTTATCCTTACCCCCGAAGGCCCCCTCGAAAAACCCATCAAACTTGGTGTAAGCAACGAAAAAATGATTGAAATCAAAGATGGGCTTAACGAAAATGATGTAGTTGTACTCAACCCCAAAAGCCTTTCCCGTGATTCCAAGAAAGATTCTTCAAAAGCAGAAAAGCCTGATGCCCCAACTTCACCAAGCTCCAAGAAAAAAGACAAAAAGTCTAAGACATAATCTGGCGAACCGTAATACACTTTTAACTACTTTTAAAGGCTTTACACCTTGGCCAGCGTTCTTAAAATTATTGATCTAGCAAAAGTATATTCCCTGGAAACAGTGTTGGTTTATGCTGTAAAAGGTGTAACATTAGAAGTGGAAGAAGGCGATTTTGTTGCCCTCATGGGGCCCTCAGGTTCTGGCAAATCCACCCTCCTTAATCTTTTAGGCTGCCTCGATCGCCCAACCAATGGCCAATACTTCCTTGCTGGTCAAGATGTCGCCAGAATGGAAGATGATCAACTTAGTAATATTCGAAGTCGCTACCTCGGATTCATCTTCCAACAATACAACCTTCTACCACAATACACCGTAGTCGAAAACATCGAGATCCCCCTGCTCTACCAAGGCGCTAAACTTTCCAACTCCACCACCAATAGATGCATCGGCTTGGCCCAACTCGTAGGATTAGGAAACAGGCTTGATCATCGGCCCATGCAACTTTCGGGCGGCCAACAACAACGCGTCGCCATTGCTCGAAGCCTAGTTAACGACCCCGCTGTTATTCTTGCTGATGAACCCACCGGAAACCTTGATTCCAGAACCAGCGACGAAATCATGCACCTTCTTTCCAAGCTTAATGAAGCAGGAAAAACAATTATCATGGTGACCCACGAAAACGATATTGCTTCCTGGGCCAAACGAGTTGTTAGAATGCGAGATGGGGTAATAGAATCTGATGTCAGGAACGAAAAACCCACCGTTTCAATCGAAGGCGCAACCTCTACCATTCAAACGGAACTACTAGAAACCTTGGTGCTCCATCAATCCAAGTGAGAATCGGAAATGCTGATATTTTCCATCACTGCAATCATCTTGCTTTTTAGCCTCTTTGCATCCATTTTACTTTGGGACAAAGGCCGCAGAAGCTTCATCCTTGCTGTGCGAAGCCTTTGGCTTCACAGGCTTCGCGCTTTTCTTTCCGTCCTAGGTATCATTATTGGCACCGGTGCTGTGATCTCTCTCATGGCCTTCGGCGAGGGCAGCATGCAAGACGCCTTGGATGATATCCGAAGGCAGGGTGCCAACAATATTATGATCCGTAGTGTCAAACCAACTGATGATGCAGGTTCTTCCAAGCGTAGCTACATCGCAATTTATGGCCTCACTTATTTAGACTTTGATAAAATTGCTACCATCCCGACCGTTACCAGAATGGTCCCGATGCGCATCTTCCCCCAAGAAGCTAGAAGAGGTTATAAAGGCGTAAACAGCAGAATTGTCTCGACAATCCCCGATTATCTAGACATCCATAACATTGAAATGAAAAATGGCAGGTTTCTTGTCGCTGACGACGAAGTGCTTTTAAGAAATGTTGCAGTGCTAGGCTCCGAACTCGCTAATAGACTTTTCCCATTCGAAGACCCCTTGGACAAAGAAGTCCAACTTGGAACTTTCTTCTATAAGGTCATAGGGGTTATGAAAGAAAGATCCCAAGGCGGGGTTTCCACAGAAGATGTTAACTTAGATGTCGTCATCCCCATTGCAACCGCAAGAGTAAGATTTGGTGAAAGAATATTCATGCGCTCTGCTGGCTCAAGATCTGCTGAAAAAGTAGAAATAAGCCAGATCACAATTACCGTCAGCGATATAGAAAAAGTGCGTCCGACAGGTGAAATCGTTCGATCAATACTCGAAAACCACAGTAAAGCCGACTGGACCGTCAATGTTCCCCTCGACCGACTCGAAGAAGCTGAAAGGGCCAAAGAACGATACAAAATGCTGCTCGTTCTTATTGCCTCTATTTCCCTTCTAGTTGGTGGCATCGGCATCATGAACATCATGCTTGCTACCGTCACCGAGAGAACCCGTGAAATCGGTATTAGACGAGCCCTTGGTGCCAAACGCCGTGATATCACGTTACAATTTCTTATCGAAGCTGTCGTGCAAACCAGCGTTGGCGGAATTCTAGGCATCGGCCTCGGACTCGCCATGGTCTACGCCCTACCTTTCATTGCAGAAACTTTCTGGGACGCCAGAATCCCTGCAAAGGTCCATTTCGAATCCATCACATGGTCACTCACCACCGCTGTTGCTGTTGGACTTATTTTTGGCATCTATCCCTCCAGAAGAGCCGCGCTTATGGATCCGATAGAGGCTTTAAGACATGTCTAATACTGATTCGAGTCTACCTAAAGATTTGTTGCGCCTTTGCGAACAACAACAGCCCCATATCTTTCTTGTTTTAGGTTCAGGATATGGGGCATTGGCAGAAAAATTCCAAGACAGAAAATCTTGGTCTTTCAGCCAACTCCCAGAAATCTCTGCCGCAACTGTGCCAGGCCACAAAGGGTGCCTTACGCACGCACGATTCGGCAACAAAAATTTACTAATTTCTGAAGGCAGAATTCACTCTTACGAGGGTTACCCCAAACAAGTCGTCACCGCAACCACCAGAATTGCACACTCTCTCGGATGCCAAACTGGGATTTTTACTAATGCCGCTGGTGGCATTTCACCAAATCTTAGTCCCGGCTCGATCATGCTCATTAAAAACCATATCGATACCATCAGCAAACCTTGGAATAACGACAAAAATACCCCTGGCTTTTTACCCCCAATTGACTCCCCATACGACCCAGCCCTCCTTGATAAATTGAAAAATATCTCGAAATCTCAAAATTTATCTTCAAGCACCGGAACCTACCTTATGGTTTCCGGACCATGCTACGAATCCGCCTCTGAGATCCGAACATTCTCCTCTTGGAACGCAGATGCTGTTGGCATGTCAACCGTCTGGGAAGTTGAGGCTGGATTTCATTTAGGAATGAAATGTGCTGGAATTTCAGGCATTACCAATAAAGCTGCTGGTCTTTCACCCCAGCCTCCTTCGCATCAAGAAGTACTCGAAAACGCACATATACTTACTTCCTCTTTTGAAAAACTCCTTTTTAACTATTTGGAGAATTTGTAACACCTAGACCACCACCTTTGCTGCAAAATATGTAAAAGTCAAAAAGAATGACATTTATTTCTTTACAACCTTGCCTTTTCCGTATATAAAACTAATTGTGACCTTGGGTCGGTCGTGGCCGACCGCTGGTAGATCAGGAGATGGATGGTTGGAATCCCCGGTTTAATTTCTTTTTTGTTTTTTTGGTTGGCGATCCCCTCGAATGAGCATCACTTTTCCAAATCTTTCAAATAAGCAAATTTCTCTGGTGAATTAGATAATGTGACAGGTTTTCAATGCTTATTTGTTACCTATCAAATTGTTCTATGATCGGTACTGCTCGATTTCCGGAGCTCCAGACTTAGGTTTTTTTGGTATACGGTGCCATATTTGCTTCTTGGGTTTCAGCTTTCACAACCTCGGTGGTTTTTTAGGTCCTGAACAGTTTTTAAGAAGTTTTGGCACGGAAAGGACGAGCGATGGCGAAGAATATTTATGTAGGGAATCTGACTTGGACGACCTCCACAGATGATCTCAATGCACTTTTCGGTCAACATGGACAAGTTGCCCGTTCACAAGTTATTATGGATCGTGAAACCGGTCGCTCACGCGGCTTCGGTTTCGTCGAAATGGTTAGCGATCAAGATGCCACCAAAGCTATTGAAGCTTTGAATGGCTTCCAGTTCCAAAACCGTGCTCTTACTGTTAACGAAGCTCGTCCTCGCGAAGAACGCGGCCCAGGTGGCAGCGGCGGCGGCGAACGTGGTGGTGATCGTGGCGGTAGCCGTGGTGGCTTCGGCGGCGGTCGCGGTGGCTTCGGTGGCGGCGGTAGTGGTGGTGGCCGTGGCGGACGCGGCGGCGACCGTGGTGACCGTGGCTCCAGCTACTAACACACTATTTTAATTTATTTATCCAAAAAACGTCTTCCTGTACTTGACAGGAAGACGTTTTTTTATGCATTCTATACCCTTGATCTTTTTTCTCTTTGCCATGGAGGGCTTTGTTCTAATGTTTTATCAAACTGAATCTAAGGCGCAAGTTTGGCGCGCTCTTGTTGTTTTCGAAAATCGATCCGAAATGCTTCTTTTCGTTGGCCGTTCTTCCGAACAGGTTCGCGCTAACATCGAACCTGCTTTCAACGATCTCCTAGACGATGAAGAAAAATTGAAAGCTCAGTCCATCTCCCTTCAACGCTGGCACGGCGCACCAGATGCCGGACGTTGGATGCACCAAACCAACCTCACTATGCCTAGCAAAACTCTTCTTGCTAAAGTTGCTTAATTTTTGATTTCATCCGCAAAGCTCCGGCTTCTTCCCGGAGCTTTTTGCATTTAATTTCTCCCTGTCACTCTCCCTTATTTCACTACAATATTTTTATCTGTTTTTACAACCAACAACCTGAGTAATCGGCTTCCCCAATACTCGCCACCATACACCACTAGCCATTAATAATTCGACCCGTTGTTTTTTAATATATCTCCCTGCTTTCAAGAAAAGGACCTGCTCATGTCTCAACCTACACTAAGCCTTTTTGCTTCAGGACTTACCGGCGAAACCGCATTCGATGTCCTTGCTATCGCCAAAAAGTTAAAAGCCACAGGCAAAGATGTAATTGAACTGCAAATTGGCGACAGCCCCTTTAACAGCACGAAACACGCCCTAGTATCAGGCGTTAACGCAATTAACCAAGGTATGACACATTACTGCCCTTCCCCGGGCCTTCCTTCTTTCCGCGAAACTATAGCCAAGAATTACTTCAAGGAATTTGGCGTCAAAATTGGACCCGAAAATGTCACTGTTGGACCAGGCGCTAAAGTTTTCGAACAATTCTTTTGCGAAGCCTTCCTTAACCCTGGAGACGCGGTCCTTGTTTTTTCTCCCCAATTCCCCACTTACAAACCAAACCTCGAAAGGCGTGGCGCTAAAATCGTTTATAGCTCCCTTAAACAAGATAACCAGTTCCGCCCCAACCTCAAAGATGTCGAAGACTTCATCAACAACGAACCTAAAGCTAAAGCCATCTTCCTTAACTCACCCCACAACCCAACCGGTGGTGTGGCAACCGAAGATGATATGAAGGGCCTTGCCAAGCTTATTGTTGGCAAAAATATCGCCCTCTTCTCTGATGAACCCTATTGCCACATGGTTTGGAAAGGCAAACACCTCACTCCATTGGCACAACCTGGCATGCTTGATCACACCGTTGCGGTTTACACATTCAGCAAATCCTACAGCATGAGTGGCTGGCGTCTTGGGTATGCTATTTCCGATCCTAAAGTGGCCGAAATTATGGGGAAAATGATCAACACTTCGCTTTCTTGCGTACCCCCTATCATTCAACTCGCTGGCCAAGCCGCCATCGAAAATGATGACAATGAACGCGACGAAGTCATGAAGAAATTCCACAAGAAAGTTGAAATCCTTGTCCGCGAACTTGAAAAAGTCCCGGGCGTCAAGGTTCTTATGCCTCTTGGCACCTTTTATGTCTTTCCTGATGTTTCAGCAATTTGCAACGAGCTTGGCATCGTATCACACGGCTTGGCCATGTATTTACTTGAGGGTGCTGACGAAAACAAAGGCGTTGCTTGCCTAGGTGGCGAATGCTTTGGTGAGGCTGGTAAAGGCTTCTTACGTTTTAGCTGTGCAGAGCCTGATGAAAGGTTAATCGAGGCTGTCGCCTTCTTTGCGGATGCAATTAAGCGACAGGATCGAGTTAACGCTTATTTGGAGAAAAACCCAAAGTATCGTAAGAATCGTTAATCCAATTCGAACGAAAAAAAATGCTTGCTTTAGTCTTCTTGCGTAAGTGTATACTTTTTAGTAGATTTAAATATACGGAGAGGTGGCTGAGTGGCCGAAAGCACCGGTTTGCTAAATCGGCGTACGAGTAACATCGTACCGCGGGTTCGAATCCCGCCCTCTCCGCTCAAAAACCCTGGTTTTCCTAGGGTTTTTCGCATTTCTGGCCAGTTCCTTTGGCCGTCTGTAGCGCCCATGCAACTCGGTGCATGGCGCCTGCGGCGTTGCATTTCGCGTCGCGCACCCCAAATCGAGTCGTTTTTCGAGTCGCGCGAGTCGCTAAAACATTGGGGTTTTGAATGTGCCAGTCTGACACCGATCCACGCCGGCGGAGGCGGCAGGATTCGAACTAGTGGGTGGCGGTTGTTGGGCGAATGAACTTCATTGCGCAAGTTCCGTGATCAGATTCTTCATTGACTCCGTCAGGGTTTGTGGGAATCAATTCAAGGTACGGATTCATGAAGGAGCTTTCAGCCATGGTGATTTCAGACCAAAACCGAAGGCCGTTGGGCCTATTTGTGGACCAAGCCACCCCGTTGCTTTACACGTCGCTAATCGAAACTTTTCGAGTTCGCCACTACAGTCCTCGGACTCAAGAAGCGTATGTTCACTGGATACGCCGATACCTTTTATACCACCAATTCAAGCATCCTCGGCTTCTGAAAGAAAGCGATGTGAATCACTTTTTGACCTATTTAGCTGTCAAAGAAACTGTGTCGGCCTCCACTCAAAACCAAGCATTGTCAGCGATCCTGTTTCTTTATGAGCATGTGCTCAAGCAACCCCTCGATCGTATCGATGGGGTTGTTCGAGCCAGACGCTCGAAACGACTACCTGTTGTTCTGACAGTCGACGAAGTTGCTCGAATCATGGCACATCTGAAGGGGGATAAATGGCTGATTGCGATGCTGCTTTACGGAGCCGGTCTCAGATTACTTGAATCGCTTCGACTGCGGGTAAAAGACCTGGATCTTCAACGACTTGAGATTACCGTTCGCCAAGGCAAGGGTGACAAAGACCGTATCACTATGCTGCCGCGATCTACTTTAGAACCATTGCAGAGGCACTTAGAGGTTGTTGAATCAATTCACCGTAAGGACCTGGAAGAAGGCTATGGTCGAGTCGATTTGCCAGATGCTTTGGCCCGCAAGTACCCGAACGCCAACCGCGAGTGGCGGTGGCAGTATGTATTCCCTCAAGAAAATCGTTGGCGTAACCCGAGGACAAATGAAGAAGGTCGCCATCACATGGACGAATCGTTGGTGCAACGAGCCGTGGCTTTGGCAGCGAGGGAGACAGGACTGACCAAAAGAGTAACCTGCCATACATTCAGGCATTCGTTTGCCACTCATTTGCTAGCGAATGGCTATGACATTCGAACCGTTCAGGAACTTTTGGGGCACAGCGACGTTCGTAGGACCATGATTTACACGCACGTTTTGAATCGTGGAGGTAAGGGTGTTCGCAGTCCTGCAGACAGGCTGGCTAAGGGTTTTGAGGGGGATTAGGCCGAAACAGCCTATCACTCCATAAAATCCTTGATCGGCTCGCAAGTGACTGATATCATTCAACTTCGGATCGAGGCTAACTTGCGTGATAGGCTGCGTTGGTGCAGCCTACAGGGTTTAGGCGGATCCGTTTAAAAACAAGTTACCCCTTTGAGTTCTCCGATGGCGTTCCCCACGCTCGCGCAGACATTGCAAGCACTTAAGTCCGTCAAATCTCAACAGAGTCAACAATCCTTTGACTGTCTATCGGCGATTCTGCGCGCTTCCTACGACGACAAACAACTATCCAAATACGACAAACTCTCAGATCAATATTGCGATGCGATGAACGGCAATGATCTTCAGCAAGACGTTGTACTTGCCATGCAGCATTTGCGGACCAGCGATGTGACCGAACTGATACTGGCATTGATAGGCTACTTCAAGGATGATGACCAGTTTTACGAACTCGGACATGCCATGGTGTCACTGGCTTTTCCGCGGAAGAGATCAATTATCTCGCCTGAAACATTGACTGATCTACAAAGAGATGTGTTGGCATCACTGAATGAGAAGGACGCAATTTGGAAATGCGATGGCGATTTGCCTGCATTGTTAAAGAGTCGTGGTCTGCCAATTACCAAAAGCAAATCTCGACAGCTTGTTGCCAATAGCATAAAACAGGGGTAACAAAGCCATGCACGCCGAGCACGCGATCGGCCGTTTTTAACATGGTGGCTTTACTCGCGCGTGCCGGGTGATGGCTGCCGTTATTTGGCAAGAAGTGAATCCGAAGTCAAATGGGAAAGCCAGCACGTTCGGAATTGATCCTGCTCGTCGAGGCGCTCTTGAGTGGAGACATCAAAGCTGTCCGCGCTCAACTGCAAGGGGCAACGAGCGTCAATGTTCGCTTGCCTCAACGGAAGAACCGTCCCACCCGCGAGACACCATTAATGTTGGCAGCCGAACGAGGGCACCAGCCTACCGTTCGACTTTTGATCTCGCTTGGCACAAACATCAATGAAACAAACGAATTCCGGCAGCCCGCTCTGCTGTACGCCGTTCGCGAAAATCACGTATCATCAGTGAACTTGTTACTCAAATCCGGAGCTGACCCGAATCTTGTGATGGTGGATGGTGATTTCGTTCTCCGTGAAGCCGCCACCAGCTCAATCGATCTCCAGATTTGCCGTAGCCTCCTCAAATCTGGTGCTGATCCCTCTATTGCCAACAAAATGGGTGGCACGGCGTTACACATCGCTGCCTTTCATGGACGTGCAGATGTGGCTCAATTATTGATTCGAGCCGGCGCAAATGTGAATCACCGAGACCGACACGGACACGGCCCATTGACGTGTGCGATATCTCGCAATCATAAAAACGTTGCCACCCTGTTACTTGAAAACGGGGCTGATCCACGACTTCAGCCCGAGGCACTTGGGGTTGCCGCTTGGGAAGGTCACCTACGATTTGTGGAAATGTTGATCGAAAATGGTTGGGATGTCCATTCGAAGTCGCATCAAGGACGCACGCCTCTGCAGCACGCGCGAAATCGAAAGCACAAGTCTGTAATTTGCGCATTGATTAACGCAGGCGTAAGCTGAGATCGTAAAATACCAAATAACAAACCGTTGCACACCGAGCCGCGGGCCACGCGGGTTTTGAAATCAATGTCGTTCGCCGCGGCCGGGTGAACGGTGCCGTTCTGTCGCTAGAGACATTGTGCGAGTTGCATGGACGAATTGAAACGCAAACAGATTGCAGACGTTTTCGCTGCACTGCCTGACGGGTGCAAGTATGCCGTGTTTAGTTTTGTTTTTGCTCCCATTTTTGTTCTCCTTAAAAAGTGGCCAGCCACTCTTAGCGAATGGCTGGCATAACTCAGATTTATTTCATTCGAACTTCTTGCTCTAATTCTGAATCTAGAATTATCTCAGGTCTTTTATTCCTAGCCTTTACAACCTTGATGCGAAATCCCATTCGCTTAAGTCTTTCAATATCTTCGCCTGTAACTTTAGCTACCGATTTATACAAATCAGATTCACTCATGTTTGCTCCCTAGTAATAAAAAAGCCCCATGGCTACACGCCACAGGGCCGAAATCTTTGAAATTCAAATCATCATTAAACCAAAACCAACTCCGCTTCCTCAGATGGTACCTCTATCAGAAAGCTCATCCTTGATCGCAACAATTCAGAAGCCTGCTGTAAACTTGCTTCCAAATCTTCACGCTTTTTATCAAGATAAAAGCTGTAGCCTTCGATCTTCAGTTTGGTTAATCGGACTTTTTCCTCTGCCCTTCGTAAGGTGTCAGGCCGTGTGTCTTCCCCAAACTTTTGCACCGCTTGCAAATGCTCATCGATGATTGCCTGCAAACCATGAGCTACCGCTTCTTGTACTGCACGATCTCCCTGAGGTGATCCCGCAGGTATAGGAAACCTTTGCAACGATCCTCCGATGTTCCTAACGAAACTTTCCACC
>Ga0209033_1002554_pt1 | contig 9924 bp, 8 predicted proteins | sample LauGreFa1BDMLBDN_2_FD_188218 | JGI IMG/M metagenome (GOLD analysis project Ga0209033, IMG submission 188218) | Freshwater lake microbial communities from Lake Michigan, USA - Fa13.BD.MLB.DN (SPAdes) (version 2) | ecosystem: Environmental > Aquatic > Freshwater > Lake | place: Lake Michigan, USA...
CATCAATGCTAATCTAGCCCGCTTACTTAAGGCCTCGGGGCAGAAGGCGCCAGTGTCACAGCCTATTCTTGAGATTAACCCCAGGCATCCTGTCGTATTGCGACTAGATGCGGAAGAGGATAAATTCGATGACCTGGCCTCGGTGCTATTTGATCAGGCCCTCCTCGCAGAAGGTGGTCAGCTTGATGATCCGGCCAGTTTTGTGAAGAGAATAAATCAACTGATGCTAGAGATGAGTGGCAACAAGCCCAACAAATAATGAGCTGTGAGCTGTGCGGGGAAACGGAGGGGGTGCCGCTGTGGCGGAGTGCCCTCTGTCGTGTGATGCTGGTCAAGGATGTCGAGTATCCCGGGCTATGTCACGTGATCCTAAATCGGCATGTCAAGGAAATGACGGACTTGAGTGAGGGTGAGCGATCCGCCTTTATGGAAGTGGTGTTTGTCGTGGAGAGCGCGTTGCGCGAAGTGATGCAGCCGGATAAGGTAAATCTTGCGAGTCTTGGCAATATGACGCCCCATCTTCACTGGCACGTCATCCCACGCTACAATCTAGATAAGCATTTTCCAAACTCGATATGGGGTCTGTCGCAGCGTGCAGGAATTTCGCATCAGCCACCTGAGTTACAAACAAGACTTGCCAAGAGCATACACAAGAGACTATCGGGGCCGACATGAGGCATCTATGGATGCGCGCAGCGTAATATTAAGCTGTTTCCGGGCTGGCGATAATGGGCACGCGTGCAGATAGTGCACATAGGAGCTCGTAGCTGATGGTGCCAGACGCGTGGGCCACCTCCTCTACGGGCAGACCCTTCCCCCACAGTGTTACGCTACTGCCGACATTGGCAGTGGGTACCGCACTTAAATCTACAGTAAGCATGTCCATTGAGACGCGTCCCAAGACGCGCGTACGATGGCCTTCAACCAATACTGGTGTACCGGTAGACGCATGACGTGGGTAGCCATCGGCATAGCCACAGGCGACTACACCGACCCGCATGGGGGTCTCTGCAATGAACAACCCGCCATAACCAACACAGTCACCAACGCGTAGCTCCTGTACAGCAAGAATACGACTTTCTAGCGTCATTACCGGCCGTAGGCCAAGTTGCTCTGCGCTAATCTCGGCGAATGGTGATGCGCCGTACAGCATGATGCCCGGACGCACCCACTCAGCGTGCGACTCTGGATGGCGTAACAGGGCGGCAGAATTGGCCAGTGATCGCGCCATATGATATGGCGCGATTAGCGTAGTGAAGGCGTCTAACTGCGTGGCGATGCCTGTGCGTTCGTCAGCATGAGAAAAATGTGTCATCAGGGTGATGTCGCGTACGGCAGGGTGGGCCTGGAGTTTCTCTAGCGCAGTCAGAGCTTTGTCGGGAGTAAAGCCCAGGCGGTTCATTCCGCTCGTAATCTTGAGCCATACCCCTAAGCTGCCACGGTGTGGGTAGTCATCCAACATGCTGATCTGCTCTTGATTGTGTATTACGCAATCAATTTTATGCTTCGCCACCAAGGGTAAATCGTCTGTGGTAAAAAATCCCTCAAGCAATAAAATTGTTTGCCGAAACCCGGCGTTGCGCAGACGCACCGCGTCACACACATCTAGCAGCGCAAAGCCATCCACCGCCTTTAGGGCCTCGGCGGCACGCAGCAAGCCATGACCGTAAGCGTCCGCCTTGATCACCGCCATGATGCGCGCGTTACTCGTAGAGCGTGCGACCTGCAGGTTGTGCTTTAACGCAGAAGAATCAATGCGAGCATGGATTGGGCGTGGCATTGGCGCAGGGCTGTAGGATAAAATGGACTGCCTTCATAATAGCAGGCATCCTGTTTTCGTGATATAAATTGAGTCTTTAAAAATTACACTTTCTCGCCACCAATGAATCGTGGATTTTATATCATACTGGCGGCGCAGTTCTTTTCTGCACTCGCAGATAATGCCTTGCTGTTCGCTGCCATTGCCTTGCTGCACGAGGTGCATGCACCAGAATGGCACACCCCGATACTGCAGGCGGTGTTCGTGATTTCGTATATTGTTCTCGCCCCTTTCGTAGGTGCTTTTTCTGACTCTCTGCCCAAAGGGCGGGTCATGCTTATCAGTAACGGCATTAAATTGGGGGGCTGTGTAGCCATGCTGTTCGGAGCAAATCCGCTCCTGGCCTATGCGGTGGTTGGGCTGGGCGCGGCAGCCTACTCCCCAGCAAAGTACGGCATTTTGACCGAGTACCTGCCACCCGATAAGCTGGTGCTGGCGAACAGCTGGATGGAGGGGTTGACCGTTGCCGCGATCGTTCTGGGTGCGGTGCTAGGGGGGACATTAGTTGGCGCGCATGTTTCAGCTCAGATGCTGCAATGGTGGGATGTTCCTATGGTAGAGACTGGCATTGATTCTGCACCAGAATTGGCGATAGTCATTGTTGCGGCGACCTATCTGGTCGCAGCGTTATTCAATCTGTATATTCCGCGCGTCCCGATAGAACACCAACCAATAAGTTGTAGCCCGATCGCCCTGATAGGCGAGTTTATGCACTGCTTTAAATTGCTATGGAAAGACCCGCTGGGGCAGGTGTCCTTGAGTGTCACCACTTTGTTCTGGGGGGCGGGTGCCACGCTACGCCTGATTGTGCTGGCATGGGCTGCCACCGCGCTTCACTATGATATGGGAGAGGCTGCCACGCTCACCGCCTGGGTTGCCATTGGTATCGCCATCGGTGCGACACTGGCGGCGAAATTCGTCCAGTTAGAGCACTCCGTAAAGGTCCTGCCAATGGGTATTGTGATGGGCCTGGTGGTGTTGGCCATGATCCCGGTTACACATCCGCTGCTAGCCATTTTTTTGCTCATTGGCATAGGCGCAATGGGCGGCTACCTTGTCGTGCCGATGAACGCCTTGCTGCAGCATCGTGGCCACCTACTTATGGGTGCCGGGAGATCGATCTCTGTGCAAAATTTTAATGAAAATATCAGCATATTTTCTATGCTTGCATTGTTCTCCTGGATGGAAAAAATGGAATTAAGTATATACACTATTACCCTTGTGTTTGGGCTGCTGCTGTCCGGTGCCATGGCGGTGTTGTATAGAAAACATGGCCATGATCAGGACGCGGGACAGATGTAACCTGCGGTTGATGTTACTTTAAATCTTCAACGGAGATCCCGTACTCAGAGGTCCACGGTACGGGCCACGCCCAAACGGTTAATGAGAACTTGGTTCCGGAGGTGACATCAAGCACTTGGTGGGGGTGGGTAACCTGTCCAGGCCAAAAGAGAGCGTGCCCAACGGGAAGGTTTTTGTTGTTGTACTCTTGCCGAGGAAATACAAGGTCACCACCGGTAAAGTCATCATTAAGCTTGACCAGCATGGACACCAACGAGACGTCATGATGCAGCTTCATGTTCTTTACGTCATTCTCTCCATAGCGCACAAAGTAAGGGGAGGTAAACCCTATGATGTTTAACAATGGGAATACGTACAGCAAGGAGGGGAGGCACTTGTCCATAATCTGTTTGCAGATATCTATTGAGAATACCCTGCTTAAGTTGTGAAGATTTAGCTCGGACGCGGAGTACTGGTCCGGGTTGTGCGCATAAAATAACTCAGGCCGCGAATCTAGCTCCGTAATTAGAGATGCGCAGTATTCCGGCGTCCAGAAGGGGGTTGAATAGATATCGGTGGCGACCTCTGTGAATACACCACATTTTGGGGCGATATAGTCTTTGCTGTGTAATATTTTCATAAGGTTATACCTTTAAAGTGGATGCAAAATTCTCTGTGCTTTAGCATTGAGACAGATAATACACCCACTTTAAATGTGGGTCTATCTTGCCATGGAGGCCTTGGTGTATGGCGGTCAGGTGGGGTGGGGCGCATTGGACTGCCACAAGATTGCCTGACGATCTTGCGGATAAACTATTTGGCATAGTGGAGTGTGACGCGACTTGTTCGGCCGAGCTCACGGGTATAATAATCGCTTTTGGTTAGGAGAAAAAATGAATCTAGATCGAGTTGACGCTGGCCGCGACCTTCCTGGTGACTTTAATGTCATCATAGAGATACCCATGAATGCCGATCCGGTAAAGTACGAGGTGGACAAGGAGACGGGCGCCATGTTCGTGGATCGCTTTATGTCCACGGCAATGCATTACCCTTGTAATTATGGATATATCCCTCGCACCTTATCTGAGGACGGGGATCCGGTGGACGTGCTTGTTATCACACCGGTACCTCTTATTCCGGGGGTGGTGGTTCGGTGCAGGCCGATAGGCATGTTGAAGATGACCGACGAGGCTGGCTCAGACGCAAAAATATTAACAGTGCCGATTGATAAGCTGTGTAGCCTGTATCATAAAATAAAATCACACTCAGATCTTCCTGAGATTGTGATTGCACAAATATCGCATTTCTTCTCCCACTACAAAGATTTGGAGGTGGGCAAGTGGGTCAAGGTGGACGGTTGGGTCGGGCCTAAGGAGGCCGAGGCAGAAATCTTGAGTGGGGTTAAGCGTTACAAGGCAGATTAACGCGGGGCCTCTCGAGGTAACTTGCGCTAGATCGGCGACCGGGTTGCATGGTACCCAAGGTTAACCTCCTGGTGCGAGTGGGCCCTGGGGTTTGAGTGTCAGCATGTGCAGCCAAACATCCGTGCCTGCCCAATGGATCGCGACCTTCTCGATCTGGGATCATATATGAAGTATTACCTCGGTTTAGATTTTGGTACGTCCGGGGTGCGCGCTTGTGTGGTGAACGAATTAGAGGTGGTCGCCCATAAAGATCACATCCACTACCCGGACGTCACATCGCAGACCTATTTAAATTGGCGTGAAGCGCTGCATGTACTAATGAGGCGCTTGCCGCATAACCTTGGCGCTGAATTGCATGGTGTCGCCATTGCCGCCACGTCCGCCACAGTCCTGTTGTGCGATGGCAGCCTTGAACCAATCGCCCCCGCCCTGCTTTATTTCGATGGCCGTGCGCAAGCTGAGTCAGAAGAACTAAAACGTCTTGCCCCACCTGGCCATATCGTTTCTAGTGCGAGCTCTGGGTTGGCAAAGTTTTTGTGGTTGACACGGAATACCGAGCCTCTAAATGCCACATACTTTTTGCACCAGGCAGATTGGCTAGCCGCCCTGCTTACTGGTTTCGGGGGTGTGAGTGATTATCATAATGCACTCAAGAGTGGCTATGACGTAGAGCGTATGTGTTGGCCGGACTGGATTAAGCGTTTGCCGCACGCCCATCTTTTGCCGCAGGTTGTCGCCCCCGGGGCAAATGTTGCCTGCATCGATCCGCTTGTGGCAAAGCACTTTAATATCAATGAGGCGTGCATGATCTCTGCTGGCACCACGGACAGCATTGCCTCTTTTATTGCTGTCGACGGGCACGGAGCGGGCTTTGCTGTCACCTCCTTGGGTACCACCATGGCGCTCAAGCTGCTATCAGAGCAACGCGTGGAGTCGGCGCACCATGGTGTGTATAGCCATCGCTATGGCGACATGTGGTTGGCGGGCGGCGCATCTAATGCCGGTGGCGGAGTATTACGACAGTACTTTAGCGATGACAAAATCAATGAGCTAAGTCAGGGTATTGACCTTGGCACCGAAAGCCCTCTTGATTACTACCCCCTGCCTCGATTGGGTGAGCGGTTTCCGATTAATGACCCAGCCATGGAGCCACGTTTAACGCCGCGCCCAGCGGATGACTCGAAATTCTTGCATGGCCTGCTGCAGGGCTTGAGTCGTATCGAAGCGACGGGGTACGCCAAGCTGGTTGAGCTCGGAGCGAACCCACCTTCAGTCGTTGTTACTACTGGAGGCGGGGCAAAAAATAAAACATGGGGGAGGATACGAGAATCATTGTTGGGTGTACCACTTCAGATGGCGGATCAAACCGAAGCCGCTCTCGGTGCCGCAATGCTGGCTAGGCGTGGATTGGTGCAGGGGTAGCAACAAGATCTGGGGGCGGGTGTTGTTAGGCTCGTGTGCTCGGTTGTGAATTGAGTTGCATTAAGTTTACGGGCGGCTGAGCCAACCAACCTAGCTTCCTGTGCTCTGTAACGACAGTGGTAAATATACCACCGCGAACGTAAAATTTTGCGGTGAGTCGCATGAATCGCGGCTGGGCGGCGGTGACTAAGTCCTGTAGGATGCGATTGGTAACATCCTCGTGAAAGTGCCCCTCGTTCCGGAACGACCAAATGTACAGTTTGAGACTTTTTAGCTCAAGGCAGGTAGTATCTGGGACGTAATCGAGAACTAATGTGGCAAAGTCTGGCTGACCGGTCTTGGGACACAGGCAGGTAAACTCTGGGATCTCCATGTGGATATGGTAATCGTGCTCTGGACTTGGATTGGAGAAGGTCTCCAAAGACTTGCTGGGTAAGGTGCTCATTTTGATATCCCTCGTGGGTCGGTTAATATGCACTATATTACTAATGTCGGACTGATTACAATTGCGTCTCTCTCACGTCAAAATCGCTGGCTTTAAATCATTCGTTGATCCTACTCATATTGCCCTGCCGGGGCAAATAGTTGGCATTGTTGGCCCGAATGGCTGCGGAAAGTCGAACATCATTGACGCATTACGCTGGGTGCTGGGCGAGTCCCGTGCTTCGGCGTTACGTGGTGAGTCCATGCAGGACGTAATTTTTAATGGCTCAGGCAAGCGTAAATCAGTCTCTCGAGCTAGCGTGGAGTTGATTTTTGACAACAGCCTGGGTAAGGCTGTTGGGCAATGGTCAAGTTACGCAGAAATATCCATCAAGCGTGTGCTGCTACGCGACGGAGATTCAATTTACCACATTAACAATCAGCATGTGCGACGGAAGGATGTAACCGATATCTTTTTGGGCACCGGCTTGGGTGCGCGCGCTTATGCCATCATTGAGCAGGGCATGATTTCGCGGATCATCGACGCCAAACCGGAAGAGTTGCGTGTATTCCTGGAAGAGGCCGCTGGGGTGTCCAAGTACCGTGATCGTCGTCGTGAAACTGAGCTACGTATCGCTGACACCCGCGATAATCTACTGCGTGTTGACGATATCCTGCTGGAATTGGTTAGGCAGATCACTCGCTTGACTGAGCAGGCTGCGATGGCCAGGAACTATCGAGATTTAGAATCTAAGCGCGACACCACGCAGCAATTGCTGTGGCTTGTAAATAAGCGAGACGCCGACACCCGCAGGGCACAGTTTGCTCAGGCTGTAGAAAAAACAAAAAACGAGCTAGAAAGCGAGACCTCGCAATTACGTGAAATGGAAAGCCTACTAGAGAAGGCACGCGTTGAGCATTATTCCCAAGCGGATTTGTTGCACGCCAAGCAGGGCGAGCTATACGCTATTAATGCTGATATTGCCAGACTAGAGCAACATATCGTCCACATCAACGATCAGCGCGCACGCCTAAGTCAGCAGATAGAAAATGATACCTTCCAAATAGAGCAACAGCGCACCCAGTCGCAAAGCGTGCAGTCGCTGCTGACACACTGGCAACAAAAGCAACAAGAGGCTGGCACCCAGGTGGGCGACTTAGAGATTCAGGCAACTTTAGAGGCGCAGCATCTTCCTCAGGCAGAGGAGTTGGTACGCACCTGGCAGGAGCGCCACAACGCAATGCAACGCGACCACCTTGTTTCGCAGCAGCAATTCAAGCTTATCGACGCCCAGCGTGAACATGTTCAGCATAATGTTCAGCAGCTGGAGCTACGGTGCTCGCGCTTATTTTTGGAGCAAGACAACCTTCCGCAGGTCGATCATGATAGGCTGGCAGAGATGCAACGCCAGCTGCTAGATGCAGACGCTGAACGAAAATCTCAACAGCAACAGTTAACGCAGCTTCAGGTGCAACTGCCGGAGGCGGATGCGAGGCGCAACAGCCAGCGTGTTGCGATACAGGATCTGGAGCGACAGCTGTCACAAACAGAGGCAACGCTTTCGGCATTACAGCAGCTCCAGCAGCAGGTTGACAACAACCAAAACCTGAAAGAATGGTTAACCAGGTATCAGCTGGACCAAACCCCACGCCTGTGGCAGTCAATTGACATTGAGGCTGGCTGGGAGGATGCGTTAGAGGCTGTTTTACGGGAACGTCTTAATGCTTTGGGCCTGTCGAACCTGGATGTTGCTGCACAGTGGGTTGACGCTCCGCCAGCAAAGCTAGCTGTTTTTGTAGCAGACGAGGCACACAGCCCCAAGGTTCTGCATGATGTTGAGTTGATGCCGTTGGTACAGTTTGTGAGTTGTCGAGACACACGAACCACTATGGTGGTCAGCGATTGGCTGGCCAATGTGTATGCTGCAAAAACCTTAGAGCAGGGTTTGAGTTTGCGCCACCGGTTACCTGCCGGGGCTTGGCTGGTGACTCCACAAGGGCACCTGATTGGTGTGCACAGCCTACTGTTTCATGCTCCAGATGATCAGGTCCACGGTGTACTAGCTAGGCAACGCGAAATTGAACGCCTGCAGGAAGCGGCACAACAACAGAGAAAGTTGCTGGACCAAGGTGATCTTCAGATGGAGGAGACCGAGAGCGCCTACCGCTCTATCGAGAGTCGTATTGCCCCTGTGCGAGCGGTGGATGGTGAGCTACAGGAGCGTCAGCATGAAATACAGGTGAATATTTTAAAGTTCACACAAGCCAAGGAATATAGTCAAGAGCGCGCCACGCAGATTGCTCGTGAACTACAGGAGCTAACCGAACAGTCAACCGCTGAGCGGAACCAGCTCGAGGGACTTGCGGAGCGTATGAGCGCCTTGCGTGAGGGTATCGCAACACAGCAGGCGGACGCTGAGATGGTGAAGGGGCGGGCTACCACCGAAGAGGCTGCCTTACGTGAGCAGCGTGAGCGCTCACAAAAAGCGCAGCATCAGTTACAGGAGGCCCGTTTTTTTAACAAAACATGCACGGATAAGATTGCTGATCTAGAACATAATTTTAAGCAAATTGAGCTAGCGCTAACGCAGCTAGAGGAGTGCTCTGTGCGTAGTCATGCCGAACTTGATGGCATAGAAGATGGTACCAGCAAACAGCAGCTACAGGAGGCGCTACAGAAACAACAACTCGGCGAACAAGCGCTGGCAGAGACGCGAAGCCTAATGGAGCAGGCCACCGATAAACTGCATGCACTAGAGCGAAATCGCTTGTCATGCGAACAAAAGCTGCATCCGTTGCGTGAGAAGGTTGGCGAGCTGTCTCTCAAGGAGCAGGAGATGCGCTTGCAGTATGAAAAATGGGCAGAGCAGCTGCAGGGTGCTGATGAGACAGCATTGTTGGTCTTGTCGGAGAGTATGAGCACCAAGCCAACCACGTTGCAAAATGAGTTGAATCGTTTGAATGGTGATATAGAGCAGCTGGGAGCGGTGAACTTGGCGGCCCTTGAGGAATTGCAAGCCGCAGAAGAACGAAAGACATACCTAGACATTCAGGCGAAAGATTTGGCGGATGCAGTGGACACACTGGAGGGTGCGATACGTCGCATCGACAAAGAATCACGTGATCTGCTGATGGCCACCTACAATGAGGTCAATCGCCACCTGGCAGAGATGTTCCCGGTACTGTTTGGCGGAGGCGATGCGCGACTAGTTTTGACTGGCGATGAGATACTAGATAGCGGTGTGCAAGTGATGGCACAACCCCCAGGCAAGAAAAATACCTCCATTAACTTGCTGTCTGGAGGCGAGAAGGCATTGACCGCCATTGCCTTGGTATTTTCGCTGTTTCAGCTCAATCCAGCACCATTCTGTTTATTGGATGAGGTGGATGCGCCGTTGGACGACACGAACACAGAGCGACTGTGCAAGCTCATCAAAAAAATGGCACAACAGACCCAATTCATCTTTATCAGCCATAATAAAATCACCATGGAATTAGCGCAGCAGTTGGTGGGGGTGACCATGCAAGAGCGTGGTGTGTCACACGTTGTGGCGG
>Ga0209033_1002556_pt1 | contig 9918 bp, 16 predicted proteins | sample LauGreFa1BDMLBDN_2_FD_188218 | JGI IMG/M metagenome (GOLD analysis project Ga0209033, IMG submission 188218) | Freshwater lake microbial communities from Lake Michigan, USA - Fa13.BD.MLB.DN (SPAdes) (version 2) | ecosystem: Environmental > Aquatic > Freshwater > Lake | place: Lake Michigan, USA...
ATTTATAATAAAAAAACAATGGAAAAAAATATTCTATCAGAAATAGACCAAATCAAATATCTTTTTGGTTATAAAGCCGGTAAAGTAATCAGCGAACAAACAACCCCATCAGCTAATGTACAACAATCAACAAACGTGAATCAGTTGTTTAGTGAAATTTTTAACGCAATTAAAAGCCGTTTACAATTCATTTATAGTCCAAGTATTCCTGGTAAGATAATAGCGAATCCAAGTATTTCAGTAAAAGATTCTTCATATGGTTATGTAACCTTTACTTTGATTGCACCTTCTGATGGTGTTGTTGAAGGTCAAATACAAATGATGGAAATCAGACCTAATGGAGGTTTCAAATTATCTACACCAGAAGCCATAACCCCTGAACAGTTACAAAAAGGAGAAATAGTTGTCTCGAAACCAACTTCATTTGGTTCAGGTGCGGTAACTATACCAATGAATACTGCACAAGTTATGTTTTTTGTTGGAGCTGAAAAAAATCCTTTAGCGTTTGCAGAATTTTTACAAAAAAATTTCGGAGAAAAAGCAAAACAATCTTTGATAACATCATTATCGAAAATAGGTAACAGTATGACGAAAGTTTATGACCCTACACCTGAAGAGGCGAGAACGATTTTACAAAAATTGAATATCCAACCTCAACAAAACACACAAGTAACAAAATAAAAAAACGGGACTAAAGTCCCGTTTAATATTTTACCAAGGTAATAGTTTCAAGTTTCGTTGAATCGTTTATAGAAAACCACCAATCAATTCTGTAATTGTCTATTAACATCACCCATTGTTTTTTTCTGGGTAAGATGTAGGGACTTTCATTTATTTCTGCAAAATGAGTAATTTTCTTATCTGTCATTTTTTGGAAAACAAGATTCAATTTATTAACCATTTCGTCTTTATTTGAGTAATAGGTTAAATCTCCTGAAAGTACCTCTTTAGACCATTGCAGGGTATCTATGTTTACCATGTATGTTTTTTGATTTTCAAAGTCAAAGATGGTCAATTGACCGGTCAAAGTTTTTTTTGCTAAATCAGGTACTTGAGAGAACAAAAGATTTGTGAATAGAATCGAAAATACAAGAAAGATATTTTTCATAATTGTTTATTTTATGGTAAAAATAAGTAACTTAAAAATAAAAAACAAATCAAGACGATTTTTTTTTAAAAAAAAAAGAATTATCTTTTAAAAAATACAAAAAAATATGTCAAAAGTAAAAATTTCTACATCAAAGGGTGATATGATTGCGGAGTTGTATGACAACGATACGCCTATCACAGTAAAAAACTTTTTGGACCTAATTGAAAAAAAATTCTATGACGGTCTTAATTTCCACAGAGTAATACCAAACTTTGTAATTCAAGGAGGATGTCCAAACGGAACAGGTGCTGGTGGTCCAGGGTACACTATCCCCTGTGAGGTGGATAAAGATAAACAATTTCACGATAAAGGCGTTTTGTCCATGGCTCACAGAGGAAGGAACACAGGAGGTTCACAATTTTTTATATGTCACAATAGACAAGGCACTCAACATTTGGATAGAAATCACACTTGTTTCGGTAGAGTTGTAGATGGATTAGATATTATCAATCTAATCCAACAAGGAGATAAAATTGATTCAATCACCGTAATCTAAAAAAAAATGAAAAAGTTTTTAATCTTACTTTCTTTGATTTTCATATCATTCTATGGTAATACTCAAAGTTTTTACAAAGTAACAAACACTGAACTTTACCTTTGGAATGAAGAGTCCGAAGAATGGAAATTATATCAAAAACTATCTGACCTCAGTATAAATTTATGTGTGGAGGAAGAGTTTGTAACTATTTTCGCAAAATCACCATCCATGTACAAAATTTATAATACTACAAAAACAGACATATCCACCAAGACATTGATTGGTAATAGATATGTTGCCTTGGACCTTAAGAAAGGTGTAGAAGTAAAGATTGATATTATGAGACTCCGTGAAAATGCTAATGGTGCGATGTTATCAGTCGTAAATTCTAAAGAAGGATTTAACCAACGATTCTTCTTGGTTGTCGAATAATCAAAACCCTCTTAAATGAGGGTTTTTTATTTTCACAAATATTTATTGTCATGAAAAAACAAAAAGTTGTTGTACTAACAGAACAAGACCTTGCATCAATCGTCAAAAAGGTTATGGGAACATTAGGATTGGACCCTGACGAGATTCTTGACAAAATCATCGGTAGGAAAAAAGAAAATAAAGTTGATAGTAAAGTTTCCAACAACTTCGAAAAGGTAACAAGCCAAATCATTGACCAATTGGAGGGAGGTTATTATCACCCTGATATGTTAAAAGACGGAAGAGTTAAAGACTCTCGATATGGTAATTCAGGTGAAACAATGTTTGGTATTGACAGAAAAGCCGGAGGTTCTTTAGAAAATGATAGTCCTGCTGGAAAAGAGTTTTGGAGACTTATAGACGCTGAAGGAGCAAGAAAGAAATGGAAACATGAGTACATGTTGAAAGACAATCCTTCATTAGATAAGAAATTAAGAAAACTCGTTGCCCAAATAATGGAACCCTTGTTTTTAGACAATCAAAAAAGATATTTGTCTTCTGAGGCAAGAAAAATAATTAATAACAATCCCAAACTTTATTACAATTGGGCATATGCCACTTGGAATGGTCCTGGTTGGTTTCAAAGAATGGCGAGAGACTTCAATAAAAAAGTTGAGCAAGGTCAATCTGAAAAAGAATTGGTGGATTCAGTAATTTCATGGAGGAAAAATAGTGGGAATAGTTTAATGGCACAAGGCGGAAGAAAAATAGAAAAAATATTAAGTAATATAGCGTAGTTCTCATATGAAATATATTGTTACAGAGTCACAATTTGAAAAACTATATGAATCTTTTTCATACCAAGACCTGAAAAATTGGTTCAAGTTTATCTCAAAAACCGATAAAACAAAACACCCTGGAGCAGATACCTTTCATAGATATTCTATGATTAAGGCTTTTCAGAAATATGTTGATTTATTATTCAAGTATACAAGTAAGTTTGTTAAATTTGAAGGAGTAAAGGGTATTAACGTTGCTACAGTTTGGAAAGAAAATTGGGGGGAAGATTTTTCTCAACCCGAAAGACCACCTTCGAGAATAGATTTCAAAGTTAGAGTATATCCTGATTTGGATAAATCAAATCCTCCACAATCTCAAAAAACTTTTAACGAACAATATAAAAAGTTTCAAGAGGTTTTTTTGGATAACTCTAGAGGTATGGGTTTGGAATATATCCAACCTGTTGAGGACCCAAGAACCAAAAATGTGAAAATTGACTTTGACTTTTTAAATGTTTCACTACCTAATCAAAACTCCGAGATGACAGAAGAAAAAGATGCCAAATTTATAAAATGTGTGAATTGTAAAAAGAAATACACACAAACAATTCACAAAGGAAAAAAATCTCTTCCTATTTGTCCGTATTGTGGAACCCACAACCAAAAAGATAAGGATGAGTCAGATAAGTCATAGATTGAAAGAATTAATTTTTTTTAAATTGAATGAAGATTTAAAAAAATTTATCATACATCCCTACGGTAATGACATATGGTTACTCGATAAAGAAAGTAAAACTTGGTTTTTACAGATAGAATCGAAGGGAGATTTATGGTACAATCAAAAGTATTTTAACAACTTTTTCCTACTATTTTCGTTAGGTTCCACAGAATATTCTAAAATCTTAAAAGAGTGGACTGAGAAAGTTTTGGAGGTAAGATTAAAGAGTTCTTCTAGAAAAAATACCAACTACGATTATTTGATTGAGAATATCATATTTGAAAAAACGGAAGAAAATATTTGGGATGGAAAAAAAAGGTTCGGTTTCAGTTACAATACCGTAAAAAAATATTCAGAATTCAAAAACAAATCCAAAAGTAAATCTGTTCAGTTAGATGAGTATCTTCAAATTTATTAAATTTTTTATAGTTTGGGTTGCATCAAATCTCTCAATTCCATTTTGGATTGTGGGACATGTACATCTAACTATGAACGTTTATAAAGATATCTATGAACTAATAGCATCCTTTTGGATGAATATATTAGTAGCTCTTGGTTTTTGGATAGAATGGAGAAATTCTAAAGAGCAAAACTCTCACCACAACCACAAGTCCTAGACGCGTTGGGATTTACCCACTCGAAACCTCTTCCATTCAAACCATCAGAGTAATTAAGTTCAGTACCAAAAAGGTATAATAAAGATTTTCTATCTACGACAACTTTTAGTCCATCCGATAAAATAATAATTTCATCCGTTGGTTCGGCCTTGTTGTCAAAATCCATATTATACGATAAACCACTACATCCACCCCCTTTAACACCAACCCGCAGATGGTGAGTTGAAGTGTCCAAACCAGAGTCTGACATTAGTTTTAAAACGTGTGAGTGAGCGTTAGTTGAAAGTGTTATCATAGTTAAAAATTAAGTCCAAGCCCTAATTGACCATATCTTACAATTGGGTCAAAATCTGTTTTAATTGTTATGTTTTTGAAGTCTTTCATTACACCAAATTTGAAAGTCAGAAAGTTCTGTTTGGATTTTGGAAAAGTTATTTCGCCAACATCGTCCTTACCTCTATATAAAATTCTTTCTGTTGCTGAACCAATCATTCCATGTACCCCGAATCGACCGATTCTTTTTCCAACTCCAACATAAAAACTTTTTTGTTTGACCAAATCAGAGATTAATGGGAAATCAACCAAATTAATCGTACCATAGGGAAAATAAGTGGAACGGTCTCTTTCATAAGATGTATTGAAATCGAAAACAAAATATCCTTTGTTTCCAATTGTGAAGAACCCTCCCATTTGTTTATTTGTTGTATGATGGAATCCGAAACTTATAATTGGTTTTTGTCCTCTTATGGTGTCTTTTCTTCCGTTGTCATAATAATAGATTCTACCTGGTTGTCTGTAACCCCAATCATTGAAATACCACATCGGAGAATAACTATTCCACCCGAATGAAGGTGCTCCCCACATATTCCATCTATTCCATCCAAAACCGAAAAATGGTTCGTGAACAACTACCGTTGTATTACTTTTGGGTTTGTTGAATTCGGTCGGAGATGAGTTTCTCCAAGCGCTTGTTGTGTTTGTAACAGACTGTGATTTAGAAGTTGATTGTTGTGAACTTTGTGATGGTGGGTTATTTCTCCATGAAGAAGTTTGTGAATATGAGGTAACTGTTACAAAAAGAAAAATTAAATTCCAAAATATAAATTTTTTCATATGGTTATTTTTAAATTCTGATTTATGGTAAAGACTACCACAGGAATATTTATAAATATTCATACACAATGTCATCAATAATAATTAACGAATCAGAGTTGGTCAAATTAGTCGAGGTTGCTATGGACATCAGTAGGTATCGTGAACCTATTCAGTATTCCGACGGGACTGAAAATAAGAATGTGGGGGACGCAACTAAAGACATAATCCAAATTCTGAAAGAATTACTTTCTATAATACAATCAAATCGCAGAATTAGCCCCCAAGAAAAATCCATGATTTTCAAATCTTATGATATTTTGAAAAATACACATGACAAAATAAAATTCAAAAAGAATTTTACATAAAATTTTCTTCAATTATTTTTAAAAAAACAAAAAAATGCAAAAACTCACTAACGAACAAAAAGCCAAAATCTATAATGGAATGTTGAGAAGATATCAACAACTTCAGGAAGAAGTAAGATTGATTCAAGCTCAGAGTTTAGAGGTAACACCTAAAGACCAAAGAAAAATCAAAGAAATGGAGGCTGAAATGAAAAAAATTTATACCTCAACAAGAAGACTATACAATTAACTTTTTTGAAATATTTATCTTAAGTAAATAAACCAAAAATACTTAAAAATGGCTTTAAAAATTAATTTAAGAAACAACACAAGTTTGTTTATTAAAGTTGAGGGTTTTGATGACGTAATTGTTCCAAACACTCCATTAGATGACAGAACTTTTAGTTGGGAGTCTGATAGTAACAAAACTATTAGTTTCTTTATAAATGAAGAATGTACTAACTTATCTTTTACAGGTAGTATAAGTTTGGTTAGTAACGATGGAATATTTGTTGATAGAGGAAATCAAGTAACTAACACTATCAAACTTGATGCTGACATTAGTTCAACTGCTTTGAGAATAATTCAGGATACTAATGGTACGGGAGGTAAACTTTTAGAGTTTAGTGAAATAACTCCAACAACAACAGTGAATTTAAGTTATTTTGACTTATAATTGAAACCCCTTTAAAAAGGGGTTTTTTTTTGTCCATAAAATTCTAAACTTATGAATATAAAATTTTTTATGATTGAAACTTGGATGAAAATTATGTCTTTTTTTGTTGAAAAACCATCAAAAAAACTGTGTTGGACAACACAAGACTATGAATGCGGTATGAGATGGGCTAAAACCCAACCACATCCATTTATTAAAGGTAAATCATTGTGGGACTTATGTTATGACAGATATGAATCTGTGAACACAATTGATAACCTAAATAAATTCATATTTAACGAAATGTAAAACCAGTTAATTCTGTAACTTTCGTTATTGGTACCTGATTATTTTCAATTCCATCAGGTTTAGACTTTGTATTCTCGAAAATGTAAGCCAACCAAGTATTTGTTTTTTTTATAAAAACTACTTTCCAACACTTTTCAGGAACAGAAACTGTTCCAATTTTTTTTATTTCACCAATATTACCCGTCCAGACTTTTATTGAATCTTCAGTTGACGCCAACTGTCTTGTTTTAACTTCAAGAGATTTCCAATCACCAGCGTTTAATGAATGGTATTGTGCTGCCATGTTGGAGAAATAAAAGCATTCTTCGGAGATTTGCTGTGTTTGACATAAATTGTCGGCCGCTGGCATCATATGACCTCTGTCAAAACCACTATTTACATAATCTTTGGAGATGTTTGTCTCAACAGGGAGTTTTGGGTCAGGTTTGAAAACGTCTTTTCTTTTTAATGGTGATGAGCAAGTAACCATGTTTTTCGTTAACCACCACTCCACTAAAACTGGATATTTTTTCGATTTACTAAATACCGTCGTATAGTTTGTGTGTGTTATTCTGACGGTATCTTGTGAATGAGACTCAAAAAATACAAATAAAAAGAAGGTTAGTATTAAATTTTTCATATGTATAAATACCTTTAGGTATAAGACTATTTTTTTATAATTGATTAATGAACGTCTCTCATGAAAACAAAGTTATTTGGTGGGCACCTGAAAGATGTGCCACTAAAATAACTGCAAAAATATTCGGCGAAGCAGATTTTTTTGTTGATGGACGACCACTTTCAGAAGGTTATCATTCTCACGATTTTGAAATACCGAGTGGTTGCGAAGATTATAAAATTTTCTGTAACATAAGGAACCCCTATGATAGGATTTTTGGGATTTTTTTAAATTTTACAAATTCTTTTGCTAATCTAATTACATTGATGTTGGGATCCTGTAAATGATCTGTTATAAAAACATCTCCAGGAATGCCTGGAATATGTTCTTCAATTAAGGTTTCGTTATGCGTAAAATAAGTAATTCTGTTAGGCGATAATAAATGTTCAAGCTCTAAACCGTATACCCTGCTTGCATCGGCTTGTTTAATATAATAATGGTCATAGTTATCATTTAACTTATTAATGATTCTAATTCTAAAGGGCTGACTGTTTCCAAAATAACAAAAATCTATTCTTGATACGTCTAAATGATCAAGATAACTGATATCCCCTTCAGTTTTTAAAATAGCATAAATGCGAACTAAGCTTACACGTAAGTGTTCCCACTCCTTCATATCGAAAGATAATTTTTCCCAACTGGTATCCTTGCCTTGTTTGTTTTTTAATGGAACAGAGTAGGTGTATCTTTGTAGGTCCTTATAGCTTACTGGTAATTTTACTTCACGTCCATAGCGCACTAAATAACTACGGAGTTGCGTATTAATAGGAAATATGGGCTTTTTTCTGGATGGCTTCTCGGGCTCATTTGACTTAATAATATTTTCAAAAAAATTATTCAATGACTTGTGTTAAATTTTACTTACCCAATTTTTTAATGCGAATATTTTTAAAGCGCACCACATCACCATGTCCTAAAAAGCCAATATGACCTGTGGTATTTTTTAATCCAGGATGTTCATTGTGGTCCATAGTGCCATTTTTGGTTGCCTCTTTTAAGTCCGCTTCCGTAATGACAGTGCCATTTAAAGTGACTTTAATTTTTGAACCCTGAATCATAATTTCTTCCTGGTTCCATTCACCAATGGGTTTTAAAAAACCTCTTTTTGCTGGAACAATACCATAAACAGATCCATGGTATTGATAAGGTTTCAAATTAGCATACATAGGGTGTTCGCTATCTAGTACTTGAATTTCCATTCCTACATAAGCAGCGTCACCTTCTAAAGGCGCATGAATACCAATACCATTGTTAGCACCAGGTGTCAACTGAAACTCGAATCGATAAATAAAATCACTATACTCCTCTTTCGTATATAAATTTCCACCACCTTTTGAACTTGGATTCACTTCAATAGCACCATCTTTTGATAAGTAACCTGAAAAATTTCCCATCCAATGATCCATATTTGTTCCGTCATATAATTGTATGAAGCCTTCTTGTTTTTCAGTTTCTGTTAAATTAGTTTTTATATTATTAGGGGTAGGTATCTCTCTTATGTAAATATTACGATAAGCTACATAAGTGCCATGTGCTTGTAATTCAATTTGCTCCTTGGTAAATAAGGGTAGTTTGCGATCCCAATAATTTTCGAGCGAGACATTATCTGTTACCAAAATCCCATTTAAATACACCGTTACTTTATCCCCCTTCATTATAATATGAAAGGTATTCCATTCCCCTATTTTATTATCCGCTACTAATAACGGCTTGCTTATATTTTTTTGATTATTGTATAATCCGCCTGAACCAACTTGTGCACCTACTTCGCGACGGCTTGTGTCCCAAATTTGCACCTGTGGGGTACCTCTTAAATAAATACCTGCATCTCCTTTTTCTGTTATTTTCCAATCCACAAACATTTCCATATCACCATACTGCTTCTCAGTACATAAATTATCACCATGTCCGGTAAATACTAATAAGCCATCTTTTATCACCCAATCTTTTTTGATTGATTCATTTACTTTTTGTTGTGCAGTCGCTAATTCAGCTTCACTCATTTTTCCTCTTGCAATTGGATTTGCCACTAACCCCTTCCATCCGGTTAAATCCTTGCCGTTAAACAAAGAAACAAATCCGTAATCATAAGGTATTTTTTTGAGTTGTGCTTTAAGCATAGGTACCAATAGTGCGCTATCTTCACCACTAATGAGTGGCAGCGCTTGTTCAAGTGCTTGTCGTACCAAAGGGCCACCAATTTCACCAATGAGATTATTTGCTAATGCTAATCTTGTAATAATTAATGCTGCTTCCTTTCGAACACCCGCTTCACCTAAAAATTGGCTAACAAAAGCAAATGCGCCAATAGTTGGAATTTTACCTGCTTGTATTAATATACTTTTCTTTTGAAAATCATTTCCATTTACTTTTACCTTGTCCATTTGATCTTGGAGCTGTAATAATTTTTGTGTTGAATTTTGTTGCATCTCTATTTTTGCTGCAACCTTTGGAATAGATGGTAAGCTTTGTAATTTTGCAGTAACTACATTTTCTGCACTCAATAAACCGATTTGTGCATTGATGAATGTGCTAGCATAATTAGAGCTTGCTTTTTTTAATTGTTTTTTAAGCAATTGAACCGTCTTCACTTTTTTTGCAGTTTCCAATGAAACAATGTTTACATATGCGTTTAAGGCATAAGTTGCTTTTAGTTTTAACGAGTCGTCGTCCAACATTTTAAAAAGCACTTGCCACTCTGCAC
>Ga0209033_1002558_pt1 | contig 9915 bp, 12 predicted proteins | sample LauGreFa1BDMLBDN_2_FD_188218 | JGI IMG/M metagenome (GOLD analysis project Ga0209033, IMG submission 188218) | Freshwater lake microbial communities from Lake Michigan, USA - Fa13.BD.MLB.DN (SPAdes) (version 2) | ecosystem: Environmental > Aquatic > Freshwater > Lake | place: Lake Michigan, USA...
GTACTCATACTGCTCAAACTTGTTCGCATACAGTCTCATGTGTGTCAGGACTGTACGGGAATTGTCCATGGCGATCATGCGGATCCCATCCTTATCAAACACCAGGCTCATCTCCACCAGCATAGACTTCAGACCCTCGGCGAGGGTGCGGATGGGCGACGTCTGCACAGTCTTGGCAATCACTAGGTCGTCTGCGTCGCGGCTCATTTATGTATGCTTGAGGCTCGGTGTCTAAGTTCTTCTACGCACTCGGCGTGTCTTGCGACGGGTCCCAGAGGAGCCCTTGCGACGGGTCCCAGAGGAGCCCTTGCGACGTCCTCCTTCAGGTCCCATAGGATCTCCGGCAGCATCTTCTTCTAGTGTCAACTTGTGAATGATGATAGTGATTTCGGGCGCGTCTTCTCTCTGTGCCCAGATGTAAGTCTTCCCAATCGGTCGTTCGGCAGGTCTCGCACGTCCATCTGCGTAGCGGTTTACGTTATCCTCCTTAAAGTCGGCTTCCGGTACGTCGTAGTCGTTGACGATCTCCCAGCCATTCTCCACAGCCTTGGCCGTGAGATACGCTTTGGCTTGTTCAAACGTCCTATACACAATGGGGGCAAGAGTATCTCCCTCCTCAATCACGTAGACACTCATTACTAGTCAGTGTAGGCAAAAATTGCTAGAGAGAAGAGACTGAGTGCAATCGCTAACCACTTGAGACCCTTGATGCTCTCTCTAAAGAAGAACACGCCTGTCAGAGTGACCAGAATGTTGGATGCCAAGTTCCAGATCAAGTTTGTTGTGACCATGTTGGAATGCGTCATCGCCTTCAAGAAGACATACGGTTCAAACGCATACAGCAACGTAGCAACCGGAAGTCCAACCGCATACGCCAGCTTTCCTTGGTCTACCAGTTTCAATGTCCCCATCATAGTGATATCAATCAGAGCCATCACGGTTCCAAAGACGATTGGAAGCATATCAAACCTGCCCACCGTCCAGTTCACCGATTTGATGAGTCCGTCTACGAAGTCCTTCATTACTTCTTCACGAGGAAAGGAAGAAAGAAGAGAACGACGATTCCGATCAGGACCACGATGTCAATGGTGCGCACGAGTTTCTGCTCACGTTCCGGCAGCTCCATGAACTCCTTCATGTACTCCGGCGGCTTAGCCCAGCCCCACATCCAGCCCAGAAACGTAGGCTTGAGCCGGTCCTTGCAGTCGTAGATCATGTCATACCACGCAAGGGAAACATACGCAACACACGCCAGCAGGAAAGCCATGAGAATACGGTGGGTCAGGGGCTTAAAATGGGGCATCCAGTACACAATCAACACAAACAGGGAAAACACTAAGCACTTGGGGTTAAGTGTAAGGTGTGTTCCAAATAATCCGGCGGCCATTACTTCTTACGCTGGGTTTTTCCATGAGCCATGCGGGCCGACTTCTTACGCGAGACGATGCGACCCCACTTGTTCATCTTCAGATCGGCCTTTGTGAGACCGCCCGTCGTGTGATGCGCTGTTCCGTGCATGACTTGAGCGCGGGATCCGATTGCGTGCATTTGTGTATTCATACTATCTTTTTATGGACCACGCAGGGCACATTACATACGACGGATCTACAGCAAAGTCCTCTGGGTATACACGGACACGTGGACTTGCCAGTTTCAAGAATCGACCAACATTCGACGTAGAATCCGTCCAACAAGCAGGTGCTCGGAGACACACGGAGAGTCCAACTAACATCTCTTCCGTTTCCTCTTTGATCTGTTGTTTGGAACGGCGCCGTGTATGAAAAGAACCGCGCTTCGTAGGAGGAACCGTTGATTCAATTCGCGATGTGGGCAAGGCTCTTCTTGCTTCTTCGACAACGCCGTAATCATCTGTCTGAATGAAGAACACGGTCTGTTCCGTATGAGGGATCTTTGCAAGAATATCAACGAACGAAATATATCCAGCTTCTTCAATCAGCTTATCACCACGGCGGACGAAAATAGCAATATAGTTCGACGACATCCCCGAAATGATCGCATCTGCCCTTTGTTGGAGTTCGGTCTTCAATATGAATAGTTCACGGATACTTGTTACGTATTCGGCGAGGGGAAAATCTGGCGCATAAAACCTAGCAAGATCACAACCAACGCGAATAGGATCGGCCAATTTTGGAAAGAGTGGTGGTGCTCGAAGTGTAACAAAGTAGTCGTGCCAGCCTTCCTTGTACGCATAGGACCAGTTTGATTGGGTTATGTAAAAGGGCGATCCCATCTTTTTTGAAGCAATGTATGCGTTACACATGATGAAGAATAGGGCAAAGAAGCCATTGGTGTTGTCGAGGCAGAAGATAATGGGCCGCGCCATTGTATACTTTATCATAACTTAAACCTACCATTAACGAGAGCAATCCGCGGCATCGTCTTCTGTGTATCCACAAAGGTAGGTCCCTCTACCTTTCCACAGTGAAACTGCTCTGTGAAGCGAAATGGGAATTCAAGCACATGTTCGCCGCCAAGAACAAACCTATTGCTGTGATGAAGAAGCATTCGGCTTTTCACACACGGGTAAATATATGACCCTAGAAAGCTTTGATCGGCTCCGTCTGTTCCATATCCAAGATCAATTGGATTCTTTTGAAACATCTCAAACAAGTCTCTGACACCGACGCCTGCTGATTTGTGCATGCCCCACATGCCAGCCAATATCCGAGCCTTATGATCTGGGTGATCACGAATTGCATGAGCAACAAACTGTGGCTTACTCAAGAAATCGTTAATCGCCCACCGATCCTTCCAGTGGACACGACTATCTGCATCACGGACAAACATTGTGTCTACGTCTGGCTCATCAATTGCAAATAGACGCTCAAGTCGATTGATGCCACCCATCTTTCCGGTCATCTTGGCAACCACATTGGGAAACTGCTGGATATGGTCAACAAACCCAGCATCCACATCGGGCGACATATACAGGTAGATCTTCCAATCGGGAAAATATGTATTAATCAACTGAACATTCTGGATCATCGGAGCAGGATAATACCGAGGGTTCGGCGGTCCATAAATACAAAAAGAAAAGACCCTTACCATTATAATGATCTCAGGAAAGTCGTTTTCGGATCTCTGTGCTTGGAACTATGATCCAAGGTATCGGGAACGACCCTTTATGCAGTGGGGATCTCGGGCAGGGGACTGGGTCTTTGTAAATGGTGATCATCTCAATCAGTTCTTGAGTATCCGTCTCGCTACACCTAAGAAGTTCAATCTGATCATCCATAACTCGGATGCGCCGTTTGATGCAGACAGGCTCAGGCGGACACTTCCACGTGCTCTTCGGATTTACGCTATCAATACGATCGTTCAACACCCGCAGGTAACCACTATCCCTCTTGGATTCCCGGATAGTGGACTGAAGCATCTGGATAAAATCAAGCCATCCAGCGATCGGTACATTGAGATCTACTCCAACTTTTCAGCAGGGACAAACGTGGTTGCACGGGCAGAGTGTCTGAAGGCATTTGAAGGCGATCCTCGAGTTGTTCGCAAAGAACCGGAAGGTCGAACGCAGCCTGAATACTATGAAGACATGTGTCACTCAAAGTTTGTTCTGTGTCCTGAGGGAACGGGGATGGATACCCATCGTATCTACGAAGCGCTTGCGTGTGGAGCCACTCCGGTCGTTCTTCACGGAGCACTTGATACCTTATATTCTAAGTTACCGGTGTGTATTGTGAACAAGTGGACGGATACATTGTACACTCCATCCACACCCTATTCCTTGAACGCGCGCAGTTACATTACTTAAACACCACGCCGATATAACCACAATGATGCGAACTGCAGTTGTCACTGGTATTACGGGTCAGGATGGGTCGTACCTTGCCGAGCTCCTGCTGGAGAAAAACTACAAGGTCATCGGTCTTGTGCGCCGATCGTCCACTCCTACATTGGGGAGAATCTCAGAGCTTCTTGAGCACCCGAATCTTCAGATCGTCCAGGCGGATATGGGTGATTCAACCTCGATTATGAATGTCTTTATCCCTCTTCGCGACGCAGAGCGAATTGAGGTCTATAATCTTGCCGCTCAGTCACAGGTCCATACATCCTTTACACAGCCAGAGTACACTGCAGAGGTGAATGGTCTTGGTCCCCTTCGGATCCTCGAGTCAATCCGGCGTCTAGGCCTTGCAGAGAAGACGCGTTTCTATCAGGCGTCCACATCTGAGCTCTACGGCAAGGTTGTTGAAGTTCCTCAGTCAGAGACCACCCCTTTTTACCCGCGTAGTCCGTATGGTGTTGCCAAGCTCTATGCGTTTTGGATCGTGAAGAACTATCGCGAGAGTTACACTATGTTTGCGTGCAATGGGATCCTCTTCAATCACGAGTCAGAGCGCCGTGGTGAGGACTTTATCACCCGCAAGGTAACGACATCAATCGCGAAGATCTATTCGGATCCCAACTTCACGCTGGAGATTGGGAATATGGATGCCAAGCGCGACTGGGGTCACGCACAGGACTACGTATACGGTATGTGGTTGATGCTTCAGCAAGACAAGCCGGATGACTATGTCTTGGCGACAGGTGTTACGCATACTGTTCGTGAATTTGTTGAGCTTGCGTTTGAGGCAGCGGGTCATTCGATTACGTGGTCCGGATCTGGTGTAGACGAGATCGGAACAGATGAGACAGGACGAGTTGTTCTTCGCGTGAATCCAAAGTTTTATCGCCCGGCTGAGGTGGATCTGCTCGTTGGAAACCCGACCAAAGCGCGTACAGTGCTCGGATGGATACCACGTGTTTCATTCCCCAATCTCGTTAGTCGAATGGTCAAGAGTGATCAAGAAAAGGTGTACCTCTGAATGACTGTTCCATGTTCTCGTTCATAGCATACCTTTACCTTTGCATCGAGTGGGGAGATCTGCGATGCAAGAACGTAGAATGAGCTGTTCGTAAGATGCAGCTCGTCTGCGTGTCTTATCAGGTCACAGTAATGAAAAAATGCTTTGTCTACAAACTTCTCAGATAGTTCACGCCAAGGATGATCCAAGGGGTAATGACTTACATTTGGATCAATCGTCAAGATCGTGTTTATGTCCCACGATACAAGCTGTGTTACGTTTGTGGATGACATTGTGTGGACAAAAATATATGGCTGTGATCCGACAAGCTTATATAACATCATAGACTCTGGAACTACAGGAAGCACAAAATGACTGTGTCTGACAGATCTCGGGATTTCCATCTGATCATAGAAGATCTCGGGCAGAGCGTTCATATCTACAGGCCGAACATAGAGATCCTTTGTGAATGCACATGCATAGATGATTCTATACCGAGATCGTACCCATTCTCGTAACGCGCTACTTCCCTGCGTAACAACGAGAAGCTTGATCGAAGGACTATCTCTATAGAGTGTTTGAAGAGTTGCCAACGTTTTATATGAACAAAAAAGATGGGTTTCCTCATATTGCTGCGCAATATACCGAACAGCCCCGCTCATCCAAATTTGATCGCCCAATCCACCCGGACCAATTACGAGGGCTCTGCTTTTCCTTCGCAAAAACGATAACATGTTTTATTATACACCGAAGTTATTCGTATGATGGTGGCGGACAGTAAAACGCATACGGGTCAGGGTCAATCTTCTTGAAGATGTCAAGATACGTCAGTCCGTCGCAGCGAATTTGCTCAGCCGCCGCAGTGTCTACAAAATTCAGATCCGCGTACCAATCCTCAAACGGACCGTACGTTTCAGTCGGGCTGTTAGGCATGACCACATCTGCGCAAATGAGCGAGTATCCGTGATTTGTTAGAACTTCACGAATGTGGTCACGGGTCGCAGTGCCAAACCGATACTGATCATGCTCAATCGTCATGGTCGCAAAGCGGATCCTGTCCCAAGGGAAGTGTGCCACCGCTGGCATGGTTGCCTCGTCGACATCAAAGGAGATGTAGTCAATCGTGTGCTGCATGAAAGGGCACCTCTGTATGACATCATCCCAGTTCACAGTTGTCACGTCTGTGCAATAGAACAAATTCTTCCGCTTCGCAGCAAACTCTAGAGAGAACTCCTGGCAATCCATGGACAAGCCCGTCCATCCCTCCTTTTCAAGAGCATACGTGTTGTTATGGTACGTGGGACGAAACGATCCAATATCAAGATACGTTCCTGGGCGCCTAATGAGGTGACGAGGAAAGACATCTTGACCAGCTTGACTCAGTGAAAGTGTTGGCATTTACGTATCCTCGCATGGTAAGCGTAAATGTCAACTATTTTGATAAATCCATCAAAGCAGCAGTGTGGCGTTTATCAATACGGACTGCGGATCTACAGCAATATCAAAGACCGTGTCAAAATTGACTATGCAGAAGTGGAAACTCTTGATGAGTATCTGCGTGCAGTTGAGGGGCACAAGAAAGTGTTGATCAACTACTATCATAGCCTGTTTCAATTTCTAGACAAATCAAATCAGGCTGAAGACAAGGAGTATTATTACCTGTATCACGAGTCATTCATGTATGATGTTCGTCCCGGACTTCATCTCAACAATGATCCCACTCGCCCAGATGGAATCCCTCGTCCTCTAGCATACAACGATACATCTTCATACCCTACAAATCTGGAGAATCCAATCATTGGATCCTTCGGATTTGGGTTTCTAAATAAAGAGTTTGACAAGATAGTTGAGTTGGTTCAACTGCAGTTTGATACAGCAACGATCAGACTCTTGATGCCAGAAGCATATTGGGTAGGAACCCATGCCGGAGAATCTCGCCAACTCGCAGAGAGGTGTCGGCAAAAGATTACAAAGCCGGGTATTCAGCTATGGATCTGTCACGACTTCTTATCAAATGACGCACTGTTTACATTCCTTCGCACGAATGACCTCAACATCTTTTTGTATGACGCGTTTCCAAATCGTGGGTGTTCGAGTGTGATCGATTCTGTTCTTGGTGTAAATCGGCCCTTTGCGATCTCAGATTCCGATATGTTTCGTCACATCTACGACGACAGGATCTGTGCATACAAGACACCCCTTAGGGATATTATGCAGAATGGGCTTGCGTTGACTACAAAGTATCGGGAACAATGGTCCGCGGATGCACTGGCGTCTGCCATCCAAACGCGTCTAGGTCTTCAGTGTGTATGATAAATCGCTTATCTGTCAACATCGCGACCTTACAATCATAGTCATAGCTATACAGAATCGCCAACCTGGGCTTCCACATCGCATCCGCAAGGGCAAGCGGCATTGACAAAGTACCAATGAGACCCTTGCACGCCATCAGAACACCTGCTAAGTCAGAGAAGGTTGGGCAGACTAAATACGGCATCTCTACACCATTCCGATGAACGAACAGGTCATACATTGACTGACTCGTTGCCAAAAAGACTAGATTTGGAATGCGCTGACGAAGCTCTGCATATCGTAGCACCGAGTTTCGTCGATTGTCGCCACAGCTAATGAACGTGGTCTCCTTGTACTGTAGATTCGGTACAACGGAGATCCAAGGCGATGTCGCCCACGGAATTCCAAACGCACCTTCGAATGCTTGATGCCAAGACGCATCGTAGCTGTGGTTGTGCGTTCTCCACTTGCTTAGATTGATATCAAACTCCTCTCCTTGGTGAAGTTGAAACGAGCCAATATACGGTTGGTCGCAAATCACAGTCTTGATATCGGCAAACGTGCGTTCAATATCACGATCAAATTGGTCACCTAAGGTAGGAGACAAGTACACAATTCCCTTTCGGCCTGTTTTCAGATACACCTCATTCACAACCGACATCTGATGAATCGTGTCTCCAAGACGGCCACCACATCCATATCGAATTGGAGTTACCTTAACCTTTCGTCCAAGCGCAGACAGCTTGATTGTGGCAAACGTCTCAGGAGCAGAGTCCAAGAAATTCACAAATGGCCTCAGCCTACACGGACGATCAAACGAGAAGGTATCGTACTCGAACACAATCGAGTAGAGCTCAGTAATCCGAGAATACGGATCAACATCCAGTTCAATAACGCAGTGTTTATCTCCAAAACTCTTCTGTTCCTTCAGCTGAGAGTTCTCTGCACTATTGATCATCCTCTTTACCCGAAACCGTTGACGATTCAACTCAAAAATACGTTCGGAGATACGCGCAAAGTCTGGGTCTTGAGGATCAAGAACTTCAGTCAAGTCCCATATCTCTTCATTCACACGCATAATCGAGGCATATTCAAACGGATATTTCTCCTTAAGAAACTTGATGCTCGACAACGCAGTGATCTCTCTCAAAACCGCCGCTTGTTTTTCGGGTGATGTAATCTTGCTATATTTGATCTCAAGGATCGAGAGCTTATCAAAGCCCTCGCCGGAGGATACTTCTAAGAACATTGTGACTACACCGGCGAATCTCCCACGATCTCAAACGTAGGAAGGGGAAAGATCATCTTGCCACCTGCCTTAAGAAACTCAGACTCGCGAGCAACGATCTCCGTCTTGAAGTGCCATGGCAGAACCAGCAGGTACTCAGGCGGTGCAGCACGCATCGTCTCTTCACTGATAATCTCAATTCCCGTCGCGGTCGTGCAACCAACTTTCGCGGGATTGCGCTCAACGGCATACTTCACCTCATTCGGACCAATCTCTGCATACTGTAGGAGACAGTTGCCCTTCGTTGAGGCGCCGTAGATATAGGTCGTCTTACCACTCGCCAGATGCGACTTGAGCTTGACGATCTCGTCATCACATCGCGCCATAAAGGAGTGATACGTAGCGGGATCAGCAAGGTGACGCTCTCCGTCGAGAAGCCTCTGAACAGCCCGACCATCTTCCGTCCAACGAGAGTCCTTCTTCGCAGCAAAGATACGAGTGCTTCCACCATTGCAATCATTCAGACTGATACGCACAATCTTGAACCCAGCCAGATCGAGGATGTGCTTGATCTGACGAATGCCGTAGTATTCCACATGTTCGTGGCAGATCGTATCAAAACTATTACGATCGAGCATTGTCTTGATGTAGCTCTGCTCAAACGTCCACAGTCCATCTTGGTGAAGAACATCATAGACGTCGCGAGCAAACTGGACCGGATCGGGGAGATCGTAGAACATTGAGATCGACGAGACAACCTTGTACTCAAACCCAAACGGAGCCACTGCCTCCTTCGTGAAGTAGGTGGGCGTCAGGAACAGATCCGTATACTCGCTTGCAAACTGACTTCCGGTAGGATCGCAGCCGTGGCGCTTCAGACTCGTAGGGTACATCTTCAGAAACGTTGCATCGTTGCTTCCGATATCCAGAACAGCATCACCTTCTTCGATCGAGGCAAGAAGCATAATCTCGTCATTGTACTTGCGAAGGTGAGCGCGCATCGTTCCGCTGATTCCAGAGCGGTATCCGTACATGTGCTCGTACATCTCGGATCCGGGGACAAGATCCCGAAGCTGAACTAGACCACACGTATCACACATCATAAGCTTCATTGGCGTCGTGGGTGCAGGAGGCTCACCAAGTTTCGGGAACCGTGATGTGATCACTTGGTTTCCAAGGTCGATGATATCCTTACATGTCTCCGTCTTGCAGATACGACACGCCATTTTCTTTAGTTTGTCATTGCAGCCTCTAAGCAGGAAGTAAGCACACCAACGTCAAAATCAGAATGGAGCTCCATTCTCATTTTGTTTTTGGTTTCTTGGATGATTTCTTGGTTGCCTTGCGGCTGTCTCTAGTTGCTGTACGCAAGACCGCCCATGCCGGACATCACGCGCAGCACGTTGTAGTTCACCGCGTAGACGCGAACCTGGGCCGTGCGGCCCGAGCGCACCGTGTTCACGGACACCGTCAGCTGGAGGGTGGCCTTGTCGATACGCGAGAAGTTGCAGGTGCCCGACGGCTGGTGCTCCTCCGGCTTCAGGGCAAACGAGTACACGTTGATGCCCTGGCTCGGGG
>Ga0209033_1002559_pt1 | contig 9915 bp, 7 predicted proteins | sample LauGreFa1BDMLBDN_2_FD_188218 | JGI IMG/M metagenome (GOLD analysis project Ga0209033, IMG submission 188218) | Freshwater lake microbial communities from Lake Michigan, USA - Fa13.BD.MLB.DN (SPAdes) (version 2) | ecosystem: Environmental > Aquatic > Freshwater > Lake | place: Lake Michigan, USA...
AGCCAATCGGACAGCTCCAGATTTAAGTCCTTTAATCTCAAAACTTGTAGAGATGGTACCTTCAGGAAATATGCCAACTATTTCACCTTTACGAAGTGCGCGAAGTGCTGCAACGAAAGATGCCGAACCATTTGCGCGGTCAACATTGATGTGATGCATTCCGCGCATCAATGGACCGGCTAACTTATTATTAAAAATTTCTTTTTTGGCCATGAAACGTACGTAGCGTTTTTTCGGTAGGACAGCGGTGCCGACAATCGCAAAATCTAAGTAACCGATGTGATTAATGGCAAGAATTGCGCCACCTTCTTGGGGGATATTTTCTTCACCCGAAAAAGTGAAACGCAAACCAAGGTATTTCCAAAAGGATTTAATTACAACAACAACGGGGGGATAGACAAGATCAGCCACGAGCAGCACCAGTTTTTGCTGCCATTGCTTCTTTGTACAAACGTCCAGCACGATAGCTGGAACGTACAAGCGGGCCACTCATAACGCCCAAGAAACCAATTTCTTTTGCTTCGGCTGCGAGTTCAACGAACTCTTCTGGCTTAACCCAACGTTCGACAGGATGATGGCGATTAGTGGGACGTAAATACTGTGTAATTGTGATCAGATCACACCCAGCGCTTCTTAGATCCTTGAGCGCTTGAGAAACTTCTTCGCGAGTTTCGCCAAGACCCAGAATTAAGTTCGATTTAGTAATCAATCCACAATCGCGTGCCATTGTGATAACGGTTAGAGACTTTTCATAAGTAAATGCAGGTCTGATGCTCTTAAAAATACGAGGCACAGTCTCTAAATTATGGGCAAAGACTTCTGGTTTAGTTTCAAAAATTTGATTAAGCAGATCTGCTTTCGCATGAAAATCCGGTGCCAGCATTTCTACGCCGCATCCAGGATTCAACTCGTGAACTTGTCGAATGGTTTCGGCGTATAACCAGGCACCTTCATCTTCAAGATCATCACGTGTAACACCAGTAATCGTTGCGTACTTCAATCCCATTTTTTTAACAGACTCGGCGACTTTGCGTGGTTCTTCGCGATCTATTGGATCAGGTTTACCAGTATCAATATTGCAAAAATCGCATCTGCGCGTGCACTTTTCTCCACCAATTAAGAAGGTTGCTTCTTTATCTTCCCAACATTCAAAAATGTTTGGACAGGCGGCTTCTTGGCAAACTGTATGTAAACCTTCAGATGACACAAGTGAGCGAAGTCGGGTGTATTCGGGTCCCATATTGGCGCGTGTTTTAATCCATTCAGGTTTGCGTTCAATAGGTGTTTGAGCATTGCGCGCTTCAATGCGGATCATTTTGCGACCATCAGGTGCAATTGTCATACGCACACCTTACCTAGTGTTGAAATCAAATTTCTCTCTAAAATTGGCAAAACATCTGCAGGAGTAATCTCGCGCTTTAATTCCTGGGACATAGAAGTCACTTGAGCATCTGCGATACCGCAAGGAATTATCTGTGCAAAAGGGGATAGGTCTGGATTTACATTAAGTGCAAAGCCATGCATGGTGGTGCCTTTAGCGACTCTGATTCCAATAGCTGCTATTTTGCGAGGAATCAATTCATCATTAATCCACACACCTGAACGTCCTTTAATTCTCTGTACTTCAATACCGAACTCTTTACAGGTATCAATCAACGCACTTTCTAGTTCGCGGACAAAACCTACTAATTCAGATGGCTTTGCTAGACGCAAAATGGGATATCCAACTATCTGTCCAGGGCCGTGCCAGGTAATTTTTCCACCGCGATTTACATCGATCACTGGTGTGCCATTTGCTGGTTTCTCGTGATCTAGCGTGCGCTTTCCAGCAGTGAATACGGATGGGTGTTCGACTAGGAGAAGAGTATTTTGAATTTGAGACGAACTAACCTGTTCGTGAGTTTGTTCTTGAATGATTAAGGCATCGGCATATGCAAGGTGCTTTAAATCATGCACCAAAATACTCCGTTGGATGGTTTCTATGGGCGCCACGGAGTAAGCCTAAAGGTAGGCTTGCCCAGTCGCGAATCACGCGCTGCCGTCAGATTGAAAGGCTCTATTCCCGTGTCTCGAACCACATCTTTGAAATCACGTAAACCCTTCGCCCTAGCAATGCTCGTAGTTTTGTTCTGGTTTTTGCTCACCGGTGTATTTGGACCGCTCTTCGGAAAGCTTTCCTCCGTACAAGAAAATAACAACTCTTCATTTCTTCCTAAAGGCGCTGAAGCGACGCAAGCTTCAGAGTTGATCCAGACTTTTTCAGGTAAAGACTCCTTTAACATCCCTGCTCTAGTCTTGTTTGAAGGAAATGCCACACCTGAAAATCTTCAAGCAATTAACGCTCACCTCGATGCAATCGGTGAGTTAACACTTGCTGGAACTGCAGCGAAAATCGCAGATTACCTTGCACCTGGCCAGAGAATTACTGCATTCCCATCAGAAGATGGCAAAGCTATTTTGGCAAATGTGCCACTTGATGGAAATTCACTGACAAAGTTACTTCCTAATGAAGAGCCAGTACTTCCGGCAATTGTTGAAGCGCTGCGCGAAGATCTTGGACCTTTAGCAAAAGAGAATAATCTAACTGCTTATGTAACAGGACCGGGCGGTATATTTGGAGATTTATTTGGAGCATTTGGTTCTATCGATTCAACACTTCTGTTAACGACTCTTGCAGTTGTTGCTCTAATTCTTATCGTTGTTTACCGCTCTCCGATTTTATGGATTATTCCGTTGCTGTCGGCTCTCTTTGCACTATCTACCGCTGGAGGAATTGTTTACCTACTTGCGAAAAATGACATTATCGACGTCGATGGTCAATCGCAAGGAATTCTCTCTGTGTTAGTTATTGGTGCCGCAACAGATTACGCGCTTTTGCTCATTGCTAGATATCGAGAAGAACTTCATTTACATGAAAATAGATTCGATGCAATGCGTGCAGCATATAAGGGCGTGTGGGAACCTATTCTGGCTTCAGGTTCTACAGTTGCGATTTCTCTTCTAGTTCTTTTGTTTAGCCAATTGACGAATACAGCTGGCCTCGGACCAATTGGAGCAATCGGTATCGCTTGCTCTGTCATAACAATATTGACGCTATTACCTGCGCTTCTTCTGCTCTTTGGCCGTTGGATTTTCTGGCCACGTCGACCAGATTTTGATGGTGAAGATCAAGTGTTAGCTGGCGTATGGTCAAAGGTGGGAAACTTGATTGGGCGAGGCCCTCGCAAAGCTTGGGTAGTTACAGGCGTTATTTTATTGGCATTCGCCTTCACTTCGACAACGTTAAAGGCTGATGGAATTGGAACCGTTGATTCCTTTACGACTAATCCAGAGTCAGTTGTAGGACAAAAGTTATTGCTAACTCACTTTCCTGGTGGAGAAGGCGATCCAACACAAATAGTTGTAAATGTAGACAAGCTAGATGCCGTAGCTACTGCAGTTAAAAACGCTCCAGGAGTTTCTTCTGTAGCACCATTGCTAGATGGCTTTGCAATTCCTGGCGGCCCAGATCCAGAAATTAAGGTTGTAAACAATAAAGCCATTTTGAATGTAACTCTTGATAAAGCTCCGGATAGCGTAGAAGCTTCAAATGACATTCCTGAGATTCGACGACTTGCTCATAAAGCCGATCCGACATCATTAGTTGGTGGAACAAGCGCTGTTTCATATGACATTCGAAGTGCAAATGATCGAGACAATAAAACAATTATTCCGATTATTTTAATTGTGATCACATTGATTCTTGGACTTCTTCTGCGAAGTATTCTGAGCGCTGCACTCCTTCTGGGCACGGTTGTTCTTTCTTACTTCGCAACTCTTGGAGTTTGTGCACTCGTCTTTAATCACGTCTTTGGTTTCGAAGGTGGAGATACATCCTTCCCGCTATTTGCCTTTATTTTCTTAGTGGCACTCGGTATCGATTACAACATCTTCTTAATGACTCGAGTACGTGAAGAGTCAATCAAACTGGGAACGCGTCAGGGAGTTATTAAAGGTTTGACAGTTACAGGAGCCGTAATTACATCAGCTGGAATTGTTTTGGCTGCTACGTTTGCCGTTCTTGGATTGATTCCTCTTGTGCCACTTGCTCAACTCGGCTTTGCAGTTGCCTTTGGCGTTTTGTTGGACACAATTATTGTGCGCTCAATTCTGGTTCCAGCAATGGTGCACGACATCGGTCCAAAAATATGGTGGCCTTCCAAGCTCAAAAAGTAGGTTCAATGAAATTTGAAATGAACCAACGTGCCTAAGAAAGTTATTGTCATCGGTGCTGGTTTGGCGGGGTTAAGTGCTGCCATCACTCTGCAACATGAAGGAGTCGACGTCACTGTTCTCGAAAGCAGTGATCGACCTGGCGGTCGAGTGACCAGTGATGTAATTGATGGCTTCATTTGTGACCGAGGTTTTCAACTCATTAACGCGAATTACCCGGAGATCAAGCACCTGGAAATCATGAAGGACATTGATTTCGTTGCTGCTTCGTCAGTTATTGAAATGGCGCGAAATGAATCGCGAATTCGAATCGGCGATCCGAGAAAATCACCCTTCTCTGTTTTCAATTCAGAGACTGGGACTTTGTTAGAGAAGATTAGGTTGATTAAGTACCTGTTGATTCGAAAAAATGTTGCCAGTGTCGGCGAAGATTTGAAAGCAAATGGATTAGGTAAAACCTATGAACGAGTTTTGCGACCATTCTTAACCGGTGTATTTCTGGCCGATCCCTTGATCGTAAATGCTGAATCTGGAAGAACGGCAATCAAGGGATTTATAAGAGGCAAGATAGGTTTGCCAGCACAAGGGTGCAGAGCGTTCTCTGAAGCTTTGGCTGCAAGAGTCAAATCCATCGAGTACGGAGTGCAAGTAAATTCAATCAAAAAGAACAGAGTAAAAACATCGCAAGGTAGTTACGAGGCGGATGCAATTATTGTTGCAACTGATGCCACAACAGCTGCGCAGCTATTAGATCTCACTGACGTACCCCAGCTCGTTGGTTGCACGACGTGGTATCACTCAACTACGCAATCACCAACGCAGAGTGCTTCACTCATTGTTGATAGTCAAAACCGCGGTCCATTAGTAAACACAATCGTTATTTCAAATATGGTTCCGAGTTATGCACCCGCTGGTAAGTCATTGATTTCGAGTACATCCGTTTTGCCTGCCACCGAATCAGAGGTTCGACGACACTTATCTATTTTGTACGGCGTCGATACTAGAAAATGGAAACTAGTTGCAAAGTATGAAATTCCGAGTGCACTGCCACTTCCAACTTTGCAAGGCGCTGCGATTTCAGGCTCGCATGTTCGTGATTCAATTTATGTAGCTGGTGATTACAAGAGCGCACCCTCGCAAAATGGAGCGTTGCTTTCGGGGCGTTTAGCTGCCCTATCTGTATTAGTCGACTAGCGCAGCGAGTGCGGGTGCGATGTGGGGGTAATCGAAGTTAAAGCCAGCATCCATAAGTGCTTGAGGCATTACTTTTTTAGATCCCAAAATCTCACTTGCAAACCCACCTAGCGCAATTTTCAGCGCAAAAGATGGAGCAGGAAATAGCGCAGGCCTGTGTAATGCTCTGGCTAAACCGGCAGTAAATTCTTGATTAGTAACGGGATTTGGAGAAGTTACATTTACTGGGCCTTCAATTTTGCTTTCTAATGCAAATGTAATTGCACGGATGTGATCGTGCAGCGTAATCCACGACCACCATTGTTTTCCGTTTCCTAATTTTCCACCTAAACCAAATCTAAATAAAGGAAGCATGCGTCCTAATGCGCCACCTGTCGGATCGAGCACCAACCCAGTTCTAAGTTTTACGGTGCGCACATCTGAAACCAAATCAGCTGCGCCTTCCCATTCGCGGCACACCACAGCTAGAAAATCTTCACCCGCGCGATCTGTTTCAATTACGGCGCGGTTTCCGGTTTCGCCATACCAACCAATGGCACTTGCACTAATAAACACTGATGGTTTAACAGTATTTACTGCATTAGCAATTGCCGTTGTTCCCAAGAGACGCGAATTGAGAATTTCACTCTTGTATTTTTTAGTCCAGCGCTTATCGCCAACTCCAGCGCCTGCTAAATGAATAATTGCATCAACTCCGGCAAGTGCTTCTAGGTCTACGGTGCCAGATTGCGGGTCCCAAGAGATTTCATCGGCCGCGCGACTTGCTCTGCGTACTAACTTTTGAACTGTGTAGCCTTCAGACTTTAGATGTCCAACGAGTGCGGTACCGATCATTCCGGAGGCTCCGGTGATAGCAACTCGTTGCATTGGTGGCATTAGAGACCAAGATCCGATTCAAAAGCGCCGTGTTCTAGACGTTCCTTGAGTGTGACTAAGAAACGAGCAGCATCTGCACCATCTACAACTCGGTGATCGTATGAAAGACCTAAATAAACCATCGAACGAATTGCAATTGTTTCGCCACCGTCTTCACCGCGAACGACCATTGGTCGCTTAACAATTGCTCCAAGACCAAGAATTGCAACCTGTGGTTGATTAATGATTGGAGTATCAAATAACGCTCCACGGCTTCCGGTGTTTGTAATGGTGAATGTGCCGCCACCTAATTCATCTGGAGAAACTTTATTCTCGCGCGTACGTGCAGCAAGGTCAGAAATCTTGCGCGCGATTCCGCCCATGTTGAGGTCTCCAGCATTGTGAATAACTGGAACGAGCAAACCACGCTCTGTATCTACAGCAATGCCTAGGTGTTCGGCGCCGTGATAAGTAATTTGATCGCCTTCAACGGATGAGTTAAGTACTGGATGAACTTTGAGAGCTTCACATACCGCAACTGAGAAGAACGGAAGGAATGAGAGTTTGACGCCTTCGCGGGCTTCAAATGAAGCCTTTGCGCGATCACGCAGACGAGAAATCTTTGTAACGTCTACTTCAATAACTGTCGTTAATTGTGCGCTTACTTGAAGAGATTCAACCATTCGTGCAGCGATAACTTTGCGCAGGCGTGACATTGTCACTGTGGTTCCGCGCAATGGCGAAGCCGTAACTGATGCTGTCTTTGGTGTTGATGATGCTGACAACGTAGGCGCAACTGATGTGCTTACTGGCGCAACAGGTTTTGCAGCAGCCTGCACATCTTCTTTTCTAATTCGACCGCCAATGCCGCTACCTTGAATCGCAGAAAGATTGACGCCGAGTTCAGCAGCATATTTTCTAACGATTGGAGTTACGTATGCATCAACACTTGATGCAGCAGGTGTTGATGCAACTGGCGCTGCAGGCGCAGGAATTACGGGGGGAGCTGTAACAACTGGTGGCGCTACAACAGCAGGAGCTGCCACAACTGGCGGTGCTGTAACTACTGGAGCAGCAACCGGTGCTGCTGCATTTGCTCCACCAATTAATCCCAAACGAGCACCAACTGCAACGGTTGTATCAACTGGAACATCTATTGCTAAAAGCGTTCCGGCAACTGGTGATGGAATTTCTGTATCGACCTTGTCAGTAGATACTTCAAGGAGTGCTTCATCCACTGCAACACTGTCACCAACATTTTTCAGCCAACGCGTAACGGTGCCTTCGCTAACGCTTTCACCAAGGGCTGGCATAGTAATTACAGTTCCAGCTGAGTTTGAAGTCGCTGCTGCAATAGGAGCAACGGGCGCAGGAGTAGCAACGGGTGCAACGGGCGCAGGTGTAGGAGTTGCGGCAACTGGTGTAGCAACGGGTGCTGTAGTTACAGCTGGTGCAGCTGGCGCTGCCGCGCCATCTGCAATAACTGCAAGCTCTGCTCCAACTGCAACAGTTTGATCAACACCAACAACAATCTTTTGTAGTGTTCCCGCAACAGGTGAAGGAATTTCTGTATCTACTTTGTCCGTCGATACTTCTAGAAGTGGTTCATCAACAGCAACATGATCACCTTCTGCTTTTAGCCAGCGCGTAACTGTTCCTTCTGTAACGCTCTCGCCAAGTGCTGGCATCGTGAGTGAAAATGTCATTGTCTTCTCCCTAGATTATCCGTGAGCATGAAGCGGTTTACCGGCGAGTGCCATGTGTGCTTCTCCCATGGCTTCTGAAAGTGTTGGGTGTGCATGAATGAGTGGTGCTACATCATCAGCGGAAGCTTCCCAATTAAATATCAATTGTGCTTCAGCTAGAAGTTCACCGACTCGAGAACCAACCATGTGAATACCAAGAACTGGTCCATTCTTAGCAGCTACTAATTTGATTGATCCTGCGGTCCGCAAAATTTGTGCTTTTCCGTTGCCTGCTAAATCGTAATTTAGTTCGACAACATCGTATCCGCGTTCTTTTGCTACAGCAGTTGTTAGACCAACTGAAGCAACTTCTGGTTCTGAGTATGTAACGCGGGGAACACCGTCGTAATTAATTGGGCGAGGGTTTAATCCGGCAATTTCTTCTGCCACCAATATTCCTTCACCAAAACCAACGTGGGCTAGCTGCAGCGTAGGAATCAAATCTCCAACAGCCCAAATTCCAGGAACATTTGTTCGACACTTATCGTCAACTAGAACGTAGCCTCGGTCCATTGATAGGCCTTGTTCTTCGTATCCAAGGTTTGCAGATACAGGTCCACGGCCGACGCTGACGAGAAGCACATCGGCACTGAAAGTTTTCCCATCTTCGAGCGTCACAGTTACGGTGTCACCGTTGATTGCTGCTGACTGGAACCGAACTCCAACTTCGAAATTTATTCCGCGCTTTCTAAATGCTCGCTCAAGTTGCTTACTTGAGGATTCATCTTCTAGTGCGACAAGATGAGGCAATCCTTCGATGATTGTGACTTCAGCGCCAAAGGATTTCCATACCGATGCAAATTCGCAGCCAATTACTCCACCACCAAGAACAATCACGCTCTTTGGTACGTGATCAAGTTTTGTTGCGTGATCAGATGTAATGATTTTCTTGCCATCAATTTCTAGTCCGGGCAGAGTCTTTGCATAAGAACCTGTAGCCAGCACGATGTTCTTGCCTGTGTATTTTTCTCCGTTTACTTCAACAGTATCTTTAGAAATCAAACGGCCGTGACCTTCGACAAAAGTAATGTTTCGAGATTTAACTAGACCCTGCAAACCTTTATGTAGACGAGCGATAACTCCATCTTTGTATGAGTTAACAGCTGGCATATCCATGGATAGAAATTGCGCGTTCACACCAAAGTGATTTGCATCGCGTGCACCATCTGCAATTTCACCTGAGTGCAATAAAGCTTTTGTGGGGATACAGCCGCGGTGAAGACATGTTCCACCAAGTTTGTCGGATTCGATGAGGGCTACAGAAAGACCTAGTTGCGCGCTACGAAGGGCGCATGCATAACCGCCACTTCCACCACCAAGAATTACTAGATCGAATTGAGCCACTCGCGTAAACCTCCAACAATTTCAGGTTAGCCAATTTCAGTTAAGCCGGGGCGCACTGCACCCTGGTCCTATCTTGCCAGCCTTGGGGCTAGTTACCGAATTGTCGAATTCTCAACCAGACACAGCAGTGTGCGCAGTGCCACACCAGTGCCACCGACAGGGGTGTACCCGTGCGCCGCGGATTCGTTATAAGCCGGACCAGCGATATCTAGGTGTAGCCATGGAACCTCTGGCTTGATGAACTCTTTCAGAAACAATCCTGCAACCAACATGCCACCCATGCGATCACCAATGTTTGCTAAATCTGCAACAGGTGAATCAAGAGATGCACGTAACTCTTGTGGAAGTGGCATTGGCCAGAATGCTTCACCACTTTGTGATGCGGCAGATATAAATCGAGAGCAGAAATCTTCATTGTTTGTCATCACGGCGCTTGTACGTGTACCTAGTGCAACAACTTGGGCACCAGTGAGTGTGGCAACGTCAATTACGCCATCCAAAGATTTTGTTTCCTGAGCCTTCACGAGCGCATCTGCCAGAACAAGACGACCCTCTGCATCAGGGT
>Ga0209033_1002561_pt1 | contig 9913 bp, 10 predicted proteins | sample LauGreFa1BDMLBDN_2_FD_188218 | JGI IMG/M metagenome (GOLD analysis project Ga0209033, IMG submission 188218) | Freshwater lake microbial communities from Lake Michigan, USA - Fa13.BD.MLB.DN (SPAdes) (version 2) | ecosystem: Environmental > Aquatic > Freshwater > Lake | place: Lake Michigan, USA...
GCTGCCACCGGTTGGACACCGGCCATTGCCTCTTCTGGGCTAATCTCTTCTGGCCCGCGCCCCGCTTCCATTGCCTGGCTTAACTCACCAGCCCTAACAACTGACAGCGTGGGTGACCGGATTAGCGCTTCGCGTGCGGTCTGGTAAAGGGTTTCGCCTAGACCAGCCGAGTATTCGTCCAGGGTAGTGTTGCGTCTTGTCGGTAATCCATCGGTATAAATTGGCATTTGCTCTACCCGGTTAAGGCATCATTGGGACTGAAAACATTGTTTCAATCGCTGATCTTTGATTCTCCCCAGCAGATTTTAACTGACCCCAGGTGTAAACAATTGGCTTTCCTGCTTTGTTTAAAACAGGTGAGCGCGAATCAGCATTAAACAAAACCAAACCGTCCTCATTGGGTGATGTCACCCAATAACTATTTTTGCGAATGCTCTTGGCGTAATCTTTTGAAACAAAAGAATCCCTACGCATTGTCTCTGGGATAGCCAGGTCATCAGGGTTTATATTTTGCAAAAAGTAATTTGCGCCCTCTTGCACCCCGGCAGCGCCAACAGACATTGGAACCCGGTAAGTATTGGAAAACACATACCGCCCCATTACGGTAGACTGCGCCGCTTTCTTGGCTGCGTCAGATTCATTCATGCCCTGGGCGCGGTAATAAGATGCCAGGCGCACGGTCTCATCATAAAAAATGTTGAATTGCTCAATGCCGCCAATAGTGCGCGGAGACCCGTCAGATCCAACCATTGAAAATTTAAAATCTTCTAATTCTGCTGCTACTTTTTCACCAATAATCTTTTTAGTGTCAGATGGCAGGCCAACTAAAATGTCATCAACTTTGAGTTTAGATGCAATCGCCATGTCGGCTGCGGCTGCGCCGGTCATGCCAGACCCAATCACAATTGCCGATGGTGGCAATGCCTTGCTCTGAATCAATTGGCGGTACACCACCGGCCAACTGTCACCCCAGATTTTTGACATTGCGTCAATTTTTACGGCAATCGATTCGCCATCCTGTGCGCCAATAAACTGCTGCTGGATATTGTCAATTGCAGACTTGGACAGAATCTTAGGCGATCCAATGCCCAGGCGCGTCTGCTCTGCAATCGATGCACTAGCGTAATTCCTTGCCGCTGTCTTTTGCTCATCCAATGTCGCACCAGCCTTGCCGGTAACATCAATAAACGCCTTGTAAGATGTCTCTACGGTTTTGCTTGATGACAGCGCAAACACGGCAGGATCATCCTCGCGCATTTTTAGCACCCGCCCAGCGGCAGCGGACATAATCTGGTGGCGCTTGGATGCCATCTCATAACCCTCGCCAGGCACGGGCTGCTTAGACGCAACAAACGCATTGATTGCCTCATTGGGCATTGTTTTCATGGTGGAAATGTCACCAGCCAAAACCTGATTGTCTTGGTATTCCTGAAATTTGCGCGTGCCATCTTGCGGGCCATAGGCACGGATAAACTGATCTTGTGCCAATTGCGTAGGATTCGTTATTCCATTGACCGCCATTGCATTGGCATCGCCAACCTGGCGCTCTAATTCTGCACGGTAAACTGACCGCTGTTGGCTTGCATATGTATTGGCAGCCCGGATATAGGTATCCCATTTTCTGGCATCAACCATATCCAAACCAGGGTTTCCGCTTGCCGTAGCCTGCATTTCAGACGGTTTCATCTCTTTGACAAATGCCTGCAATTTGTCAACACGATTCATCCAGCCTTTTAAATACTTGGCATTTTCAGGATCTTGGGCCAGACGGTTATATTCGTCACGGCGCAATTGCAGCAATGTATCGACATTGCCATTTGATTGGGCAATTAACTTTTTGGCCGTACCCACGCCCATGTTGACAGCAGTATCAAATGCCACGGCAGCCAATTGTGGCGGCAGATCACCAGCATTGATCGCGTCCCAATAGCGCTGCCGGTAAATCTTGGCTGCGCCATCTTTAGTTAAATTCTTAACATCGATGTCTGGATTGGCTTTTTGATTGATTCCAAAATTGGCTGGCGCTGCAGACTTTCCGTCTTTTTCGACATATCCGCCTTCCATCTGAAACACAAAATTTAGCGCTGGCTCAAATGCTGGGCCACCGGATTTCATTCCAACATCATCTAAAAACTTTTCTGGATCACGCCTAATTGTCGCTTCTGCGTAAGACCCACCAATTGTTTCTTTCAATAGCGTCCGCAATTCCTGCTTTTTGCTCTCAGGCATATTGGATGCATTGATGCCATCCATGCCAGCCGTAAATGTGCGGTTCAATGTTTCAGGTGTGGGATCAAGCGCCACGCCCTGGCCGTATTTCAAAATGCTGTCTTTGTGCAAATTGAAACGATAGTTGACACCCTCTGTGGCCTCAAAACTAAGGGACGATCCAAGGATAGACTTCCGCATGCTGCTCATGTTGGCAGCCAGCATCCGGCGAGTTCTAGGATTTGCCGTGGCTTTTAAGGTCTGGTCTGACCAGGTATCAAATTCTGATGCAACATTCTTAGTAAAATTCTTAGCGCCTGGCTCTGCAGAATTCTGCATGTCATTGAGTTTTTGCTTCCACTCAATTTCGCTAGTGGCAAACACATTATTGGCTTCGGCTTTGGCATTTTCCTCTTCAACATCATGCATGACCTGGGCGGTCTGCTGCATGGCCTGGCCGACATTGCCCAAAGCCTTACCCATTGCGCCCAGATTGGCATCTGGCACGCGCATTTCAGGAATGCCACGGCCACCTGATACGGTCTGTCGCTCTTCGTAGATTGGAATTCTCGCCATGATTACGCCAGATTAGATGATTGATACGAAAACCCGCCTTGCATCGGCGTGCCACTTGGGGTGGTCATTGTTTTAAGACCTGTAGAACCAGTTCCAGCCATTGTGTAAGACTTGTACGCCATTGCAGATCCAGACAAGATGTCGGCCCCGGCGCTGATATACGATGCCCGCACGGCATTCTTGCCTGCAGCCCGATTAACCTTGGCTGAGTATTGATCCATTTCGGCTGATGCCAATAATCCCCTGGCTTTTAAATCGCCTTCGTACCGAATTGTCAACGAATCCAATTCCGCCATTGTTTCTGATTGTTCGGCAATATCGGCCATCGATCCGCCCAGGCCAGCGCCAGATTGAGCAATGGCTGCCCGCTGCTTGCCAAGTATTGTCCTGGCCTGTCGGCGCTGCTGCTCTTCCCGTATATTAGTCTGCTGCCGGGTGATGTCTGCTTCCTGGCGCTTAATCCCTGCATTGAAATCTTCAGCATTGGCCCTGGCATCGGCCATTGCCTTATCAGCCTGGCCTTGCTGCAGCGTGCCAATAGCCTTCATGGCCGTAGCGGCCACAAGCATTATGGTTACTGGATCAGCCATGTTTTATCCTTGCGTACAAAATACAGTCCTTGCCTAATGGACTAAACGCCCGCATGTACCCTTCGCGCTCAAAGCCCAACATCTGAATCCAGCGGTGACCAGCCTCAAAATCAGCGTCCACAAATGCCTCAACACGGTTGAAATCTGTCGTATCTAAAAACCGTTTTACAGCCTTGTGAATCCGCACAAACTGCTTGCCAGCGTATTCAGAAATTAAGCCCCACGCAATGGCTCGATTATCCCATTGCTTGACCACTCCTGCACATGCTAAAACCTCGTCACCATCCATTGCCGTAAAACACGGGCCAGCAGCCTTCAATGCCGGGCCGTATTCCTCATCAAAAAACACGGACACGGCTGCCTGGCTAGGCTGCAGCACCAAAATCTCAAGATGACGGGATTGGAATGGTTCAATATGCATCAGCGATCCTGTGTCTGCAATTGCGGCATCAGCGCCACCAATGTCATGGGCAGCGGCTGATCCTGCTCGACAATCATGTACCCGTCAAAATCATAGCCACCAGGCCATTCCATAATTTTGTCACCAGTAAATAGCGGCACGGGCGCGTCCATCAGCGCCGATCCACTACGGAATTGGATCTCGTCCAAGTGATCAAGATCAGGCCCGGCTTTAGCGCCAACCGTAGCCAAGAACCTAATTACCATCTTATTGATGCGCTTGGTTTTGCCCTGGGCCGTGCCATCGCCAGCGCCAGCCTCTGGGCGCATGGTCTGCAATCTGGATGTATACGGCAGCCCAACATGAACCACGCTCGATGCCCGCTGCAATGTCACAGACCCACTTTCAACCGTCCGGTTAGGATGCGCTGCACCATCGGCTAGAATTGACACAATCTTGCCTTCCAGGTGATCCAGGCCGCTAATTGTGCTGACCGCTGTGCTGTCATATGTCAGGCCGCAATCCACACAAAATGCGTCCTCAATGTCGTTATTGTCAACAAAATCAGGCCACAAATACTCAATGTATCGCTTGGTCTGCCCATCAATAGTCCGGCGCACAATCATCCATAGATCATCCTGGTCACCAAACGGGCTAGGAATGGTTTCTACACACTCGACTATGCCATCCCCTCCCAGCGGGTGACGATGCCAGCCAAGGACATCCTGCTCACGATTAAAGGTAAATCCCAGCAACTCGCCATCTGAGCGGACGCACCACACAATTGAATGCGGTTCCTGCTGATAGCAAATATCTACTAATCCGCCGTAAGTGATATGTTCTGACAATACCGTTAGGTCAGATGATTTGTAGCCATTATTGGCAAAATCAAATACCAACTCCCGCAATTTCTGGCCGGATCGCTGCACAAACAGCACCGATTCGCCCACCAAAACCGGGATCACAGACTTTGACCCATAGGACGATTGCGGCACAATTTTCACATTGTCTGGGCCTAGCGGCTGGTCTGTTGTCACCTCTTGGGCCACAAACTCGCCACCGGCTGTCCCAATTAGCAGGCCATCAGATGCGGCCAGCCACTCAATTTTATTGACTTGATCGCTTGATACCTCAATGGCAATAGCCATGTCAGCCACAACCTGGCCGGATTCGTCACGGTCTGCAAAGTTCTCATAATCGGCAGCCACCGACATATCAATCTTTTGCCCGCTGGCAAATACCAGGCGCTCACGAAAAAACGCTACCTGGCTTGGCCAACCACGGACGGATGACCAGCGACTAAATGCCCAGCGATTGGTGGCATTGCCAGACCCAACAGCGCCAGATGGCAGGCGAGACACAACATCGGCGGTAACCGTGGTGCTGTTAGTAAACCCGGTGATCTTCACATAGCCATAGCCAGGATCGCGGAATTGCCATTGCACCCCGCTGTCACCATCATAGACAGCGCCAATGCTGTGGATGGGCTTTACCGTGCCTGTGGTGGCCGAATTAAGCGCCTCATAGGTCTTGCCATCAGACCGGCGGCGTGCGCCGCTGCTAATCGATTTGCCAACTTCCCATTGGGTAATTCCATCAACACTTTTTTGCTCTAGCAAAAATGTGCTGCCGACATCGGTAGACGCAAACAATGCGCTTGATGCTGTTAGGGTAATCCCTGTGCCGGTCTGCGCGGACGCATAAACCGTGATTGCTTCGTCTGGATCGACATCCTCAAACGGGCCGCCCAAAAAATTGATGTCCTCCAATATCCACTTAGTAGCGGAATACCTGGACAGTTTCTTTGGCGCATAAGACGGATGCACAATGTAAACCACATCGGCAGATTGAACCGTCCTCAATTTCAGCGTGTTATTGCTGTTAGTCAAATCCGCAGCCGTGTACGGGCTAGGAATCTCGTATGTTGTCCCGGTCAATGTGTGCCACTTGCCAGCAGCCAGGTCTGTAGAAAATGTCCCAGAAGTGTGAGCCACCTTGCAATAGTAATTTGTCCCGCCATTGGATCTTAGGTCACCAACCGCATAGGCCGTGCTGGTCAGCCAGGCCGTAACCGATCCGGTCTGCACCTGCCCATAATTGGTGTAAAACCGGATGTATTGGTTACCAAACTCTAGGATGTACGCCTGGCTTTCGGAAAACTCAAAGCGCAGCAGCCAGGATCTATTGGCAGAATTTTTGATTTCTTCGACAAAATAAGTACCAGACCGGCGGCGTGCCGGGCCTTGCACCATCGGTATAAAGTTCTCTAGCGTGCGGCAGCCACTTGAATACTTGTTAAGATCCGTGCGGCCTTCCAGGGTAGGTGACAACTCCCCGGTGTTAAATGAATACTGTATCGGGCTGGCTTTAGGCATTATTCGTACCAATCCAATGAAAGATATGCGGTAGCCGATCCAGAACCAACATTGGTCATGCGGATCAGATACGACACATTATCTTGAAATATGTATTCGAAAGAAAATGCCCCAGATCCGGCAGCCTTTTTAGAATTGCCAGCAGAAATGTATTCCCGGTGAAACTCCGTGCCTGTCGCGGTCACGGTAGGATTAACTAAAATGCCCGCTTGGCTGATCCTGGTTGATTCTCTGTTGCGATTGATGGGTGTAAAGATTGTCCCGCCAGATGCGGACGCACCCTCAAACCAGGCGATCTCGCAGTCCTGGCTACAAGATGTCTGGATAGTGACATGAGGGCTTGTTCCGACATTTGTTGTGAACACCATATTGAGACTTGCATTAGCGGCCAATCCAGCGCTTGGCGGGTAATACTTGTATGCATTAAAAGCCCGGCCTTCATGCATCCGCAAATGGTTGATGTCCAAAATTGGCATCCCGTAATCAGACCCAACCACGCGCTGTGCGTCATTCGTGTCCTTTGCGGTTACGGCAACGAACCTGGCAACGGTCTGATCTGATTCGCGCTCGACATATACGGCGGTCATAATCTTGACAATACCCAACCATCATCAGGCAGATCCTGTGGCGGCTGCTCGATGCCATCAGATCGGATCGCAGCAATCAATGCCTCGCGGTAATCCTGCCTGGCAGAATCTTTTTTAGTATTAGATTGCGTCAAATCCTCGCACATTTCAAACGCCAGGCGCGAGGCAATCGCTTCTACAAATGTTGCGTCCCATTGAGTAGTGTCCTCAATGCGGGCCATATAACGGATATTTAGCGGCGCGGTGAGATTCGTAAGAATCTTGCGACTTTCGACCACATATTCTGCAACGCTGGCATTACGGTAATCGTCCAGACTTGGGCCAGGGTAGACATCATTGACCTGAACCAGGCGGAGATAATCGCTAGGTAATTGGTACTCATAATCAAACCCCCATGTCGGTGTGGTTGACAAGGCAGCCAGGCTTACGCGCTTGACAGAAAATGACCATAAGTGCGCCCGCAACTCTGCGTCACGCACAATCTCAAACATAGACTTAACTGCGCGGGCCTGCTTATTGTCATCATCAAAAGAGATGATGCGGGCAGCGCCCAACTTGGTCAGCGCCCTGTTGGCAATCTCAACCTGCGATGCCATTGCTTACCCCTTATGCCGGAGGCCAAGCGTCTTGCAGGATGTAATTCTTGATGTTCTCGATGCACTCCAGAACCTGATTGCGATTGGCGTTATCGGCCAGATCAATAGCAATCTCAACAGTCTTAGATTGACTAGACGATCCTTCCGCAACTTCGGTCATGTTGTCACCGATGTCTAATGCGTAATAGCGTGATGCCATAATGTTCTCCTAATAACGACAGGGGGCTTTCGCCCCCCGTCTTACCGATTAAGGTGCGCTGAAGTAAAGGTCAACAACAGCCGTTCCAGATGAGGGCAAAGCAGCCACAGCAATCGTGAGAATCACGGTTTCTTCGGCAGTTAATGCATCATCATCAGCAGCAGTCGAGACACCAAACAGCGTGGGAGCAGCAGCCGTAAAGACCGCAGCAGCACGATATTTGCCAGAACTTGCAGCAGTACCAATTGCCACCGTGGCAGATGCGCCTAGCGTAGCAGATGCGTTGATAACTCCATACGCAAATGCATAGCCAGCCGGAATCTTAGCCAGGGTAATCGTGTCACCAGATGCCTGAGAAGCCAGGGTAAAAGATGCACGAAAACGGCGGATACGGCCACCAACTACACCACCATTAGCAAAGCCAGCGGGGGTGTCATAGAGGGTAGATACTTCGTTAGCATAAGTGTTAGCCATGATTTATCTCCCTTACTCTTGGCAAAGAATTTCAACGACTTTTTTCTCTTCGGTGCGAGTAGCGCCAAAAGTACCCTTACAGTAAACCTGTGTCGAGTAACCCTTGTCTGCACGCTCAGAGATCTGAGTGTTGATGTCGTTCCACATACCAAGATGCACGCCGCTCTTCGCATACACCGGAACACGGCGATATGAAGATGCGTCTACACCAAGGCGCTCACAATGCACAAAGTTAAAGCCCATGAACGCTGTGATGCGCCCATCTACAAGCACCGGACGGGTGTTGTAATCAAGGGAGATAGCCTGTGCTTCGTTTAACAGATCATCATGCTGCTCGGCGGTAATGACGCAGAACAACTGCTCATTGTCAATATCCACTTCGTTTTCCATAAGGATCTTTTTGGCTTCGCGCAATTTGGCAATATTCAGGCCGGTTGCGCCGGTTGAACCAGTAGCCACGGCAATTTGCTGAGTAGCCGTAGCAAATGATGTGTTGGTTGAACCATTCTCGCCGGTCTTGGATGTGCCAAAGAAAGCGCTGATGATCTCGTCATCCATTGCACGGCCAAGCGCATAAGCGCCGTTCTGAGCATAGGACGATTGGGGATCGATCAGCATACGCAGTTTATCCTGGTCATCGATGAGATCAGCCCACTCATAGTCCACGGGATAAATCCAGCGGGCATCCGAGGGAGTAGAAATCAGCGGTGTATCACCGTGACGCTGCGTGCGCTTTTGCGCGTTGACTGCTCCAACCTGCTCGACAGCCTTGGCAGCCTTGCCAGAATAAGATCCGGTGCTTACCGTGCCGCGCAACTTGGAACCCTTTTGCTGCAACAACAATTGCACATTTGTCGTATATTGTTGGACAAAGTGCGTAGTGACATTGAATGACATGATTCAAGTCCTCCACAAAAAGTTAAAAGAAAAAACAACCATTTGCAAAAGGCTTGTCCAAAATTCTGGGGCCGTTCTAACCATTAAAGCCGGTTTAACGCTCGGCGGTCTTTCCCGCCTGCCCACCAGGCCGCTTGGGAGTGCGGTTCTCTGGTATTACTTGCTCCCGCTGCACGACATATTGCTCGTACAGTACCGCCCGACCTACCACCTCATTGGGCGGTAGATCAGACCGATGCGCTAATTTTAAACACTCTAGCCTAATTTGTGCAATATCCATCATCCTGGATACCCAGCACGCATTAGGCGCTCCATTTCAGCCCTGGCATCAGCATCGCCGCCCAGGTACTTAGCAGTCCAGCCCGGATCGTTTTTCAACTGACCAATGCGGACACGGGCAGCCTCTGGTGACATGCCAAACCGGCCAGCCCCAGCGCCATCGACAAACGAATCCTCGCCCATGCCACGGCCAATCTTGGCAAAGAATTGCAGCATCTGCTTAGTGCCTAGTGCGCCTTCCATCTTTTCCAGCATGTCCTGCTCTACCCCAAACTGCCGGGCAGCGCGGCGGCCAGCCTCGATGTTCAGGTCATAATCCTTGCCCCATTCCTGGCGCAATGTCATCAATTCTGCCTCTGCGTTGACAGCAATTTCCTCTTGCTGGCTGCTTGCCATCATCTGCTGCTGGGCATTCCACCACTCAGCCAGACCCTGGGCCTGCTTGGCATTAAGGCCCAACTTGTGGAATTCGCCTGCAGCCATCTTGGCAAACTCGCCAGTATCGCCATCAGGCACGGGCAATTTGTATTCATCCGGGCTTTTTGGCCTGCCTAGCCGGTCATAGACCTGGCCCCACTCATCAGCGGCTGCGTCATCCTTTGGCAGCACCAGACCCCGACCAGCCTTATCAGCCCCCAAGAATTTTTCCAGATTGATATACCCGGTAATTGCGTCACCCGGATCTTTCCAGCCCTTGTTTTCCACAAACCCTCTTATGTCCTCTGCGTAGCC
>Ga0209033_1002570_pt1 | contig 9901 bp, 9 predicted proteins | sample LauGreFa1BDMLBDN_2_FD_188218 | JGI IMG/M metagenome (GOLD analysis project Ga0209033, IMG submission 188218) | Freshwater lake microbial communities from Lake Michigan, USA - Fa13.BD.MLB.DN (SPAdes) (version 2) | ecosystem: Environmental > Aquatic > Freshwater > Lake | place: Lake Michigan, USA...
ATTCTTATGTTAGAAATTCAGCAGTTAGCTCCGCAGTTTAGTGTAAAAGACCAACATAATCAGTTGGTTAATTTATCTGACTTTATTAATAAGAAAAACATCGTCTTATATTTTTATCCTAAAGACGATACCCCAGGTTGCACAATCGAAGCTAATGACTTTACTCGGCTAGCCGAAGAATTTAACCAACACGATACAGTCGTGTTAGGTGTTAGCAAAGATTCTTGTGAAAGTCATGTTGATTTCATTAATAAATATGCACTCAAAGTGATGTTGCTAGCCGATACTGAAGGCGAGCTTTGTGAAAGTTATGATGTTTGGCGAGAAAAAGACAGAAATGGCGTTAAGAGTATGGCTATTTTACGATCAACTTTCATCATTAATAAACAAGGTGTTTTGACTGAAGTGGCTTATGGCGTTAATCATGAAGGTCATGCGGAAGAAATCTTAGATAAAGTTAAACAGTTATAAAACCACCTTGAGGAGCTAGACATGATACCCGAACAGTCATTAAATCTAAGCGGAAAAGTGGCACTAATTAGCGGTGCGGGTGTCGGCATAGGTCGCGCTGTGGCATTGGCTTTAGGCAAAGCTGGTGCAATCATAGGTTTACATTATTATTCTAGTGCAGACAGTGCGCATCAACTCTTCGATGAATTAACGGCCTTAGATATTAAGGCCGTACTTTTACCTGCTGATTTAACTAAAGAAAGCGATGCCAATGCTATGGTTGATAAGTTAGTCGAGGATACAGGTCGTTTGGATATCGTCGTGAATAACAGTGGCGGCTTAGTTAAACGAGCTACGATCGAAGATTGCACCTTAGAAAACTGGAATAAATCTTTAGATATTAATCTGACTAGCGCTTTTCTAGTGACTAAGCGTGCGATTCCGCATTTACGTGACACCGGCAGTGGACGCATTGTTAATATACTGTCTCTTTCTGTACAAACCGGCGGCGCAAATGGTGGTGGTTCGTATGCCGCCGCAAAAGGGGGATTGATGGTGTTTACTCATACCTTAGCCAAAGAACTTGCACCCTATGTTCGTACCAATTCTGTGATGCCAGGCACGGTAGAAACCCAGCATCATGAGATTCATTCCACGCCAGAAATGATGGAAAACTACCGTAAGCAAACTCCGTTAGGCCGTAATACCTATGCTGAAGAAGTTGCCAGTAGTGTGCATTTTTTAGCCAGCGATATGTCTTCTCATATTAATGGTGCCATGATTGATATTAGTGGTGGGCGATTTTTGCGCTAGGATCACATCTTCTAGCGTATCTTTTTCAAAGTGGGGAATATTTCGCCAGTAGCTTTACTTGCAACTAGCTAATGGATGTTTTTTGCATCTCTTTGAGTGGAATTTGATTGGCCGTCAATTTTAACTTCCCCATAATGCCTGCCCAAGGAACGATTATGTTTTAGGACAGGCACAATTAAATAGCGTGTGTAGTTGCTACATGAAGGATTTTCATGGCAAATTTGTTGGAATTAGTGTTTCTGATAACGGTTCGGGCATCGATCCTATAGTTGCCAAACATATTATTATATTGATTGAATTTTGGTTGTCATAAAGTTGGTTTTAGTTCAAAAAACGCTTAATTTAATCTAAATTTCTTGTAAATTTTATGGTTTATTTATCAAAGTGGTCACTCATTTGAGGGATTCATAAATTCCAATTAAGGTTCAATATCATAATTAACGTTGATGAAGTGATTCATCAAGTGCATTGTCTCTTGATGCATGAGTAATAATGAGATTGTTATTTATGTCATAAACAATAAAAACTATAAAATTATCATCAAAAATTGCCTTGATTTTATTCAATGGCAATCAGAGGAATTATCTATGAACCCCAAAATCTATCTTGTCATTACAGCATTCTTATTTTTAAATGGTTGTTCGACATTTCGATCATACAAAACAGAAACGCAAACGCTACTATCTAGTGTGTCGACTGGCCAAATTGATCAAGCACTTACTCAGCATGAAGCAAAGAATGGTTCAGATAAGGATTTGCTTTATTTCATGGAAAAAGGTGAATTACAGCGATTGAAAAAACAATACCCAGATACTATTGCAACTTGGACAGAAGCCGATCACATGATAGCTCAATGGGAAAGTGAAGCTAAAATCACGGGCTCAAGAATTGGTCAAGCTGTTGGCTCCGCAGTTGTTAATGATAAAGGACGTCGATACGATGGTGAAGATTATGAAAAAGTGATGCTTTCAACTCGCCTTGCATTGGCATATTTGGCTGCAGGTAAAACAGAAGACGCATTGGTTGAAATCAAAAAAACTTGGGAACGAGAAGATTTCATTAAATCGCTTCATGAAAAAGAAATTGGTGAGGCTGAAAGAGCGGCATCACAAAAAGGTTATTCAACTCGAGTGGAAGATTTAAAAGGTTATCCTGTATCTACGCTTGATAGTTATGAAGTCATCAATTTAAAAAATGGATATCAAAATGCATTTAGTCATTACTTGTCAGGCTTTTTGTATGAAGCAACGGGTGAATTAGCATTAGCAACGGCAAGTTATCGCACAGCAATAGAGCTGCAACCAAATTTAAATATTTTAAAAGAAGGCTTGTTAGGAATAGATAAGCGATTAGAGGTTGCAACCGTAACAAATCCAGTTATTGTTCAGCAAGAAACGCCTGTGAAGTCCGAGGCAGTTAAAACAATAGCAAAAAAATCTAAAAAGAAAGGTAAAAATGGTAAACTCGCAAAGCAAATTGTTGAGACGCCTATTGTTGCTCCTGTTGTAGTAACGCCATTAATAACAAAACCAAACGAAAGTGATGTGTTGTTTGTTGTGGAAACAGGTGTTGCACCATTTAAAAAATCAATCATGATCCCGTTACCAATTCCTTATGCTGGAATTGTGCCGATTTCATTCCCTATAATAGAGTCCAATCCAATTTCAGAAAACAAAGCGGTATCGCTTATGTTCCCAAATAATTCAATTGAGCAATTAACCACTATTACAAGTATTGAAAATTTATCTCGTCGTGCGTTAAAAGATAATATGCCCTCACTTATGGTTCGTGGAGCCATTCGCGCGGCGGTTAAAGGCGCGTCACAAGCAGAAGCCTATAGACAAAATTTACTGGCTGGTTTAGTGGTGAATGCGCTGAATGTGGCTACTGAGCAAGCCGATGAGCGTATATGGGGATTATTGCCTGCTGAAATTACAGTTGCACGAGTGAAGTTGCCTGAAGGTCAATCGACAATTAAAATTCAAACTTCCCAAGGCGTCAAAGAAGTGATGGTAACTATTTCGGGAAAATACGTTGTGATTCCAATTCGTTTAATTGGAAATTCCATTTATAATTTGCAAGCAGGTTTATAACATGATTTTTTTAACATTTTGAAGGAGCTAAAATATGAATAAAAATATTTTTATAAAAACGTGTTATATTGCAATAATGCCTTTTTTGCTTGTCGGGTGTGCATCGAAAGGACCCATTCCTCCTGCACCTAATTCAATGGCATCTAAAATAATTTTTTTAGATGAATTACCAACGATGAACATTTATGATTTACGTATGGTTCCAGTGAATAATTTTTTAGTTGTGGAAGCGGATATTATTCACAACGATGATGTAGATTCAATTTTGAAAGTGGCGCCTTGGTTTACAACACTTCCCGTTTTAGTGGTTGGTTCTGCTGTTCAGCCTTTGTTTTCAACAAAAGCCCCCAGTGATTCAATTCAATACCGTTTTCAGTGGCGAGATCGAAATGGAATGAGCGTTGGAAGCGAAGAAAATTGGAAAGTTTTAAATTTTAGTCCGTCACAAGCGCAACATATTAAAGGAATTGCAACTTCTCAATATGCTGTGGATTTCAAACTTGAACTTAAAAGCAACTACTAAGGATCAATTCTATGATTACAAATAACATCACTATTTTAAGCTTGTCGATTGCGTTAACAGCAATGCTTGGCGTTACAGGCTGTGCGTCAAATAGACCAGCGTTTTCTGCAGGAAATGTAGCGTATGGAGATACAAAAGCGGCTGAGACGTTGACCAATGAAATTGGTTTAACAGACTTTCAAATGATGGCTGAAACCATGACGACATCACTTCTGACAAGTCCATTAATAGCTAGTAGCAAGCAAAAACCAACAATCACTATTGCTGATATTAAAAATAAAACAAGTGAGCATATTGATACCAGAGCCATTGCATTAAAAATTAGAACCCAACTGTCAAAATCACAAGTTGTCAGGTTTATGGGAGATAAGGCGGATGAAAAACACGCATTAACTGAATTGCAAAGACAAGGGCAATCTGGCCGATATAGTGCGTCAAAAAGCGTCAAAATGGGCCATGCTGAAGGCGCTAAATACTCACTTTATGGTGAAATTACATCGATTGTAAAACGTGCCGAAGATGTTAAAAATATTGATTATATTCTGAATCTAACCCTTGAGGATTTAGATTCTAGTGAAATTGTATGGACTGAAGAAAAAGAAATTCGTAAAACCTCTGAACGTTCTACATTTTAGGCGTATAAAATGAAAGTTATCATCGTTTTTTTCACTGGATTAATTTTTGTGAGTCCAGTCATGGCAAAATCAATTGCTGTTACTGATTTAGCTTATTCACAAACGCTTCAAGAGTACATTCATGAAGTGGATTACCACAACACGAGTAAACTCTCAGGTTCTGAATCGCACAGATTTAGCACGGAGAGTGCGAGTAGCAAAACCGATTACCACGAATACGAACATAATTTTTCATATGTGGAATATGGGGAATTGAAAAAGTTTACTGGCGATATTCGGGGTGCATTGATTAATTCTCGTCAATTTACAGTAGTTCAAGCAAAACCATTTCCGATGGCAAGACATGAAGGTGTTTACGACATTATTGCGCGAATAAAAAAGGGTGACTTTCCCCACGCTGATTATGTGTTGTTTGGTAGATTAAGTGATATAAGTTTTAATAACAGCAGTTATCAAGTGAATGACAGTATGACTAATTTTATGTTAAATCTGGCATTGACGGCTGAATTTAGTTTAATTAATACGAAAACCTATGAGGTTAAAGCAAGTTTTACAGCTACTGGTGAAGGTCAAGATACTAAAATATTAACACCAGGAACTTATGCGACACCTAATCGTTCAGCGGTAGTCTCGCAAGTATCTAAAACTTTAGGTCAAGATGTATTTAGACAAGTTGAAGAGCAGGTGTTTGATCGAGCGTCTGGTGAGTCGGTGCGAAATTTAAATGGGGAATCTCGTCTGAATATTGGAAATGAACCACCACCGCAAAAAACTCAAGATGTAACGATTTTTCAATAAATTTTCTTGAGTATGAGGTGATATACAGTCTGTATGTGTTTTATTTTCAATCGCCTCACTATCATTATGGTTAGCTCAAAAGTAATTTAGTTATTTTGGATCATAAAAAGAAGTCCCTCAATAAGGGCTTTTTTCATTTATACCGTAAGCTTCTGATAAATCCATCTAGTCATAGAGTTCAAAACGGTTGCAAAACTCAATGGACTCAATGAGACACTCGAAAAACTACCCACTTGGCCTGATAGTCGCATCGATGAACTCCTGCCTATTTCCGTCGACGCTCTACAGAAATTGAATCACTAAATTCATTTGTCTTGGAATGGGGTCATGACGGGCGCTTACCTCCATCTCTAAATCATCCATTTTTGTTATATTATGATCTAAGCCGTGCCATCATTAACTGATAGTTTCCAATAAGATACTGACTCATTCAACACAATCAATTTTCCATTTGAAATCATTATTTCAATTTGTTTATGAATTCTAGTTAATGGCCTCTCACATTTTTCACGAGCAATAAGAAGTTCCGCGGATTTTATTGGTATTGTAATTTTGTTGAGCGGAATATCCACTTGACTCAAAATTTGAAATGATTCGACTATCACTCTTTCAGCTAAAGCATCATTTTGCATAAAATAACATCCCGCATAAAAAAATTTTATCTAATGTTGACTATGTTTATTCACGCTCTAACGCCGTAAATAAAATCAATTTTTCAATCATCCAATCAGGGGCATCTAACGGTAGATCGTGACCTGCTGTTGAATGAACCTCAAGTAACAAACTAAATTCTTTTTGTATTGCTGCACTGCAACTAGGTGAAACTAATTTATCACCTAAACTATTGAGTAATAAAACAGGCTTTTCAATAACTCGATTATTCGGTTTGTACTTTGCTGCTGCCATAATTTGCCGAAAACTCGTCCCAAAACTGATAGGGCGTTGCTTATAAATTGCCATCCATTTCTCGGCCGTTGTGACTAAAGCCTCATCATTTAGGCTACTCACTAATCGAACAATCGACTTTTCTCGCGCCAATATGTCATTTGAGTGTAAAATGTGAATTATTTGTCCGTAATTTTGCCAACGTAATCGTTGATAAAATGGACTTAAACTTGCAAGACTGGTATTCACTAAAACACTAGCGCAAATATCCTGCGGGTATTTTTGCATCCATTCCCACGCCACCATGCCACCTAACGACAACGCTAAAATGGTTAGTGGTTGATTTAAATAACCCAATTGCAGTGCATGTTCACGAGCAAGCTTGACTATTTCTTTAATGGTGTTTGGGCTTTTTTGATGATGAAATTGCCCAGTACCTGCTAAATCGAGCGTGTTAATTGTTGCTTTAGGAAAGGCGACTTGTAATTGATTGACAAAATCACCCCAGTGCCCTGATTCTCTGGCTAATCCGCGCAACAATAACCAATTTTGTCCAACGTTATTCATACCAAAATCTCAAGGCCTGTTGTTCAAAATCTTGTCGCTCTTCAGGTGGTAAATTGACCCATTTTTGTGAATACAACGTCGCACGATACAGAAAATCAAATAAAATTAAATGTCTTCGCATAATACGTTGTTGCCGATGCGGCAGCACAGGATGAAATAAGCCATGACGCAAAAACAAATGCATTGGATTTTTTCGTAACCAAAGCCACGACCCCATTTCTAATGTCAATGGAATAAACAGTGCTTGTTCATTTGTTTTTTTCGCTAAAAAATCATCATATAAGTAATCCCATAAATCACCATGAATGACATACTCTTCACTCGTCGGTTCAAATTTATAAAAATGATTGGGATAACATTTATCAAGCAATGCTTTTAACGCATAAATTTCAGGTAACGAATGAAACGGTTTTTTAGTGGAGGCATACGGAAACCACAATCTGTCTTGAATACCAAAACCTGAATGTAAGTCAACTGCAATAATTAACGATGACTGCTCAAATTGTTTTTGCACTACTTGGCATAACGCTAATGCCTCTTGTTCCATTTGGGTATGATTACCACGATACCAAGGCAAATGGGGACTAATTCGATGCCCACTGTATAGTTTTACTCGACCAATACCGTCAATTGGGGCATTACGCATTAAGTCCACGCCATTTGGATTACAACGTGAACCACGAAAAACGCCCACAGGATTAACTATAGGGACAAATACCATACGAGAATGCTTTAATCGGTCAGCAAGTCCTCTATCCCACTCTAGTAATTCAGCGATAGTATGCAAATAAGAAATCAGTATTTCCGTACCAATTTTTTCTAATCCGTGTACACCACCAAAATACATAATAACAGGAACATTTTTTTGCTCAGATCCGAGAGTGATGCAATGAATGGGAAACTGGTAATTTTCATATTCAATGTAATCAATAATTTCAACGTGTGCCCTATCACCTAATTTTTCAATGATCGCTTCAAGTTCTATTAATTCGGGAAAAAAAGGGACTTTCATTTAAGCAAGTAATTTTTCAATATAACGTTGCTTTTTCTTTGGCGTGATTTTGTCAATTTCAACCATGATTAACCCGTCAATACAGTCGTTGAAATCGGCATCGACATTAAAATCAATAAAGTGACATCCCCCTTCAATACATAATTCAGAATATTGTTTATAAAGCGTTGGCACTTTAACGCCCAACTTTTTAAGTTCACTATTTAGAATTTTGTAACTACTTGAATAATCATGGGTAAAGTCATTTAAGCCAAATCCACGCTCATCCGAAATCACATAAGGTGTTCGTGCCTTTGCATGAGGAGAGTTTTGACCAAATTGCTGCTGATAAAAACGGATAATGAGATCTTTTGCTGGATCTGGATAAGCATTACTAATACTTACGGGACCAAAAAGATATTTAATGTCAGGGCGTTCACGCAAATAGGCACCAATTCCGTACCATAAATAATCAAGACTGTGCTGTCCCCAATAACGTGGTTGAACAAAACTACGTCCTAATTCAATACTATTAGGTAGCAAATCGACAAAATCACCTTGCAATTCAAACAAGGTGTTCGTGTAAAAGCCTTCAACCCCATGAGTCTGCATAATTTTATTACCTTCACCAAGACGATATGCACCGACAATTTCTAAATCGTTATCATCCCACAGTACAATTTGACGGTAATAGACATCGAATCTATCCATATCCAGCGATAACCCCGTGCCTTCTTCAACGGTCCTAAACGTGAGTTCACGCAGTCTTGCAATTTCTCGCATCACAGGGCAATCATCTTGAAACTCATAAAGAAATATTTTCTTTCCATCTCGCGTTTCACCCAGTAAATGAGACTGATAAAGTGCTTTTTTTACTGCTTTAACATCGACAGGATGAATAACCGTTTCAACAGTCTTAAACAAAGGAGTTTTATTTTTTTTACCTAAATTTAAAACGTGTTTGCGAAACCGTTTGCATAATTGTTTATTCGTTTCGTCTGATTCTGAAATTTCACAGTAAGGAACAACGCTGCCTACCTGGAATTTGATGGTTTGATTGCGCTTATTAAACATTTCATTAACCAGCAGCATGGTAGCAAGCGGTTTATAAATGGTTGATATGCCGTAGAAAAATGCTGAGTTTTTGGCTTTGATATGAATTGGCAAGATGGGGGACTTTGTTTTTTTTGCTAATTTTATAAAACCACTTTGCCACTCACCATCACGCACCCCTTTAGGCGTTATGCGCGATACTTCACCTGCAGGAAAAATGATAATGGCTTCTTCTTTCTCAAGCGAATCAATCATGGTTTTATAAGTGTCTTTCAATTCCTTTTTGTCAGACGAAAGTATATTCACAGGAAAAAATATTGACTCCAGTGGTTTCATATTGATTAAGACGCGATTCACAACAACACGCACATCAGGGCGAACTGAGCGTATTAATTTAACCAATGCTAAACCGTCTAACGTGCCAATGGGATGATTTGCAACAATTAACAATCGACCTTGAGCAGGAATGTTCAAATAAGAGTCATTATCAACCTGATAAGTAAATTTGAAATAAGTCAATAATTTATCAAGAAATGCAAAACCACGTAAATGCTGATTTTTAAAAAGAAACTCATTTAAATCATCTTCATGAATTAACTTTTTCAACCCATTTATGACCCATTTATTGTCTTTATTGAATTTAAAATCAGGATATGTTTCTTGAAGGATACGTTTAGCATCAATCATCTTAAATGCCTCTAAATTATCTGTATATTATGTAATCCTATTTTAAACACCAAGTGTGTCAATTGAATGAAATGGGGGAGATTGTAGAAATAAAACTATTTAATCAACGGAAAAAAATAATCTAAATGATTAAATTATCTTGTAAATGTTTTAAGGTATTTTGAATATGGCAAATTTGAAAAGTGTACAATGATAGGTTTTTAGCGTTTGAAATCATTAGAATGTACCCAACGCAATTTAAACCAATGCTCGAATGAACAGCGGTTTTTTTTAAACGCTTAGGATTTCAACTAGGATTTACTTTTTTGAGTAGTTTCTTCAATCTCCATTGCAAAACCAAGTTTTTGACCACATTCATTAACAAATTCACTTACGGTGAGGCGTAAAAGCAGCTCACCAATATTGA
>Ga0209033_1002571_pt1 | contig 9898 bp, 11 predicted proteins | sample LauGreFa1BDMLBDN_2_FD_188218 | JGI IMG/M metagenome (GOLD analysis project Ga0209033, IMG submission 188218) | Freshwater lake microbial communities from Lake Michigan, USA - Fa13.BD.MLB.DN (SPAdes) (version 2) | ecosystem: Environmental > Aquatic > Freshwater > Lake | place: Lake Michigan, USA...
CGTCATTTTTTAAGCTTGTCTGTGTTGCAACCTTGCAGATTTCTTCGACGGTGGGGTATCGAAGAGCATGTGTCGGATCTAGTTCGGTCGAGTCCGCCGATCGGGCGGCCATGGTGGCTGCAACCTCTGGCAACACGCGTGAGATGATGCCAACCGTGTCGAGGAATCGCCACGAGCGCGCGTTACCAAATTGCAGAATTCGAATCAGCGCGAAGGTGTCATCTTGTCGCCAACTCAAAGTGGCGTTGCGATGCAGTGCAAACCAGTCGAGCAGTTGGTTCCCCGGTCGGGCGTCCACTGATAGTAGGGCCACTTCCAAACCGATTGCGACGGTTGATCGCACGGGAGGAACGCCCTGCAATTGGATGACTTCGTTTTCTACATGCAGCCAACCGCCCAGTGGTTCTTCCGTAACCGAGTTGTCGTCTTCAACCAATTGCGACTGGCGGCCCATGCGCCAACGAAGTAGCGGAGGTGCGAGCAATGTGGTTGCAAGCACCACAAACAACAACGCTCCGTAGAGTTCTTTATCAAGTGCGCCAGTTGCTAAACCAATTGATGCGAAGATCAAGCCAACTTCGCCACGAGGCAACATGCCAAACCCGATCACCAGTTTGTCGGTGCTTGTGCCCAGAGCTCCTGCGGCAGAAACCATCTTGCCGATAATTGCGGCAACGCTCAGCACTGCTGCAATGCCTAAAACTTTGGGGCTTGCCATACTTGCCAAATCAGTATTGATTCCGATGTTCAAAAAGAAAATTGGAATGAACACCTGGCTGATTGATGCAACATCGCGTTCGACCCGCTCGTGTGCGCCAATTCGTCGCAGCGAGAAACCAGCAACGAAAGCGCCGATGATTGGAGCAAGGTTTGACATGTCGGCAAATACGCTGAATGCGAGCGCGGTTCCAATTGCAAGCACCGAAACGGTGGCTGATGATTTACTCAGTGCCGTAATGCGGTTGAAGACTGCAGGGAAAATTGCCAAGCCAACGGTGCTGGAGACAACGAGGAAGACCACTGCGAGGGCAATCGTTGTTGCAATAGTGCCGACACCGACGCTTCCTTGTTCGACAATTCGTGTAACCACGGTGAGAATGACAAGCCCCAGCACGTCATCGGCAACTGCCGCGCCAAGCACAATGCGTGCTTCAACAGTTGCCAGCGCGCGCAAGTCGCCAAACACTCGCGCCGTAATTCCTATCGACGTTGCAGTCAGTGCGGCGCCTAAGAAGAGCGACGTGTTGGTGCTGCTGTCGAACAGCACGCCCGTGCCAAAGCCGAGTGCCATTGGTGCGGCAACCCCCAGCACGGCCACGAACATGGACACACGGCCAACACTTTTCAGCTCGGCTATGTCGGTTTCTAAACCAACTTGGATCAACAAGAAGATCACGCCCAACTCCGCCAGCACATGCAGCGTGTCGCTGATGCCCACCAACGACAGCACGGAAGGGCCAATGAGAATTCCGGCAGCGATTTCGCCGATTACGGCAGGTATCCCGATGCGATCGGACAATTCAGAAGCCAATTTGGCAACGACCAAGATGATGGCAATATCGAGCAAAACTCGGCCCATGTCTACGGTGCCGCCCGCACTTCCGAATATGACATTAAGCACGCGGCAACCCTAGAGCCTGAATGTCACGGCTTTGTTTCGCCTGTGTGACCTTCGTATGGACTGAAGCGAGCGCCACGGGGCAGAATAGAAGGATGTTGACATACACACCCGAGGCCGAAGCCTTCCGTAAAGAAGTGAAATCGTGGCTTGTCGCCAATTTGCCTAAGGGCTGGTTCGACAAAGGTTTTGAACTCTCCGGAGATGAGCGCAAAAAGTTCAACGCAGAGTGGCCAAGCAAATTGTTTGAAGGCGGCTGGATCTGCGCAACGTGGCCAAAGGAATACGGCGGCAAAGGCCTCGACACATTGCAGGGTGTTGTATTGGCAGAAGAGTTTGCAAACGCAAAGGCACCGATGCGCGCCGACTTCTTCGGCGACACACTTGTCGGCCCAACGTTGTTGCAGTGGGGAACTGAAGAGCAAAAGAAAGAGTTTCTTCCACAAATTCTCAGCGGCAAGATGCGCTGGTGTCAGGGATTCAGCGAGCCAAATAGCGGAAGCGACTTGGCCAGCCTCAAAACCACCGCAGTGCTCGACGGTGACGAGTGGGTAATCAACGGTCAGAAGGTGTGGACTACGCAGGGACACCACGCCGACTATTGCTTCCTTCTCACCCGCACCGATCAAGTAGCAGCCAAGCACGCAGGTATCTCATACCTACTCGTACCGATGCGTCAAAAGGGCGTTGAAGTACGCGGCATTGTTCAGCCCGACGGCACAGCCGAGTTTTGTGAAGTGTTTTTCACCGATGCGCGTTGCCCGAAAGACAACGTTGTGGGCGGAGTAAACAACGGTTGGCAAGTTGCAAACAGCACACTTGCATTCGAGCGCGGCATGAGCGCCACCACGGGCTATCGCCGATTTGAAGAAGAGTACCGACTGATGCTGATTGCTGCGAAGAAAAACGGAGCAATCAACGATGCAGGCATTCGCCAACGTTTAATGCAGTACTACACCAAGTATCAGATTCTGCGTTACAACGGGTTGCGCTCGCTTGGAGCCACGCTTGAAGGCAAGAAAGACATGGGCGTTATCTCGTTGGGCGCTACGAACAAGATGTATTGGACAGAGATGCATCAACGCGCAATGGAATTGGCACTCGACATTCATGGCGCCGATTCGATGTTGATCAATACTGGCCCGGAAGATGGTGGTTGGCCTGGCGCTCAACGCGACAAGCGCCGCGAGGGTTACCCGGTTAGCGCAATGATGTCGTCGTTCTTTTTCTCCCGATCCGAAACAATTTGGGGCGGCACCAGCCAGATTCAACGAAACATCGTTGGTGAACGTGTTCTTGGTTTACCAAAAGAGCCAAAGCCATCGGGTGAGAAGTAATGAATTTTCCAACCGCAGTTAAGTCGGGGTTTCGCAACTACGCAACCTTCTCGGGGCGTGCAACTCGAAGCGAGTACTGGTACTGGACACTGTTTGCATTTTTGTTGCAGGCAATGTCGTCGGGTTTCGGTGACGCCATTTCCACTTTGTTTTCAGTTGGGCTGCTGCTTCCGTCAATCGCGGTTTCAGTGAGGCGCATGCATGACACCGACCATCGCGGATGGTGGATGATTGTTCCGATTGCTAACTTCGTTTTTTCGGTGAAGCAAAGCGATCCAAACCTGAATCGATTTGGCCCACCTGCGCCACCGTCGCTGTAAGCGTTAGAGGTATTCCGGCACTCGTCGCTGGTACACCTGCGAAATGAGTGGGGAAGAGATAATGAAGTCTGCACTTGCTCGGTTGCAGGCCACGGGTATGTTCCACACAGCAGCAATACGTAAAAGCGCTTTGATGTCCGGGTCGTGTGGCTGTGGTTCCAGCGGGTCCCAAAAGAACATCAAGATATCGATAAGCCCCTCGGCAATTCGTGCGCCAAGCTGTTGATCGCCGCCAAGTGGGCCAGATCGAAGTCGTTCTACCGTGAGGCCGGTGTGCTCGGTAATCAGTCTTCCTGTGGTGCCCGTGCCAACAAGCGTGTGCCTTGAAAGTTCGGTTTCGTGATCCTTTGCCCATTCCAGCATTTCGTCTTTCATGTTGTCGTGGGCAACAAGTGCAATGCGCTTTGTGGCGGGGCTCTCAATATCCATCATGATGGTGGTGGTCATGACCCAAGTGTGTCAGGTTTTTGGCATGGGCTATATTCGTTTTGATGAAGAACAGCAAAACAATTCGTAACCAAATTGTGGTTGCTTCGCCAGTGGGAAAATTGCGCCTTATCGCATCAGACAAGGGTTTGGTAGCGATTGATGTGCGAAACGTTCGGGTAGCAAGCGATCAGGAAACGAGTGCCTCCGCGCAAAAGATTCTTTCGGCAACGAAGAAGCAGTTGGAACAGTATTTCGCGGGCAATCGAACCTCCTTCGACATTCCTCTCGATTTAGAGGGGACCGAATTTCAGCAACAGGCTTGGCGAGCGTTATGCCGCATTCCCTACGGGAAAACCATTTCGTATGGGCAGCAAGCAAAAAACATTAAAAAGCCCAAAGCATTTCGCGCCGTCGGTTCGGCCAATGGCAAGAACCCCATTCCAATCATCGTGCCTTGCCATCGGGTGGTTGCCGGCGACGGATCGTTGGGCGGTTATTCGCTAGGGCTAAAGATGAAAAAGCAATTGCTGGCGCTGGAAGGCGTTAGTGAGGCTGAGTAAAGCCGAAACATTCGCGTAAGTATTCGTCGCGAAGCGCTTCTTGCGGTGGCCCCATCGAGACAACTCGTTGAGCAAGCAACAACACTGAAGTCGCGTGTTCTGCGTCGGCAAGTTCGTGTGTTGCCATCACAACCGTGACGCCACGGGCACGCTCTGCTGCAATCAGCTCGGCCACAAGTTTGCGGCCGTTGATATCGAGACCAGCAGTGGGTTCGTCGAGCAACAAAATCTCTGCTTCGCGAGCTAACACTTGCGCGAGGTGTGTTCGCTGTTGTTGGCCACCAGACAGATCACGAATTGGCTTATTCGCTTGCGCATCAATGCCCGTGCGCTGCATTGCAGAACTGACGATGGCCCTGTCGGACGAACTTGTGCGCTTGAAAAGTCCAAGGTGGGCGAAGCGGCCCATTGTGACTACATCGCGAACTTGCAGTGGAAGCGTGTGCGAAGAAACAGGGTGTTGGGGCAAGTAGGCAACGCGGGTTGGCAACTGCCCAGCATGTTGGCCAAGCACATGCAGGTCTCCATGCACGGGGTGAATAAGCCCAGCCAAAGTTTTGAGCAGGGTCGATTTACCCGAACCATTCGTGCCAATGAGCACGAGCAGTTCGCCTGGATGCATGTCGAGCATGACACCTTCAACCACGGGATGCTTTCCGTATCCCACGCACAGGTGGTCGGCCGAAATGGTTGCGGTATTCATCAGACGTGCACGTGTCCGTGTGCGTGAGGATGTTCGTGTTCTCCATCGGTTGGTTTGCTGAGCGCCTTACGAACTTCTGTGACTACGGCGGCCAGGGCAAAGAACATGACGGCTGTAAAAACAATGGTTGCACCTGCGGCAATATCAAAGTGATAGCTGAGAAGAAGCCCTATATATGTAGACAGCGTTCCCACAATGGCGGCAATGGTCATCATGCTGGAGATTCGGCGTGCAAACAGCGCGCCAGTAGCGGCGGGGGCAATCAGCATGCCCAACACCAGCAGGGTTCCTACTGTTTGAAAACTGGCGACCACGGTGATGGCAACCATGGTCAGCATCACATTGTGGAAAATGCGAATGGAAAAGCCCGAGGTGCGGGCAAGCCCCTCGTCTACCGAAAGCAACAGAAACGGGCGACGGCCAACGAAAGCGATTAAGCCAACCAGGGCTAGCGCGCATAGTTGGAGCAATAGATCAGAACGGCTGACGCCAAGCAGTTCGCCGAACAAAATGCGGGTGAGATCGCCAACGAATGCTTCGCTTCGTGAGGTGATGATTACACCAAGCGCCAGCATGCCTACGAAGAGCAGGCCAATTGCGGTGTCTCCCGAAAGTCGAAAGCGCCGAGTTACAAGGCTGACTCCGCCCATCATCGCCACCGCGCCAACCGCAGCGCCAACAATGCCGGATACACCGAGAAGCAGCGCTGTCGCAATGCCTGGAAGCACGCCGTGCGCTAGAGCGTCACCAACGAATGCAAGCCCGCGCAGCACCACGAAAGTGCCGGCAATGGCGCACGTAATCGCAACAAGTATTCCCGCGGCTAGTGCGTAGCGCAGAAACTCGTTGTTGAGGAATGGTTCGATGAACACGTTGTTGTCAAACCAATCCACAGATCAAGGATATGCGGATGTTGGGGCTCAGCCCAGTGCTTCTGCGATTTGATTGGTCATCCGCAACATGAACTCTTGGTAGGTGGCTGCACCATCAAGGAAATGTGTCGACAGCGTCACTGCCTTCACCCCCAATTCGGATGCAAGCTGTTCGGCAATCGCTGGCGAAGTTCCGAGACCAGTGAAGATTGCGGGTACGCCGTGTATTTCTACCTCGGCCTTCAAGTCGGCAAGTTCGCCGGCGCTTGCTTCTGATGTGGTTGAGAGCGACGGGATGATTGCGCCAATCACTTCACAGCCGTAACGATCGGCAAAGTAACCCAACTCGTCGTGTCCACTCACCAACTCGCACTTGACACCACCGATTATTTCTTGAATCTGTGTATCCAGCGCGGTCAGTTCGGCACTCAGTGTCTCAAGCTGCATCGAGAGGTCTGCACCAATTGCGGCACCAATTGCTTCGGAAAGCTCTGGCAGCATTTCAAGCATCGTTGCAGGTGAGAGCCACAGGTGCGGGTCGAATGCTCCGTGATCGTGTCCTTCTTCCTTAACCACAGTTGTGTCTGTAGTTGCTTCGTCGGCGTGATCGTGATCCTCTTCGCTTAGTTCGCGAACGGTGATGTGATCGCCCGCCATGAAGACGTTGACTCCGGCAGTCTTTGCATTTTCAAGTGTCTCTTCCAAACCCTCTTCAAAGTCAAGACCGTTCGATACAACAATGTTTGCGTTGTTTAACGACTCGATGTCTTTCGCCGATGGCTCAAATTCGTGGGGGTCCTGACCATCGGGGATGAGCGTGGTCACCGTTGCGGCGTCGCCAACCAGTTGCTCGACAATGCTGCCAAGTACGGAGTAAGTGACTACAACGGTTGGCAGTTCTGATTTCGCTTCGGGAGTGGTGCTGTTAGACGAGCATGCAGAAACGGCAAATAGGGCTGGGCAAATTGCGATCAGCATTTTGGGAATGATTCTCATATCACCACTCTAGCAATAATGAGAATGATTCCCACCTTCAGGCGTGGCCGCCAAATGGGGAGCTATGCAGGCAGTAAGGCAGTCAGTAGCACGGTGAGTTCATCCATTGGAATCTCGCCGCTCATGCGCTTGACCACTTTGCCGCTGCCATCGATCAACACGAAGTATGGGTAGCCACCCAAGCCGAATGCATCACCTGCGGTTTTATCTTTCGAGTCGGCAATGACTGGCCACAATGCAGGAAACTCTTCGCGTGCCAACCACTCTGATGGTGGGTAGTTGGGGTTCGCTGGGTCGGTGCCTGTTGCTACAGCAATGATGTCGATACCTGATGGTGTCTTTCCAGACTTGTTCCACTCCACGAGCAACGGAACTTCTCGTTGGCAGTGAGGGCACCAGTGTGCGAGGAAAACCAGCATCATTGGAGTGCCGGTGGACTCGGTGGTGATGGTGTTGCCGGTGAAACCTTTGCCAGTGAGCACTGGCGCAGTCATGCCAATAGCTGGGTCATTCTGCTCCGACTCGTTGTATGCGGGAAGCACATCACCCTTAACCGAAATATCTCCCATTTCAATGAGGCCATCGGACGAAGTGCTGTCGCTTCCAGAAGTGGTGATGGCAACTACTGCCGCAGCACCAACGATGATGGCGATTATCGCTCCGACAATCCAGCCCTTATTGGCAGAACCGCTCGACTTCTTTTTAGCTGGGTTATTCATTATTGCTCCGTAGGTTGTGTTGGAAGGGTTGTGAAAACTATGACTGCGATAAATGCTGTGAGCGCCATGAATGGAAGTGTGACAAAACCAAACAGCTCGAACCAAACAAACTCGCAAGGAACGTCAATATCGCAGACTCCCGATTCAAGATTTGGAAAACGCTCAAGTAGCCAATGGTATGAAGCAATAACAGCGCCAATGGCTGCAAGCGGAACTGCGTAATACTTCACTTTCCAGTCTTTGCGAAGCGCCGCAATGATCAGGATGATGGCAAGCGGATACATCATGGTGCGTTGAAACCAGCACAGTCGGCACGGCTTGTAGTTAACAATCTCGGAAAAATACAGGCTTCCAAGTAGGCATGTGGTGGTAACTGCGGCTGCAAGCGGAAGCGCAAACGGCCGAAAAGCGGCAATAGTGCTGGCAGCCCACGTTTGCGACCCAGCAAGTAGGCGCGCCACCAAAACAACGACAGTTCCGGCCAGCAGCGCAACACTGAGCATTGCGAAGAACAGTTCGAATGTTTCGTTATTCATGGGTGCGTTCAGTGTAAAGCGCATTCTTGTAGGCAACTCGTCATCCAATAAGGCACGGAATCCCTGCCAGATAAGGGCAGAATGGAGGTGTGACAACTCTTAAAGATCGCATCAAGTCGGATATCACCGAAGCCATGAAGGCCCGCGAAGAGGCGAAATTGTCGACACTGCGAATGGTGCTGTCGGCACTGCAAAACGCCGAAGTCGCAGGTGATGAGGCAATCGTGCTGACGGATGACCAGGCCATTGCCGTACTTCGTTCCGAAGCAAAGAAGCGTGCGGAGAGTGCACAGATTTATGCCGATGCTGGCCGCACAGACGCAGCAACTAAAGAGCGAGCAGAGCAAGCAATCATCGAGGCTTATTTGCCGGCAGCGATGTCCGATGAGGATGTAGCGAAAATTGTTGCTGAAGAAGTTGCTAACGCTGCGGCCGCCGGTGCGACGGGCGGCAAAGCAATGGGTGCGGTCGTAAAAGCAGTTCGCGAGCGAGTTGGTGCAAGCGCCGATGGCGGCAAAATTGCTGCGCTCGTCAAGTCGGCGCTTGGCTAATCAATAATGACTGAGCCAATGCTTCGCTGCGCGACGCAACGAGACATAGAGGGCATTGCCAATTTGTTGTCTTCGGTTTTTTTGTACGACGGCTATTCAATTGTCCAGACCGCAGAAGAGATTGAAGAAGAGTTTATTGCTCCACACTGCACCATCGAACATGACGTAATGGTGGTGGAGTGTGAAGGAGCTCTTGCCGGAGTGGCATACACGTACTTTCTTCCCTCAGAGACAAAAGAAGAGCGCTGCTACATCTTCGGCGGTGTGTTGCCCCAGTTTCGTGGTCGTGGGTTTGGATCGATGCTGATGGATTGGGCAACAAAGCATGCGGAGGACTTACTGAACTCCACAGGCCGCACCTTGCCCAAGTTCATTCGCACAGACGTGAGTCAACAAAATGAATCCGCTGCTCGTCTGTTTGCAAAACTGGGTATGCGTGCAGTGAGATATGAGGAAGACCTGATTCGCTCACTGGAAAACATTCCAGAAATTCGCGTGCCTTTCGAATACACCATCACTACGTGGGACATGGCGCGAAATGAAGAGGCTAGAACGGTGAAGAATCTGGCATTCGACGATCATTGGGGTTCGACGCCCACCAGTAGCGAGATGTGGCTTCAGTTAACCCAAGGTTCAACAGCACGCATCGGTCATTCGTTTTTTGCACTGAATCAAAAAAACGAGATCGTTGGTCTTCTGCTGACGCATCGCTTCGAGTCGGATGACGAACTTCTGGGCATGAAAATCGGCTGGATTGACAAACTGGCCACCCTTGCCGAACACCGAAAACAATCAATCGGTAAGAATCTGCTGCGACATGCGTTGAGTTCGTACTTGAGCGATGGCCTTACGCACGCGGCACTAACAGTGGATACGCAAAACCCAACGGGTGCCTATGGATTGTATGAATCAATCGGATTCAGCTTTTTTCGAGGAAAGGTCACCTTCGAGCTTTCCACTGCGCAAACGATCTAAGGGCAACCAAAGCCATGCAGGTTGGCACATTCTCGACATAGCCATGCGGGGCCATCTGGCGTATTCCAGCGAGTAGCGAGCGGCGATGAACACGATTCGCAAGGTGGATTGTCTTGCTTGGTGCCCTCGATAGGAATCGAACCTACGACCTGCGGTTCCGGAAACCGACGCTCTATCCACTGAGCTACGAGGGCCACGCAGTGAAGGTTAGCGGCGAGCAGTTGTGCGCTTTTCTTTAAGCATTATCTATGCCATCCCCATAATTGGAGAATTGATCTAGGC
>Ga0209033_1002574_pt1 | contig 9893 bp, 11 predicted proteins | sample LauGreFa1BDMLBDN_2_FD_188218 | JGI IMG/M metagenome (GOLD analysis project Ga0209033, IMG submission 188218) | Freshwater lake microbial communities from Lake Michigan, USA - Fa13.BD.MLB.DN (SPAdes) (version 2) | ecosystem: Environmental > Aquatic > Freshwater > Lake | place: Lake Michigan, USA...
ATTCATTGAGTGGCATGGCGGCTTGCGCTGGCTGTGGGCGCCGCTGTCGGCCGCACCCGCCTTGCGCGCAGCGGCGGCCCAAGCCGGTGGCCACGCCACCCTGTTTCGCGCACCTGCGCAAGCCACCGGCGAGATGCCTGCGGTGTTCCACCCCTTGCCTGCGGTGCAACAACGCATCCAGCGCGAACTGCAACAACAATTTGACCCGCACGGTGTGTTCAACACGGGTCGAGGTGGGTGAGTTTTGCTTTTAAAAATAGACAGTTGAGCGCGCTTTGGCCGTTACCAAATCCGATACAGTCTTGACTCAAACGCTGAGAGGTCGCCATGAAACAGTTACAAGTGAATTTGCCCGACGCGCTGGCTCAGCAAGTGGTGGCTGCCGGCTTGTGGGAGTCTGAAGCGCTGACCGATTTGTTGAGGGCAGAACTGCATCGCCGCGAGACCGCACAAACATTTGCCAAGCTAGAAGGCTTGCATCAAGCCACCCAGGTGGCACTCAGCGAGTCACAGGTCATGGAAGAAGTCAAAGCTTACCGACATGAGCGTCGCGAGAGTCGTTCTTGACACCAATGTGGTGGTGTCAGCCCTGCTCTGGGGAGGGCACGCTTTTCAGTTGTTGCAAGCGGCGCGTTATGGGCGGATTCAATTGTTTGTAAGCACGAGTTTGTGCCAAGAATTAGAGGGTGTGTTGAGCCGACCTAAATTTAGAAACCATTTAAATACCAACCGTCTTTCACCGGTGGATTTGACCCAAATGTACGCAGGGTTGGTGACCACCGTGGACGCCCCCGAACTGACAACACCTGTTTCGCGCGACCCACAAGACGATATGGTTTTGGCGTGTGCCTTGGCCGCCAAAGCTGACGTGATCGTCACGGGGGATGAGGATTTGCTGACGCTTTCCCATTTCCAACATGTCTGGATCGCCAAGCCTCGCGCCGCAGTGGCATGGCTGCAAATTCCCGTTTAAATTTTTGTATGCAAACCAACCTCGCCCCCGAATACCAACACACCGCCGACGGCCAAGAGGCCGAAGCGATTTTGCGCAAGTGCGTGCACTGCGGTTTTTGCACCGCCACCTGCCCGACCTACCAGTTGCTGGGCGACGAGTTGGACGGCCCGCGTGGCCGCATCTATCTCATCAAACAAGTGTTGGAAGGTGTAGAGCCCACCCGCGACACCCAGCTGCATTTGGACCGCTGCCTCACCTGTCGCAACTGCGAAACCACTTGCCCCAGCGGCGTGCAATACGGCCATTTGGTCGACATTGGGCGCAAGCTGGTGGACGAAAAAGTGCCCCGTCCTGCGGCAGAGCAAACCGTGCGCTGGGCCTTGAAAGAGGGCTTGTCCTCACCGCTGTTTGCACCCGCCATGAAGCTGGGCCAAAGCGTGCGGGCTTTGTTGCCCAGCAGCCTCAAAGCCAAGGTGCCCGAGGCCCGCAGCGCCGGTGCGTGGCCCACACGCACCCACGAGCGCAAGGTCTTGATGTTGGCTGGTTGTGTGCAGCCCAGCATGAGCCCCAACATCAACAGCGCCACAGCGCGGGTGTTGGATGCCTGCGGCATTCAAACCGTGGTCGAACCCTTGGCGGGTTGCTGCGGCGGCGTGAAGTTCCATTTGAACGACCAAGACGCGGCCCATGTTCAAATGAAAAACAACATCGACGCGTGGTGGCCGCATGTGGCCCAAGGCGTCGAAGCCATTATGATGAACGCCTCGGGTTGTGGCGTGACGGTCAAAGACTATGGCCACATCTTCCGCCACGACCCGCAATATGCCGAGAAGGCTGCCCGCATCAGCGCGCTCACCCAAGACCTGAGCGAGTTGCTGCCCCACCTCATGCCCACCTTGCAACAACGCATCCAACCCGAACAAGCCCTGGCCCAAGGGCAACTGGCGTTTCACCCGCCTTGCACTTTGCAACACGGCCAGCAACTCAAGGGCGGTGTGGAAACCCATATGAGCGCCTTGGGCTTCAAGGTGCGTGTCGCCAGCAACGAAGCGCATTTGTGCTGCGGCTCGGCCGGTACCTACAGCGTGTTGCAACCCACCATCGCCACGCAACTGCGTGACCGCAAGCTGGGCCATTTGAACGAGATGCAACCCAGCGCCATCCTGAGCGCCAACATCGGCTGCATCACCCATTTGCAAAGCGGTACCGCCGTGCCGGTGCGGCATTGGGTCGAGGTGGTGGACGCGGCCATGGCTTGACTGGGCTTTCAGGCCGCCAATGCAGCTTCGATGTCTTTGGTGATCTTGGCCGGGGTGTCGGTGGGCGCATAGCGGGCCAGCACGCGCCCGTCTTTGCCGACCAAAAACTTGGTGAAGTTCCACTTGATGCCTTCGCTGCCCAAAATGCCAGGGGCTTGGGCTTTGAGCCATTGGAACAAGGGATGGGCGTCGGCACCGTTGACATTGATTTTGGCCATCATGGGGAAACTCACGCCATAGTTCTTTTGGCAAAAAGTGCCAATCTCTTCGTTGCTGCCCGGGTCTTGGCCGCCAAATTGGTTACACGGAAAGCCCATCACCGTGAGGCCCTTGGCGCCATGGGATTGGTGCAATGCTTCTAAACCTGCGAATTGGGGTGTGAAGCCACAGGCACTGGCGGTGTTCACGATGAGCAGCACCCGGCCTTGCAGGCTGGCCAATGGGATGCTGCTGCCATCGATGCTTTGGGCTTGAAAATCGCTGAGTTGGGGCATGGGTTTCTCCGAAAGTGGGGGGACTGTGGTCGCCGGATTGTCGCCAAAATGAAAATCTCCCAAGGTGCCCATTGGCGCCGGGCCGCGCAGTACAGTCCCTTGCGACATTGACAAACCCAAACCCGGGGCCCAACAATGCGCCGCAGCTTGTTATTGCCCCATCCACCACAGAGGAATTCACCATGCCCCGCAGCGTCGCCAACGCCTTATTGAACCAGCAATTTCGCCAAGCCCTCACGCCCGGTGCCGGCCACTTGATGCCGGGCGCGGCCAATGCGCTGGCCGCCCGGGTGATCGAGGCCACCGGCCACCAAATGCTGATGGTCAGTGGGGCGGCTGTGGCCAACACCTATTTGGGTGCACCCGACATTGGTTTGGTGTCGCTGGCCGAGTTGGCCTCGCATGTGGGCGCCATCCGCGACGCGGTCAACATCCCGCTGCTGGTCGATGGCGACACCGGCTTTGGCAATGCGATCAATGTGGTTCACACGGTGCGCGTGCTCGAGCGCGCGGGGGCCAACGCCATCATGCTCGAGGACCAAACCTTTCCCAAGCGCTGCGGCCATTTTGAAAACAAGACGGTCATCTCCAAATCCGAGATGGTGCAAAAAATCAAGGCCGCCGTGGACACGCGCGAAGACGATCAAATGATGATCTTGGCCCGCACCGATGCCCGCTCCATGGAAGGCCTGGAGGCCGCCATGGACCGCGCCCGCGCTTACCAAGAAGCAGGGGCCGACTTTTTGTTCATCGAAGCCCCACTCAATATCGAAGAGCTGGCCGCCATCCCCCGCGAGGTGCCCGGTGTGCACGTGTGCAACTTGGTGGTGGGCGGCAAAACCCCGCTGTTGCCGCAAAAAGAGCTGGCCAAAATGGGCTTTTCGGTTGTTTTGTATGCCAACCTGGCGCTACAGGCCTCGCTGATGGCGATGCAAAAAAGCCTGCAACATTTGCACGACCATGGCTCGGTCAACGGCATCGAAGACCAATTGATGATGTTCAAAGAGCGCCAAATCATGGTCGATGCGCCGCACTTCAATGCGCTCTCCGACCGCTATGGCGAGCGCACGGTTTAAGGCCTGATGCGCGCCATGCCCGATCTGCGCGTTTTGGTCACTGGCTTTGAGCCCTTTGGGGGCGACAGCGTCAATCCGTCTTGGTTGGTGGCCCAGCATCTGTCGCGGGCGTCCATCGCTGGCGTGCAGGTGCAGGCCGTGCAGTTGCCCTGCGTATTTGGCTTATCGGCCCAAGTGTTGGTGCAGTCCTTGGCGCAACACCAGCCCGATGTGGTGCTGGCCTTGGGCCTGGCGCAGGGCCGCGAAGGCATCTCCATCGAGCGCGTGGCCATCAATGTGGACGATGCGCGCATCCCCGACAACACCGGCCAGCAACCGATCGACACACCGGTGGTGCCCGGTGGACCTGCGGCGTACTTCAGCACCTTGCCCATCAAGCGGCTGGCGCAAGGCTTGCAACAAGCAGGGCACCCGGTGCACATCTCGCAAACCGCAGGCACGTTTGTGTGCAACCATGTGTTCTACGCCTTGCAACACCACTTGCACGGCCAGGGTGTGATGAGTGGTTTTGTCCACCTGCCGGCCTTGCCCGAACAAGCCGCCAGCGCCGGGCGGCCCACACCGCCGAGCATGGCGCTGGCCGATCAAGTGGCAGTGGTAAAGCAGTTGCTGGTTTTGTGTGTGGACCACCGGGCCAGCGGCCATGTGGGGGATGTGCGCTTGGCTGGGGGTGCCATCAGCTGATCACCCGGCGGCGAGCCCGGTGCCGCTCTTGACAGGCGACCCTTGGGGTGCGAACTGTCTAGTGGTGTGGTGGCGTGACCTGCCAGGAGCTGGGTCAACCAGCGCTCAAGAATGACCACGCCGCTGCAGCCACAACGCCAGCGCGTCGGGGTTGCACAGCAGGGGCGGCGCTTGACCGCGCCACAGGGCTTGCACATTCGCCGTGGTGGCAACGATCAAAGACTGGTCTGACTCCCAGGTGTGGCCGACCCGGTGCGGGGTGAGGATCACGTTGTCCAAGCCGCGCAAAGCAGAGTGGTCGGGCAAGGGCTCGGTGTGGAACACATCCAAGGCCGCGCCCGCGATGCGCTTTTGCGCCAGCACCTCGGTGAGGGCTGCTTCATCCACGGTGGAGCCGCGCGCCAAGCTGATGAAAAACGCGGTGGGTTTCATCCCGGCCAGGTGTTGGCGCGTCACGATGGGTGGTGCACCCGCCTGGGCCCCGGCCAAGACACACACCACATCGCTGTCGCGCATCAAGGCGTCCAGTGGGGTCAGCGCCACATGATCGGGCATGGTGCCGGGGTGTTCACGCCGGCTGTGCACCAACAGGCGAACGCCCCAAGGGCGCAGCAATTCGGCGGTCATGGCGCTGATGCGGCCCCAGCCCACCAAGCCCACCGTTTTGCCCCACAGGGATTGCGCCGCCATGGGGTAAGGCCGGGGCAGCCCCAGGCGCATGGCTTCGCGCGATCCGTCCAAGTCGTGCACCAAGTTGAGCATCAGCATCACCGCGGCTTCGGCCATGCCGCGTTGGTTGTCGGGCGTGGCCGCGTTGGCCACCAAGATGCCACGTGCGCTGGCGGCGGTCACGTCAAAACCATCGGTGCCCGACACACACGACACCACCGCGTGCAACTGGGGCGCGGCGTCAAACACGGCGGCGGTCATGGGCATGGTGCCAAAGCCCACGGCCACTTGCACCTGGGCCATCAAGGCAGGGTCGCCCAGCAGCGCTTGCACACTCGGCAGGTTGTGGTGTGGGATGTGCTCAGCGGCCAACCATTGGCGCACACCGTCGAGCAATGGGTCGAGGTGGGGCAATTCCGGAACGGCGCAAACCACCACACTCATGGCGACCTCAACCGCGTGAGATGAACGCGCGCGGTGAGGCAGCCTTGCGCAAGGGCATTAGAGGGCACAGCGGCCATCAATCGCGGTAGGACGGGTCGATGCGGTCGAGCAGGCGCAGCATGGCCGGCCACTCCATGCGGCCCAAGGGGCTTTCGCCCTCTTGGTACTCGGCCACGGTGCGGCTGGTGAAGCCGCGCTCGGCCGTTGCTTGAGAGACGGCGTGTGGCGTGGTGGTCAGCTCTTGCCCGGTGGCCATGGCGTCGATTTGGGCTTGCATGGCTTTTTCCAGGTGAGACATCATGCTGAACGCCATCGGGATGCTGGGCCCTGCCACCAAGGTGCCGTGGTTGCGCAAAATCATCACCGACTTGTCGCCCATGTCGCGCTGCAACGAGGTGCGCTCGTCGAGGTTGATGGAAAAGCCTTCGGAGTCGTGATAGGCCACTTGGCCGTAAAACAAATTGGCGTGTTGCGACAAGGGCAGCAAGCCGCATTTCAGCATGGACACCGCCATGCCCGCGCGGGTGTGCGAGTGAAACACACAGGCGGCATCGGGTCGCGCTTGGTGGATGGCGCTGTGGATCACAAAGCCGGCCTTGTGCACTTTGTGCGGCGAGCCATCGACTTTATTGCCTTCCAGGTCGATCTTGACCAAGCTCGAGGCGGTGATTTCATCAAACGTCCACCCAAAAGGGTTGAGCAAAAAATGTTGGTTGTCGCTGCCCGGCACCACGGCCGAGATATGGGTGTAGATTAAATCCGTCCAGCCAAAATGCGCCGCCAAGCGGTAGCACGCGGCCAGTTGCACGCGGGTGTCCCATTCGGCGTCGGAGACACGGTGGGGGGTGGCACTGCGTTGGGGTAAGGCACTGACGTTGGCATTCATAAAAGCTCCTGGTGGATGGGGCGCAGACGGATCGGGCGCTGTGGCTTTGGCAAGGTGGTCAGTCCATCAAATTGGGCAACCACACCGCCACAGTGGGCACGCAAAACACCAGCACCAGCAACACGATGCTCATGATGACATAGGGCGTGACCGCTTTGAAAATATGGCCCATGGTGACCTCGGGCGGGGCCACACCTTTCATGGTCATGAGCAACATGCCATGCGGGGGCAGCAACATGCCGAGCTGCATGCAGATGAGGAACATCACGCCAAACCACACCAGATCAATGTTCAAGCTGGTGACCACCGGCATGAAGATCGGCAGGGTGATCATCATCATGCTCACCTGGTCGACAAAGACACCTAAAAAAATCAGCAAGGCCATCATGGCCGCCACCACCACCCAAGGCTCCAGGGCTTGGCCAGTGATCCACTGGACCAAGCCATTGCTGGCACCCGAGAACGACAGGATTTGCGAAAACGTGGTGGCGCCGACGATGATGAACAAAATCATGCCCGAGATGCTGACCGTGCCCAGCAAAGCGCCGATCAAGTTCTTGACCGTCAGGGCGCGGTAGACCACGGCAAACAACATGGTGGCCAAGGCACCAATGGCGGCCGACTCGGTGGGTGTGGCCCAACCCGAGGTCATAGAGGCAATGACGATGACAAAAATCGACGTCAGCGGCAGCACGTAAAACACAAACAAACGGTATTTGTCCCAGCCCCGGTAAGGTGTGCTTTCACCCATGGGGGCCAAGCTGGGCTGTAATCGCGAGCGCACGATGATGTAGGCCACAAAAGCCAAGGAGAGCAGCAAACCCGGCAGCACGCCGCCGAGCAGCAGTTTGGAGATGGAGATGCCCGACAGCGAACCGAGCAACACGGTGAGCGCCGAGGGCGGGATCAGCATGTCCACCGCGCCAATCGCCATGATGGGCCCGGTGGCCATGGTTGGGTGGTAGCCGCGCGCCAACATCACCGGCACCATCAAGCTGCCCAGCATCGCGGTGGTGGCAATCGTCGAGCCCGAGATGGCCGAAAACACCGTGCCCGCGACCACTGCCACCACCGCCAAGCGGCCGGGCACTTCTTTGATCAAGCGCTCGATGCCGTCGATCACCTTGACCGCCAGCCCGGTATGAAACAACACCTCGCCCATCAGCACAAACAAAGGGATGGGCGTGAGCGCCGCGCTCGACACCGACACCACGCTCGAGCGCGCCAGTTGCACCAAGCCAGGCTCACCGCCCAGGTACAGCCAAGCCCCGACCAGGTTGATGACCAAAAAGCCAAAGGCCACGGGCAGGCCTAAAAAAATCAACACGGTCGAGCCGCCCAGCAACAACCAAGCGGCCAGCTCCCAGCTCATGCGGCCGACACCGCGTCGTCGCGCGGCCCTTTGTCAGCGTGCCACAAGCGGTACATGCGAAACAGCATTTCAATCGCCAGCAAGGCAAACGCCACCGGCATGGGGGCCAGCGACCACCACTCGGGGGTGACCAGGGTTTTGATCGCCAGCGAGCCCGATCGGTAGCTGGCCATCAGCGCGCTCCAGCTGTTGACCATCATCAGCACGCAACACGCCAGCCCCAACACATCGGCCAGCCACTCGGTGTACCAAGCCGCCGTTTTGGGGATGGCGCGCAACACGATGTCGACCCGGATGTGCTGGCCCCGGCGCAGCAACCACGGGGCAGCGAGCATGGTGATGAGCATGAGCATGCTCTCGGAGACTTGGTTGGCCCAGTCCAGCCCCATCATCCCGGGCACCAAGGGCACATTGCGCAGCAGCACATCGGCGCTGATGATCAAGACCATGCCCAGCAACAACGCAGCCGCCACCATCGCCAAGGCGGTGAGCAGATGGCCAAACCAGGTTTCGAGTTGTTGCACGTCAAGCACCCAGCCATGCAGCGCACGGCATCGGTCCACACATGGCGGATTACTTGGTCAGGGCTTGCTTGAGTTTGGGCCCGTACTCGGGGCTGTTTTTGATCACACCGGCCCAGCCCGATTCGTAGGCTTTGTCCAGGTATTGTTTGGACGTGGCGGCATCAAACTTGATGGCTTGGATGCCGGCTTGGTCCTGGCGCTTGATCTCGTCTTCGCTGTTCTTTTTCCAGTAAGCGGTGTTGTCGGCTTCGAGCTCGAGCATGTGTTTTTGCAGCAACTCGCGCTGCTTGGGGTTGAGCTTTTTCCATACATCCAAATTCACCACCAGCGACACCTCGGCGTTGTAAAAGCCGGGCTCGACGCGGAACTTGGTCATTTTTTGCCAGTTTTGATCGAACAAGCCCGTCAGCGGCCAGCCATAGCCGTCGACCACGCCGCGCTCCAAGGCGGTGTAGACCTCACCCGGTGCGGTGGTGATCACGGTGGCGCCCAAGGTCTGGAAAAAGTCGCGGTACACCGGGGTGATGCGCAGCTTCAACCCGGTCAAATCGGCCTTGTCGATTTTCTTGGTCAGGTACAGGTAAAAAGGTTGCTGCTCGCCCATGCGACCGAGGTAATACATATTGGCTTTTTTCGACCAGATCTCGTTGATCAAATCGAAAGCGCCGCTTTTGCGTTGCTCGGTGATGGTCAATTGGGCCATCTTCAGCGCGTCGGCTTCGGGCATCAGGTTGGTATAAAAAGCGCCAGTGGTCAAGGCCATGTCGACCACGCCAGTTTTCACCGCATTGCCCACCTCAAACGGCGGAATCGCCTTCGGGCCGCCGATGAAGTTCATTTGCAAAACGCCCTTGCCCTCTTTGTTGAGCTTGTCAAACATTTGCTGCATGCGAATGACGTAGCTCAGATTTTCGGCAAAGCCACTCACCACCCGCAAGGTGGTTTCTTGGGCTTGTGCCGACAAGGGCATGACCAAGGCGGTGCACAAGCTGGCAATGGAGAGTCGGATCAGGTGTTTCATGGTTGTCTCGCTCGAAGGGGGTGAAGGGGCGTTTACTGCGCAGGGCAAAAAAATGTATCAGCCAAACTGGGGGGATGCCATCGGCATTGACCCCAATGGCCCGCACCCTTCAGCGGGGTGGTGTAAAGGGGTGCGCTTGGTAATCCAATTGGCGTGCGATAAAGCCCTTGAGCATGGCCAAACCGCGGCGCATGGCTTCGCTGTCGGGCATCAGGCCGGGGTTGATAAAGATGTGCGGCGCACCGGCCAAGATGGCCAGCTCTACTTCGCCCCCGCGCTGGGTGTAGCGCTGTGCAAACTCGGCCGCTTTGTCGTTGGTGAAGCCCGGCAGCACATCGGCACCCGCTTGGATCAACAGCAAGGGCGGGGTGGCCAGGGCTTCTTGGGTTTGGATCACATGTAGCGGGCTCTCGTTGCGCACACCTTCCACACCGCCCATGTAGTCGTACAAATTGAAGTGGTCGTGTTTGTGCGGCGCTACGGGGTGTGGCTCGGTCATGGCGGTGATC
>Ga0209033_1002577_pt1 | contig 9876 bp, 8 predicted proteins | sample LauGreFa1BDMLBDN_2_FD_188218 | JGI IMG/M metagenome (GOLD analysis project Ga0209033, IMG submission 188218) | Freshwater lake microbial communities from Lake Michigan, USA - Fa13.BD.MLB.DN (SPAdes) (version 2) | ecosystem: Environmental > Aquatic > Freshwater > Lake | place: Lake Michigan, USA...
GTCCCAGAAGAATCAAAGCTGGATTTAGATTTTCAATAATTTCAATAATTTTTTTGTTATAATTTTTCTTATCAAAAAAAAGTAGCTTCTTTTCAAAATCTCTTTCGCTTAACTCGTTAACGTAAAAATTATTTCTAATAAAACCATTATTTAATTTTAATCTACCTTAAAATGCCCACATTATTCAATCCCATCTTTATTGTCGGTGCTCCACGATCAGGAACCACATTACTTCAGTATATGCTTCGCTCCCATCCTGATATTTATTTTCCAACAGGCGAATCTCATTTTATTATTCCACTCTATAGAAATATAGAAAACTTTGGTGATCTAAAAAAACCTGAGAATATTCGTTGTGTACTAAAAGCCATGTATAAATTAAGTGCTAATTTTCTTGATAATGACCTTCATGGCATTAAATTTAATATAGCTCAACTAACTAACGAATTGCTGGCTGAAGAACAAGACTCCATCAGTAAAATAATTTCGACTTTATTTCAAAAAAATGCGAATGCCCAGGGTAAATCACGCTGGGGTGACAAAACACCTTATTATGTTCTTCATATGGACAAGTTATTAAAAATGTTTCCATCCGCCCAATTTATTCATATTATTAGGGATGGACGAGATTGTACATTATCGATGTTTGAACGAAAAAATGATTTTGGGGTTTACAATACTTTTTTTGCCGCAAAATACTGGGAAATATATGTTGAGCGTGGCCGCTGCATTGGAAAAGAATTGGGTGATGAAATTTACCATGAAATCCATTATGAAGATTTGCTCAATACTCCTGAAAAAATACTAAAAGAAATCTGTACTTTCTTAAATGAACCCTACAACGATAAAATCTTACATTATAAAAGATCTGAAGAAGCTGGAAAAACACCACTACTGCAAAAATCTTTACAAATAGATAACCAAGCCAAATGGAAAACAAATATGACTACAAGACAAATAAGAATTTTTGAAGGTGCTGTCAACCGTACCTTAACAGAATTTGGCTACCCACTTATCACTGATGCAAAACCACTATCGTTGCCTATAAAGGCCTTCTGGAGAACACACAATCAACTCATGACTTTTTTAAACAATAACTTCAGAGAATAAACAAAAATCAATTTAACCTATTCAATAAATAGAAATTAACCTTCTTAGGTTTCTATATCCAATTCAAAAGCTGCATGTAAAGCTCTTACAGCAAGCTCCATGTATTTTTCATCAACAACCACAGAAATTTTAATTTCAGAAGTTGAAATCATACGAATATTAATACCTTCTTCAGCTAACGTTTTAAACATGGTACTTGCTATACCGGCATGTGAACGCATACCTACCCCAACTATTGAAACTTTTACAATAGTATTATCACCCGTCACTTTTCTTGCACCCAATTTAGCACAGGTTGATTCCAATATGGCTTTAGCACGGTCATAATCATTTCGATGCACCGTAAAAGTAAAATCAGTAGTTGCATCGTCAGCAATATTCTGAATTATCATGTCCACTTCAATATTTGCGTCTGCAACAGGACCCAAAATCTTAAAAGCAACTCCTGGTAAATCAGGCACCCCGGTAATAGTTAGTTTTGCTTCATCACGATTAAAAGCAATGCCCGAAATTAAAGCACTTTCCATTTGAGAATCCTCGTAGGTGATGAGTGTTCCACACCCTTCTTGAAATGATGACAATACGCGTAATGCTACGTTATATTTACCTGCAAACTCCACCGATCTGATTTGTAAAACTTTTGAACCCAAACTTGCCATTTCAAGCATTTCTTCAAAAGTAATTTGCTTAAGTCTTCGGGCTTTAGGCTCAACTCTTGGATCAGTCGTATACACCCCATCGACGTCAGTATATATATGACACTCATCTGCTTTTAATGCTGCCGCCAAGGCAACAGCTGTAGTATCTGACCCTCCTCGACCTAAGGTCGTAATATTACCTCCCTCATCAACCCCTTGAAAGCCAGCAATCACAACGATTTTCCCTGAATCAAGATCAGCTCGAACTTTAGCATCCTCAATCTCCCTAATTCGCGCCTTAGTATGTGTGCTATCAGTTAAAATTTTAACCTGTGAGCCTGTGTATGAAACAGCATCACAATGCAACTCATGTAATGCCATGACTAATAAAGCTACTGTAACCTGTTCACCCGTAGAAATTAATACATCCATTTCTCGATCGGTTGGTTGCACCTGCATTTCTTTTGCTAGTCCAATCAACCGATTAGTTTCACCGCTCATGGCTGACAAAACCACCACAATTTGATTGCCTAACTCTTGGGCTTTTTTAACTTTTTCTGCGACTATTTTGATACGCTCTACTGAACCTACCGAAGTACCACCGAATTTATAGACATAAAGTGACATTCAATAAAACCTTGTTGTTACGCGCTCAACTGCGCTTGTACCCAAACCGAAACACTTGCTAATGCCTCTGCCAATGCAGATGGGTTATTACCGCCTGCCATAGCTAAATCAGGTTTGCCACCACCTTTACCACCAACTTGAATCGCAACATGATTTACCAGTTCTCCGGCTTTTATCTGACCTAAAAGATCTTTTGAGACAACAGCAATTAAACTAACTTTATCACCTTCAACAATGGCTAGAACAATAGCGCAACGACCCAGTTTATTTTTTAGCTGATCTGCCAATTCACGTAAGGATTTAGTATCAACATCTTCAAGTTTAACTGCCAACACTTGGACTCCTGCTACATTAACAGCCTGGGCACTAAGCTCACCTCCTGCTGAACTGGCAAGCTTTGAATTGAGACGCTCCAACTGTTTTTCTAATGTTCTATTTTTTTCCAGCAACTGCTCAACTTTTTCCACTGCTTTTTCAGGTGCACTTTTTAGTAAAGCTGCAATGCCAGACAAAGACTTATCGCGACTAGCAATCCAATCGATACAATTAGCACCCGTAACTGCTTCAATACGTCTAACGCCCGCAGCGACACCCGTTTCACTAATTATTTTAAAGCATCCGATATCGCCTGATCGCTCAACGTGGGTACCACCACATAGCTCGGTCGAAAATTCACCCATTTTTAAAACTCTGACTTCAGTCCCATATTTTTCGCCAAACAAAGCCATAGCACCCGCTTGAATAGCCATATCTTTGTCCATCACTTCTGCAGTAACAATATTATTTAGCCGGATCTGCTCATTTACCAATCGCTCAATGGTAATTATTTGATCTGGGGTAACAGATTCAAAATGTGAAAAATCAAAGCGTAAACGCTCTGGATTAACAAGCGAACCTTTTTGGTTAACATGATCGCCCAAAATTTGTCTTAAAGCCGCATGTAATAAATGTGTTGCAGAATGATTAAGTTCAGTGGCTTTTCTGTCCAATACACTGACTTTTGCATCACATAATTGACCAATATTTAAGGTACCGGAAATTAATTTACCTTTATGTAAAAACAGATTAACTCCCTGCTTTTGAGTATCTGTTACTTCAAACACTGCACCTGATGCATTAATGTATCCACAATCACCAACCTGACCACCAGACTCTGCATAAAAAGGAGTTTTATCTAGAACTATCAGACCCTCATCACCCATTTGTAAAAAATCAACTGCCTCTCCTTTACTGAATAATGCAACGATATGAACCTCATCATTCAAACTATCGTAACCAGTAAATTCAGTCTCACTATCCAGTTTGATATCTTGACTGTATTCAGCACTAAAACTACTAGCCGACCTTGCTCTATCACGTTGAGCTGACATAGCTATTTCAAAACCGGCATGATCTACCGTTAAATTATTTTCACGTGCAAAATCAGCAGTTAAATCGACTGGGAATCCATAAGTATCATACAGTTGAAAAACTATTTCACCGGGTATAACTGAACCATGCATTTTAGCAACACAAGCTTCAAGAATCTTCATGCCCTGCCCCAAGGTTTCAGCAAAACGTTCTTCTTCTTTTTTCAATACTCGCTCAGCTTGTGATTGTCCTTGCCTAAGCTCCGAGAAGGCTTCACCCATTTCTTCAACCAAGGGGGCAACCAACTTATAAAAGAAAACATCCTGAATCCCCAATCGGTAACCATGTCGGATGGCGCGACGAATAATTCGACGCAATACATAGCCTCTACCTTCATTAGAAGGCATCACACCATCAACAATCAAAAAGACACAGGAGCGAATATGATCAGCTATAACTCGTAATGAGCTTTGATTTAAATCTGTCGTGCCAACAATTTGTGCGGCTGCTTTTATTACCGATTGAAACAAATCAATATCATAATTGTTATGAACGCCTTGCATAACTGCACTAATTCGCTCAAGGCCCATACCCGTATCAACAGAAGGCTTTGGTAATGGCATCAACGTACCATCTGCAGCCCGATCATATTGCATAAATACTAAATTCCAGACCTCAATATATCTATCACCGTCTTCTTCTGGTGTACCTGGAGGGCCTCCTGCGATATCTGCGCCATGATCATAAAAAATCTCAGTACAAGGCCCACAAGGCCCAATATCCCCCATAGACCAAAAGTTATCTTTTGCACCTATTTTTGAAAGTCGTTGTGGTGAGATGCCAATATCATCCAGCCAAATATTCTCAGCCTCAACATCCTCTTCAAAAACTGTAATCCATAATTTTTCAGCAGGAATCTCCAATTCTTTGGTCAAAAAATCCCACGCATAATAAATCGCTTCTTTTTTGAAATAATCACCGAAACTAAAGTTTCCCAACATTTCAAAAAAAGTATGATGCCTTGCCGTATAGCCTACGTTTTCGAGGTCGTTGTGTTTGCCACCTGCTCTAACACAACGTTGGGTAGTAACTGCTTTATTGTATTCGCGTTGTTCCCTGCCTAAAAAGACATCCTTAAATTGAACCATACCCGCATTAGTAAATAATAAAGTCGGATCATTAACTGGGACAAGAGAACTTGAGGACTCTATGGAATGCCCTCGCTGACGAAAAAATTCGAGGAAAGCGTTGCGCAACTCAGCGCTAGTCATTTTTTTCATGGTAATAAGTGATTTTAAAAATGGCGTGTGAACACACCCTACAATTTAATATTCAAATGATCAAAAAAAGTACTAATCATGGCATATGAAAACCCACGTTGCATTAAAAAACGACTACGTTTCGCCAATTCATTACGATTCAAAAATGAATTATGACCATACTTTTTTGTGTAAACACGCTCCAGCAAATCTATCCAAGTACCTACTGTTTTCAATACAACATCATCAAGATTAAACCCAGTAATCCCATTTTTTTTTAGTTCATAATTAATCCAAATGGGACCATAACCTTTTTGTATCCGATACCTAGCATAACATTCCGCATATCTAAAATCACTCTGCCAACCTTCAAGCACTAATGCTTTAATAACTGTCAGAACCTGATCTTTTTCAAAACCTTTTGCCAATGATTTATTCAACAATTCTTTTTGACTGTGTTCCCTGCGAACCAACAAATAAATACAATAAGACTTAATCTCAGACTCCGTAAAATCAAGCCCAGTTTGATCTTTATTCATTCTTTAACTTTCGCTAAATCGCCCCTGCTTAATCGCCCTCATTTACTGGCGCTTCAACGATTAAATCTAACTTGCTAAAGGCTTCTGTTCTGATCTTAGTTTCAATTTCTTTTGCCTTTTCGGGATGTTCTTTTAAATACACCTTAACATTATCTTTACCTTGGCCGATTTTTTCATCACCGTAACTATACCAAGAACCTGCTTTCTGAATAAACCCATAATTAACGCCTAGATCAACCAATTCACCCAAAAATGAAATCCCTTCTCCATATAAAATCTCAAATTCAGCCTGCTTAAAGGGAGGGGCAACTTTGTTTTTCACCACTTTTACCCGTGTTTCATTGCCGATTACTTCGTCGCCTTTTTTTACCGAACCAATACGACGGATATCCAAACGTACTGATGCATAAAACTTTAGGGCATTACCACCCGTAGTAGTTTCAGGACTACCAAACATAACGCCGATTTTCATCCTGATTTGATTAATAAATATCACCAATGTGTTAGAGCGTTTGATATTACCCGTCAATTTTCTTAACGCCTGCGACATTAAACGAGCCTGAAGGCCCATATGGGAATCACCCATATCACCTTCAATCTCGGCCTTAGGTGTTAATGCTGCCACTGAATCTATTACGACCACATCAACAGCACCTGAACGCACCAGCATATCAGTGATTTCTAGAGCCTGCTCGCCGGTATCCGGCTGAGAAACCAATAATTCATCAACATTCACGCCAATTTTTTGAGCATAACTCGGATCCAAAGCATGCTCAGCATCAACAAAAGCAGCTGTACCACCAAGCTTCTGCATTTCAGCAATTACCTGAAGAGTAAGTGTAGTTTTGCCAGATGATTCGGGCCCATAAATTTCAATAACACGACCACGCGGTAAACCACCACAGCCCAATGCTATGTCTAACCCTAGAGAACCGGTAGATACAACATCAATATCACGAGAAGCCGCAACATCACCCATACGCATGACTGATCCTTTGCCAAATTGCTTCTCTATCTGCATGAGAGCAGCACCTAATGCTTTCTTTTTATTATCATCCATTATTATTACCTATAGGTTAGAAAAAAGCCGACTGACAAAAAAATTTATTTATTATTACATAGACCTAGGGCGCTCGGGTAGTCTTGATTTGCCCTAATTGTTGAAGATATCAATCCTTGCATAATTAAAACTTATCGGCTTTGGCTCTAGCTTCTTTGCCGCCAATTAAATCCCCCTGCATTTCTCTCGCTCTGGCAACCAATAACCAACTATGCTTTTTCATCTGAGTATCATTTGAAGCCAATAAAACCGCCTTTTTTGCAAGATCTTCCGCCATAACTGGTTTGGACTGCCTTAACCTTAACAAGGCCAACTTATAATAAAGTGTAGCATTTCGCGGCTCTATCCTAATAGCACGTTCAATAGTTGTAGTTGCAGATTCTATGTCCCCTGCTTTTGTGTTTTGACTAGCCGCCATCACAAGCGCACCTACGGCAGGTGATAATGGCGGAAAAGTGTCTAATGGCTTAAAAGATGGAGCTAGAACACTTATAGGCTCTTGTTTTGGCGCTATGATGACGGACTGGCCTTGGGCAGATGTTGCCTGCTCGGAGTTTGGTGCTATTGCTCCTTGCTCAGTTATTGAAGCCCCCTGCTCTAATAAAGATTCTTGTGCTTGTTTTTCTTGTTCTGGAGTCAAAGGTTCTGCCTGCAATTCTTCCATTGTTGCTGCAATTGAAGCATTCTCTTTTAATGGCTCAGCCTTAAATATTCCTGAAGAGGCTTGAGCCTTATCATCCGTAATAACTTCTTTAGGCTTTTGTGGCTTAGGTAAAATAGGCGTTTTTTTATTATAAACCTTCGCACCATCCCCATAAACCGGAGCGGGAGGCTGAGAGCCATAAAATGCAGAACAACCGCCCAGAATAACAGAGAGCATACAGATTAGAAAAAATTGTTTAATTAACATGTTCGTATCAATATAGCCTTGTACATTCTGGTAGGTTTATGATTGAGTGATAAGAATAAATCAATATCATAACGATTATACAATTCACTCAATCATATAACCTTTTGAACTTTCTGTTGCAACTCGTCACGATATTATTAAATCCACGATTTAAATAAACCGAATGAAGTATCGTCTAAAACGGTATGTCATCATCAAAATCTTCATAAGATGGAGGGGGCGGTGAAGGCGGCATAGATCCCGAATTATTAGGTTGTCCTGAGTGTTGTGGCTGATATTCTTTCTTAGATGCTGACGGGGTATAGCCCATTGATTGCTGATCACCGCCAAAACCACTGGTACCACCACTACGACTATCTAACATATGCATTTCTGTAGCAATAATTTCAGTCGTATAGCGATCCTGCCCATCCTGACCCTGCCATTTGCGAGTTTGTAGTCGTCCTTCTACATAAACCTGACCACCTTTCTTTAAGTATTCACCTACTATTTCAGCCAAACGATTAAAGAATACAACTCTGTGCCATTCTGTTGACTCTTTTTTTTCACCAGCTTTATCTTTCCATCTAAAATTGGTCGCTATTGTTATATTTGCTACTGCACCACCCGTTGGCATGTAGCGCACTTCGGGGTCTGCGCCTAATCTTCCAATCAAAGTCACTTTATTAAGCATAAATTCTCCTAAATTTTATTCGGTGTAGTGAAATTAACGTTCCAGAAAATCTTTCTATTTAGCTTAATAGTGCTAATTTAAAACATTAACAAACTATATTTATCTCCAAGTCATTATATATTACCCGATGATGTCTCTTAATATTGAAAATAATTACAATTTTATTCTGTGAAATAATAAATCATTTCCCATGAAGCTAAGTGACAACATACTCACCTCTCAAAATCTGGTAAAATGTCAAATTAATTCCTAGATAAACATTTTCAATGGCGCTTAAGTCAACAATTTATAAAGCAGACTGCCAGATTGCTAACATTGACAAAGGCTATTACCAGCCACATAACCTGACTATTGCTTTACATCCGTCTGAAACTGAAGAACGAATGATGGTGCGTTTACTAGCTTTCCTATTAAATGCTAACGAATATCTTCAATTCACCAAAGGTCTTAGTGCTGATGATGATCCTGATCTTTGGCAAAAAAGCCTGACTGATGATATTGAGTTATGGATAGATATAGGTATGCCAGATGAAAAACGTATACGTAAAGCATGTAGTAAGGCAGACAACGTTATCATATATAGTTACGGAGGACGTAATTCTGTCTGGTGGAAACAACTGCAACCTAAACTATCGCGTTTTAACAATTTAACAGTTATTAACTTGCCTAAATCTGCTACTGACCAACTTCTCCTACTGGTTAAGCGCACCATGCAATTACAAATTAATCTGCAGGATGGCCAAATATGGATCAATGACGACCATCTTACTGCCCATATAATTCCTGAAATTTGGCTGAATTATTAGCCCCCGTTTATTTACTTTTACCCTTGAGAACAACACCTTGATTTCTACAGCTAATATCACTATGCAATTTGGGGCAAAACCCCTCTTCGAAAATGTCTCAGTCAAATTTGGCGATGGCAACCGTTATGGCCTTATTGGTGCTAATGGCTGCGGCAAGTCAACTTTTATGAAAATATTAAGTGGCGATCTAGAACCTTCAGCCGGTAACGTTAGCATCACTCCTAACGAACGCCTGGGTAACTTACGCCAAGATCAATTTGCTTATGAAGACTGCCGAGTCCTGGACGTCGTTCTAATGGGGCATGCCGAAATGTGGGCAGCCATGTCTGAACGGGATGCAATTTATGCCAATCTGGAAGCAACAGAAGATGACTACATGCATGCTGCCGAACTGGAAGCGGTGTTTGCCGAGTACAATGGCTATACGGCTGAATCGCGTGCTGGTGAAATTTTACTTGGACTGGATATTCCGCTCGAACAACACAATGGCTTAATGAGTGCGGTTGCACCGGGCTGGAAATTGCGAGTTTTACTGGCTCAAGCCTTGTTTGCCAATCCCGACATTATGTTGCTGGATGAACCAACGAACAACCTTGATATCAATACCATCCGCTGGCTCGAAGACATATTGAATCAACGCAACTGCACCATGATTATTATCTCGCATGATCGTCATTTTTTAAATAGCGTCTGCACGCACATGGCTGACATGGATTACGGTGAATTACGTGTTTACCCAGGCAATTATGACGATTATATGATAGCGGTTACTGAAGTTCGTGAACGCTTATTGGCTGGCAATGCTAAGAAAAAAGTACAGATTGCCGAACTACAAACTTTCGTCAGTCGCTTTTCCGCGAATGCCTCAAAAGCCAAACAAGCTACCTCGCGTGCCAAACAACTT
>Ga0209033_1002581_pt1 | contig 9871 bp, 8 predicted proteins | sample LauGreFa1BDMLBDN_2_FD_188218 | JGI IMG/M metagenome (GOLD analysis project Ga0209033, IMG submission 188218) | Freshwater lake microbial communities from Lake Michigan, USA - Fa13.BD.MLB.DN (SPAdes) (version 2) | ecosystem: Environmental > Aquatic > Freshwater > Lake | place: Lake Michigan, USA...
TTGCGCTACTGCGCTTGCTCCTGCCAATGGTGCTTTTGTAACGGGTACAAGTGTACAGTTGTCCTGGTCCTCGGTAAGTACAGCTAGCAGTTATGATGTTTACCTAGGAACCACACCTTCTCCTACAACTTTAGTGGCGAATGCAGTAACAGGTACCTCACATACGATTACGATTCCATCTACTCCCAATATTACCTACTTCTGGTATGTAGTACCCCGCAATACAACAGGCCCTGCTTCGGGATGTACGCCTACGGCTCGTTCTTTCACATACATTGTAATCAGTAATCCTGCTTCACTCGGTTATCATGTAGTTGGATATTTTCCCTACTATCGATCTATTGCTGATGTACCTGATGTAAAATTTAGGATGACCAATGTGGTGGTCTATGCATTTTACCAAGTCAATGCTGCTGGTTCTTTAGTTCCTCCTGGTTCTTCGACAGCAAGTTTATCTGCGGTTGCTGCCAAAGCACGTTCCAATAATGCAAAAATTTTATTGGGGATTAATGATGGTGCTGGAGATGGAAAAACCAATTTTAAAAATATGGCCTCCAGTCCGCAGGGACGTACCAATTTTATTCGTGATATTATGAATGTCGTGCGTACGCAACAATTGGATGGCGTGGACATGGACTGGGAATTTCCCACTACTTCAGATGGAACGGATGTAACCTTTACTGCACTGATGAAGGAGTTGTCAGATTCTTTACACCGCGATGGTCGTTATTATTTATCCTGTGCTATTACTGCAGGAAAATATGCCGGAGGGATTCGAGATGCCGTGCGTAATGAATTATTTCCGGTGGTTGACTTTTTCAATATTATGGCCTATGACGACTTTAGTACCACCACTCCTTATCGTCATCATAGTGATTATGCCTTAGCCAATCTTTGTTTGAATTATTGGATCAATACCCGAGGAATGCCTGCGTCAAAAGCAGTGTTGGGCGTACCTGCTTATGGCAGACCGTCAGGAATTACGCAAACAAACACAGTTCTCTCTTATCGAAATATACTTTCTCAGGGTGGAAATCCACAATTAGATTCTGCTGTGGTGAGTGCGGGTAGTTTTTCTAACTATACTATTTATTACAATGGGCAGTACACAGTGAAACGAAAAGCAAAGTTGGCAAAAGATATTGCAGCGGGTGTGATGTTCTGGGAAAAGTGGCAAGATGCGCCTGATGCTAATTCACTCCTCAAGGCTGCCTGTGATACGGTCGGTAGGAGTTATTGATTCTTTTTTTAGCAACAGATTGGTGTCACAATTATCACCATCACAACAAGGCATAATATTGGTTCCGCATACGGGGCATTGATAGTGGCCATGTACATGCACGGGTTCAACTACATGGGAACAGAAAAAACAGGATTGCTTCATTCGTTGTTAATCGGTTCGTTCAAAAGTGTCCACAACTTATCTTTCAGTGCAGTTAGCCCTTGGTTAGTTACAGACGAAATAAACAAGAGCGGTACCGTTTTGGGCATTTCGTTGGCAATTGCATTTTTGAGTTCTTCGTCCAACATATCCGATTTACTAATTGCAATCAGAAATTCTTTGTGCAACAATTCAGGATTGTATTGTTCCAGTTCATTCACTAAAATATCAAATTCCTTTCGGTGATCTTTGCTATCGGCAGGGATTAAAAAAAGTAAGGCGGCGTTACGTTCGATATGACGAAGAAAACGATGACCTAAACCACGACCTTCAGCTGCACCTTCAATGATACCCGGTAAATCGGCCATACAAAAACTGCGTCCATCTCGATAATCTACTATACCCAGATTTGGGGTGATGGTAGTAAAAGCATAATCAGCAATCTTTGGTTTTGCCGCTGTAATGACTGACAGTAGTGTTGATTTTCCTGCGTTTGGAAAACCAACCAGACCAACGTCTGCCAATACTTTTAATTCTAATACTTTCCATCCTTCTACTCCTGGCAAACCTGGTTGAGCATGTTCGGGGGCCTGGTTAGTTGGCGTAGCAAAATGTGAATTTCCTAACCCGCCTTTTCCTCCAGATAACCAAATAACCTCCTGACCATCCTCTAAAATTTCTACTTCTTGATTCCCTGTTTCTTCGTCTCTTGCAATTGTGCCTAAGGGTACTTCAATTACAATATCCTTGCCATCGCGTCCGTGACAATTATTGGCACCTCCTTTTTCTCCATCCTCTGCTAATACATTCTTGTAATAGCGCAGGTGTAAAAGTGTCCAAAGATTTCGGTTACCCTTTAAGATAATATGAGCCCCTCTTCCACCATCACCGCCATCGGGTCCTCCCATAGCCGTGAATTTATTACGCATGAAGTGTTTATTGCCGGCACCCCCGTGGCCACTGCGGCAAAAGATTCTGATTTGGTCAACAAAATTGGATTTTTCCACGGATGTAATTTATACCTGGCAAAGATACTCGGATCAGGACTTCTTCTTGGTGCCTAATGTGAGGAGTAATGCGGGTAAAAGAATAAGATTAGTAAGTGTTGCTGTTACCAGTGTTAAAGAAGTTAACCAACCTAATGCCTTGGTGCCCCCAAATTCACTGAAACAGAAAATGACAAACCCGGCAATCAATACCAGTGAGGTATAAATAATACTTATACCGGTACTGTAAATGGTTTGTATAACCGTGCTTCTCACATCGTTTTGATGGTGGGGTAATTCTTGTTTATAGTTTACCAAAAAACGAATGGTTACATCAATGGCTATTCCTAATGCTACACTAAACACCAGAACGGTAGAAGGTTTGAGTGGCACACCCGTCCATCCCATAACACCTGCAGTAATGATCAACGGGATGATATTGGGAATGAGCGAGCATAAGAGGATACGTGCCGAACGAAACAGATATAACATGCAAAGACTAATGAGCAGGAATGCCCAAAAAATACTTTCCTTGAGTCCATTGATAATAAAACGGCTTCCTTCTAAAAACGTGACACTGGTTCCAGTTAATTCAATGTCTAACTTTTTTTCCTGCCCCTCATTAAAAATAGAATCAGCTTTTTGCTGAATACTATCTAACAAGCCTGGTAAGCGATAGCTTCCAATATCTGCCATGTTCACGCTGATTCGTGCCTGTTGTTTGTTTTGGTCCATGAAAGAACCCACTAGTTTACCGAGTGAGTTTTTTTGTGCGGTGGTGTCTTTGAAGCTGAGATACTGTGCCAATGCCGGTAAGTCGTAACTATTTGGAAGTGTATAACTGGCAGGATCGCCTTCAAAGAATGCTTGTCTTGCAAATTTTAATCCTTCTGTAACACTTAACGGACGTGCAATTCCTGGTATAGCGGTAAGATACTTCGACAGTGAATCAATACCTTCCAGATTACGCAGATTACGAGTAACGCCTTGTTTCTTTTTGGTATCGATCACAATTTCTAGTGGCATTACGCCTTTGAAGTGTGTTTCAAAAAATTTGAGATCCGTATAAACTGTATTCGATTTTGGTAAGTCGTCTACAATGAAGGCTTCACTCTTCAGTCTAAATAATCCTGCAATTGCCCCTGCAACACAAACTGCTGTAATCCCATAGATCAGATTCCGATGATTCAGAGACCACTTTTCCATTCTTGCCAACCAACGATTTAATCGTGGATTATCGAGATAGCGAGTATGTCTTGTTTTGGGTGGAGGCAGGTAGCTGAGTATGGCTGGAATAAAGAACAAAGAGATAAAGAACAAAGCCATGATGTTGATCCCAGCTACTAATCCAAATTCTTTTAAGATTTGACTGCTGGTTAGGGCGAACACGGCAAATCCAATGGCAGCAGAAACATTACAAAACAGGGTTACAACGCCCATTTTGTCAACCATGGTTACCAGCGCACGATTTTTATCGCCCGTTTGATTCCAGGCAACGTGAAATTTGTTCAGGAAATAAATACAATTTGGGATTCCTATTACTACTACCAAAGGGGGTATCAGGGCCGTTAGTAAACTGATTTTAAATCCAAATAATTCAAGGGTTCCTACACTCCAAATTACACCAATCCCTACCACGGCAATAGATAATAACATGGCACTGACGGATCGGAAAAAAAGTAAAAGGATCAAGGCAGATAACAATACGGAGGCAATCAGGAAAAATTTCATTTCGTCCTGAATCATGATGGCTACTTTACTCCGGATATAGGGCAGTCCACTTAAATGCGTGGTTATCCCTGATTTGCTTTCAAATTTTTTAGTAATGGATTCGATGCTTTGCACTACCGCTACTCGTTTTTTAGAGTTCATCAGATCCTTGTTGATCCGAAGTCCCATGAGGTAGGCATTGGTTTCAGGGTTATATAACAGTCCTTGATAAAAGGGAAGATTACGAAAGCGTAGTACACTGCTATCGATCTTTTCCTGTGAAAAATTTTGTGTGTCAAATAAGTGAACCACTTTCAAACGCTCCGTTACGGAGTCTTTTATTAATTCCACTGCAGCCGGAACTGAAAGAATATCCTCGACGCCGTTTACTTTCTTTAATTCCTCTTGTAATTGAACATAGGATTGAAAAGTGCCTGCCTTAAAAAGCTGATCAGATTGAACTCCTATTACCAGTAAGTTTCCATCCTCCCCAAATTTTTCACGAAAGGCCTGGTAGGACTTGTATTTAGGATTGTCCAGTGGAATAGCACGGGTGAACTCATAACTAAGTTCAACCTTACTTGCCAGATAGCCCATTCCGGCTGTAACCAGTAACAGGATAATCAGGAGAGGGAGTCGATATTTAAGTATCAATTGTCCAAGCCGTTGCCACATAATTGGAAATTTTGTCCCGTGCAAAGAAAAGCAAATTTGATCGGGTTCGATTTAATAGGTTTGCTTTCTGAGAAACATGTCGGCGAAGCTATTTAAAACCAGAGGAATTGTACTTAGAACGGTTAAATATGGGGAAACCTCCCTGATTGTAACTGTTTATACCGAATTATTTGGACTTCAATCCTACTTGGTAAATGGAGTGCGCACAGCAACAGGTCGTAGTAGCGGGAAGGCCAATTTATTTCAGCCAGCCGCTTTATTGGATTTAGTGGTATATCATCAGGATGGACGCTCCTTAAATCGTATCCGCGAATTTCAATGGGGGCATTTATATGAACATATTTTCCAAGATGTTACTAAAAATGCGGTGGCTTTATTTATGGTAGAATTGCTCACGCATTGTTTAAAACAGCCCGAGGAAAATCAACCCTTATTCCAGTTTACTGAGGACTGTTTACTTCACTTAGATCAGGCTTCACCGGGGATAACCGCCAACCTATCCTTGTTCTTTGCGCTGCACCTCACTCATTTCTTTGGAGTTTCCCCACGGATTGCCGAAACAAAGGAGGGGGCACTTTATTTTGATTTAATTGATTCGTTGATCACCACTACTCCTCCCTTGCACGAAAACTATTTGGAAGGCAAAATGGCAAGTATTTGTGCTGAATTATTAAAAACAAGACAACCGGAGGAGTTGGAAGAAATAAAGATGAATCAGGAAATGCGTCGTCAACTACTACAAAATATGGAATATTATTTCTTGAATCACGTGCAAGACTTTCGTCCCTTAAAATCCTTATCTGTTTTGTCGGCTGTTTTGCAATAGATTAGGCAATACGTTTTGAGAGACCTGATTCAAGATTCAATAAAGTAATCCCAGGCTGTTTTCCTTTTGTAAAACTTCCTAATTCATTTTCCCATTGCAGTGCTCGGGCACCAGCTGAGGTAGCCCATTGTAAAATTTTTTCAAGTGGCAGATTCGGAAAATGTTGGCGAAGCGATTGCATCTCTTTGGCAATACTCAATTCCCAATTACTACTATAGCTATCTGTGCCTAACACAATTTCACATCCGTGAGCTTGCAACAATTCTACCGGCGGTACTTTATTCTCGATATACAAGTTTGCATTGATGCAAAGACAATAAACTAATCGGATGTTATTGGCGGCAGCCCAGGTATTAGCCCAGGTTATATCTGCATCAGTCATGCAAGTATTATGTATCAAAAAGATAGTTTGGCCCTGATTGAAGTAGGGTAATACGGATTGAATACTGTTCAGGCCCGTCACAGGAAATGGAGAAGTTTCGATTCCAAAAATTTTGAACAAACGCAAATAATCTCCACCACCCGTTTGGTAGAGTTCATTTTCTGCCGGATGTTCTTGGTTGTGAATGGAAATAATTTGTCCAGCCGTATGTTGATTGATTAATTCGAATGTTTTGGGCGAAATACTATAGGGAGCGTGGGGAACTAAGGTAGTTCTGCTTGGTGTGGGGCGTGGCTCCAAGGCTTTTTGCAGGAGTGCTTGTTGTTGTTGATAATGGCTGAAATGAGCAGCAGCATTTTGATCGGTGAAGCTGAGTACTTCCACAAAGTTTTGCCAATAAATTTTACTACTTGCTTTGGTGGCTGCGGTGTCTGCAGTATTTCCAATATCTCCTACCGCTACAATGCCATTCTCCCACATTTCTTTTTCTGCTTCGACAATACAGGCTTGAATGATGGCCGGATCAAATCCTCTTTTTGTTACAACCGAGCAAAGAAATTCTATCAATCCTGTATGTGGAGGAATTACATCCTTCAGATGGCTTAATTCAAGATGGCAGTGACAATTGATTAGCCCAGGCATTAAAATTCCATTCAGGTTTCTAACATCTTCCCCAGCTTCCTCCTCAGGAACAATAGCTTCAATGGTCCCATCCTGTTTTGTAACTAAAACACTATTATCAACAAACTTTGTGCCGTCAAACAGGCGGGAAGCTTTGTATTTGTAAAAGGCCATGGTCCAAATTTATTCTTATTACTTTTGCGCTCCTAATAACTATGCTAGACCGTCTCGAAGCCATAAAAGCCCGTTTTGATCAATTGGGCGTAGCCCTGACCAATCCTGAGATTGTAGGGAACAATAAAAAGTTTGCAGAGACCAGCAAGGAATATCGAAGTCTGGAAAAAATTGTGAACGCCTATCTGTCCTATAAACGAGTATTGGATGATATCGATTTCTACAAAGAGGCTTTAGCGGGATCAGACGAGGAATTACGTGAGTTGGCCAAGGAAGAGGCCCCAGGTTTGGAAACCCGGAAGGAACAACTGGAGGCTGAAATTCGTCAATTACTAATTCCCAAGGATCCTCAGGACGAAAAGAATGCCATTCTTGAAATCAGGGCCGGTACCGGTGGGGACGAAGCCAGTTTATTTGCCGGGGATCTGTTACGCATGTATATGCGTTATTGCGAGCGCAGGGGTTGGAAAACAGCTGTACTAAGTGAAAACGAAGGCACGGTGGGAGGATATAAGGAGGTTCAGCTGGAAGTAGTGGGAGATGATGTATATGGGGTTTTGAAATTTGAAAGTGGAGTACACCGTGTGCAACGAGTTCCAGATACAGAAGCCAGTGGGCGTGTTCATACTTCGGCTGCTACGGTAGCCGTAATGCCCGAGGCGGAGGAAGTCGATTTTGAATTGAACCCAGCTGATGTTAAAATGGAAACAGCTCGAAGCGGAGGAGCTGGGGGGCAGAATGTAAATAAAGTAGAGACTAAGGTAATGTTAACCCATATTCCTACGGGAACGGTAGTGATTTGTCAAACAGAACGTTCACAGTTGGGTAACCGGGAAAAAGCGATGCAGATGCTTCGTACAAAGCTTTATGAAGAACAGGTTCGTAAGCAAGAGGAAGAGATTTCCCGTCATCGTAAAAGCTTGGTTAGCACGGGTGACCGTAGTGCTAAGATTCGAACCTACAACTTTCCGCAGGGCCGCGTTACTGATCATCGGATTGGCCTTACACTTTACAATTTGGATGCAGTTCTTAACGGGGATGTTCAAGAGTTGATCGAGGCATTACAATTTGCTGAGAACGCCGAGAAATTGACCCGTCAGCAATAAGTTTTCTTTTCTTTAACACCGAACCCGCAACCCCCATCGTAAATTCACGTTATAAGAGTGAACGCGATAAATAACGTTCATTTTCTCATAAGCAGTTAGTTTTGGTTGCGACCCCTGTTTCCACAGGGGTCTCTTTTTTTACAGGGGGTCTGCCGTCTGTTTACGGCGAATAAAGGGCAAGGAGGCCAAAAGGGCCAAGCCACATCCAATACCGTCAGCGATCATATCCTTGACATCATAAGATCTTCCGTTTTGCAAATACTCCTGTACAAACTCCATGGCAATTCCATAGAAAAACCAGGTTTGCGCAACTATAATAAAGGATAAAAACTTACTTAGGTAAGAAATTTTTAATTCAGCTACCGCCCAACACCAAAGGGCAACCAGTACAAAAAAAAGTCCAACGTGAACTATCTTATCGGCTTCTAAGCCAACAAGGTATTTCTCAAGCCTCCACCTCCTAATTAATTGAATAAGTCCACCTCCATCCGATGGCATCACCAACAGATAGGTGGTCAGGAAGAGCCAGCTGAGGCTCAGCGAAAATGAAATGATCAGTCTTTTCAAAGCGGTAAATTATCCAACTAGGGCTTCGTAACCTGCTGCATCAAGTAAGGCTTCTACATCAGCAGGATTATTCACGGTCATTTTAATCATCCAGCCTTCTCCATAAGGGTCACTATTCACCAGCTCAGGAGCACCACTAAGTGTAGCATTTAATTCATTGATTGTTCCACTAACAGGTAAGAAAAGGTCGGAGACTGTTTTAACAGCTTCAACAGTGCCGAATACAGCGCCTGCCTCCAGATTTTTTCCAATGGTATCTACTTCCACAAATACAATATCGCCTAACTCGCGCTGGGCGTACTCGGTAATACCAATGGTGGCAACATTGCCATCTAGGCTGATCCATTCGTGTTCTTTCGTATAGCGGAGATTAGAGGGGTAACTCATAGGATGATTTTTGGGAGCACAAACCTACTAATAATGCAGGATATCTTTTTAGTGTTTCTTTCGTTTTACCAATTTGGCTTTTATGATGGGCACGTCTTGTAATGGACGGTCTTTGTCCTTGCCCTTGCTGGTGGGAACGGCTGCGATTTTATCAACCACTTCCAATCCTTTTACAATCTCTCCAAAAACGGTGTAGTTCTGGTCCAAGTGGGGCACACCACCCAAGGTGGTATACACTTTTCGCTGGTCAGCAGGAATTTTTCTTTTTAAACGATAGGTCTCAACGGAGTCCAGTCCTGCTTCAGAAAAAACTTTTCCTTGCGTCAAATAAAATTGGCTGGCACTACTGGATTTTTCAGGATTATTATCTCTTGCTGCTGCAATCACTCCTTTTTTATGAAAAAGGGTCGGACGAAATTCTGCTGGCACTACATAATTAGGTCCTCCTTCTCCAAGGGGAGCACCTGGCGCAGCTCCCCGGCTATCCGGATCACCGGACTGGATCATAAAATTTTGTATTACCCGATGAAATAGGATCCCATCGTAGTAATGCATTTTCACCAACTTTAAAAAATTATCCCGGTGCAAGGGAGTGGAATCCGAAAGTCGAACCCAAATATTACCCATTGCCGTTTCTATTAGCACATCTTTTTTTCGATCTCTTTTAGTAACGGTACTGTCTTTTTGCGCTAAGGCATGCAAGACCATTGAGCAAGTGAATACCAGAAGGAGAATGTATCTCATAGTTTAAAATTCATTTTTTTCAAAATACAATAACACATGGTCTTTGATAAAATTTTCCTGCTCTATCATATTCAATGTAGGCAAGGCCTTTAGTTGCTTGAAATGGGGCCATCCGTCCTGGTCTACTTTTTCCAGTTCGTAAAAACCACTTTCTGATAAAAGTTGACAGACTGCAATATGCATCAAGTCTTGCTTTTGTTCTTTGGTGAACTTTTCACGGATATCGCCAAATTCCTGGACACCAACCAAGAATAAAATAGTCTCGAGATCTGGCTTTTTACCAAATCGTTCCACCAGTTTGGTCTCTAATTG